>Ga0209701_10000398_pt1 | contig 24869 bp, 13 predicted proteins | sample CZO8metaG_4_FD_188356 | JGI IMG/M metagenome (GOLD analysis project Ga0209701, IMG submission 188356) | Vadose zone soil microbial communities from the Eel River Critical Zone Observatory, Northern California, USA - CZOApr15con2H3.8 metaG... | ecosystem: Environmental > Terrestrial > Soil >... | reverse complement strand
GATGGGCGTAGGAACCTTCAGCGACGTCTGGGGTGGGGAGAGGCCCTCGGAGAGTCGAGCGCGTTTCAATACGCTCGCGCCCATCCTGGAAGTAGCAGATGTGTCTCAAGCGTGGACTACTCCTTTACCGAAAATTGTGGCAACGGAGATAATGCTAGATATATCCACGGCAGTGACCGGCGAAATGCTAAGGTCGACGATATCGCAGGCGGAGACCATGCCTATGCAGAAGCTGGCAACACCTGAGATAGCAACAGATGTGACTCAAGGTGCCACTATTCCTCTGCGAAGGCTCACAGAGCCAAACGAACCGAAGCTAGACAACGACCTATCTCAAACAGTAACTACACGGCTTTCAGAGAGCCTGTTAAAAAGCAAAAAAACGACCAGCTTAAACATTACCTATACATCATTGATCACCTTGCTGCTGCTTGGCATTCTTGGGTCACTCTTCTCATTCGCAGGTTACAGCATCTATTCGACCTACAGCGGAGAGTACCACCAATACCTATCTTACGCGCAGGCAGGTATACAGCACCTGCAAACGGCTGAATCGCTGTTGGCGGCACTTCCACACAATCCATTTGACGCAAATAGTGTCGTGAAGGCACAAAAAGAATTTATAGCTGCATCAAACGAGCTGGTTCTTTTAGATAATGCACTGAAATCGGTACCAAATATAGATACCTATATTCCTGTGTACGGTGAGAAACTGCGGGCGGCGTTAGAGGTTTTACCTGTGGCTCTCGAGGCAACGCAGGCAGGAAAAATAGGCTGTGATGTACTTAATCTACTGATTTCGAGATTTCATGACCCGACGAATGTCAATAGCCAGGGTCTCACTATGGCGGACATGACCACGATACGGAACGATTTTCAGCAGGTTGAGGCAATCTTTTACCAGCTCATTGACCAGGTTAATCACTTATCGCCGAGCGATGCACAGCTTGATCCGCGCGTTGGCAAGCTCATGACCTCATTCCATACCTACCTGCCGGCAATCCTGTCTTCGCTTGATGATACGGATAAGCTTCTCGCGATCCTGCCAGCGATTCTTGGCATAGGTAAGCCAAGCAGCTATCTTATTGAAGTGCTGGACTCGACTGAATTAAGGCCGGGTGGGGGCTTTATTGGCAACTATGGCGTGCTAACGCTTACAAATGGGCGGGAGACTGATGCCCACATTACAGATGTTGACCTGCTCGATAGACCATTTGAAGCTGCTGGCCATGTTATCCCGTTTCCGTCTGCCTACCAATGGTTTGATATCTCGCCGGGGAGTTGGAGTTTGCGCGATACCAACCTGGACGCGGATTTTCCAACGGTGGCCCGTTATAGCCAGCAGAACTATAAGCGCGAGGGCGGCACCGGTACTTTTCAAGGGGTAATGGCCATCACTCCTGTACTGATCCAGCAAATGCTGGGAATTACCGGGCCAATCAACGTCCCTGAGTATCATGAGATCATCACCGCCCAGAACCTGATTGCTCGTATTCACTATCACCAGTTGGCCGCGAGCGAAGGGGTCGATACCATAGTTGCCTCTGATGGAAAATCATCACAACGTAAACATTTCACGGCCCTGTTGGCGGAGCATTTTCTGGATCGTATTCATGAGCTTGGATCTTCTGCCTTGCCTAAGCTTGTACAACTGATGATTTCATCCCTGCACACTAAGGACCTACAGGTGTACCTGAATAATAGCGTGGCGGAGAGCTACCTGCAACGCTTCCATATTGATGCCTCGATCCAGTCACCGCCGGGTGACAGCCTCTTTGTCGTTGATGCGAATATCGCCGCGGATAAAGCCAATCCGTATATCATCGATAGCTTAAATGACTCGGTGACCATTGATAGCCAGGGGAATGCTATTCATCAGACAACCCTTACCTATGCGTGGAAAATTCCTGGGCCTGTCTATGGTACCGGCCCATATCGCGATTACATACGTATCTATGCGCCGCCAGGCAGCATATTGCACGAAGAGAGCGGGTTTCAGTCGCGAGGCACGAGCAAAGCCTTTGGTCGCACGGTATGGGCAGGCTTTTTCACCCTCAATTTCGGCCAAACCCGCACCATCACGCTTCAATGGAGCGTTCCCCACGCGGCCATCAAAGGAGCACATGGCTGGCATTACCAGTATCTCCTACAACGGCAGGCAGGCACTGTGTGGACAATACACCTGCACCTGGTACTACCAGCCTGCGCCATGATTAGCAACCCTTCGGGTGCCCTCGTATACAGCCATAAAGTGTTGAGCATACCCGTTAATTCTTTAAGTCAAGATACAAACCTGGGAGTCGATTATACATGCTGATAAGTTCGCAGCGCAGGTTCGGTGCTTCAACGGAGCGGGACATAATGGGAAGATCGCATACATCGAATAAACGCAGTGCATGGAGCAAGAGAATCTCATCGGCGATGCATTTTATCCTGCGCCATGATGAGTTAGCGGCAACGCTTATCATTGCCGTTCATCTGTATGTGGATTGGTACCTGGGATTAGCATTTTCCGCGCAGTTACTGACCCTTGGCTTGCTGTTCCTACTCTTTTTGCGCCGTTCTTCGCTGCGCCCCTGGGTAAAACCTCGCGCTTTATGGCTCTGGATACTCTTCCTGGTGCTGGCGATTATTCCGGCGACCTATAATAGCAATCTCCGCGACAGCATTTACTACTATTTCAATGTCATTTTTAATCCTTTGCTGCTATTCTGGTTGGGATTAGCCGTGGCGCAGGACGCCGCCAGTGTACGGCGTCTCTTGAAGATACTAGCCTTCTTCGCATCTCTGCTGGCTATCCATACCATTATCGAAGCTCGTACCGGTATATTGCTCTTCAAGACCACGCGCTACGATGCCTCCATTCAGGACTTGCTGCATTTTGAACTGGGAAATACGGGCATCTTTCGTGCGGAAGCCTTCCTACTCAATCCAGACTCCAATGGTGGCTTCTTCGCTATGATGCTCTTACTGCCACTCGGTCTTTTTATTGATAGCTCATCCTTGAGGGAAAAGGCTCTCTACCTGGTTGAGATATTGCTGATGGTACTGGCACTGCTTTTCACTTTTAGCACAGGAGCATGGATAGCAGCCTCGGTAGGGATGCTCTTTTTTATCGTCTTTGCCGGTCGCATGCGCTATCGCATCCAAATTTCATTGTTTCTGCTCTTTGCCGCGCTTGTAATTTTTGTGGGTTTCCCGTCGCAGCTGCATAATCTGCTGCAACATGCCAGCGCGCCGGATGAATGGTCGCTGCGGGTTGGTGTATGGCAGACCGGCTTACGGGTGATCCAGGCGTATCCACTGACGGGGATTGGCCTTGGCCGCTATAACTATATTCAATTCGCGCAACCATACCGCGTGCCGGCACAATTTGTGCCTGTCTATCACCCCCACAATTCATACCTGGAAGAGGCCGCCCTGGGAGGTATACCGCTCGACCTTCTCTTCATCGCCCTGCTGACATTGGCCTTCTGGCTGGCTGTACGCAACTGGTTACGAGCGGATGCAGCCACCCGTTCACTGCTGGCTGGTGGATTAGCGTCAGTTATTACACTGAGCTTTTATAGCCTGAGTAATGCAGGTTGGACGCTCACCCCTCTAACCGCCATTGGATGGCTGCTAATGGGGGTTCTTGCTTCTCCTTTGCTCGCGATAAACAATCGAAGTAAACTGAGTAGGGGCTCGATTGATCGCACCCCAGATACCCCAGGTGTTGGGCAGAAAGCAAGGAAGGGGGAAGCGGGTGTATATGCAGACAGAAAAAGCGAATAGCGGAGGGGCCCGATTGATCGCGCCCTCCGCGCCTGTTCTGGCTCCCTATCCTGTTGACATGTCAAAGCAGGGCAAGCACAAGGCCGATTATCCAACCACTATCGCGCAGGAAGCCCTGGTGCATTGGGAGCACTACCTGGCAAGCGGAGATGCAGCGTATGCTCGTGCGTTTCTGGCGCGGGCACAGTGGCTTGTTGAACATGAAGCACGCACCGGTGAACGGGCAGGCGGCTGGCCTATCTCGTTGCCGCATACGGCCCTGCCCGCCGGAGGGGCTGGTCGCCAGTGTCTGTCCGCGCTTACTCAGGGGATTGGCCTCTCCGTCTTGATACGGGCATACCAGCTTACTTCCGATAGAGCATTTCTCGAGGCTGCGCAGCGCGTTGTTCACACCTTTGAGCTTGATATCCTCGATGGTGGTGTCAGCACGCCTGTTGGCAATGAAGGCGTCTTTTTTGAAGAGATCGCCATCTATCCGGCGGCGCATATGCTCAACGGGTTCATCTTTGCCCTCTTTGGACTGTACGACTATCTCAAACTTACTGGCGATACCCGGCTTGAAAAGCTCATACAGAGCAGCCTGGCAACGCTGCATAAACTCCTTGATGAATTTGACAGCGGCTCGTGGACATACTTTGATCTTGGCCAGCGACACCTTTCATGCTCTGCTCGGTTGGCGGAGCAGAGCACGCTGCTGGCTGCACTGGCTACCTGTTCTGACTGTGTTGATTGTGCAGCGCGGGCTGCACGTTGGGAACAGTACCGGCATAAATTGATACCTCGCCTGCGCTACGTGCTCTCACGAGGCAGCAGTTTTGTTGGCAATACCATATGGAGTAAGCTTCAGAAGCGGCTTTTTCCACAAACTCAGGTGCCGGACAAACTGCGCGTCTGTATCCCTGTGCCTGCCTTCCCTGTGATGGGCGGCGTACTCACATTCTTAGATAAAGTGGCCTCGGTGACGACGGATATATGGCAGCGCGAGTATTTGACACAGCATATCGGGCCAGACCCGCGAGGATACGTCATTCACCGCTTTGGCAGCAGGAGAATGACACCCTTGTATTTCCCCTTTGCCTGGCTCTACGTGCTGGCCGGAATTAGAAAGCTCGTCTCGTTACTCCGTGGCGGCGCGGGGTATCACGTAATCCTGGCGCAAGATGGCGTCTTTACCGGAGCCTTCGCCGCCATCGCCGCGAAGTTGACCGGCAGGCGGGTGGTCTGTATTGACCATGGCGATTTGAGTTTACTGATTGAACGCAATAGCGCGCTATTTCGGGCCGAACGCCTACGTGAAGTGGTGACAAAACCCTGGCCCTGGCCAATTCGCCTGGCGGCACGGCGACTGCTGGCGTTGTATTGGCCCTCGCGCCTCCTTATGGCCCGCGTTGCCGCTCGCTTCGTCGACCACTATCTCATTCCAGGCGTTTCAGATGACGGTGTAGATGCTTTATGCGAGCGGCTAGGTGTACGTCCCAGCAGCATTACGCGCTTTACCAATATGATTGAGATCGAACGCCATATCATCCCGAACGCTGAGACGCGCATTGCCGTTCGCGAGAAAAATGGCATCGCCGCTGATGCACTGGTAATTGCCATCGTCTGCCGGCTCTCAGCCGAAAAGGGGCTGGAAATAGCTCTGGAGGCCATAAAGCAGGCCATCTCCACGCTCGCTGTTAGCGTAGGCAATATGCATCAGGGGGGTGTACGGGTGATCATTGCCGGAGATGGGCCACTGCGCCAGCAACTGGAAAAGCATATTGCTGCACTCAACCTGCGCGAGGTGTGCATACTGTGGGGCGAGGCCCCGGTGGACGAGGTCATCACTGTGCTTGGTATCAGCGATATCTTCCTGTATACGAGTTGGAGAGGAGCAGGCTATCCCCTGGCAATTCTAGAGGCGATGGCCTCCGGCTGCGCGGTGGTCGCCTCAACAGAGCCAATAGCAAATGCCTACCTGCTCACTGAAGGACGGGGAATAGCTGTGCCGCCAGGCGATGTAGCACAGACAAGCGCCGCACTGGTACGGCTTTTAAGCAACCGGGAGGGTTGTCACCAGATGGGGCAACTGGCTCGAAGCTATGTAGCGCAGTATCACAGCCCTGCCGTGTTCCGGCGCACTTTACAACGCGCCACGCATTGGGCGGCACTCGATGAGCTGTGTAGGGGCGCAATTCATTGCGCCCTGGGACGGGAGTCGACTATCCACGAGGGCGCAATGAATTGCGCCCCTACACATTGCGCTATAGATGTTGGAAGGGATGATGAAACATGCTAAAACTTGCATCTCCACCAGTACAAACCCAGAACGATGTCTCCACATACCGGTTGCAGGTGCTCAATCTTGTCAAAAGTACAGGTATTTATGCCCTGGCCCCGCTACTCATATCGCTCGTCACGCTTGTACTCGCGCCCTTTTTGACTCACACTCTTACTCGTACTGATTACGGCGTACTCGCTGTTTTGACCACAGCCATCGCCTTGATGGTGGGGATAACACAGTTTGGATTGAATAATGCTTTTTTCCGTGCCTATAACTATGATTACGAGACACAAAAAGATAGGATGGGAGTACTCTCAACCATCGTCATCCTGTTATCGCTTTCCTCGATACCTGTTACCATCGCGGTGATGATGCTTGCCCCGCAACTGGCAGCCTTCTTATTTTATAGTTCGTCCTACGGCGACGCGGTAAGGCTGGCTGCCCTGGTTGTACTCTTACAAAACTTAACTGTCCCTGGTTTCTCCTGGTTACGTGCCGAGAACCATGCTGGGTACTATGTAACGCTCTCGGTTGCTAATCTGCTGGTGAACCTGGGGGCAACTATCGTGCTGGTTGGTCGGCTGCATATGGGCATTAGCGGTGCGCTGCTGGCGGTAGCGGCGGGCTATGCTCTGGTGGCCGCCGCTACACTCCCTTTTATACTGCTGCGGGCAGGTATGCGCCTCCGTTTTGATATCGCCTGGAATTTGCTCTCCTTTGGATTACCGTTGGTCTCAAATGTCGTCTCGATCTGGATTTTGCAACTTTCAGACCGCTATCTGCTCAGTCGCCTCGGCTCGTTGGCTCAGACGGCCAGCTACACCGTCGCCTATACCCTGGGGGGAATAGTCGGTGTCATCGTGCTATCGCCGTTCTCCCTGGCCTGGCCCACGGCCATGTTTGCCATCGCCAAAAGAGACGATGCCCGCTCTGTCTTCCGGCTGGTGTTTCGCTGGTATAGCCTCTTTTTGCTCTTCGCCACCTTTGGCCTGATGCTCGTCAGCATGGGGGTACTCACTATCTTCTTCCCACCTTCCTATTATGCTGCCGTTGCTGTTATTCCTATTGTGGCCGTCTCCATGCTGTTTTTTGGCATCTATAGCTATTTCACAGTCGGCATTTCCATACAGCGAAAAACCTGGTACGCGGTCTTGCTTACTACCATATCAGCCCTCATAAACGTCGCACTCAACATTGTCTTAATCCCTCTCTATGGCTCAATCGGGGCTGCCCTCTCGACCCTGATCGCCTATACACTGCTTGCTGTAATTGCCTATATTGTGAACCAACGTCTCTACCCAATTGCGTTCGAGATTGGCCTGTTCTCTATCGCGCTGCTAGCCGGAGTGGTGCTCTATCTTGGAAGTAGTTTGCTGTTGCGAGATCAGAAAATAATTGATATGAGTTCCATCGCCCTCTATATATGTGTCCTCGCTCTATATGGCGGCTTCCTATTTTTCCTGGGTAGCCGTAGGGACAGGAGTGGTGCTGAGAAGGAGCGTCGTTCCGTAGGGGCGGGGGTTGGGTTGAGGGTGGAGGGGACGCTTGCGTCGCCCTCGTCTTGGTCCCCTGCCTTTCCCCCATCCACCCTGGGCGACGCAAGCGTCCCCTCCACCCTCAACCCAACCCCCGCCCCTACGGATACGACACATCAACCTATCAATGTCTGTATGCACGTTCTGCGGGAGGCACGCCATGATGTGCGGGCGATGCGGGCGGCTACTGCCCTGGTAGAAGCGGGGTACACAGTTTCCATGCTTGATGTCGAAAGTGATGATACCCATCCTGCCAGGGAACATATTGCTGGCATTTCTATGAAGCATATGCTCGTGCAGAGATCGTTCAGTGCGACCCGCTTTGAGCGATGGATACTGCTCAAGGCGGCGCTATTGTTTCTACGCAGCATCCTGCGCTTGATACGTATGCCAGCCGACATCTATCATGCATGTGAGGTTACAGCGCTGCCCGCCTGTTATATCGCGGCAAAGCTGCGCCGTAAACCACTGATCTTTGAAGCCTACGAGCTGCCCCTGGGGGATCGGCCCCTTTCCGAAATGGGGCGAAGCAGGCGACTGGTTCACTCGATGTTGACGGTACTGCTGGCGCATATGGTGCCGCGCTGTGCCGCCGTGATTACCGTCTCTCCTCCAATTGTGCAGGAAATTCGCAACAGGTATGCTGTTGCACAGGTGTCGCTGATCCGTAATATCCTACCGTATCGAGTCGTCGCTAAAAGTGATCGCCTGCGCCAACTACTTGGTCTTGCTCCACAGGTGCGCATAGCTCTCTACCAGGGCTATTTGCAGCCAGACCGCAGCCTGGATATTCTGGTGCGGGCAGCGGCATTTCTCGAACCCGGTATCGTCATTGTGATGATGGGGAAGAGCTTTGGCACAACAGAGGTGCAACTGCATCTTCTGATCGCCAGCGAAGGAGTAGCTGAGCGTGTCAAAATCATCCCTCCTGTCCCATATGAAGAGTTGCTGGACTGGACGGCCTCGGCGGATGTGGGCTTGATAGTATGCTCACCGGACTACGCGCCCAATATTCAAATGCTTCTCCCCAACAAACTCTTTGAATACCTCATGGCCGGGCTGCCTGTACTCGCCTCCCAGCTTGATGCTGTGGCGCAAGTTCTCGAAAGCTGCGATGTTGGGCAGGTGGTATCCTCGCTGGCACCGGCAGAGGTGGGTGCCGCCATCAATGCCATGCTGGCAGACTCCTCTGCCCTTGCTCGTATGCGCGAGAATGCCCTGGGCGCGGCTCAACACAAGTTCTGCTGGGAAAAGGAAAAGAACTTGCTGATTAGCCTTTACCAGGATGTAATGGGCATTTCGTCACCTTGAATCATTTTGTGAAATAAAAATGCAGCCACGCGGGCGAATGCCGCGCATTCGTCCGCGTGGCTGCATTTTTATTTCACAAATTAATGGGATAACTTCTTACGAAGGAAGACGATGTGTTGCCAGAGCCTGCATCACGTTTGTCATCAGTTTCTGTATTTCGGGGACGGGAGCATCTTGACCGGCGCACAACGTGTCCGTAACAAGACGATAGCCATCGAGCGCGGTAGTCCAATAAACGGACCCTGTGGCGAAGACCATCGCCCCGGAAGGCGCAAAATAGTACGTCGTGTTGCTGGTATCAGCATAGTAGTTAACGCTTATGGTGTAGGACAAACCAAGTACCTGCAAACCTTTGGGGGTTGCCCCATTCGAGAAGACACGGTCCCATTCATACCCAACCAATGCACAACCGTAGGGCACCCCTGCCTGCAGGCCAGTTCCCTTCAAGAGTGGTGAGTTTGCTGGCGTACTGAGCTGCCAGGGAAATCCGCGATGTTGCTGGACGTAATCGGAGAACATCACTCCAATCAGCGCGTTCTCCGGGCGACCTATCACCGGATCACGCCACTGAGAAGTGAGGCGAGCGTTATCTCTACCATAGAGAGGATCTCTTTCCAGGTCATGGTATCTTGTCTCCACCTTATAGCAGACGATGGTGCGATTCGGCACACCCATACTATCAGGCTCAAAGCGCATTTGCCAGAAGGATGCATTTGCTTCTAGAAACGCCAGGCTCACACCGCTATCTCGTGCGTGTTCTACCCCATCGCGCATCTCATTCGTCCAGTATTCATCATGACCAAGCGAAAGATAGACTTTATGTTGCAGGAGCTGGGAAGGGTCGCTGTGTAAATCGGTATTGCTTATATAGGAAAGATCATAGCCCTGTCGCTCCAGCCAGTGAATGGCATCAGCTTCATAAAAAAGTACCCCGCCTGATCCATACCAATCTGTATAGGGTCGATCAAACGACACTTTTACGGCTCTGCCGAGGCCGTTTGTGTTGAGGCTGTTATATGGGTAGAGGCTGTATCCTCCCCACCCGTTATAGGCTTCGTAGGTAGTGTATGCTGTAACCGCGACATAGGCAGAATGAACGTTGCCCCGTACATCAAACGGCGCGTAGGTCTGCATACCGCTAGTATCGGTAAATTTCGCGAGATAGACACCGGTGACCCAACCTGGCGGAACGGTCAGGACATAGGAGGGCCGCCAATTGGCCTCAACAAGGCCAGTTTTTCTATCGACACTACAAGTAGCGCAATCGACAAGATGTCCGGAGCCAGCATCATAGTATCCTTGCGCAAGCCCTCTCTGGCCTTGTATTGAGGTGATTAATCGCCCACCAGCACCTCCGTACCAGCCAAGCCGGTAGATATCGATAGAATAGCCAGTACCGCCATGTTGCGTACTCACATAGAAGGTGAGCGTATGGCCAGGCAGCACCGATGTAGCACTCGTATATGCCTGTATCTGCATAGTAGCATCTTTGCCCCTGGGAATCCCCCAGCTATCTGTCCCTGGCCGGGCGTTCTCATCTATAATGACTTTACTGGTGGTGATTATTGGTGCGGGCTTAATAGATAGCACCTGCGCCGCGAAAAATTGTACATTCCGTCCAATCAAGAGAGCAGTAACGACGATGCCAACCAACAAAATGAGGACAACACTACTTCCTGCCCATATTCTCCTGTAGCTGCTTTTCAAATTGCCCATACCTTTGCATCGTTAAAAGCTACATCGCAGGTATCTTGCTCGTCTTCGGAAAAGAGCGCGATCTTTCCCTGGCTGTAGCTCGTATCATTGGCACTGGCGATCAGTTGATGATTCACATACAGGCTGAAATTGCCACCCTGAGCTACGACAGCAAGTAGATTGGGCACATTCAGACCGGTGTGAATTGCCGGCGAAAATCCTGCTTTCAAGATGCTGCCCGCACCAATGGTATTGTCTATAAAGAGCTTCAGGAGATAGGAGCCATTTCGTCCAAGGCGGAAGAAATACTGTCGCTTCCCTTCCGAGCGGAAGAGCACACCGCCATAATCTGGCCTGGAACCTTGAATAAAGGTCATCTGTACCTGGAAGGTGAAATTGCTAAAGTTGCTGTTTTTGGCAACGCAGTAGTAAAAACGCCCAGGGTTTGACTCAATCACATGGTAGGCTCCCCCTTTGAAAGCGCAGTCAGTACCTGCATCGTCCTGCGTATACCCTCTACTCCAGCTGTAGCCCCTGCTATTGTCAGTCAAAGGATCGTTGAGTACCAGCGTTCCCGTATTGGGGGGATAGGGAAACCAGGACGCGGTAGCCGTCGCTGCCGCTGCCACAGATGCAAGGGCAGTGGCGGTGGCATTTGCCTTCGCACGAGACGCCTCCATCTGCTTACTAATTATAATGTAGCTGCCTGCACTTCCCCCAATCATCAGTAACACCAAAATCACGAGCAGAACTGCCTGGAGCCTGGAGATACGCCGGTGCCGGTTATTTTGCGTATTTTCCTGTACTTTCCTTGTGGCATCAACCGTTGGGGCCCGATTGATCGCGCCCAAAGGTGGTATTGGTGTGGCTCTGTTCATATCATTTGTAGGGCCCCGATTGATCGCGCCCAGAGAAGAGGGCCAGCTTGTAGCATCCGGCAAGTTTGTTTTCTCCGCGTCACTTCCGGGGTACGGTGGGCTGCTCGGACTCGACAACATGGTTTTCTCCGCTTCACTCTCGCGGCCCATACCGTAGGGGCCCGATTGATCGCGCCCATCCTCCTGAGCGATGACGAGGGTAATTACGAGCGTGCCTGCCGGTGTGCCAGGAGTAGCTTGCTCAACCATACCATCCAGGCGGATAACCTGGCCATTGTACGCACCGGCCTGTACAGGCACGATCACGCGCCGTCCGCCGGGAAGCGTCAACGTGCGGAAGGTACCAGTTACAGCCTCCGCCGAACTAATAGCCAGCGTAGCTCGCAACTCCGTACGGGCTAGCCCCGCTGTTGCCGTGGCCTGATTGATCGCGCCCAGGGGTGGGGACGCGGGCACCTGTCCCTGGTCGGGTGTCCTGTTCCCAGACGCTTGCTGGAAGGCATCGGCGAATGCAGAGACCGAAGGGAAACGATCCGCGGCATGCTTTTCCAAAGCTCGCATCAGTACTGTGTCGATGGCAGGAGAAATACGTGGGCGAATGCCGAGATCGAATGAACTCGGCAATGGAGGCTGCACATGTATGTGCATATACATGATCTGCTCCAGGCCACCGTGAAATGGTGGTCGTCCCACCAGCAGTTGGTAAGCCATCACGGCAAGCGCATACTGGTCGGTCGCGAACACCGGCATACCACGCCATTGCTCAGGAGCCATGTAGGCCGGGGTTCCACGAATGGTAGCGCTCGCGTTGGAGGTCGCGGAGTAAAACTTGGCTATCCCAAAATCAGCCAGCAGCAGGTCGGGATGGTTCGGATGTTCTTTTCGGCTGCGTAAGAGAAAGTTAGAGGGTTTGACATCCTGGTGAATGATAGCATGTTCGTGTGCATGTTGTAATGCCTCGGCTGCCTGGTGTAAGAAAAATGCCAGGTCTTGTAGGGAGAGCAATGCTCCTGCACTGTGCAGCCGTAGCCAGGAAGCAAGTGACCCCTCTTTCCGGTATGGCATCACAATATAGGTAATTTTTGTTTCACCTATATGCTCTTCGCCATAATCAAAAAGGGGCAAAATATTGGGATGATCGAGCCTTGCGATGGCTTTGACTTCGCGTATGAAAAGGTTCGTCTCCTCTTTATTCGCTTGTATATCAGGATAGGGCGTTGCCTCATTCCGCACCACTTTGATGGCAACCTGTTGTTCGATACGGGCGTCCTCTGCGAGGTAGACCTCACCCATACCGCCGCTGCCCAATAATTGTAAGAGATTGTAGCGGCCAATGCGCTGACCTTCAAGACGCATGCTCCCCCCCATGTATCCTTGTAGATGTAGTAGGTACCCAGTGGAAGACAGTATAACATAAGTACAGCGCGATGTAACGTACACCGCCTGTCTCGTAGGAAACCTGGACTCAGGCCGCGAGGGGGGGGAGCTTGAATGCTCAAGGGAAAACTTCGTTGGTGCTTATAACTACACCGCCAGCCAGACCTGCACCGTCTTATCGCCGCTTGCCGAGGCGATATATTGCCCACTGGGTGCCCATGCTACTGCATAGACCCAGTTTGCATGTCCAGCATAGCTGACGGCATTATTGCCAGTGGTGGCATCCCAGATGTGTACTGTCCTGTCAAAGCTTGCCGAGGCGATACGCAGGCTGTGTTGCGGGGAGGTATTTTCGGGAAATGTAGTGGCATCGCTGGCGGGTGGTTGCCATGCCAGAGCACTGACCGTGAATTGGTGACCGCGATAGGTAAAGAGGATATTTCCTGAAAGAGCCTCCCAGATATGTACTACCTGGTCGGCACCGCTGGAGGCGATATACTGGCCACCTGGGCTGTCCTGGTCATTTCTTTCATGTGGCTGCCAGGCCACGGCGAGTATTTCATGTGTGTGGTTGCGAAAGGTGAGAACTGGATTGCCTGTAGCGGCTTGCCAGACCTGCACGGTCATATCGTCGCCCGCCGAGGCGATATGCTGTCCATTGGAGCACCATGCTACCGTCAGAACTGACTGGGAGTGGCCGCGATAGACGAGTATTCTGTGGCCACTAGAGGCGTCCCAGACCTGAACCGTGTTATCTCCACTAGCCGAGGCGATGTGTTTGCCATCGGGTGACCATGCCACGGCTGTGACCTCCCCTGAATGCCCATTGTATGAGCATATCCTGTGCATAGTGGCGGCTTCCCAGACCTGAACCGTGCTATCCACGCTGGCTGAGGCGATACGCTTGCCATCGGGCGACCAGGCTATGGCTCTCACCGCGCCGCTATGGCCGCGAAAGGTAGCCTGCTTGCGTCCGGTGGTGGCCTCCCATATCTGTACCGTTCCATCGTCGCTGGCTGAGGCGATGCGGCTGCGATGCGGTCTGACCTCGCCCAGATCGTTGGGTGCCCATGCCACGGCGTTGACGGCGGCAGTATGGCCTCGATAGATGGTCATAGTCGTTTCTTGAAGCGGTAGAACGCTGATCTTCGCGCTTGAAGTGAGGGAAGGTAGGGGTGCTGTACTGGTTGAAAATAGCTCTGTACCTGGCGCGGGTGCCATCCATTGCGCCTCTACGGCGGCAGCGAACTCCTGAACGCTGGCGAAACGCTGCTGTGGATCTTTGGCTAATGCTCGATGTACGACCTTCTCAAGGGCTGGTGAGATTGAGGGATTCTTCTCGTGCAAAGGAGGCGGCACAGCACGGGTATGCTGTGTAACCAGGTCTATAAAAGAACCTTCGAAAGGACGGGTGCCGCTCAACCATTCATACACTATCACGCCCAGCGAGTACTGGTCGCTGGCGAAGACGGGCCTGCCCTGGAGTTGCTCAGGTGCCATGTAGGCGACGGTACCGGCCACGCCGCGCATACTTTGCGTGCGCGAGCTATGAGCGACGACGGCAATACCAAAGTCACTGAGAAGCAGTTCATCGTTGTATCCCAGCAGCATATTTTCCGGCTTGACATCGCGGTGAATGATCTTCTCGTCATGGGCGTGTTGCAAGGCGGCGGTCATCTGCTTGAGAAGAGGCAAGATGATCTCTAGCGGTAAGATGCTGTCTTTGGGATAACGCTGGCGCACTGTGCCGTTGGGAGCATAATCCATGACCAGGTATGGCGTATTGCCCTCGACACCAAATTCCAGTATCTGTACAATGTTGGGATGCCGCAGGCGGGCGATGGTGCGCGCCTCTAGCAGGAAATCCCCCATGTCGTCGTTGCTCAGCCGCATATCCAGCACTTTGATGGAAGCCCTGGTATTGAGGTGCATGTGTTCGCCGAGGTAGACATCCGCGAAGCTGCCTTGCCCCAGCAGGCGCAGCAAACGATAGTTTCCAAGCTGTTGGCCCACGCGGGACTGAGCATTATTGCGCTTCTTGTATTCCATCTCGCACTCCTTACACCGCTTGCCAGATATGCACGCTATGATCATAGCTTGCCGAGGCAATGCGCTTGCCGTTGGGCGACCATGCCACACTGCTTACCTCTTTTGCGTGGCCGCGATAAGTATAGAGGGTGTTGCCTGTAGCAGCATCCCAGACCTGTACCGTGCGGTCATCACTGGCCGAGGCGATACGTGTGCCATCGGGTGACCAGGCGACCGCATTTACTTTACTGGAATGTTTGCGGTAGGTCAAGCTGGCAGTTCCCGTTGTAGTATCCCATACCTGCACCCTGGTATCAGCACTGGCCGAGGCGATGCGCTTGCCGTCGGGCGACCATGCCACGGCTTGTACGTAATAGAAGTGCTCGCGATAGGTGAAGGATTGCTCGCCGGTCAGAGCATCCCACACCTGCACGGTGTTATCAACGTCTGCATTGACGGGGTCCCCGCTCGCAGAAGCGATACGCCATCTACCTCTGGTCGATGAAGCGTTACCATGTACCCCATGTGTTCCAGGCATCACAGGTGCCCATGCCACAGCATAGACGGGGCCGGTGTGGCCTTGATAGGTGAAAAGTTTGCCGCCCGTGGTGGCTTGCCGGATCTGTACCGTGGTATCCCAGGAGCCAGAGGCGATATACGTGCCGTCGGGAGACCAGGCCACCGAGCTTATCTCTCTTGAGAAACCTCGATAGGTGAAGAGTTTTCGTCCTCCTACCACGCTCCAGACCTGTACCGTGGTATCCCAGGAGCCGGAGGCGATGCGGGTTCCATCAGGAGACCAGGCCAGCGCACACACCTGTTTCGTATGGTTGCGATAGGTTGCGATACGTTTTTTCCCGGTGGCATTCCAGACATGTACGGCCTTGTCCGCGCCTGCTGAAGCAATCTGCTTGCCATCGGGCGACCAGGTCACGCTCAACACGGCTGCCGTGTGTTCGCGATAAGTGATATGGCGCGTACCCAAAGAGGGTGTCGCGCTTGTAATTCTACTTTTTGCCGATTTTTCTGCCTCGCATACCTGCTCAAAGGCCGTGGCGAATTCTACGACGCTGGCGAAACGCTGTTCTGGAGTTTTTGCCAGAGCTTTCTGTACCACCAGCTCGATAGCCGGTGAGAGCGATAGGTTCTTCTTGCGCAAAGAGGGCGGAGCTACAAGCACGTGCTGGCTGGCAACTTCCAGGAAAGACCCCTGGAAGAGGCGATCCCCGCTCAACCACTCGTAGACGACCACCGCCAGGGCGTACTGGTCGCTGGCCGGGCCTGGCTTGCCCTGCAATTGTTCCGGTGCCATGTAGGTCACGGTACCGGCCACGGTCTGCAGCCGGTCACGAGAACTCTGCACGATGATGGCAAGGCCAAAATCGCTCAGCAAGACAGTATCCTTGCGACCCAGTAACATATTTTCGGGTTTGACATCCCGGTGAATAAGTTTCTGGTCATGTGCGTACTGTAAGGCGGCGGCAACCTGCCTGACATAGGGTACAATTTCAGCCGGAGTGAGAACGGTGCCCTTAGGATGGTGCTGGCGCAGCGTGCCATTGGGGGCGTATTCCATGATGAGGAAAGGAATACCGTCGGGTGCCACATCGTATTCCAGAATGCGCACAATATTGGCATGCCGCAAGTGGGCGATAGTCCGCGCCTCATCGAGGAAGCTCTGCCGATCCTCGGCTGTCAGGCGCATCTGGAGCACCTTGATCGCCGCCTGTGTGTCCAGGTACAGGTGTTCTCCCAGATAGACATCGGCGAAGCCACCTTGACCCAGCGGGCGGATCAGGCGGTAATTCCCAAGTTGCTGATTCACACGATCTGACATCTTCGTCTCTCTCTGCTGATTAGGCGCGATTTATTGGGCGCGATAAATCGGGCCCCTACGCACAGATTCTAGAGGCATATGATGGATGTGTCAAGGAGCGGAACGCTTGTTATAAAGAGGGAAAAAGGTGACGATGTGGGCGTGCTGCTCACGAGCAACACGCCCACATCGTCACCTTTTTCCCTCTTTAATCCCTTGGAGTTGGGATTGATAGCCCCAACAATGCATGGTATACTCTGAGGAAGTAATTATTTCTCATCCTGTTTTACACATATCCACTCCCACTTACTGAGGAGGTACAATGCTAGTTCTGCAGGATATCGCTGTTACCTATCAAAACGTAGTTCCGGCTGTGCAAGGCGTGACGCTAGAGGTAGCGGATAAATCGGTGGTAGCTCTGCTCGGTGCCAATGGAGCTGGCAAAACGACCATTTTTCGCGCCATCACCGGACTGCTGAAAATCCACAAAGCCAACATTGAACAGGGTTCCATTATTTTTGATGGCGAGCGCATAGATCGTCTCGATGCTACACAAATTGTCCAGCGCGGCATCGCCCAGGTGATGGAGGGGCGCCGACTCTTTGCTGATCTCACGGTAGATGAGAATCTCTGGACGGGTGCGATTGCCTCGCGGGACTCCGCCGCCAATAAGCGAGCCTACCAGCGCGTGATGGAGCTGTTTCCTGTGCTGCGCGAACGCCGCAAAAGCGTTGCAGGCTATCTCTCCGGTGGTGAACAGCAGATGCTCGCCATTGGCCGCGGTTTGATGGGAAGCCCTAAATTGCTGCTCCTCGACGAACCCTCTCTGGGGCTGGCTCCCTTCATGGTGCAGAACATTCGCTCCATCATTGCCGAAATTCATGCCAGCGGCACCGCCGTGCTGCTGGTAGAGCAGAACGCGCAAATGGCCCTCTCCATCGCCGACCATGGATATGTGCTGGAGACTGGCAAAGTCGTGCTGGCGCAGCCCGCCGCCCAACTGTTACAGGACGAGAGTGTGCGCAAGTTTTACCTTGGACTGCATGAAGGTGGAGAGCGCAGTAATATGGGCACTCTTCGTCAGCGCCGGACAGAACGAAGGTGGGCGATATGAGCGATAGAACTGATATGCATGATCTACCCACGAACAGCAATGCACCTCGCCGATCCGCATCGGTGACTCATTTACTGTCCATTGAGGGCATATCGGTGCGTTTTGCCGGTGTAAAGGCCCTGACCAATGTCTCATTCCAGGTCTTGCCCGGAGAATTATTCGCGGTCATCGGCCCCAATGGTGCAGGCAAAACGTCGCTATTCAACGTACTCTCGCGGGTCTACCAGCCGGTCGCGGGCCAGGTAACCTTTGCTGGACGCGATCTATTACGCTTGAGGACGCACCAGGTGGCACGGGTGGGTATAGCGCGCACCTTTCAGAATCTGGGGCAGTTTCCCAACACCACAGTGCTCGATTACCTGCTGCTTGGTCGGCATACGCGCATGCGCAGTGGCATCCTGCTGGGTGGCATCTATCTTGGGATGACGCGCAACGAAGAGCGGAGAAACCGCGCCCATTGCTTGCACCTGCTGGAACTGCTGGGAATGGAACGTATGCGTGATGCTCCACTGGGGAGCCTGCCTTATGGTTTGCAGAAACGCGCTGACCTCGCCCGTGCGCTGGCATTGGAGCCAAAGCTGCTCTTGCTGGATGAACCCGCCGCCGGCATGAGCCTCGAAGAAACAGAGGACATCGCCTCCGCTATATTGGAAATCAAAGAGCAGCTCAACGTCACGCAGATTCTGGTCGAGCATGATATGGCGCTGGTTATGGGCATAGCCGATCACGTCCTGGTACTCGATTTCGGGCGAGTGATCGCCCAGGGTTCGCCAGCCGAAGTGCAAGCCAACCCCGACGTCATCAAAGCCTACCTCGGTGAGGATTTCAGCAATAAGCAGTTACAAGACGAAGTCGCGGCAGATGCATTGATGCCAGCCGACGACAGGCATTAATACTGTTTTTAATTTGATTTGTAACTATTCGGGACTCCTCGCCGCCTACGGACTCTGCTGGCGAATGAAAGGGAAAGTGCAAATGAGTATGATGGAGGCAGCAGGGCGAGGACAAGCCATCGCCCACTCGCACCAACTTAAGGAGACCGTCAGGGCGAGAGAGTCGTGGAGAGGAACCAGGGCGAGAGAGTCGTGGAGAGGAACCAGGGCGAGAGAGTCGTGGAGAGGAACCAGGGCGAGGACAAGCCATCGCCCCTACTATGGACGAATCGGCTTGGGAGGCTTCTGCGTGGCATAGTAGGGGCGATGGCTTGTCCTCGCCCTGCCGTGGAATGATCAAGAGCAGGAGGAAATATGGCGTATTTTATTCAACTGGTCTTCGCGGGCATCGCGGTGGGCTGCATCTACGCGCTGATTGGTCTGGGTTTTTCCATTATCTACAAAGCGAGTGGTGTGATAAACTTTGCCCAGGGGGAGTTGCTGCTGGTGGGCGTGTATATCATTTCGGCGGGCGTCTTCGAGTGGCATCTGGGCTTCTTCCTGGCACTTCTGCTGGCTATCGTTGTCACCGTGGCCATCGCATTACTCTTTGAGCGTTTCGTGCTGACGCGCATGATTGGCCGTCCTGTCTTCTCTATTCTGATGATTACCATCGGCCTGGATATTGTGCTGCGCACCAGTGTTAGCGTGCGCTGGGGATCAAACCCTCGTCCTCCTGGCACACCGTTTGAGATCACCAGTGGATACAATGTGGGCGGCGTCCATTTTGCTACGAGCGATATATGGACCATTCTTGTGACGGTTCTGTTGTGTATTGCCCTCTACTACTTTTTCCGCGCCACGAAATATGGCCTGGCGATGCGTGCCACTGCCCTTGACCAGGAGGCCGCACTGGCGATGGGCATCAACATCCGCACCGTGTATGCGCTGGCATGGGGCATCTCCGCCGCCGTTGCCACGATTGGTGGCATCTTTCTAGCCTCCAAATCGGTTGCCATTGATCCCACGCTTGGCAGTACCGCTCTGCTGGCCTTTCCTGCCATCATCCTGGGTGGCATAGATTCCGTGAGCGGCGCCGTGTTGGGAGGCATCATTATCGGCCTGGCCGAAGTATTGACTGCCGGCTATGAAAGCCATTTTGCCAACCTGCTTGGTGCGGGCTTTCACGAGATCACCCCCTATCTGATCATGATTCTTGTGCTGCTCATCCGGCCATATGGCTTCTTCGGTACGCGAAAGGTGGAGCGAGTATGAGTACGTCTTCTCCGACTGCAACGAACTTTCCTTCCTCCAGAGTAGGTGCCGAGCCGCCCAGGCTGCTTGGGAAACCTTCGCACTGGATTACCCTGTGTATTGTGCTGGCCGCTATTATTGCTTTCTTCCTGGTTGCCAGCGAAGACTGGCTGACAATTATCAACTACACATTGATTGATGCCATTGCCGTGCTGTCGCTGAATGTCCTTTCCGGCTACACAGGCCAGATCTCGCTGGGTATCACTTTTTTTATGGCGATCGGTGCCTATACAGCAGCCTTACTTGGTGGCGACCCTCCTACAAGCCCAGGCGATCCCCTTGGTCTCGGCCTCTCTATGTTCATCTGGCTCCCAGCGGCTGGCATTGTCGCTGCCCTGGCAGGTGCTCTTATCGGTCCAACGGCACTGCGGCTCAAGGGCTTCTACCTTGGCATTGTGACGCTCTCGCTGGTCTTTATCGGACACTACCTCTTCACCAATGCCGGCAGCCTGACGGGCGGGCCACAGGGGCGCACTTTCCCCGTACCAACCTTTGGGAATTTCTCGTTCGCCCAACAAAATAACGTGCTTAATTTCGCGCTCACTCCTGGCCAGCAGTATTTCTTGCTGATCTTGCCCATTCTGGCACTCTCCGCTCTTTTTGTGGGAAATGTGATGCGCTCGCGTGCCGGGCGGGCTTTCCAGGCGGTGCGGGATAACGAAGAGGGTGCGGCGATTATGGGAGTCAATCTTTTTGAAGCCAAGATGGGCGCATTCATTCTATCCTCGTTCCTGGCTGGCATTGCCGGTGCGCTGCTTGCCTCGTTCAGCCGCTACATCGTGCCTGGTTACTGGGACCTCACGCTCGCAATTCAATTTGTCGCCGCCATCATTGTTGGAGGTCTCGCCAGTGTGTGGGGCTCGATCCTGGGTGCAGCGTTTGTCTTCGCGCTGCCTCGTTTGATCGATCAGTTCTCTCTGCTGCCGCCAAGCACCAGTTCGAATAGCCTGTCAAGTGGCGACCTGAACGCCATCATCTATGGACTTCTAATACTTGCATTCTTGCTCTTTGAGCCGGGAGGCGTTTTAGCACTGGTGCGCAGGGGTCAATCGCTCACCAGAAAATTTCATACCCATGGGGGAGAAGGAGGTGAACCAGCCGAAGTGACCGATCTGTCTACACCCGAATCTGGCGGGTGACTCGACATTATCCCGTAGGGACTCGATACTACCTTTCGACCTTGCTGAGCGTAGCTAGACGCGCTAGCGTCGTTGCAGGCCCAGGGGCTGCGACGCATTTCAAGGCGATCGCGTCCCTACGCGCCATCCATCCTTCGTTAGGTTGATGCATAGTGGGCATCTTTTGTGGGTGCTCTATGAAGAGGTGAAACTCATGGCAATCAAAAAGGCGTTTTATGCGTGCATACTCACCTTGGCCGTCGTTCTTTTGGCATTGTCCGGCTGTGCCAGCAGTAGTAGTTCAAACGGGAACTCGAGTAGTATCAAATCTGATCCTAATACTGGTGTCGATACTGCCAACAAAACCATCACGCTTGGTATCTTATCACCCTACTCCGGGCCAGTGGCAGACCCTGTGGGCAAGCCGCTGGCACGCGGTGTAGAGGTCTTCTTCGATTCTATCAATGCCCAGGGCGGCGTTGATGGGTACAAGGTAAAATTCATTGAGAAGGACTCGCAATACAACCCGCAGATCCAGGTTCAACTCTACAACCAGATACATAACCAGGTCTTGATGATCGCGGATAGCCTGGGCACACCCACAACCTTCGCTATCAAAGACCAGGCTGCCGCCGACCATATGTTGATCTCGGCTGCTACGCTCTCCTCTGCCCTGGCTCGCGAGAAATATCTCATTCTGCTGGGCACGCCCTACCGCCTGCAGGTCGAGAACGCCTTCGACTACATTGTCAATAAACTGGGCGTCAAGAGCCCTGCTACCGGTATCATCTACCAGAACGACGATTACGGCCAGGATGGTTTGACGGGCTACAAAGAAGCCATTACCGCCTATTCGCTGAAGGATGTAGGCCAGGCGTCGTATGCGCCAACCGACACGGACTTTACGGCGCAGGTTCTACAGATGAAATCGGCCGCGGCCAAGTACGTCTTCCTGACCACGCTCCCGACCGTCACAGCAAAAATCATCGCCACAGGGCATGCCCTGGGCTATGATCCGCAGTGGATTCTCCAGAGTCCAGCTTTCTCACCCCTGCTGCTGGGCGTTCCCTCGCTGGTGCCTTTGCTGTCGAAGGCCTGGATTGTGAGCCAGGGCGCATCATGGGGGGATACGAGCGTGCCCGGTATGAAGCAGATGCTGGCTGATGTGGCCAAGTACGCTCCTGACCAGAAGCCGGATGGTTTCTTTGAATTCGGCTATACCGAGTCAAAGATCACCTACGCCATCCTCAAGAAGGCCTTTGACAACGGGGATATCACCAGGAATGGTCTCCTCAATGCCTTTGAGTCTTTGAAAAATGTTGACCTGGGTGGACTGCTGCCCCCGGTGACCTATGGCACGTCCTCGTCACCCAATCAGCGCGTTCCCACCCGAGACAACGTCGTCTTTGCCATTGACCCCACGCAGCCAGCCAGTGTTAGAAGCCTGAGCGGCGACTTCACAGGCACAGCTGCCATGGCGTCTCAATTCTAAAGATATTGATGCACAAGCACAACGATGCGGGCATTTGACTCTGTCAAACGCCCGCATCGTTGTGCTTGTGCATCAATATTCTTCTCAAAGTTCGGGAATAAATTTGCCTGGTAACGGTGTTCCCACCTTTATGAGGTCAGGTGCTTGTTTTGTTGTGCCTGTCTAATGTCGCTGGGATAATTCTGAAGGAACAATGTATGACCAAACAAGCAAAGATCATCGTCACCATAGCCTTGATGCTGGGAATGTCCCTGGCGGCACTTGACACAACCATTGTGGGTACGGCACTTCCGAGCATTGTGGGCAAACTTGGCGGCATCTCCCTCTACTCGTGGGTCTTCTCGGTCTACCTGCTTACCTCTACCACCACTGTTCCAATCTACGGGAAATTGGCGGATCTCTATGGGCGCAAGCCGATCTTCCTTTTTGGCTCGGCATTGTTCTTGCTCGGCTCGATCTTAGCCGGAGCCGCACAGAGTATGGAGCAGTTGATTATTTTCCGGGCTATCCAGGGTCTGGGTGCGGGTGCGGTTCTGCCAATTGTGCTGACCATCATCGGCGATATCTTTGCTTTGCAAGAGCGTGCCAGGGTCCAGGGGTTGTTCAGTGGTGTCTGGGGCGCGTCCAGTATCATAGGGCCAGCGCTGGGCGGGCTGATAGTGGATCACTTCTCCTGGCGTTGGGTCTTCTACATCAATGTTCCCTTCGGGCTACTTTCCAGTGTGTTGCTTGCCCTTTACCTCAAGGAGCAGGTTGAGCGCAAGAAGCCAAAGCTCGATTACATTGGTACGCTGACATTGACAGGCGGCATTGTTGCCCTACTGTTTGCCTTGCTTCAAGGTGGCAATACATGGGCGTGGACTTCGCTGCAAAGCATTGGTTTATTTGCTCTATTCATCGTACTGCTTGCCATTTTCCTCTGGCAGGAGAGCAGGACATCTGAACCGATTCTGCCGCTCACGCTCTTCAAGAACCGCATCATTGCCGTCTCGAGTGCCGGTGGGGTCGTGCTTGGCGTTGTCTTATTTGGCATCACATCCTATGTGCCGCTTTTCGTTCAGGGGGTAGAAGGTGGCACTGCCACCAGTGCCGGTATCACGCTCGGCCCGCTGCTGCTGGCGTGGCCTATTTCTTCGGTGCTAAGTGGAAGGATGGTCATACGCTATGGCTATCGCTTTACAGCCCTGCTGGGCGCGGCTTTAACTACCATTGGCACAGGGATGGTGACGCTTTTTACAACAGGGACAGCACTCCCCTTTATCGTGATCGCCATGCTGGTGATAGGCACCGGACTCGGATTTTTAAGTACAGCATTTGTGATCTCAGTGCAGAACGCGGTACCCTGGAATCTGCGAGGCGTGGCAACCGCCTCAACCCAGTTCACTCGCACGATTGGCGGCACAATAGGTGTTGCTGTGATGGGAACTATTCTCAACGTCCAGATGGCCTCGCGCTTCCCACCTGTCTTTGCGCGCTTCGCCGAGGCCGCAGCCCGCTTACCAAAAGGCATCACTCCGGCCAACGTATTGCTCACTCCCGAAGTGCGAGCGTCTCTACCCCTTGCCTTCCTGCACCAGTTGCAGAGTGAACTCTCGCAAAGCTTGTTCTGGGTCTATGCGCTAATATTTGTTCTGGCTGCTATAGGGGTGTTGATGATGTTCTTCTTACCGGGCGGTCGCGCTGACAAGTATGCCTATAAAGCGACTGAAGCTCAACCAACCGCATCGACAGAGGGAGATGCGGTTACGGAGGATGGTGCTGTTGAGGTCAAGGAATCAAGTGGCGCGATGCTCTGATTGACCGGCAAAGTTTGAGTCGGAGTGGCTCACTGTGACAGGTGTGACAGGTGTACTGGGTCTAATGAGTGTGACAGGTGTCGTGGGGTACGCTCAAAGTTTGAGTCGGAGTGGCTCAGAGTAGTAGGTGTAGCAGGTGTAGTGGGTATGCACAGAAAATACTTCAATCTTTTTGCTTTACTCATTCTGGTACTTGCAATCAGTGCTTGTGATAATAGCCTCCAAAATTCCTCCTCTTCTCAAGATGCGGGGCAGAAAGCTCCGTTGTGTGTATCAAGCATTTCGATGCCAGCGAGCGGGTCTAGCTCCACTGCTCCTTCATCCTCCTCATTCCAGCACATGGAGATGGGGCCACACATGAGGATGACGACAATACGGCTCGCAACGTCCGCTGAATTTCAGCGTGCCAATGCGATTATTCAAAATGCGCAAATCTGTTTTGACAAGTATAAGGATTACCGGGTCGCTCTACAAGACGGGTATCAG
>Ga0209701_10000377_pt1 | contig 25339 bp, 21 predicted proteins | sample CZO8metaG_4_FD_188356 | JGI IMG/M metagenome (GOLD analysis project Ga0209701, IMG submission 188356) | Vadose zone soil microbial communities from the Eel River Critical Zone Observatory, Northern California, USA - CZOApr15con2H3.8 metaG... | ecosystem: Environmental > Terrestrial > Soil >... | reverse complement strand
CGATTTCCGGCGCGGTGGCGGGACTGGTGGCGATTACTCCGGCAGCCGGGTTCGTGGGGCCGATGCCAGCGCTGGCGATTGGATTGATCGCGGGCGCGGCCTGCTACTGGATGGTGACGAAGGTGAAGGCCGTCTTCGGTTATGATGACGCGCTGGATGCCTTCGGCATGCACGGCGCAGGCGGCACGATCGGAGCTTTGCTCACCGGCGTATTCGCGCAACAAGTGATCAACCCCATTTTTGGCGCAGGCAAGTCCGTGGGCGGGCTGGACGGGCATTGGGGCCAGGTCGGCAACCAGCTCGTGGCCGTTTTGATCGCGTGGGTCTTTGCGCTGGTCGGAACATTCGTCCTGCTAAAGATCGTGGATTTGCTGACGGGCATTCGTGTGCCGGAAGAGCACGAGATCGAAGGACTGGACATTACGCAACACGGCGAAGAGGCTTATAACCTTGAGTCGTAGGGAAAGCTGGCAAGGGAGCGTCAGGCAGGGGGCGGAGCGGAAACACCCATGATGAAAATCGAGGCAATCATTCAGCCCTCGCGGTTTGACTCAGTGAAAGAGGCGCTGCGCGAAATCGGCATCGAGGGGATGACGGTGACCGAAGTACGCGGGCACGGCCGGCAAAAGGGACACACCGAGGTGTACCGCGGACGCGAATACACGGTGGACCTGCTTCCAAAAATAAAACTGGAGATGGTGCTGCCGGACGCGCTGGCGAACCGCGTTGTGGACACAATTCTAAAGACAGCCAAGACAGGGAAGATTGGTGACGGTAAGATATTCCTATCGAGGGTTGAGGAAGCAATCCGGATTCGCAACGAGGAGCGCGGTGAAAACGCGCTCTAGCCATTCACTCTTGGCCGCCGGGCAGCCAGCTTGCTGACCGCAAGGCGATCAACGTGACAACCGCTGCACGCCACAGTCTCACTCCGGGCATCCCACCCGCAAAGAACATGCAAGGTTCCCCAACGCCCCTATCCGTGCTCGGCCCGCAGGCCCATGCGGAACGGCAAAAAATCCGGCAACAATTTGAGATGGGCACCAGTGCGCAAGAAACGCTGCGCGCGCTTTGCGAACTGGCGGACCGCAAAGTGCAGCAAATTTTTGGCGATCTCCTGCGCGTCCACGACCGCGAGCCGCAAGGGCTTTGCCTACTAGCGCTGGGCGGGTACGGGCGGCGGATGCTCTTCCCCTACTCCGATCTCGACCTGCTATTTTTGCTGGGGAACGAGAGAGTGGAGCAGGAATCACGGCCGCTCATCTCTGAATTTTCGCGGACACTGTGGGACATTGGATTTCGCGTCAGCTCGGCGGGGCGCACTCTGGAAGAGTGCAAGCGCATCGAAGAAGATAATGCAGAGTTCCATCTGGCATTGCTGGATCGCCGATTCCTGACGGGCGATGCCGCACTTTTCGAAAAGCTGGACAAGAAAGTGCTGCCCGCGCCGGAAAAGCAAGCGCGGCCATTCCTGCTGGCGCAAATTCACAGGCTGACCAGGGAACGATTGACGCGTTACGGAAATACGATTTTTCACCTCGAGCCCAACGTGAAAGAGTCGCCGGGCGGCATGCGGGATTATCAGGCCGCCATCTGGCTGCGGCAGATCGTAGACGAAAAAAGAGGGATTCAAGACATCACCGCCGCGGAGGAAGAGCTTTCGGCCGCGGCCGTCGATTTTCTCAGCGCCATCCGATGTTTTCTGCACTACAGCAACGGGCGGAATGATAACGCGCTTACCTATGAGCTGCAGGCGGCGGCAGCAGCGCGCGCGCTGGGTGTGGGAGACGGAGTGGCGCGCACCCCTGCTGAATGGATGCGCCAGTATTTTCGTCACGCCCGCACACTGAACCGGCAGCTCTTGCGCTATCTCGAACAGAAAACTCCCGCGCCATTAACGCTGCGGCAACGACTGTTAAATGCGGCACGCGGCGCCAAGCTTGACACGGATGATGGCCGAGTGTTCACCGTGCGCGACGGCCTGCTCGAGGTGCTTGACCAGACGATGTTGTCGGACCGCGCGGTCACCTACTCGCTCTTCAGGGAAGCGGCTCGCACGGGCACGCCGCTAAGCCGCGAGGCGGAGCGCAGCATCGGTTATATCCTGACGCATCCGGAACTTCCTCCGAAGAACAAGGAGATTTCCTGGGCCACGCTGCGCGAGATTCTGGGCTCCGATTATCCGGGAGTGGCCCTGCGGTCAATGCAGCGGCTTGGGCTGCTAATGGAAGTGCTGCCGGAATTTGGAATGATCGACTCGCTGGTGGTGCGCGATTTTTATCACCGCTATACGGTGGACGAACACTCGCTGCGCACGATCGAACACCTGCAGGAACTGGCGGATCCGCCGGATGAGCGAGGAGCCCATTTCGGGCCACTCTGGAAAACCGCCGAGCGGCGGGATTTGCTGGTCCTGACGCTGCTATTACACGACGTGGGCAAAGGAATGCCGGTGGAAAATCACGTCACCGGCAGCCTCGCTGCGCTCGATAGCGCCGCCATGAGATTGCAACTTTCGCCGGAAGAAAAAGAAGAAGTCCACTTCCTCATCGAACACCACCTGGACATGTCCGCCACCGTGCAGCGCAGAGACATCTTCGATCCTGCCACCGTTTCTGCTTTTGCGCAGTCCGTCACAACCGTGGAACGTCTGCAAAGATTATGCCTGCTGACCTACGCGGACATTCACTCCGTCAATCCGGAAGCGCTGACGCCGTGGAAGGCAGAAATGCTGTGGCAGCTCTTCGTGGCCACTTCAAACCACTTCAGCCGCACGCTGGATCGCGACCGCTTGCACGCCCCGGATGAAGGCTCGCTGCTCGGGCGCGTGAAGGCGCTGGCGGGCGACGCCACCCTCGAAGAAATCGAGCGGTTCCTCGAAGGATTTCCGAGGCGGTATCTTGCAGTGCATTCGGCGGCGGAGATTGCGGCGCATTTTGCGCTTTACCGGAAGCTGAGCACGGATCCAGTGCAGACGGAACTCCTCGCCACACGCCATGGCTTCTCCCTTACACTGCTCACCGCGGACCGCCCGGCGCTCTTCGCGACGATTTCAGGCGTGCTGGCCGGGTGGAGCATGAACATCAACAAGGCGGATGCCTTCGCGAATGCCGCGGGCGTCGTGTTGGACACCTTCCACTTCACTGATCTGCACCGCACTCTGGAGCTGAACCCCAGCGAAACCGAACGCTTCCGCAAGAGCCTTGCAGACGTCGTGAACGGAAAGGCGCCCCTGGAGCCGCTCTTGAAGAGCCTCGAGAGCGCCAGCCGCGGGCGCCTGCCGAAAGTTACCGTCGAAACGCGCATCAACTTCGATGAGGCGTCATCGGCGCACAGCACGCTGCTCGAAATCGTTACGCAGGACCATCCGGGATTGCTCTACGAGATCGGTTCCGCGCTGGCGCGCCTGGGATGCAACATCGAAGTCGCGTTGATCGACACGGAAGGCCACAAAGCCATCGATGTGTTCTACCTTACCGCCGAAGGCAAGAAGCTCACCACGCAGAAGCAGGAGCTCCTCCGCGAAGTGCTCCAAGGAACTCTGGTTTAGCCCCTTCTGCCCTGAAAATAGACATAAGGCTTTTCTATTGATTGCGATGTCTCTGCGGAACAGTTTTTTCATGCTCGATAGTGCGCCAATTGCACATGACGCCTCTTGCAAATACAACCAGGGCAACGAGTAGATTGGCGTCGGCAAAACGAGAGCTATAAACGAAGGCAAAAAAGTGTTTTGGCGCGTGCCGAGAAAGGGCTTGACTCTGGACTATACTCCAGGGTGTAGCTTCTAGGAAGGAGCCAAGCAAGTGCAAATTGGCATCGTTGCGAAAAGGATCGGCCTTAGCGTTGACGCGATTCGCTTCTACGAACGAAACGCCCTGCTGCCACGGCCGCCCAGAACACCAGGGGGTTTCCGTCAATACGCGGAGAACGACGTCGACACGCTTGTTTTTATCCGCCGCGTACAGGCTCTGGGATTCAAACTCAGCGAGATCCGAGGCCTCTTGGACTTACGAGGGAATCGCATGCAGCCTTGCGCACCGGTGCGCCGTCGATTGGAAGAAAAGCTGACCGATGTACAGCGAAAACTTGCCGATCTTCAGAAACTAGAACACGAGCTGCGTTTGGCTCTACGCAGTTGCAAGAAAGAACTGCGCAAGCGACCTGCTCATTGCCCAGTTTTGAGAAAAACGAACAATAGCAAACCGGAGAGTGCCAAGTGAGAGCTGAAACTAGCGAAAGCGGCTCCGACCGAACTGGATCAGGCGCGCTGCTTGTCGGTGGTTTGGCCGCCATCTTGGCTTCGACCTGTTGCCTGGGGCCTCTGGTTCTGGTTGCTCTTGGCCTGAGCGGAGCGTGGATTGGAAACCTGACGCGGCTCGAACCGTATCGCCCGTTTTTTATCGCTGGTGCTCTTGTGGCTCTGTTCTTTGCAGGGCGGCGCATCTTTCGGCCCACCCGAGCTTGCGAGCCGGGAGAGGTGTGCGCAATGCCACGAACGCGCCGCGTTTACACAATTCTATTTGGGATAGTTTCAGCACTCGTTCTCATTGCGGTGGTCTATCCGTATGTGGCCAAGTTCTTTTACTAAATCTCAATCTAAGGGGGGACCGCTATGAAGAAGATGAAAACCTTGATCGCCGGCGTCATCACTGCGCTTGTATTGACTGCGCCGGCTTGGGCGTCTCCGCAGACCGTAACCTTGAATGTCTCCGGCATGACCTGTCCAGCGTGCCCCATAACGGTGAAGAAAGCGCTCGAAAAAGTTGGGGGCGTTTCAAAGGTGGAGGTGCGATTCGAAAAGAAACAAGTTCTGGTGACTTTCGACGACACAAAAACCAACACGGATGCGCTCGTGAAAGCCACAACGAATGCCGGTTATCCCTCGCAACCCGAGAAGGCCACAAAATAAACCTGGCGCGTACGCGCAATAACGGACACGTAGGACGCGTGATTCGAACGAACACAAGGAAGTGGAAGACACACCTGCTGTTTTATTTCCGTGGAACAAGCGCCCGTCGAAGGTGAATTAAGGAAAAGAAAAATGACGAGAAAATTTGATCTAGTCGCCATTGGAACAGGAGCAGGCGCCTCGACGGTAGCAACGCGGTGTCGAGTCGCAGGATGGCAGGTCGCGATAATTGACTCCAGACCGTTCGGGGGTACGTGCGCACTTCGGGGATGCGATCCGAAAAAGGTGCTGGTAGGCGCCGGCGAAGTGATCGATTGGGCTCGTCGGATGAAGGGCAACGGAATTCGGTCCGAACAAATCTTGATTGATTGGCCTGAGTTGATGCGTTTCAAGCGTAGTTTCACCCAACCCGTTCCCAAGCACCGTGAAGAAGGCTTTGCGAAAGCGGGCATTGTGGCATTCCATGGCCGCGCCCATTTCATCGGGAAAAACACAGTTAAGGTGGGAGACGAAGTGTTGGAAGCTCGTTTTGTGGTCATCGCGGCGGGGCAGAAGCCAGCCGACCTGAAAATTCCCGGCCAAGAGCTCCTTACGACGAGTGAACAGTTCTTGGAGCTCGATGAACTTCCGAGCCGAATCCTCTTCATCGGGGGCGGCTACATAGCCTTCGAGTTTGCTCATGTAGCTGCGCGCGTGGGTTCGGAAGTCACCATTGTGCACCGCGGCGCGCGTCCGCTCGAGCTATTTGATCCCGACTTGGTTGAGCAAATTGTAGTGAGAACCCGCGAACTGGGCGTCAATGTCCAACTTGGGACGCAGGCGGAAGGGATAGAGAAAGGGCCCGGCTGCTTGAGCGTTCGGGCCTCTGCCGCAGGTCAAAAACGCACGTTTGAAGCGGACATGGTAGTCCACGCCGCAGGCCGCACACCTGAAATCGACGACCTGAATCTCGATGTAGCACGAGTCGCGTGGGATAAACGCGGCGTCAAGGTCAATGAATACTTGCAAAGCATCTCGAATCCCGCGGTGTATGCGGCGGGCGACGCTGCTGCCAGCGGGGGTCCGCCTCTTACTCCTGTGGCGGACTATGAAGGCGCGATTGTTGCTTCGAACCTGCTGAAGGGGAATCATGAGAAGCCGAATTACACGGGCATTCCAACCGTGGTCTTTTCGATTCCTCCCGTAGCTTCCGTTGGACTTAGTGAAACCGAAGCGCGCGAGCAAGGCCTGAAATACCGGGTGAGGAAAGAAATGACTTCAACTTGGTATTCCTCTCGCCGGGTTGGGGAGAAATACTCCGGTTACAAGGTGATGGTCGAAGAAGGAACGGACCGCATTCTTGGCGCCCATCTTTTGGGTGGCGAGGCGGGCGAAGTAATTAATATTTTTGCGCTTGCCATTCGCACTGGGATACGCGCCAGCGATCTCAAGCACACGATATTTTCTTACCCAACCCACAGTTCAGATTTGCCGTACATGCTCTAGAAGTTCGAGAGAGACGACGATGCGAATTTTCAAGACAAGAACGATCCTATTTAGCGGGTTGCTGGCGATCCTCACGCGGTTATCAGGATTCAGTCAGGAGCTCTGCGGAGAGACGTGAAGAGGAGACATTTATGTCGGACTGTTGTTCTGTAAATGCGAAGATTGGTATCGCGCCGGCGGCGATGGATTGCCCCGTGAACGGCGCGCGCTCCAAACAAGTGGACATGCTCACGGTCAAGAGTCTCGTACGTCAGCTTCCCTTGGGAATGCCGGACACACAGTACTACTTCTGCGACGCATCGGACTGTGAAGTCGTCTACTTCACCTTTGACGCAGAAGCACCGAGATTCCGCCGCGAGGACCTGGTGGTGCGGGTCGGCGCTAAAGAGACCGCGGAACCGATTCCGGTTTGCTACTGCTTCGGTTTCACCCGTCAAGACATTTGGGACGAAATCTGGCGCACGGGGAAATCGAGCGTGGCGGAGCGGATTGCGGCGGAGGTCGAGGCAGGCCGCTGTGCTTGCGAAGTTAAAAATCCCTCTGGAAAATGCTGCCTGGGTGAAGTCAGGCGGGCCGCCAAGGACAGACTGAGTCAGAAGGGAGAGTCTAAGTTATGACAGAGCGTAAGGGAGCTTGCTGTAGCTCACCCGCAGCGATGTGCTATTGGCTCACTGCGTCTCTGATAGCGTGGGGAGTAATTAGCCTCATAGGAAACTATTGGCGTCCTCTTCATGCGCTGTCCGCCGCCACGACTCTTTTCGCCATGGCAATCGGCTGCGTTGCTAACTGGTTTAGGAATCGTACTTTTCACTGCGCTATCACTGGGCCGCTATTCTTGATCGCTGCCCTGGTGTTCCTGCTATCAGACATGAGGATGACTCACGTCAACAGCCTTTTGGTTTGGCCAATCGTTCTCATCGGAGTCGGTATCGCGTTTCTGTTGGAATGGCGCTATGCGACCGTTGTGCGTCGAAGCTCCTAAAGAGGGCGGAATGGGCATCCCATGAATACTGAAGCGACTCGCACGACGGGCAACCCCTCTTCGAAGGGGGCGCTTGCCGCTGCGCTCTCAGCAGTCGGAAGTGTCCTGGCTGCTTTGACCTGTTGCCTGCCGGTGCTTCCCTTTGTACTGGCTGCTGGAACGGCAGGCACCGCTACGTTTCTCTCTTCCTTAATCGGAGCTCTTCGGCCATACCTTTTGGGGGTTTCCGTTCTCTTCATTACTCTCGGGTTTTATCAAAGCCGACGCGCCGCCCGATGCAATTGCAAACCGAGTGTGGTCAGTCAAGTAGTGCTGTGGCTGTCGGCCCTGATTGTCGCCGTCTCGATTCTGCTTCCGCAGGCATTTGCAGATCTCATCGAGAGGCTGCTATGAACCGCAGGAGCGTGGGTTTAAGCCTCGGCGCACTCGCCATCTTCGCTGGTCTGTTTTATTTGTATGGCGGACACCAGACTCCAACCGGTCAGGCGCCTCTCGCCGATCTAAATGCAGCGAACCTGAGTGAACTGAAGAAGGAGTTCAACGGCAGCGAAGCAAGCGTGTGCATGCTGGTACTTCTTTCGCCGACTTGACCAATCTGCGCGCGGGGGGCCTCCGCGCTCCAATCGTTGCTGGAAACACAAGCAGACCCGCATCTGCGCGTATTCGTAATTTGGGAACCGGTGCTGGCTACGGACTTGAGCGCACCTTCGACCATCGCTCTTCGGCGAATACATGATCCGCGGGTGAAGCAATACTGGGACCGAAAGCGAGTTCTCTCCCATGGCATGGGAGAGCATGATCGTCCGACTGTCGTCTGGGACTACATTGCGGTCTATAAGCCGCAACAAATCTGGACAGACGCGCCGCCTCAACCCGGATTCGAGGGCCGCCCAGTAGTGCGCTTCATCGAAGGGACGCGAAGCACATTGAACACTATCTATTCAGAGCAGAAAAAACTGAACTGATGGCTGTAACGAAGAGGGCGGAAAAGAATGGAGCGGACTCATTTTCTGCAAGCTGTCCGGGGGGACGGAAACTAGTCGGCGCTGGTGGTGGCTACTCTGTGCATGTCAAGGCCTTCGGTTTTTTGCTGAAAGAAGGCGGCGACGCGGTCAATGATCTCATTCAACGGAGTATGGGGACGGAAGCCGGTCAGAGCGTGGAGCTTTTCGACAGAGGGCACGCGGCGCATCATGTCTTCGAAGCCCGGTTCGTAGGCCTGATCGTAAGGCACGTACTCAATGGGAGAGGAGCTGCCGGTGCGCTCCTTCACGCGCTGCGCTAATGCCTCGATGGTGATTTCTTCGGTGTTGCCGACGTTGACGACTTCGCCGATGGAGCGCTCCAAATCCATGAGGCGGATAAGACCTTCAACTGTGTCACGCACATCACAGAAGCAGCGAGATTGCTTTCCGCTGCCGTAAATGCTGATGGCGGTGTTGTCCAGGGCAGACTTGACGAAATTAGGCAGCACCATTCCGTAGCGGCCGGTTTGACGGGGCCCGACAGTATTGAATAAGCGAGCCACGATGACGGGGAGCTTCTTCTCCTTCCAGTAGGAAAGAGCGAGAAACTCATCGAGGGCCTTGGAAGCCGCGTAGCTCCAGCGGCCCTTTGTGGTGGGGCCGAGTACGAGATCGGCATCTTCGTGGAAAGGAACGTTGGTGTTCTTGCCGTAGACTTCCGATGTGGACGCCGTGAGAACGAGTTTTCTTTTTTTGCTGGCCGCTTCGAGGATCAACTGAGTCCCATTGACATTGGTCTCAATAGTCTTGACGGGGCTTTCGACGATGAGTTTTACGCCGACAGCAGCGGCCAGATGAACGATCACATCGGCATCATCAACGAGCTCGGCGAGTAACTGGCGATTCTCGATGTTGTCCAAGTGATATTGCATGCGCCCGCAGGACTTGAGGTGCCGGATGTTTTCGACGCTGCCCGTCGAAAGATTGTCGAGCAAAACGACGCGATCGCCACGGTCGAGAAGCCGCTCCGCGAGGTGTGAACCGATAAAACCGGCGCCGCCAGTGACCAAATAGCGCAAAGGGCCTCCTCAAAGGGCCTGGGAGTCATAGTCGTCGCGATCGCGGTAGACGCGCTGGGCGACGGCCTCGGAATCTTCCTGATGCGGAGCTTCAGCCGCTTCTTGGGGACCATATCCATACGAATACGGATAGTACCGGTAAGAGTAGTAATAGTCCGGGGCGCTGGCATCCACGGCATTGAGAACAACGCCGAGGATTCGGCACTTCACGCTATTCAGCAGGTCGCGCGTGCGAGTGAAAGCTTCCTTGGGTGTTTCGCCGCTGCGAACGACGAGCAGCACGCCGTCGGCTTGAACGGACAAGATCACGCCATCGGTGGCAGCCATAATGGGAGGTGAATCAATGACAATGAACTTGAACTTGGTGCGGAGCTCGGCGATGGCCTCGACGAGCTTGTGAGAAGAGAGCAAATCCGCGGGATTGGGCGGAAGAGGCCCCGTAGGAATAGCGACGAGATTGGGAATCGCGGGGTGCGGGACGGACACCAGATCAAGACTTGAAACACCGGCCAGGTAGGAACTCAGCCCCGCATATTTTCCGCTGGCCAGATTGAGGAGGCGGCCGATGCCGGGTTTGCGAAGGTCGGCATCGACCAGCACGGTGCTGTCACCCAACTGCGCGAGCGTAACGGCAAGATTCGCGGCCGCCGTAGTCTTCCCTTCGCGCGGGAGAGCGCTGGTGACCAAAATGACTTGAGGCGGATGATCGGCCTGTGAAAGCAAAATGGAAGTTCGCAAGGCGCGAAACGCTTCCGACATCTGCGACTTGGGCAAGTGCTGAGCAACCAGTTCGATGCGCTTATCATGCCCATTGGATGAGAAGCCTTGCAAAAGACCATGGCGCTTGCCCTTCCCGTGGGAACCGGCGAACTGAGGCACGACCGCGAGGGAAGGCAGCCGCGAAAGAGTTTCGACGTCGTCCGGGCTCTTCACGGTGTTGTCGAGATACTCGCGCATCAGAGCCAACCCGATACCACCAACCAAGCCCACGAGAAAGGCCAGCCCAAGGTTGCGGGTTTTGGCAGGACGCGCCGGCGTGGAAGGAATCATGGCGGGATCCACGACGCGGATGTTGGAAGAGCGCAAACCGGCGGAAATCGCGGTTTCCTTCAACTTGGTCATCAGCCCTTCATAGAGCGTCTTGTTGGCTTCGGCCTCGCGCTTGAGGATGTTGTATTCCACAAGCTTTCCCGCCATCTGGTTCGTTTCCGACTTCTGCTGGTCGAGCGCGTGAGTCAGAAGCGTTTCACGCTGCAGTGCTTCGTGGTAATCACTCTCAAGGACGTCCAAGATTTTCTGTCTTTCTTTTTCGATGGTTTGATCAAACTCTTTGATCTGCGCCTGAAGGCGCTGCACCTTGGGGAAATTCGGACCGTATTGGCTCAATTGATCCGCGTATTGCGACGCCGCATCGCTGCGCTTCCGGAACAAATCAGCAAGTGTGGCGTTATTCTGAACCTCCGGCACGGCTTCGAGATTACCGGACTTGGCAAATTGGTAGAGCGATTCCTTGCGCAGGCGATCGCTTTGCGCGTCGGTCAACTGCTTATTGACGTCAGAGAGCCGCTGGGTGGTGATGTTCTGCTTGTCATCTAGCGTCCAGATCTGGTTTTGGCGTTCGTAGGCGATGCGGGCGTCCTCGGACTTCTGCACCCTGATCTTCAACTCACCAAGCTGGTCGGCGAGCCAGGTGGAAGCCTGGGTGGTAGCCTCGTACTTACTGCGGAAATTCTGTTCGATGTAGGTGGCGATATGGGCGTTGACGATGCGGGCTGCGAGCTGGGGATCGGTGGATTCAAAACTGACGTCCATCAGGCGGCTATTGGGGACGCGCTTCACGCTCAGACTTCCAAGGAACTGAGCGAGTTCGGGCGGACGTTTCTGGTTTGCGAGACTGCCGCTGGAGATCGCTTCCGAAGGACCCTCGGGCGCAGCAAATTCCGAGCGGGCTGAAAGAGCGTTGTTGCGAATGGTTTGGAGGGCCAGCGTTTCGCTGGTGAGGATTTTGGACTGCGTCTCGATGTAATTCTCCAGGTCCAGCATGTAGTCATAAGAATCCGTGCCCTGAAACGGAAGGATGCTTGCGTTTTCGCGATCGATCTCAACACGAGTGGTGGCCACGTAAACGGGCTGCATGCGAAAGGTGGCGATGGCTACAATGGTGACGACTGCGAGCACGAAGGAGAGAATCAGCCACTGGTGCTTCCGCAAAATCAGCAAGTAGTCGTACAGGTGGGGTTCCCGGGGAGAGAAATCAAAAGAAGGAAGGCGGGCCGGCAGGGAGATTAGCTCGACGGCGCCATGGGAGCCATTTTCACGCGGTACGAGTTTGTTTTCGCCGGCCATTTCTTAGTGGTACGCCACCCGGTAGAGAGCGACGCCTGTCCCGAGAGCAATTCCCAGTTCCACGGTGCGGAGCATGGCCTTCCTCGCGGCACTGTCCGGCACGTACAAAATGTCGCCTGGCCGAAGCTGAACGTCTTCCGCCCGGCGTTCCAATACTTTCTTGAGATCGATGGCAACTTCGTGCTGCTGCCCCTGATTGTCTTTGCGGACGATGACGGCATGATCCCTTTTCGCCGTGGAGCTCAAACCACCTGCGAGAGCCAAAACTTTCAAGGTGGTCATCTGCCCGCGATCGTTGGCCAGAACAAAACCGCCAGGCTTGCTCACTGCTCCCAGAATGTAGACGATCCCCGAGTGAGGGACGGTAACGATATCGCCGGCCTGGAGAAGGATATTGTTCGTCGCGTCGCCGCTTTCCATCAGCTCGTTCAGATTGATGGTGATCGTATTATTCAAACGAGGCGGATCACCCGGCGCGGGAGAATTCGCTGAGGCGTTCGGGGCCGCAGCCACGGAGGACCCGGGCTGAGGAGTTGAGCCTTCGTGGGTCAATTCTTTGGAGGTCGCGCCGGGGGCCTGCTCTTCCGGGCCGATCGCCGGAGGCTCCGATGGATCGGGCGGTACTTCTTGGACGGGCCGGTTCACGATCGCGGTGTCGCCGGCGTCATTGGCAACGCCTCCGGCCTCCGCCAAGACTTCCAGCAGTGTGACGGGCCGGTCCGCCTGATAAACCGTGGGATGTCCCACGGCCCCAACGACAGTGATGGGCTTGCTCTTTCTCTCTTTGACGCTGAGGCTGACTTCTGCGTGAGAGACCAGGCCGTTGGATTCCAGGACTTCGGTGATCTTCTGTTCAGCCTGGACTTCCGTCAATCCGGCGATGTGCAAACGAACCGGCACGAGCGGGATGCCAATGGTCCCGGTCTGGCTGACGCGCACCTCGCGGCTGAACTCTTTTGCATCGAACACTTCCAGATCCAGCAGATCGCCATTGCCAATGACGTAGTCATGCGGCATCGCCCGCGCGGAGGCGGACATCGAGCGTATGCGGTCGTTGACCTGTTGTGGCGTCTCAAGAACGGCCTGTTGAGCGCTGCTGAACGGTACCAGAGCCAGTGACACGAGCAGGGTAGTCGGAACGAGACACAACACCAACGCACCCAGTCTGGCTGGCTGCATGAGATAGATGACCCCCGAGGGTGAGTATACAGCGAGAACGCCAAAATCAATCAGTGATTTGGAGGGTTGCGAGAGCGCCGATGGGATGTTGATGTCGGAGTGACTGGTTGGATTTCGGAGGTAGCCAGGTGGGCCATCAAAAAAAACAGCAGTGCGTTCGCGGGGATATGCAGGTTGAAGTCGACAAAACTGTGTACGAGGAAACCGCTGCAAGCCACCAACCCGGAAAGCTGCAAGGCTCCCGCAAAGGAATTGTCGAGCTGGCGCAAGCGTTTTAAGGATTCGCTGAACAAGATTCCCAGAAACCAGGCACAACAGAGCCCTCCGAGAATCCCGGTTTCGGCGAGCGCTTCGAGGTAGTCGTTGTGCGCGTGATTGACGATTTTCCCGTCGTAAAGTGATTCGTATGGAGGATAAACGATCTGCAGCGTGCCGAGTCCTGTTCCGGTGACGGGGTGATCGAGAAAGATTTTCCAGGTGTCCCGGCGCATGGAAGCGCGCTTCCCGACGGTGACTTCGAGGGCCTGGAACGAAGAAAAACGCTCCACGAGCTGCCCGACACCGAGCCAGGAAACCAGAAGCAAGGCCAGGAGAAGAACAGCAATGCCGGCGAACAATTGCTTTCCCATCGCACGCCGCTGAATCATCACCAGCGCCAATACCATTAACTCGACTCCGAAACTCACGATGCCTCCCCGGGAGACAGAAAGGAAAAGCGCGCCGATGGGAACAATCGCGAACAAACCGACGACCGGCCAGCGCTCCCGCCGCACTCTGCCCAGAACGAGGGGAACGAGAGCAAGCGGAAGAACCAACTCCACAAATCCGGCGAAATGATTGCGGTTCACATAGGGCCCAAAGGGAATCCCTCCGTATCGCATCTCGCGAAACCAGTAGAGTTTCCTGTTGAAGGTAAGGTGCTGGAGAATGCCGAAGATGCTGATCAAAAATCCGAAAACCATCCCGAACCAAACGAAGCCGCGCCAGTCCTGAAGCGTGCGGAACGCTTGGACCGCGAGAAAGAGAAGAATCAGGTCGGAGACGAGGAGCTGGAGTTCCATCCGCGTGTTGTAAGCAGAAGCAGTGCCATGAAAAAACCACTGGCCGCAAGCGATCAGGGCAAGACCTGCCAGCGGAGGGAGGAGAGGAGAAAAAACAATTTGTTCTTCGGGCGTGAAATAGATCCACAAGGACCAGGCGAGAAAGAGCAAACCTGCGCCGGTCTCAAGAACGGCTCGCGCCCAATCTTCGACGCCTCCGTGCGCGGCAACGCCAAACACGACCAGGGCGCAAATGACGAGGCGCAGCAACTTCATGGTTTGGCATGCTCCGCGGGTTCCGGAACCAATGCAACATCATCCACCCAGGCTGTCCCCTGAATCTTGTTCGCGGCATCCTCGCTGGGAAAACGAACCACGCAAACGTGGACTTCCTGGACGTCCTTTCCCGCGGACCAGGGCAATTCGATGCGGGTCCAAGGCGCAGTTCCGTGCACTTCGGATGTTACGGCCGTGGAAGTGTCCTGCGTTCCGAGGGAATGCAACTGGAAGCGGATGCCCTGGTCCGTGGCGAGCGCCCTGGTCTTGACCCAAGCCGAGAAACGATAGGTGGACGAAGACCGCACAGGAACGTAGTGGCAAACGCCGGCGAAATTGACGTTGAACTTTCCATCGAATGTGAGCCGCAGAGAGCGATTGCCCGAGTGTTTGAGCTGAGTATCGATGCCAACTTGCACGCCGCGGAATCCTTCCGAGAATAGCCAAGAGAAACCGCCACCCGTCACACCGGACTCGAATCCGCCGTCCCACAAAACTGAGCCGGGCGGACTTTGCAAATCTGCCAGGCCCGCAAAAAGGACCGCCTGGTCCCATACCCGGCTGGCTTCCGCGATGCGTCTTTCTGTTATCAAGGCTCCGACGAGCGAGAAAGAATCGCGCAAGGAAAGGCGGGGATGCAGGGAGGCGAGCCGGTCCCATACTTTGAGGCCATTCCCGGTGTGTCCTTCGGTCGTTTGGTCCTGAATCACATCGAGGTAAGCTTCGCCAAGGGGCGGCAAGACGCGATCGAGGATGGTTTCGATGCTGGAGCCGGTGCGGAGGGAACTGGAAAAGGCTTTCGCGGCGCGCTTGGGGTCACCTGCGACAGCCAGGCGCATTTCGATGAAAGCCGGCTCAAGCTCTCCCTCGCGCAACAGAAAATTGCCGTACCTCCAAGATACATCCGCTGATAGAGGATAAGCTTTCTTGGCGTTCAGAAAAGCGTCGCGCGCTGCAACTAGATTGGCTTCCGATTCGTACGCGGTGGCAAGATCCAGCCAGGTTTCCGACGATGCCGGATTCAACGACAGCGCCGTAAGGTAAGAGCGAACGGCGCGCGCGGCGTCGGGATCCAGAAGGTTGTACTGCCAATAGCGGCCCAGGAGATGCCAGTTGCGAGAGTCAGCGGGCTCCCAGCGAGCGGCGCGCTCACAAGCTTGGGCCGTTTGTAAACCAGCGTAATGGACGGCGAGCACATTTCGTATGCTGAAGTACGAGAGGAGAATGGCGACAGCAAAAGAGGCAGCAACAAGCGCCGCGCGCTGCGCAATGCTGGACAGACGGAGAATCATTCCCCGGTACTTTGCCTAGACCGTCTCGGAGTTGCAAGACAAAAGAGGATGGCGTCGCGGGATCGCCGTGTTCCTCCGTGATTTTGGGAGCTGCCTGACGAATGCCACGAGGAATCCACGGAATGCGGCGCGGTTGCCGCAGGGGAGCGCTGACAGTAGAATGGAATTCAGCCAAGCAGATTGTAGAAATGGAATTTTCGCTGTCGGAGAACTCCGCTCTAGGGTGTACGCCCGGGCAGAATGAGGATGCCGTTTTCGAACGAAGTTGACGGCCGGGCCATTCTTTTTCCCCATTCGAAGCGCCAGCCACTCAGAGAGAGAGGCAAGCTGATTGAGCGGCATCGTCGGCATTTACCACCGGAACGGTGCGCCGATGGAGCAGGCGCCCTTGCAGTCCCTGGTCGATTTTCTATCGTACCGTGGCCCGGATTCCCGCGCGTGCTGGCTGGATGGCCCAGTTGGGCTGGGCCATACGATGCTGCGGACCACGCGCGAATCGCTGGGCGAACGCCAGCCAGCCAGCCTCGATGGGCGGTTTTGGATTGCCGCAGACGCCCGGCTCGATGACCGGGTGGCATTCATCGCCGAGTTGCAACGGTCCGGCCGAAAGGTTCGGCCAGATGCTCCTGACTCCGAACTGCTTCTGCACGCTTACGCTACTTGGGGCACACCATGCGTGGAACACCTGCGGGGCGATTTTTCCTTCGCCATCTGGGATGCGCGTAACAAACGACTCTTTTGCGCGCGCGATCATTTCGGGATCAAGCCATTTTATTATGTCCAGCAGGGAGATCTTTTTCTATTCAGCAACACGCTGAATTGCCTTCGAATGCATCCGCAGGTGTCGGCCGAACTCAATGATGCGGCGATTGCGGATTTTCTGCTGTTTGGACTGAATTGCGATAACGCCACGACGAGCTTTCGCGATATTCAGCGCCTGCCCCCCGCGCATTCCCTGAGTATCTCGCCAGAAGGTTTGAAGGTCAGACGCTATTGGACGCCGCCGCCGGACGGGAGGATTCGCTACTCGAAGCCCGAGGAGTACGTCGAACAGTTTCAGTCGCTTTTTCAAGCAGCCGTTGCGGACCGGCTCCGCACAGACCGCGTCGGAGTCCTGCTGAGCGGCGGAATGGATTCGTCGTCGGTGGCGGCGGTGGCCAAGGAAGTGCGTACGAAAGACGGGCAAAGTACTGATATCCGGGGCTATTCCTGCGTGTACAAGTCCTTGATTCCTGATCAGGAAGAGAGCTATGCCCGCGAGGTGGCAGGTTTTCTGCAGATCCCGGTCAAATTTCAGGCCATGGATCAGGTGCAACTGTTTGAAGACTGGGATAATTCGGAGTTCAGCTTGCCGGAGCCCGTGGACAATCCGTTGATTGCAGGATTTTTTGAGTCCTGCCGCATCATCTCGGCCGAATGCCGTGTTCTATTGTCAGGGGAAGGCAACGACAACCTGATGCTCTTTCAAATGTGGCCCTATGTGAAAGACTTGCGGCGAAACCGCGAATGGCTGCGCTTGTTCGCGGAGGTGGCGAATTTTCTTTGGGCTCGGCCCTTTCCGTGGCGAGGGATTCGAGCGCGGTTCTTGAAACAGATCGGGAGGGATCCGGATACGCCCGTGTTCCCGGGATGGTTAGCGCCGGATTTCGCCCGGCGCATGAGCCTCAAAGAACGATGGAAGGAAGGGGGCGTGCATCCTGTGCTGGCTATTGAGCATCCCATCCGTTCGAAAGCCCACGCCTCTCTTTTCCTGCCGCACTGGACGCAGATGTTCGAGCTCGAAGACGCCGGCACGACGCATAACGCAGTGGAAACTCGATATCCGTTTCTAGATTTGCGGATTGTGAATTATCTGCTCGCAATTCCACCATTTCCTTGGTGCTTTCAAAAAATGCTGCTACGCGAGGCGATGGCGAGGCGGTTGCCGGAGCGCGTTCGGGTGAGGCCCAAGACTCCTCTGCATGGTGATCCGGTCTTAGCACAGCTTCGTCGGACAGGAGCCAAACTGCCAAAACAGATGCCCGTGAGCCCGGAGCTGGATCGCTACATTCAACGCTCTGCGCTTGCACAAGGGCATGATAAGATGAATATAGAGCAGATCCGAAGTAGCCTACGTCCCCACTGCCTCAACATTTGGTTGGAATCGGCGCGAAGAGTTCGCTATAACAGGTATCCGGAGGCTAATAATGGTTAAGCCCGTTAAACGGGAGCCAAAAAAGCCATATTCGAAGCCCAAGTTGACTGTTTACGGGACGGTGCGGGAACTTACACGGACGGTCGGAAACAAAGGCCACTTGGATGGCGGATCGGGAAATACGAAGAGAACGAACACACACTGAATCGCCCCAGCATTCGGCAGAATGAGCGGGATTCAAGCTGAACGCACATAACTCTAGTTTCCCAAATTTGAGTTTCAGGGATCAATCTAAAGAATGAAGCCGGGCCGGGTGCAAGCATGCTATTTTCGAGCCTTTGTTTGGCATAGTGGATGAAGTGGACTTCACTCACAACGCTTTCGGCCTCGTGCTACGATCCAACCTTCGCCTTCCGGGGCTTCCGCTTCTGGAAGCACCTGCCGCAACTTTTGACCTGCAAGTCCATCTAGGCGTTTCGCCGTTTACCGAGTCTGAAAATCAATCCGAATCTCAACCCGTTTTGTACGCTAGTTCCTACATGGATGAGACCGGCAATCCAATCTGGAAAATTCGAGCTGCTTCTCACAATTCTCTCTTCCACTTGGCATATTCCGACGGCATGCAGTTCTGGCTTGATCGCGCAGGAAATGCTCTTTGGGCGGTCTGGCCTTCTACAACATCCCTTGAAGATGCAACTTCCTACCTGCTTGGACCTGTCCTTGGGACCTTCTTGCGGCTGCGCGGCGTGATTTGCCTGCATGCGAGCGCCGTAGCCTTTGAGAATCGGAGTATTGCGTTTCTGGGCGCGGCGGGTACGGGAAAGTCAACCACCGCAGCAGCCTTCGCCCGGAGTGGCTATGGAGTCCTTTCCGATGACATTGTCGCGCTGATCGAACGGGAGGAGGTTTTCCATGTCATGCCGGCCTATCCGCATCTTTGTCTTTGGCCTGATTCGGTGAAGATGCTCTACGGCTCTCCGGATGCACTTCCCCGGTTAATCCCGGATTGGGAGAAGCGTCGTCTCCCCCTTGGAGAAGAAGGAACACGCTTCGAGAGCCGTCCGCTTCCACTTGCGGCCATTTATATTTTGGGCGACCGGCGTCCGGATCCGGCGCCCTATGTAGAGAAAATCCGTTCACAGGCTGCTCTTGTCTCGCTTGTGGCCAACACTTACGCCAACAAGATCCTTGACCGTGAACTCCGTGCGCGCGAGTTTGTGGTTCTTGGCCGGCTGGTATCAACTGTTCCGGTCCGTCGTGTTTATCCTCATAGCGACGCGACCCGGCTTGGGGATCTCCGCAACGTAATCCAGGAAGATCTTGCGGCGCTGGATGTCCCGGTGTCTGCGCGGCCCTGAGAGTGATTTTGACATTGCCGCTGCTCTCCGCTCAGTGGTCGCGCGCGGGGAGACAACGCCCGCGGGAATGTTTTGTGTCATTGCGAGCTATTCGACGGAATCCTCTGAAGGAAGAAGGAGGAAAGCGAACGCTCAGTCTCTGCCGCTGCGACCATACTTGCGCGCGAGACGGAAGGGCCGGCGGACCTTCTCGAGGAATTTGTGCAGGCTTCCTTCCCCACCTTCCTTCCAATCTTCTTCTGTAGGTGAAAAAGAAAGCCGCAAGAGATAGGCGGGCCCGGAAATGAAACCTCCGCGCATGCGGACGCGAAAAAGGGCGCGTTCGAAGAGACCGGGGGGAGCGTAACCGGCGGCGGGCAGCCACTCGCAAATTTGTTCCGCAAGCCGGGCAGCCGCTACGTCCTCCTGCACCCTCGCTTGAACTTTGTCCGGCAGTTGCGCCTTGAGCAAATCCGACGCGAGGCGCAGCCCGGTGTGTAACATGCGTTCCGCTCCCACCGCTTTCGCCGAATCCGCAACGCGTCGCCAATCGATATCTGTTTGGCGCGAGACCAACGCGGCGACGTCGGCAATCCACATCAAACGCTCCCAAAGGTGCTTTGCGCCGTGGATGCAGATCAGCACGAGTTCGTCTTCCACGGAAAGGGCGGGAGCCTCGTGGGCGTCGAGCCGCACGCGGATTTGCCGTTCGAAAAATTCCTCGAGAGGTAGCCGCCGGGGAAAATAGCGCAGCGTCCGGTCGTTGTGCAGTTCGACGATCAGTTTCGAACCCGGCTTGGAGAAAAGATACTGGCCGGGGATTTTTCCGGCGTCGATAGCAGTGAGAGGGACTGCGGCTGCATAACCTGCGGCGCTCATCAATTCCGTGGCCCGGCGAATGTCCTTCTGGCGAACGAGCAAGTCCAGGTCGCCGTAGCTGCGCATCGCCGGGTCGCCATACGCCTGCATCGCAAGTACAGGCCCTTTTACGACCAAGGCGCCAATTCCGTCTGAGGTGAAGCGTTCCAATAGTGAAAACAGCTCTACTGTCAGCTTCAGTGTAAGGAAAATCTGCCCGCGCTGACGATCCACCAGAGTCCGTCTGATTTCCGGCGGAACTAAATTCTCTTCGAGATGGCGCAGACTTGCTGCCAGATGGACGGCCACCCCATGCTCCTCCGCGAGCATCAGCAAACGAGCCCAATCCGCAGGCCGGAGCAAGCCTGCGAGCCGCTGATGATCGCGTGCGGGAGAAGCGCACTCGAGCAGCGCGGGCCATTCGTGCCTGAACGAAGCGGCGCCGGATAGAGGCGCTGGAGATATCGACTCGGCCATGGCGATCGAAGATTAGTGTAAGCGATCGGACAGGCTATTTTCCGAGAGAGATGCTGGTGAAGAAAACTTCGTGCGTCAACGGCTGCTATTTTCCTATCGTGGCGGACAACATCTCATCACTGCGGCCGCGGCGGCGAACATCAATTCCCAGCCGCTTGATTTTCTGGTTGAGCGTGGAAAGGGGAATGAGAAAACGCTCGGCGGCTTCGGTCTGGTTCCAGCCAGCGCGCTCCAGCATATCAATGATGATGCGGCGCTCGATCTCGTCCATGATCTGGAACAAGGATGGTTGCGGATTGTCAGCGGAGGGACGCGAGCCAGGTTCGCCCGGAAGCGCCGGCAAAAATTCCGAAAGCTGCAGGCGCACACCGCGAACGATTTCCTTGCTGCGGATGCTTTCCGGAAGCAAATCCGCGTCAACCCGCTCCTGCGTGGAGAGGACGACCGCGCGCTCCACAACGTTTTCCAGTTCGCGCACGTTGCCTGGCCAGTCGTAATCCATCATGAGTTTCATCGCCGCCTGCGTGAATTGCCGGAGTGGCTTGGTGTTTTCATGGCAATACCGTTCCAGGAAATGCCCGAGCAAAAGGGGCACGTCTTCCCGGCGGTCGCGCAGCGGCGGAATTTGGAGGTGGATCACGTTCAAGCGGTGGTACAAGTCCTCACGGAAGCGGCCGTCACGCACCAGAGTCAGGAGTTCAACGTTGGAAGCGGCTACGATGCGCACGTCGACTTTCAGTTGCTCGGTGCCGCCGAGACGCATGAATTCGCGCTCCTGAATCACGCGCAAAAGCTTGGCCTGCGTTTCGGGGCTGATGGTGGCGATTTCATCAAAAAATATCGTGCCCTGATCGGCGACTTCGAAGAGTCCCTTCTTGGAAGCAACCGCGCTGGTGAACGCACCCTTCACATGGCCGAAGAGCTGAGACTCCAGGAGGTCCACGGGGATCGATCCCGTATTTACGGGCACAAAGGCTTTGTCCGCGCGTGTGGAGGCGGAGTGAATCGCCTTGGCGATGAGCTCCTTGCCCGTGCCGCTTTCACCACTAATGAGAATTGTGGAGCGCGAAGGCGCAACCTGGGTGACGAGGTCCAGCAGCGCCCGCATTTTGTCACTTTTGCCGACGATGTTCGGAAAATTGAAGCGCTGCTTCAGGGCGCGTTTGAGCTGGACGTTTTCATCGCGAAGCCGGCGCGATTCCACGGCCTGCGCCACCTGGGCCAGCAATTCATCGTTGGACCACGGCTTGGTGATGTAGTCCATCGCGCCATTCTTGAAAGCGGCGCGAGCCATTTCGATGGAGCCGTAGGCGGTGATGAGGACGACGGAGAGCTGCGGGTCGCGGCGATGAATCTCCTTGAGCATGTCGAGACCGTTGCGGTCCGGCAAGCTGACGTCCAGCAGGAGAAGGTCATATGGATGTTGTTCCAGCTTCTCAAGGCCGGATTCGCCTGTTTCCGCGCTGGAGACTCCGTAGCCTTCACTTCTGAGCAAAAGTTCGAGGCCTTCGCGGATTTCCGATTCGTCGTCAACAACAAGGATGGAACCCTTAGACATGGACCGCTTTCCTAGCTGCCGGGAACTCGACGTGGAAGGATGTGCCTTTGCCGGGCGTGGAGCGCACATCAATCTTTCCGGCATGTTCCTTGATGATGCCGTAACTCACGGAAAGACCAAGGCCGGTGCCGCGGCCACTGGCTTTGGTGGTGAAGAAGGGGTCAAAGATGCGATGAATATGATCGCGGGGTATGCCGCCGCCCGTATCCGCCACTTCGATTTCAACGCTGCCGTTATGCGCCGTGGTGCGGACTTCCAGCATTCCACCACCGGGCATGGCATCACGCGCGTTCAAGAAAAGGTTCAGGAAGACCTGTTGCAGCTTGTTGGCTGATCCGCGAACGGCCGGCAGCGGTTCGCTGAGTTGCTTCACGACTTGAATGTGCGAGGTTTTCAGAGGGTGAGCCACGAGCGATAAGGTCTCTTCGACGACACGGTTTACATCAATATCCGCAGCTTCCGCGGCGCCGGTGCGCGAAAAATTGAGCAGATTGTTGACGATTTCACTCGCGCGGAACGTCTGCTTAACGATTTTATCAATCAGCGACTGGCGCGGATCGCCTTCCGGCATCTGCTTCGCCAGCATCTGAATGTAGTTAGAGATGACCGCAAGCGGGGTGTTCACCTCGTGCGCGACGCCGGCCGCAAGCAGCCCGAGAGAGGTCAACTTCTCCGTCTGCGACATCTGCTCTTCCATGCGCTCCCGCTGGGTCACGTCATCAAAGAGCAGGAGGCGTCCGATGCGCTCATTCGATTTGCTCACCAGAGGTGTGATGGAAACGTTCAAGGTCAGCGATTTTCCTTGATGCTGTAGTCTCTGTTTATAGATGCCGGTGATTTGTTCCTGGTCACCGCGCGCGGCGATTTCGTGCGCCAATTCTTCCGGCAACAGCGAGCTGAGTTGCCGTCCGACCGCTTCCTGCCGCGCTACTCCGAAGAGCCGTTCCATGTGCGTGTTCCAGGATTCGACGATGCCTTCCAGGTCGACAGAAAGCACGCCAACGTTCAGGGATTCCACGATATTTTCGCTGAAGTCCTTGAGGCGGACGATTTCCAGGGCTTTTTGTTCGAGCGAGCTGTAAAGCTGCGCGTTGTCGAGGGCCACGGCCAGATACCCGGCAATTGTCTCCACCAGCTCCACATCATCGCTGGACAGAAAATCACCATCGACGGTCTTGCCGAGGCCGAGAACTGCGACGGTGTGCTCGCGGATACGGCAGGGGACAAAGTAGTTGAGGTCTAGCTGCTCGAGCGTGCGCCGAACGGAATCACTCACTTCTCTTGCCGCACGGGGCGATTCAAAAAAAAGCGCCCCGCGGGCAAACTCGGGCCGGGCCGGCTCGAGGAAACTAAGATCCAAGGACTCCGAGAGCCGCACACCCATCGAACGAGCAATGCGCATCTGGCCGGGCTGCGCGGCGCTTTCCACAAATATCGCGAGACGGTCGACCAAGAGGGTTTGGGAAATACGGTCCATGACCGAGCCCAGCATGGGGGCGAAACGCACCTCGTTCGTCAGCGTACGTCCGAATTCGATGAGCGTGCGGCGGTAATCGAGGCGGTCGCGGTAGAAGAAGCGATCCAGGCGCGCTTGAATCCAGGCGCGGAACGGCTGGAACAAAAACGCGGCCATGACGATGGCGATCATGCCGCCAACGGGGCCGTTCGTGGGCGTATGGAAAATCTCCGCGATCAGCGCGACCAGTGCAAAGTAGACTGCAGCTACCCCGGCCGTTGCCGCCGTATAGGCCAAGCCACGTTTAAAGATGATGTCCACGTCCATCAAGCGGTAGCGGATGACGGCGTAGCCAAAACACAGGGGGATCAGCACCAGACTCAATACGCAGAACTGCATCCATGGGCGCAACACCACGCCGAAGGCCAAAGGAACGATGTAGAACAAGGAAACTGGAAGACTGCCGGCAAGAGTTCCACCGGTGAGCCATTTCAATTGCTGCCGAAGAACACCGGAGGGCGACTCGCGGTAGCTGCGGTAGAAAACAAGCCCCGCAACCAGGAAGCAAAGGGCGAGATAACCAAACTCGATTTTCCTCAGAAGCAGGTAAGCACCCAGCCAGGGCACAAAACCCAGGGCGTTCAGCGCTGTGCTCACATGGATCAAAAGCAGAGCGAGAGGCAGGCAGTAGACGGCCAGCAATTTCGACGAGGAGCGAATGGTGGTTTCGGACCGCCCGGGGAATACCAACGCAAAGTGGAGTAACAAAGCGGGCGCCAGCAGGCGCGCCACAATTTCGGACCAATAAACTTCCCAGTCAAAAGTGTCCAATTTTCCGCTGAAATGGAAGGACCAGAGAATGAACGAAACCAGGCAAAAGACGTAAAAGTGCACGGCGCGAGGGGCGCTCCAGCGGCGAATGAAAATGAATAAACCAATGAACAGGTAGAGCAAGCCCACGATTCGCAGGTAATTCTCGGTCGCCAAGGGCTTTTCGGCGGGCGCAGTAAGGAGTGGCGTCTCGAATTCATCCCCGCCGCGGGAAAGCTTGTAGCGCACCTGAGTCCACAGCCCCGCGCGGTCCAGCCGGCGGGCGACCTCAGCAGCTCTTTTGACCGGGGAGCGATTGATTGTCAGCAGCACGTCGCCCGGGCGAACCCCAGCGCGCGTCGCGGGAGAATTGGGGGAAACCCGGCTGGCCTGAATTCCGTGCTCGGTGTCGAGCCAGGCGACTCCGTCGTACACCACCTCAAAACGGGTGCGCTGGTCAAAGTTAATCAGAGCAAAAATGAACGCCGCCAGCGTGGCTAGCGCTAGGACGACCGCCCCAAGACTGACTCGGAGGTTCTGCCTCATCACTCTACCGGGCAGGACTACACCCTACCATAAGAAACCAACTGCAAGCCAATGTCCATTCTTTGGTAGCCATTCACTTTCCAAAAAGCTTTTATATTCAACAGTTTACTGTAGTGTCAGGTTAGACCGTCCTGTTTCATACAGTTTAAGGAAGGGCAAATACAGTTTTCAAGAATCCTATAATTCCTAAAACTGGACGCTCAACCCGCCTCTAAATGTCCGGAATGCAGGTACGAGGACGACCCGGCCATCCCGGCTTCTAGTGGAGACATAACCCTGTGCCAAGGCGTTGTTGCAATCCGCGATGGCTTCCCACCGCCCCAACGCAAACTTCGGGAGCGGTTGGCGGACGATAAGGTGGAGGTAGGGATCCATTTGGAAAAGGGACTCGCCATAGCTGTCCACCGAGGAAACGGTGACGCCGTTCACCCACTTATACCCCGCCTGGACTTTGGTGCCGAGGCCGGGCACTTTCGTGGAAATTTCCGCCCCCAAGGCATGCCGCTGTGCCGTGCGAAGCGCCTCGCGAAGTAGACCGTCGGCGTCGTCCGAAGGTGCCAAAGCTCCACCGAAGGAATAAACGGCAGTCAATTCGAAGTCGCCATCGAGC
>Ga0209701_10000372_pt1 | contig 25421 bp, 23 predicted proteins | sample CZO8metaG_4_FD_188356 | JGI IMG/M metagenome (GOLD analysis project Ga0209701, IMG submission 188356) | Vadose zone soil microbial communities from the Eel River Critical Zone Observatory, Northern California, USA - CZOApr15con2H3.8 metaG... | ecosystem: Environmental > Terrestrial > Soil >... | reverse complement strand
ACTGCACGTCGGGCGCGACGCACCGGTGGCGGCGGCGCTCGTCCTGGAGCTGGTGGCGCGGGCTAAACGACCGGTCAGTGCGCTCGTGGCTGCGGCGCCGCGCTACGTGATCGTCAAGGCAAAAGTGCCCCGCGGTGCAGCCCTCGAGCGGGCGTACGGCGCGCTGCGACGCCGGTTCGCGGATGCCCACGTCGACACGCAGGACGGACTGCGGCTCGCCTGGGGCGACCGCTGGCTGCACGTGCGGCCGTCGAACACCGAGCCCATTATCCGGCTGATCGCCGAGGCGCCGAGCGGCGCCGCGGCTCAGGAACTCGTAGACGAGGGGCGGCGCTTGTGTGCGGCATCGTAGGCTATACCGGACACCGGCAGGCGGCACCGCTGTTGCTCGAGGGATTGAAGCGACTCGAGTACCGGGGCTACGACTCAGCCGGCATCGCACTCGTCGCGGATGGCCGAATCGAGGTGCACAGGGCGCCGGGCACGATCAGCGTGCTCGAGAAGGAACTCGGGAAGACGCTCCCGGACGGCCGGTGCGGGATCGCCCACACCCGGTGGGCGACGCACGGCGCCCCGACCGCGGTCAATGCCCACCCCCACATCGACTGCGGCGGCACGCTCGCCCTGGTCCACAACGGCATCGTCGAGAACGCGGGCGTGCTCCGGACCGCCCTCGCCAAACGCGGTCACGTGTTCCGCTCCGAGACGGATACCGAGGTGCTCGCCCACCTGATCGAGGAGTTGCTCGCGAGCGCACCCGAGGGCGGCACCCTCGTCGAGGCGGTAGCGGTTGCGCTGCAGCAAGTCCAAGGAACCTACGGCATCGCGGTGGTTTCGACGCGCGAGCCGGACACGATCGTCGCCGCGCGGCACGGGTCTCCGCTGCTCGTGGGCGTCGGGGCCGGGGAGAACTTCCTCGCCTCCGACGCATCCGCCGTGCTGGCGCACACCCGCTCCGTCGTGTACCTGGACGACGGCGAGCTCGCCGTGGTGCGACCCACCGAGTACCGCATCCTCGACCTCGACACGGTGGAGAAGGCGAAGACGGTCACGCGCGTCGACTGGGATCTCGCGACCGTCGAGCGGAGCGGCTACGCCCATTTCATGCTCAAAGAGATCATGGAGCAGCCCGAGAGCTTGCGGAACACGTTACGCGGGCGGCTCCTCGAAGAGGACGGCACGGCGCGACTCGGTGGCCTGAACATCACTGACGAGCAACTCCTGCAGGTGAACCGCATCGTCTTCACCGCCTGCGGCACGTCGTGGCACTCGGCGCTGATCGGCGAGTATATGATGGAGGAGCTGGCGCGCATTCCTTCCGAGGTGGAGTACGCCTCCGAATTCCGCTACCGCAACCCGATCGTGGACGAGAACACGCTCGTGGTCGGAATCTCGCAGTCGGGCGAGACGGCCGACACGCTCGCGGCGCTGCGAGAGGCGAAGCGTCGGGGCGCCCGTACGCTCGGGCTCGTGAACGTGGTCGGGTCCACGATCGGGCGCGAGGTGGACGGCGGCATTTATCTCCACGCCGGTCCCGAGATCGGCGTCGCCTCGACGAAGGCGTTCACGAGCCAGATCGCCGCACTCGCTCTCCTCACGCTCCGGATGGGCCGGCTGCGCGCCCTCTCGATCCTCCAGGGGCGTGAGGTAGTGCGCGCGCTCGGCCGGCTGCCCGAGCTCGTCGAGCGCGTCCTCGCCAAGGCGTCCCTGGTCGAGCGCATCGCGGAGCGCATGATGCGCGCCAGCAACGTGCTGTATCTGGGGCGGGGCTACAACTTCCCGGTGGCACTCGAGGGTGCCTTGAAGCTCAAGGAGATTTCCTACATCCACGCCGAGGGCTATCCTGCGGCCGAGATGAAGCACGGCCCGATCGCGCTGATCGACGACTTGATGCCGGTCGTGTTCATCGCGCCCAAGGACGCGGTGCACCAGAAAGTCGTGTCCAACGTGGAGGAGGTGAAGGCGCGCGGCGGCCACGTGTTGGCGGTCGTGACGGAAGGGGATGGGGCGCTCGCGAAGCTCGCCGACCATACGATCGAGGTCCCCGAGACGCTCGATCTCCTGACGCCGGTGCTCACCGTGCTCCCGCTGCAGCTGCTGGCCTATTACATCGCCGTGCGGCGAGGGTGCAACGTCGATCAGCCGCGCAATCTCGCGAAGTCGGTCACCGTCGAATGAGGGGTTGGGGCGGCGTGTGAGGGTGGTGGTCCAGCGCGTGTCGCGTGCGGCGGTGCGCGTGGAGGGGCGGGTGACTGGGGCGATCGATCGGGGGTTCGTCGTCCTGGCGGGGTTCGCGGCCGCGGACACCGACGAGGCGCTCGGCTGGATGGCCGAGAAGGTGCTGGGGCTGCGGGTGTTCGCGGACGCCCAGGGCAAGATGAATCTGGCGCTCGCCGACGTGGGCGGCGGGCTGCTCGTGGTCTCGCAGTTCACGCTCTATGGCGATGCCCGCAAGGGCCGGCGGCCGAGCTTCGTCGATGCGGCCCCGCCCGAGCTCGCCGTCCGCTTGTACGAGCGGTTCGTGGGGCTGCTGCGGGAGCGGGGAGCGGAGACCGCGACGCGGGTCGAGACGGGAGAGTTCGGCGCGATGATGGAAGTGGAGCTCGTGAACGACGGACCCGTCACCCTGATCCTCGAGAAGTGATCGTACTCGCGAGCGGCTCCCCGCGGCGCCGCCAGCTGCTCGAGATGCTCGGCGTGCCGTTCCGGGTCGTCCCCCCCGCGGTGGACGAGGCGGTGAACCCCGCAGAACAGCCCGAAGCGTACGTAACGCGCCTCGCGCGCGAGAAGGCGCGCGCCGTGGCCGCGCGCGAGCCCGGCGCGGTGGTGCTCGCGGCCGACACCACCGTGGTGCTGCGGGCCCACCTGTTCGGGAAGCCTGAAACGGCGGACCAGGCGATCGAGATGCTGCGGCGCCTGCGGGGGCGCAAGCACCAAGTGCTGACGGCGGTGGCGGTGGCCCAAGCGACGCGCGTCGAGCACGCGCTCGATGTGACCGACGTGACGTTCCGGCAGCTCTCGGACGCGGTGATCGCGGACTACGTCGCCACCGGAGAGCCGCTCGACAAGGCGGGCGCCTACGCGATCCAGGGAAAGGGCGCAGCCCTGGTCGAGGGTATCCACGGGGATTTCTTCGGCGTCATGGGCTTGCCGCTGCGGCTCGCGCTCGATCTGCTGGCACGCTTCGGGGTGCCCTACCGCTTCACCCGGTAGACCGGGACTTTCTTCGATTTCCCTTTGACTTGGATCGGCTCGAGGGGATCGACCTTCGGGGGTTGTTTCAGCTGTTGGTAGAAGGGTTCCGACGTGAGGATCTCGTTGGCTCCTGCGCTGTCGCAGAGGCGCTTGGCGGTATTCACCGCATCGCCGATCACCGTATACTCGAGCCGTCGGTCCGACCCGATGTTGCCCGCGAACACCTCGCCGAACGTGATGCCGATCCCGACGCCGAGCGCGGGACGACCCTGCTCTTTCCACTTCGCGTTGAGCTTCTCCAGCGCCACTAGTTGATCGAGGGCGCAGCGCATGGCGCGGTCGGCGTCGTCCGCGTGCGCGATGGGCGCGCCCCACAGCGCCAGGATCGCGTCCCCCATGAACTTGTCGAGCGTTCCGCCGTGCTCGAACACGATGTCGACCATCTCCGTGAAGTACTCGGTCAAGAGCGTGGCGATGGCGTCCGGGCTCATGGTCTCCGACATGGGGGTGAAGCCGCGGATATCCGAAAAAAAGATCACGACCGGCCGCTTCTCGCTCGGCAACCGGCCCGCGTCCTGCTGCTGCGCGATGACCTGGGCGATGTTGGGCGAGAAATAACGCTGGAAGTTCGACAGCACGAGCGCCTCGCGGCGCAACCGTTCGGAGCGCTGCGAGTTCTCGATCGCCACCGCGGCGAGCGATCCGAAGGCGATCAGGAACTTCAAATCATCGTCTGAGAACGAGTGTGTGGCGGTCAGGTTGTCGACGTACAGGATGCCCAACACCTTCTGATCCGTCCCCATGAGCGGGGTACACATGGCGCTGCGTACGCTCTGGATCAGAATCGACTTGCCCTTAAACCGTTCATCGACCGCGGTATTGTCGGACAGGATGGCGACGCGGTCGTCGACCACCCTCCGCGCAATCGACTGCGGCACGTGCTTCGACGCGGAAGACTGTGCCGTCCGGCCCTTGGAGATGCGGGGCACCAGCTCGCCGCTCGGCTCCTCGAGCAGCAAGATGGAGACCCGGTCGACGTTCATCACCTGAAACGTGAACTCGACGATCTTGTCGAGTAGGCGGTCGAGTTCCTGCTGCTTCGAGAGCTCCTTGGAGATCTCGAGCAGCAGCTCGAGCTTCTTCTCGCGCAGCTCCTCGAGCGACTTGGCGGTGACCTTCAAGTGCGACGCGCCCGACGCGGTCCCCGTGACGATGGCCGGCACGCCGCCCGAGACGCTCACCGGCAGCTGGCGCACGATCGTCCCGCCCACCGGCTTCGCCCCCGCGAACTCGGCCGACGCTCCCGGCACGACCTGGGGGCGGCGCGCCGGGGCGCTCACGTCCTTGACCCGGAACGCGACCTTCCCGAAGGTGATGACGTCGTTTTCCGCGGCGACCGCCTCGCTGATCCGGGCGCCATTCAGGAACGTGCCGTTGGAGGAGCCGACGTCCGTCACCTTCACGCCGCCGTCGGTGAGCGACACTTCGGCATGGCGCCGCGAAATGGTAGGGTCGTAGATCGGGACGTCGCTCGTGACCGCCCGCCCCACCACGACGACGCGCCCGGGCTGGAGGTCGATGGACTGCTCGCCCGTCGTGCTCAGCAGCTTAAACACAAGTGCAGAATATACTTCAGCCACCGGCCTTGGCGAGCGCCAAGGCCTTGAGCACCGCCTGGGCTTTGTCCTCGGTCTCCTGAAACTCACGCCCCGGATCGGAGTCGGCGACGATCCCGGCCCCGGCCTGGACCACCACCCGGTCGCGCTGCACCAGGGCGCAGCGGATCGCGATCGCGGTGTCGAGGCTCGTCGCCCCCCAGCCGATGTAGCCCACCGCCCCGGCGTAGGGGCCGCGTCGTTCCGGCTCGAGCTCGTCGATGATTTCCATGGCGCGGACCTTGGGTGCGCCTGTCACGGTGCCCGCCGGGAAGCACGCCTTGAACACGTCGAGCGCATCGTAGCCATCGCGCAGCTGCCCCCGCACCTCGCTCACCAGATGCTGGACGTGGGAATAGCGCTCGACGGCGAGCAGATCGGTGACGTGGACGCTCCCGAACCGCGCTACCCGCCCCACGTCGTTCCGCCCCAGGTCGACGAGCATCAGGTGCTCGGCGCGCTCCTTCGGGTCGGCGATGAGGGCGTTCGCGAGCGCCGCATCCTCGTCCTCGCTCCGGCCGCGCGGCCGCGTCCCCGCGATCGGCCGCACCGTGACCTCGCCACCGGCGACGCGCACGAGCACCTCGGGGGAGCTGCCCACGAGCGCGACGTCGTCCAGGGCGAGGTAGAAGAGATAGGGAGCGGGGTTCAGCGCGCGGAGATAGCGGTACAGGAGCAGGGGATTGACGGCGCCCAGCGCCTCCTGGCGCCGCGAGAGCACGGTCTGGAAGGTGTCGCCCGCCACGATGTACTCCAGCACGCGCGCGACGTCGCGCTCGAACGCGGCGCGCGGATAGCGCGAGGTGGTGGGGACGGGTGGGAGACCGTCGCGGAGCGCGAGGGGCGCGAGCTCGTGGCGCCGCCCCAGCCGAGCGACGATGTCGTCGAGCCGCGCCTCGGCGGCGTCGTACAGCCGCAGTCGCTCCGCCGTGCCGGCGCGCGGAGGCACTTCCACGTTCGCCACCACGATCGCGCGCCCGAACAGGTTGTCGAGAATCACGAGCGTGTCGGCGATCATCATCACGGCGTCCGGCGCACCCAGGGTGTCGGCCGGGGGATGCGGCAGGCGCTCGACGGTGCGCACCAAGTCGTAGCCGAGATATCCGACCGCCCCGCCCGTGAAGCGCGGGAGGCCCGGCACCGGGGCAGCGGGTAACGCCCGCATCCGCTGCCCCAGGTCGCCGATCGGGTCGTCGGTCTCGCCCGCCGCCTGCCAGCCCGCGGCCTTGGTCCAGCGCTCGATCGAGCGACCGCGGTAGCGCCAGACCTCGCGCGGCTCGGTGCCGAGGAACGTGTAGCGGGCCCAGCGTTCCCCGCCTACCAGCGATTCGAGGAGGAAGGCGAAGGGCGGGCGGGCGACCTTCACGAATGCGGCGAGCGGCGTGTCGGCGTCGAGCACCACCTCGCGCAGCACTGGGACCATGCCGCCTCGCTCGGCCCGGGCGAGGAACTGGGCGCGGGCGTCGCTCATCGGGGAGGAAGCGGGGTACAGGAGGCATGCACCGTTGCCCGCGGCCTCGGGCGCCCCGAAATTTGGGCGCGATGCGAGTCCCGCTCTTTACCGCCGCCCTGCTCACGGCCCTGCTCCAGCCTCGCGCCACCCCGGCGCAGGCCTGGAACACGGACGCGGCCCTCGCGCTGGCGCGCCGGGCCGTGGTGCGGCGGAGCGGCGCGGCCGCCGATACGACGCTGCGCGACTACAAGGCCCAGGCTCACGGCTTCCTCTTCTTTCTTGGCGCCTTCGGCGAAGGGCTCGCCGGCCCCCCGCGCCTCGTTAAGACCGACCAATTGGAGCTGGAAGTGTACTGGCGGTTCCCGGCGAGCAGCAAGCAGCGCGTCGTCGGGTGGCGCGACCAGGCACAGCTTCCCACCGATATCACCTACCACCGCGACCACCTCGGCATCGTCCAGAACAACTTCGGCACCGCGATGCGGCTGGGCGAGGGAGATGAAGTGCGCGACGTGCCTCACCCCCTGTCGCCGGTGGGCCTGGACATCTACGACTTCGCCTTGGGCGACACGACACTCATCGTGTTCCCGGAACGCGAGGTGCAGGTGGTGGCGCTCGCGGTGCGCCCCAAGGCCTTCGACCTTCCCCGCATCGTCGGCACCCTGTACGTGGACGCCGCCTCGGCCGACCTCGTGCGCATGGAGTTCAACTTCACGCCGCGCGCCTACTTGGATCCCGAGCTTGAGGACGTGAGCATCGTGCTCGACAACGCGCTGTGGGAGCAGCGCTACTGGCTGCCGTATCGCCAGGAGATCGAGATCCGGCGCCGCGCCACGTGGCTCGACGTGCCGGTGCGGGGGATCATCCGCGCCCGGTGGGAGATCGACGGCTACGTGCTCAACGTCGGCCTGGCGCAGAGCTGGTTCGCCGGTGAGGAGATCACCTTCCTGCCCAAGGCGGAGCGCGACTCGTTCCCGTGGAAGGTGCCCATCGGTGCGGCGCTCGAGGGCGTGGCGGAGCCGGTGCGGCGGGACGACTTGGAACGGGTGCGTGCCGAGGTCGAGCGGATCGCGGAGCGCCGGGCCCTGACGGGCCTGCGGGCGCAGCGCCTCGGCGTCCGCAATGTCTCGGACCTGGTACACGCCAATCGCGTCGAGGGGCTCGCACTAGGCACGGGGATCGTGGTGCGGGGCGGCGGCGAGCGGCGCGAGCTGCGCGCCCTGGCCAGCTACGGGTTCGCCGACCATCGCGCCCAGGGTACCCTCACCGCGACCGATCACCGGGGACGAGCCGCGCTCGAAGCGAGTGCGTACCGCGATGTGCGCGACGTAGGCGACTGGCCGGTGATCGCCCCGCTCCAGAACTCGTTCGCAGCGCAGGAATTTGGCCATGACTACGGCGACTACTACCTGGCCGAAGGCGCCCGCCTCTCCTACCGGCATGGGATCGGGGTGCGCGCCGAGTGGCGCGCCTCGGCCGGTCGGGAGTCGATCGGCTCGCTCGCCGTCACCGCCGCGCCCGCGAACGGCAGCTTCCGGCCGAACCCCGCCCTAGGTGGCGTGAGTGTGGACGTGGTGCAGCTCGCTCTCGAGCGCCGCAGCGAGGGGTTTGCCGTGCAGCGGGATCTCGGCTTCGAGGCAGTGCTCGAGGGGGGACGCGTGGACGGCGGCGATGGCTATGTCCGCCTCGCGAGCACGGGTCACGTGCTCCTGCCGGCGGGCGCGACCCGCGTCTTGGTGCGCGCCGCGGGCGGGATCGCGAGCGCCGCGCTGCCGGCGCATCGCGCGTTCGTGCTGGGCGGACGCGGGACCCTGCTCGGCGACCCGTTCCGACGCTGGGGCGGCGCCCGCCTGGCGCTGCTTCACCTCGAGTGGCGCGTCCCCGTGCCGTTCGTCTCGATCGGGGTGGGCCCGTACGCGCGCACGCCGCGCACGCTGACCGTCGCCCCGTACGTCGCCCTTGGCTCGGCCGGCCGGCCGGTGGCGGGCACGCCCTGGGCTGCGACCCCGGGCCTCCGGACCACGCTCGGTCTCGCGGTCGAGTGGCTCGGCGCGTTGCGCTGCGAAGTGGGGCTCGGCACCGCCACGCACCAGGTCGGGCTCGCCTGCGACGTGGCACGCGACTTCTGGGCCATTCTCTAAGCGCCGTGGCGCTGCGGGCTGGACGGCGCTGATCCGTCGGCTACCTTTGGAAGGGTAACCGAATGGCCGACACGAACTTCCCGGATGAATGGCTGGTCCACTCCCTCGAGGGGGTGCTCACACCGGAGCGCCTCGTCGAGCTGCGGGCGAAGGCCGTGCCCCAGGCGACCCTGTGGGAGACGCTCGTCGCCCAGCGGGTCGCTAGCGACGACCAGATCTTGAGCGCCCTCTCCACCCGGTTCCGCCTCAAGCTCGCCGATCTCGCGAACATGGATCCGGCGGCCAGGGAGAAAGTGCCGGAGCAGGTCGCTCGCCGCTACCGCATCCTGCCGCTGCAGGCCACGGATTCCTACCTCGAGGTGGCGACCGCGAATCCGTTCGATCTCGATGCCGAGAAGGCGCTCGCCTTTGCCACGGCGCGCGAGATCCGGATGCGGCTCTTGGCCCCGTCCAAGATTGCGGAGAAGCTCGACGAGCTGTACCGCCCTGAGAAGGCCTTGGACAAGCTGCTCTCGGGCATGGAGAGCTCGGCCGAGCTCGTGCAACTGCAGGAACAGCTCGCTCCCGACGAGATTGCCGCGTCCGAGGCCGAGGCGAGCCAGCGCCCCGTGGTGCGGCTGGTGGACCTGATCATCTCCGAAGGCATCCTGGCGCGCTCGAGCGACATCCATATCGAGCCCGAGGAGGGTGGGGTGGCCGTGCGCTACCGCATCGACGGCGTGCTGCGCCAGGTGATGAAGATTCCGCGCCAGGCGGGGCTGCCGCTGATCTCGCGCATCAAGATCATGTCGTCGCTCGACATCGCCGACCGGCTGCGGCCCCAGGATGGGCGCGCCCGCGTCGCGGTCAACGGTCAGCCGATCGACCTGCGCGTGTCGACCCTGCCGGCGTCGCTGGGCGAGAAGGTCGTGATCCGCATCCTCGACTCGCGGGCCACCGTCAAGTCGCTCGAATCGCTGGGCTTGAGTCCCGGCGAGACGGAGGCGATCAAGCGTCTGCTGGAGAACCGCGAGGGCATCCTGCTCGTGACCGGTCCGACCGGCTCCGGCAAGACCACGACGCTGTACTCCTGCATCAACCAGATCAAGAGCGAAGGCGTGAACATCGTCACCGTCGAGGACCCGGTCGAGTACCGCATGCCAGGGATCGTACAGGTGCAAGTCCAGGAGAAGGCGGGACTGACGTTCGCCTCGGCGCTGCGCTCGATCCTCCGGCAGGATCCGAACGTCGTGCTGATCGGCGAGATCCGCGACCGGGAAACGGCCCAGATCGCGGTGCAGGCGTCCCTCACCGGGCATCTCGTGCTCTCGACGCTGCACACCAACGATGCGGCCAACGCGGTGACGCGCCTGGTCGACATCGGGGTCGAAGCCTACAAGATCGCCGCGGCGCTGCGCGGGGTGGTCGCGCAGCGGTTGATGCGGAAGCTCTGCCCCACCTGCAAAGAAGTGTGGATGGAGACCCCGCCCGATCGCATCAAGCCGTGGGTCCCCACGGGGACGCCGCTATATCGAGCAGCGGGCTGCCCCGACTGCGCCATGACGGGATATCGCGGGCGGTTCTCGATCCTGGAGGTCCTCACGGTGAGCCCCGAGGTCGAGCGGCGCATCGCGGCGGGTGAGACGGCGGAGCACATCGCCACCGCGGCGCGCCGCTCGGGGATGAAGAGTCTGTGGGACTCGGGGCTCGCCCACGTGCTGCGCGGCGAGTCCACGCTCGACGAGTTGACGCGCGTCGTGGAGATCCCGCAGGACGACGACGCTCCACCTGAATCCCCAAGCGCGCCTCGCAAGTCCGGTGCCGTGCGGGCGCCCTCGCGACTCTCGCCACATGGCGAGACGGCGCTGATACCCGAGCCCGTCGCTGCCCCTGACACGCTGACCGCGAACTTCGAGCTCCTCGAGGAGCCGGCGCCGCCGCGGCGCTCCGGACCCCACGGGCAGCCGGCCATCAAGGTCCTGCTCGTCGACGACGAAGACAGTCTGCGCAAGGTGATGCGGGATCTGCTGGAGCGTGATGGCTACGACGTCGCCGAGGCGCGCGACGGTGTGCAGGCGCTCGATCAGATCGACCGCGTCGGACCGGACATCATCGTGCTCGATTTGAACCTGCCCGGGCTCGACGGCTACGGCGTGCTGTCACATCTCCGCTCGCGTCCCGCGACGGCGGCGATCCCGGTCATCGTGCTCACCGCCAAGGGGGACGAGGACAACGAGGTCCGCGTGTTCGAGCTCGGGGCGGACGACTTCCTCACGAAGCCGTTCCGCGCGCGGGCGCTGTCGGCGCGACTCGAGGCGGTCCTCGGCCGCCGCCGCTGACGGCTGCGCGCCGACCGCGGCCCCTTCCCGCGTTCCCGTTCTCCTCGCTGCCGCTCGTCTCGTGACCCTGGTGCACGTTCGCTACGTCGATTGCTATGTGCTGCGGCGTGCCGCCGCCGGGCTCGAGGTGTTGGCGCTGCGGCGCGGGCCCGACGGACGGTCTCCGGGGTCGTGGGAAACGGTACACGGACACATCGATCCCGGTGAAACGCCGGTCGAGGCCGTGTTGCGCGAGGTGCGCGAGGAAACGGGTCTCGTGCCGCCGCGCCTCTACAATTTGTCGCGCGTCGAGGCGTTCTATCGACACGGCACCGACGAAATCACCCTGATTCCCGTGTTCGCCGGTGTCGTAGAGGGCGCCGCCGAGCCGCGCTGCTCACCCGAGCACGACCGCGTCGCGTGGCTCACGCCGGCGGCGGCGGCGGACCGGTTCTCGTGGCCCCGCGAGCGCAGAGCACTGGAAGACGTTTTGTCAATCCTCGGGTCGGGAGACGCCGGCTTGCTGGAAGACGTGCTGCGGGTATCCTAGCCGGAGCCGCGCTGGACGACTCGCCCGGCAGGCGTAGCTTCAAGGTGGTTGAGGGCGAGGGATGGGGGCGGTCCGACTGGAGGCCTCGATGGGCACCGAGGGCGTGTGAACCCGTTCTATCACCGCATCTACAGAGTTGTGCGTCACATCCCCAAGGGTCGCGTCGCCACCTACGGCTTGGTGGCGCGGCTCGCCGGCCGACCGGGCGCGGCGCGCACCGTCGGCTGGGCTCTCTCGGCACTCCCCGAGGACTCCGATGTCCCGTGGTGGCGCGTCCTCAACGCGGCGGGCCGGATCTCGCTTTCGGGCGCCGATCACGGCTCCGTTGTGCAGCGTGCGCTCTTGTTGGGCGAAGGCGTGAAGTTCGCGCCGGGCGGGGCGGTGAATCTCGCCGTGTTCGGCTGGCCCGCGGAAGCGTACGACAGCGCGGCGGCCCACCGGCGCGCCACTTCGTCGCGGCGAGCGCGGCGCTCGAAGGGGCCGCAGACCTAGCGGGCGCGCCCCCGCCGCAAGCGCTTCCATGACGCAGCCCGATCACGATCGCCAGATTGACTACGTGGAATTCGCCGCGACCGACATCGCCGGTACGAAACAGTTCTATGCCGCAGTGTTCGGCTGGCGGTTCGAAGACTACGGGCCCGATTACACGAGCTTTCAGGACGGCCGACTCGCGGGGGGCTTCACGCGCGGCCAGCCGGCGCGGCCGGGAGGGCCGCTGGTCGTCATCTACGGCCGCCACCTGGAGGAGCTCGAAACGAAGGTGAAGCAGGCGGGGGGCAGCATCGTGCGGGAGCCGTTCTCCTTCCCCGGCGGCCGCCGCTTCCACTTCCGCGACCCGAGCGGCAACGAACTCGCCGTCTGGTCGGACCACTGAGCGGATGCGCCGGTTCGCTGCGCGCGCGCCGGGTCTAGGACCGCGCCGCCGCCGGGGTGCCCGGCCGCCCCGCCCACACGCGCGCCGCCTCGTCCCGGAGGTCGCGCAGATTAAAGGGCTTGCGGACGTAGTGTAGCCCCAGGCGCGCCAGCGCGTCGTCGCCGGTCGGGCGCCCCTCTCCGATCGATACCAGCAGGCGGTCCTTGAGCGCAGGATGGGATTCGAGCAGCCGCGCGACGAAGAGGTCGTCGCGAGCGCGGGCCTGGGCATCGGCGAGGATCAGGTCGTAGGAACGCGTGCGGGCGAGCTCGAGTGCGTGCTGGGGGTTCCGCGCCACGTCGACGGTGTGCCCTTCGCGGCCGAACAGGGCCTTCACCATGCGGCGCACCGCCGGGTCGTCGTCCACGAGCAGGATGGCGCGCTTCGCCGCCGGGGGCGGCGGCGGCGGCGGCGGTGGGGACGCCGCCGGATCCGCGCCGGCCGGGGTGTTCGCTGCGGCGAACTCCTGGGGGGCGGCGGGCAGGTCCACCACAAACGCTGCGCCCCCCTCCAACGGCCGCTCCACCGTGATGTGCCCGCCGTGCGCCTCCACGATCGAGTACGTGATGGAGAGCCCGAGCCCCGTTCCCTCGCCCGGCTCCTTGGTCGTGAAGAACGGCGTGAACAAGTGCGGCAGCGCCTCGTCCGGGATTCCGGGCCCCGTGTCCGCCACCCGCAGGCGCACCCGGTCCTCGAACCAGGTGCTCACGCGGATCACCCGCCCTCGTCCTGGGGCGTTCGCCGCGATCGCCTGCGCGGCGTTGTTGAGCAGGTTTAAGAGCACCTGCTGCAGGGCGTGAGCGTCGCCCAGCACCGGCGGGACCGCGGCCAGATCCCGCTCGATCGTGATCTCCTTGAGCGTCAGGTCGTAGCTCATCAGCAGCAAGGTGCGCTGCACCACGTCGCTCAGATCCACGGGCGCTCGAGCACCGGGGCCTTTGCGCGCGAAGGTGAGCAGGTTGCGGACGATCCGCCCGGCGCGGTCGGCCTGCTCGTGGATGACGCGCAGATGCCCGCGGTCCTTGGTCCCGAGCTCCTTCTGCTCGAGCAGGAATTCCGATAACCCCGCGATCGACGTGAGCGGATTGTTGAGCTCATGAGCCACCCCGGAGACGAGCTGCCCGACCGCAGCGAGCTTCTCGCTCTGGATGAGCTGGCTCTCGAGCGCTTGCTGATCGGTCACGTCCTCGACCAGGACGACGACGCTCTGATCGTGGGCCGGCGGGGGGATGCGGGCGACGTTCACCCGGATGGTGCGCCCGAGAGTGGGCGAGCGGACGACGAGGGGCTGTACCCGGCCACCGGCGCGCGCGGCGGTCAGCAGGTCGAGGAGGGCGGGGGACGGGCCGAGCAGCGCCTCGACCAGGTCCCGGCCGATCACGCCGGGGATCGGGGCGCCGAGCATCGCGGCGAGGGACCGGTTGGCGCGCCGCACGCGCCCGGCGTCGTCCACCACGGCGATTCCCTCGCTCAAGGAATCGAACGCCGTCTCCCACTGTTCTTTCGCTCGCCGCACCATCTCGAAGAAGCGCGCGTTGGCGATCACGATCGCCGCGTGGGTCGCCACGGTCGAGAGCAGGCGAACGTCCGCCGGGGCGAACGCGCCGTCGCGCGGATTGGCGATGACCAGCGTCCCGACCACCACCCCCTGCGCGCGTAGCGGCACCGCCGCCGCGGAGTCCGCCTCCACGCCCTGGATGAGCCGCGTCGGCTCGCCGCCTGCGCCGCGGACCAGCTCGACTCGGTCGCGACCGAGCGAGCGGGCCACGAGCCCGGGGTCGTCAGGCGCGACCGAGCGGCCGGCGAGGGTCGCCAGCGTGCCTTCGGCCGCCGTGATCCGGAGCGGTCGCCGCTCCGGATCCGCCCCCCCTTCGCCGTCCGGCGTCAAGGCGATCAGCGCGCCCTGCGCGTCGAGAAAACGCATCGCATAGCGCACCACCTGCTCGACGATGCGGTCGAGTTCCAGCGATCCCGAGAGGATGAAGGAGAGCTCTTGCAGCGAGAAGAGCTCCGAGAGGCGGCGGTTCAGCTCGTCGGCCGCCCGTTGGCGCTCGCGCTCACTCTGCAGCAGGCGCCGTTTGAGCCGCACTGACCACGCGAGCGCCCCCGCGGCGACCAGCCCGAGCGCGACGAGGATGAGCGGCATGGTGCGGTTCACGAGCGGGGCCCCCCTCCCGGCACAACAATAATCATTCGTGACTACGCCCGCCCCGGCACCGTCGCTCCCTCACGGAGCGGCCACGAGTCCTTGGATCGCCTCGCGCAGCTCGGCGATCCCTTCCGCCACCCGCGCGCTCGTGACGATCACCTGGTCAGAGTCCAGGGCGAGGGCGCCCTGGAGCGCCCGCGCGCGCGCCAGCCGTGCGCTCGCGGCGAGCTTGTCGCTCTTCGTCAGAGCCGCGAGCACGCGGGTCGCGCGTGCGGCAAAAAGCGCTTGCATCGCCTGGTCGTCGGCTGAAGGCTCGCGACGGATGTCGAGCAGCCACACCACGCCGGCGAGGAGTGGGCGCTCGAGGGTATCGGCAATGAGGCGCCGGAACTGGGCGCGCTCGGTCTTCGCGGCCTTGGCATAGCCGTAGCCGGGGAGATCGAGCACGTAATACGGGGCCGCGCCCGCCGGTTCACTGTGCCGGGCGCTGCGCGCCGGTGCGGTCCCCGATCCCAGCCGATAGACGTTGAGCGTCTGGGTCTTGCCTGGCGTCGCGGAGACCCGGGCGATTCGCCGACCGGCGAAGGCATTCAACAGGCTCGATTTGCCGACGTTGGATCGGCCGACGAGGGCGACTTCGACGAGGGGCGGAGCAAGAATCACGTCGGCTCGGGGAAACGAGCCGAGGAAGTGCGGCTCCGCGGCGGTCAGGCTTCTTTCTTCTGGCGGACGCGTTCGGTGACGAGCAGCGGGGGCCGGGCCTCGGTGACGCACTCGGCGGTGATGGCGACCTCGCGCACGTCGTCCCGGCTGGGGAGGTCGAACATGATGTCGGTCATCATCTCTTCGAGGATGGCGCGCAGGCCACGGGCGCCGGTGCCGCGCTTGATCGCCTTCTGAGCGATGGCCTTGAGCGCGTCCTTCTCAATCGTGAGCCGCACGTCCTCGAGCTCGAACAGCTTCTGATACTGTTTGGAGAGCGCATTCTTGGGCTCGATCAGGATGCGGATGAGCGCTTCCTCGTCGAGCGAGTCGAGCGGCACCGCGACCGGGAGCCGGCCCACGAGCTCGGGGATCAGGCCATAGCGCAGCAGGTCGTCCGGCTCGACGTCGATGAATGGGTTCTTCTTGATCTTCTCGGGCGCCCCTTTCGCGACCTCTTCCTTGGTGAAGCCGATTTGGCGCCGCCCGGTGCGCGACTCGATGATCTTCTCGAGCCCGTCGAACGCCCCGCCGCACACGAACAGGATGTCCTTCGTGTTGACCTGGATGTACTCCTGCTGCGGGTGCTTGCGACCGCCCTGGGGCGGGACGCTCGCGACCGTGCCCTCGAGGATCTTCAGGAGTGCCTGCTGCACCCCTTCCCCTGACACGTCGCGCGTGATGCTCGGGTTCTCGGACTTGCGGGCGATCTTGTCGATCTCGTCGATATAGACGATGCCGCGCTCCGCCTCCGAAACGTTGAAGTCCGCCGCCTGCAGCAGTCGGACCAGGATGTTCTCCACGTCCTCGCCGACATAGCCCGCCTCGGTGAGCGTGGTGGCATCGGCGATCGTGAAAGGAACGTCGAGGATGCGTGCCAGCGTCTGCGCGAGCAGGGTCTTGCCCACGCCGGTCGGGCCGATCAGGAGGATGTTGCTCTTGTCGAGCTCGACCTCGGCCTCACGGCCCTGGTGCGAGTTGATGCGCTTGTAGTGGTTGTAGACCGCGACCGCGAGCGTCTTCTTCGCCTTCTCCTGACCGATCACGTACTGGTCCATCACGTCCTTGATCTCCGCGGGCGTGGGGACCTGGGTAATCGCCTCGGAGACCTCACGCTCCTCGTCCTCCGCCAGGATCTCGTTACAGAGGGCGATGCACTCGTTGCAAATGTAGACAGAGGGCCCGGAGATGAACTTCCGGACCGAGTCCTTCGACTTACCGCAGAAGGAGCAGCGGAGGTGCTTGTCGTGGGACATCCGGCCCTAGTATGGGAAGGTCGCGCCGTCGGCGCAAGCCGTCAGCGCTTCTTCCCGTCGTCGATCTCCTGGAAGTTGGCTATTACGTGGTCGATAAGCCCGTAGTCCTTGGCCTCTTCCGCGGACATGAAGCGGTCCCGGTCCATGTCCTTCTCGATCTGGTCCAGCGGCTTGCCGGTGTGCTTGGCGTAGAGCTCGTTGAGCTTGCCCCGCAGGTACAGGATCTCGCGCGCCTGGATCTCGATGTCCGCCGCCGTGCCCTGGGCGCCACCCGAAGGCTGGTGCATCATGATGCGCGCGTGGGGCAGGGCCGAGCGCCTGCCTTTACGCCCGGCCGCGAGCAGGAACGAGCCCATGGAGGCCGCCATCCCCATGCAGATCGTGTTCACCGGCGCCCGCAGGAATTGCATCGTGTCGTAGATCGCCATTCCTGAGGACACGATGCCACCGGGGGAGTTGACGTAGAGGTAGATGTCGCGCTCCGGGTTGTCGGCGTCCAGGAAGAGGAGCTGGGCGATGATGATATTCGACACCTCGTCGTTGATCTGGCTGCCCAGGAACACGATGCGGTCCATGAGCAGCCGGCTGAAGATGTCGTAGGTACGCTCGCCACGGCTGGAGCGCTCGATGATATAGGGCGGGTAGATCTGGTTCCTCGTCACGTCTGCTCCACGGTGGATTGCGAGAGAAGAAACGCGAACACCTTCTGCTCGGTGAGGCCGCGCTCCAGGTCGCGCAGCCAGTTCCGCTTCGCCTTCTCGAGCGACGCCCGGAGCTCGGCGGCGGGGACGCCCCGCCGCTCGGCGAGCTCCTGGAGCCGCTGCTCGAGCTCCGCCTCGGTCGCGCGCAGCCCGTGCTGCTCCACGACCCAGTCGAGGATCATGTCGCGCTGCACCTGCGCTTCGGCAGCCGGCCGGAGCTCGCGCGCGAAGTCGGCGAAGCGATCCTCCGGGATCCCGTACGCCTGCGCGTAGGCGGCGAGGGCGCGCTCCACGAGTGGTCGCGGCGCGACCACGCGGTTCGCCTGCACGATCTGCTCGATCAAGTCGCGCCGCAGCTTGGCATCCGCCTCGCGCTCGGCCTCCTGCTCCAGATCCTGGCGCACCGCCTGGCGCAGCGCGTCGAGTGAGTCGACGTCGCCGACTTCGCGGGCGAAGGCGTCGTCGAGCGCGGGCAGCTGCTGGCGCTTCACTTCGTGGAGCGTGAGGCGGATAGCGCGGGTCTGTCCGCGCTTCGCTTCCTCGGGAAAGTCGTCGGGGAAGCGCACCGTCGCATCGACCGTTTCCCCGGGCGCCATCCCCATGATGCGCTCTTCGACCTCCGGGATCGCGCGCCCCTCACCCAGGACCAACTGATACGGCTGTGGGTCCTTCACCTCGGCGCCCTCGCGGGCCGCGATCGTGACCTGCACAAGGTCCTTCGGCTTTGGCTTTTCCCCGGAGACCGGGGTCCACGGCGCCTCTTGCTCGCGCAACTCGTTGAGCTTGGCCTGCACCTGCTCGTCGGTCACCTTCGCGACGCTGCGCGGCAGATGGAACTTGCCGATACGTTCGAGCGTGAGCTCGGGCTTCAGCTCGACGTGGAACTCGAATGTGACGGCTGCCCCGGTGTCCCACTTGAGGTTGTGGATGTGCGGGTCGGCGATCGGCTTGAGCGCCTCCTGCGCCAGCGCCGCCTTCCAGCTCGTGCGAATCATCTCCTCCAGCGCCTGTTGCCGGATGTCGTCGGCGAACTGCTTCTTGACGAGCGCGGCGGGCGCCTTCCCCCGGCGGAACCCGGGGAGCCGGGCGCGCCGCTGATAGGCGGAGGTCGCCCGCTCCTCGGCCTCGCGCACCTGCTCGACCGGGACGGTCACGGCGAGGGAGGCGGCCCCCGGCTCCTCCGCAGTCCTGCGGATCTGGATGGCGGTCATGGTCAGGGTTCTAAATCTAATCACGACCGAGGAGCGCGCCGCGCGCTTCAGGGGCGGCGTTGGGCGCGCCAAACCGGGTCGCCCTGGCTCAAACGTTTCGGCGCAGGCTCCGGATCCGATGATGCGGGCGCGAGCCGACCGCTACTTCGTCGCTGCGGATCACGCTGATCGCGCCGTCGGGCTCAAGCACGGCGAGCAGCACGTCGGTGATGTCGGCCACACCATGCTCGCGCAGCGATTGCCGCAACTCGTCGCGGGTGATCCCGGCGCGAAGGAGGTGCGCCTCGAGCAGCTTCCCACTGTGGATCAGCATGATCCCTTCGCCCACAATCAGCTTGGCGGCGCTCCGGCTGTGCAGCCGCCACCAGTCGATCACCCGGTGCCAGCCGACCAGCACCCCCGCCGCCACCAGTCCGCCCGTGAGGCTCGTGTCCGGGCCCACCATCGCGTTCTGGACGGCGTTGGCAATGATCAGGAGCAGCACGAAATCGAACGTGGACATCTGGCCCAGCTGGCGCGTGCCGGTGAGCCGCAGCGCCACGAGCAGCGCGCCGTAGACCACGGTCGTCCGCAGCGCGATCTCGAGCAGCGTGTGGAGCGAAGCGATCATCGCGCGTCGTACAGGGTGATCGGTTTTCCCTGCAGATACTTGTCGAACCAGTTCAGGATGTGTTGCAGCCGCTCCACGCGATGCAGCGGTTTCCCCGAGCGCGACAGCTCGTGCGACTCGCCCGGGAAGCGGATCATCACCGTGGTGCGATGCAGATACTTGAGGGCCCGGAACATGGCCTCGCCCCCCTGGCTGGGTGGCGCGCGGTAATCCGCATCGCCCAGGATGAACATCAGGGGCGTGGTGACGTTCTCCACGTAGCGCACCGGCGAGCGCGCCAGGAATTCCTGCGGATCGTGAAACGGCGTGGAGCGGAACCAGGTCGGCTGGAAGAGCGTGAAGTCCGCCGTGTACCAAAAGCCGAGCCAGTCGGCGACGTCGCGCTGCGACACGGCGGCCGCGAACCGGTGCGTCTGTGTCACGGCCCAGTCGGTGAGCAATCCTCCGCCGGACCCGCCGGTCACGCCGAGGCGCGTCGAGTCGACGTACCCGCGGCGTACCAGTGAATCCACGGCGATCATCAGGTCCTTGTAATCGTCGCCGGGGTAGCGGTATTGGATGATGTTGCCGAAGTCCTGCCCGTAGGTCGTGCTGCCCCGTGGGTTGGGATAAAGCACGACGTAGCCCTTCGCGGCCATCCACTGGAACTCATGGAAGAAGATGTCGCCGTACGCCGTGTGGGGGCCGCCATGGATGTCGAGGATCAGCGGATACTTCTTGCCCGGCGTAAAACCGATCGGCTTCAGGATCCACGCCTCGACCCGCTTGCCATCGAAGCTGGGATACCAGAAGTCCTCGGGCTTCGCGAGCTCGAGCTTGGCGAAGAGCGAGTCGTTCACGTGGGTGAGCGGCACGAGACGCTGGGTCGTGGCGTCGAGGGCGTACAGATCGGGCAGGTGCGTCGGGTCGCCGATCGTGAGCGCGAAGGTCCGCGCGTCCGGCGTGGCGGTATAGGCGAGCACGGCGTGATCGCCGGTGGTGAGCGGCTGGTGGGCGCCGGTCTCGGCGTCGAAGCGGACGAGGTTCGAGCGCCCGTGCTCGGTCGTGGTCACGATCACGGACCGGCCATCGGGGGTCCAGATAAGCGGGCTCGACCCCTCCCCGCCGCGCGGCGGTGCCTGGTCGCCCAGTACGGCGCCGCCCATGTCGAAGTCGTAGTCCGCCGTCAGGTTCTTCACCCGGCCACCGCGCGACACGAACAGGTCGGACTGGTTGTAGGAGCGGGCCTGGGGTGGATTGAGCCAGCCCCGGAAGGCCATGGCCCGGCCGTCGGGCGCGAGGGCGGCGCCGAACACCGGGCCATTGATGTCCACCACGGTATCCAGTGCGCCGCCGCCCGACGGGACCGAGTAGACGTTGTCATCGGGTGGGTAGTAGTACGGCTCGGCCACGCGGTCCGACACGAAATACAGGCGCGCACCATCCCGGCTCCATTGCGGGGCGGTCTCGTCGAACGGCCCCGCCGTCACCTGGTGAGCGGTGGCCGGCCGGTCGCCGCCCAGGGCGGCGGGCACGGTCCAGAGGTGCTCGTGCTCCCCCGGGTCGAAGTAGCCCTCGTCGTCGCCCCGAAACACGGCTCGGGTGATGATCCGGACGTCGCTCTTCGGCTCGTCGCGCTTGTCCTTCTTCGCGACTTCCTCGGGCGTGGCGGCGCTCACGAAGGCAATCGCCTTGCCGTCGGGCGACCAGGCGGCGGGGGAAGCCGCTTTCGGGAGCTCCGTGAGCTGCTGAGCCTCGCCCCCGGCGAGGGGGAGCAGATACAGCTGCGACGCTCCGTCCTTGGGACGGAGGAAGGCGAGCACCCTGCCGTCAGGCGACCAGCGCGGCGCGCCGTCCTTGGGGCCGGCCGTCAGCCGGCGCGGCGGCGAGGCGCCATCGGTGGCGACGAGCCACAGACTCGTCTCGTAGCCGTCGTGCTTCGCGTTTACGGTGACGAGCACATAGGCCGCCTGCCGCCCGTCGGGCGAGATCTGTGGGCTCGCCACCCAGCGGAAGGCGAAGAGATCGCTGTCGGTGATGGCGCGCTGCTGCGCCGCGAGAGGGGTCACGGCGCACGCGAGACCGAGGCCGGCGAGGATCCGGGACCGCATCCGCGCCCAGACCCGTTCGCCGCGGCTCCGCGGGGCAGCGGGCCAGTGCGCTCGAGCGGGGCCGCATGCGTCGACGAGTCGCCGGCGGGGGACCGGGCGCGTCCAGGTCGTGCGGGACGATGCGTCGCTGGCGGGGAGCGTACGTGAGTGGCACATCGGGGGACCTCGGGTCAAGCGGGCCGTGCACGTGCCCGGATACGGCGCGACGCCAGGCTCGGACGCCGCGTGCCGGAACTTACGGGCTTGTGAAGAAGGCGCCAGCGACCAGCCGAACGGGTCGGGCCACCCACCGAGTCTAGTGGTGGCCGGGTCCCCGCCGCTACCGAGTTGATGCTCCAGACCGGCTACCCAGCGCGCGACGTGGCGCACTTGTTGGGGCCCTGCCTACGAAATGCTCCTCGCACGCCTCGCCGTTGCCCCAGACGTACAGCGCGTAGTGCCGGTGTCGGTAGCGGTCGAACTGAAAGAAGGCGTGGGAGCGGGCGCGTGCGTATTCCAGTCTCGTGACCTGAGCGCCGTTCGTCGTTTCGCTTTCCGCGACCGCCCAGCGAAACGCGCGTGCGCTCATGAGGCCGGCCTGCGCTCCTCCGCTTTGAGCCAGCTCGATGCGCTGCCTCCGCAGTCGGGGGCGCGAACCCTCGCAGCGGCCGCCGCGGTTTGCGCCCCCAGTCTCAATTTGGCATATTCGCGCCATGCTGGGGTTCGGGATCCCGATCGTGTTCGCGGCGTTCTTCTACGGAGCCGCGCAGTACGAGCACATGAACGGCTGGAAGTGGGCCGCAGCCAGCGTTGCGGTGACCATCGTTGTGAAGGTCCTCCCCATCTCGGGTTTCATACCGTTCTTTCTCGCGCAGATCGCGCTGTTCGGTGTGTTGTGGTGGAGGAACTCGAAGCGCCTTGACGAGCGCGAGGCTGATCGGGTACGTCACATGGAAGACGACCGCAAGATGCGGCAAGAGCGCGTGAGACGCGGTCGCGAGGAAGCCGAGCGCCGGCAAGGCCCACCGCAGTAAGGCGCTGGCGCAATGGCGGGGACGGTGACGGAATCGGGGCGCCGCGGGATGGGCGCCCCGACGCGCTGATTGAGCCGGCACCGCGAGGGAACGGACTCGCATTCCCCCGACACGCTCTCGCGGATGCGACGATTCCTCGCGGAGCGGAATCGGTCGACTCATGCCCGGGGCGAGAGTCGAACTCGCACGGGGTTGCCCCCACCAGCTCCTAAGGCTGGCGCGTCTGCCGTTTCGCCACCCGGGCGTCGTCTAGCTCTTCGGCGGGCTGATCCGCTCCCCGTCGCGCTGCTTGGCGAGCAGGCGCTCGGCAAAGTCCAGTCGTTCCTCGATCTCGCTCAACCGACTCTGGACGTCGGGCGCCTCGCCGAGCCTGCGCTGCGCGTCTTCCAGCTCGCCGAGCCGCCGTTGTACGTCCTCGAGCGTCCCACCGAGATCGCGTCGCGATACCTTGCCGCCGCGCAGGCGATCGCTATCCGGGAACCGGCCCCGCAACCCTCGCCCGAACGAGCTGGCCAACGAGGTGGCTACGATGATGAAGCCTACGCCGATCGCCCATTCGGGGATGCCCCACATCGCTCCGCCTCCTTACGCGCGTCGCTCGGCCCGCCGGAACCCCGCTCGTTCGGTGACGTGGCTGGCGCGCGTGGTGCTCGCGCCGAGCGGCCGGCCAACGTGCGCTCCGGTACACCTGAACTTACGTGGTCCGGTTGTGTCTCGGGAGGCGTGGCGGCGGCATTATACCCCGCGCCCGCGCGCGGCCCGCGACACAACCACCGGGCCACGGCCGGGCTCCTACACCGGCGAGTTGCGCATTGGGCACGCCCGCATCGGCGCGGGGCTGACCATCGTGGCCGCCGGGGATTCACTCGTCGGGGCGCTGCCACTCGACTCGTTGCGGGTCACCGGCCCCCTCAGCGTCCGCTCGGTCGGACGCGGTCTCGCCCTCGACTTTCCGTTCGACTACGCGGCCAAGCGGTGCGCCGGGACACGCATCGCCATCTGCTGAAGGAAGTGTGGGGCACGCACGCGGTCACGCAAACACCCACGCTGCGAGTCCACATGACTCAGCTGCGCCACAAGCTCGAGCGGGACCCGGCGCAGCCGCATTACCTCCTGACCGAGACCGGCGTCGGCTACCGCCTTAGGGCGGAATGAGTGTTGCGCGAAGCGCCCTAGCGAGGCGCGCCGCCGCCGGGGCACTCCAGGCGAGAAAAAGATGCGGCTCGATCAACTCGAGCTCCATGAGTACCAGCCGGCCGCCTTGCTCCACGCCATCGACCCGCGCATACAGCGCCCTGCCCGGCGCCGCGGCGAGTGCGCGCTCGGCATCGGCCACCAGATGCGCTTCCGGGACCGCGCTCACGGCCGAGCCGCCGAATTCCCACTGCACGCGGTAATCGCCCGCCGCCGGACGCTTGAGCACGGCGTGACTGAAGCGGCCGCCGAGAAAGACGATCGACCATTCGCCCGGGTCCGCCACTTCCGCCACGAACGGCTGCACCATCACGTCGCCGGCCGCCAAGAGCCCGTCGAGCTGCGCCTGGTGTCGGGCGGCCGTGGCGGACGAGGTGCGCCAGGTGCCGAACGCGCTCGCCGACACGGCCGGCTTGACGACCGCGTCCTGCCATCCCTCCTCGGCGAGCAGCTTGGCGAGCCGGACGGACTCGCCCTGCCCGAGCCAGCGGGTCGGGACGACAGGCACGCCGCGCGCCGCCACGTCCCGGAGGTAGCCCTTATGGGCGTTCCAGCGCTGCAGGGGAACGGGGTTCCATACCGCCGCGCCGGCCCGCTCAACCGCTGCGAGCCAGGCCAGGAACTCCTCCAGGCGGCGGTGGTAATCCCAGCACGAGCGCACCAGAACGGCCTGATAGTCGTTCCAGCACTCCTCGCTCGAGTCCCACACGGCGGGCGCCGCATCGATCCCGAGCGCACCGAGTGCGCTCTGGAGCAAGCGGTCGTCCTCGTTCAGTCGTGGCAGGTCCCGGTACGTCGCGAGGGCGACGCGCGGCACGCTCGATCCGGGCAAGGGCACCGCGGAAAGAAAGCGCGGGCGCCGAGACGGGGTAACCCCGGCGCGTCCCGTTCTTCATCCCTCGTGCAGCGCCCGATTCGCGCTATCTTTCCCGCTCTCCTTTTTCCGTTCGGAGGCTGTTCCATGCTGAAGACCGGTCAGCTCTTCATGGCGCTGGCGTTCGGTGGCTCCGCGCTCGCCGCCCAGGCGCCGACGGGCCCGGCGGGGCCGGCTGAGTTATGCCGCGCCGCCAGCGAAGCCAAGATCGGCCAGTGGGCCAGCTACGATGTCAGCGGTGGCCAGGCCGACGGCTCGAAGCTCAAGTTCGCGATCGTCGGGTCGGAGCGGCGCGGCGACACCACCCTCTACTGGTTCGAGATCGCCGGCAGCTCCGCCAAAGATCCCGCCCGTAACGGTATCATGCAGATGCTCGTCCCCGGCCCCGGCGCGCGGGCCACCTCGATCCACGGCATGATCGTGAAGGTCGGCAGCCAGCCGGCGATGAAGATGTCGCCGCAGATGCTCGGGATGATGGGCTCGCACATGGCGCAGGACAACATGGCGATGGAGTTCGCGCGCCAGTGCGCCACGGGTCAGGTCGTGGGGCCCGAGACCGTCGCCGTTCCCGCGGGCTCGATTCCCGCTATCCACGTCAAGAGCGCCGACGGCGGCGACGCCTGGCTCGCGAAGGACATTCCCTTCGGCCTGGTGAAGGCGGTCGGGAAAAAGGGCACCCTCGTGCTCACGGGCCACGGATCGGACGCCAAGTCCTCGATCACCGAGACACCGCAGGAAATGCCGATCATCCCGGGCATGCAGAAGCCATAGTTCGCCGCCTCGTCACCCTACCGCTTCGGAGGTTGCACCCCGTGTTCGTTCGCACACTGGTCCTCGCCGCCGCCACGCTGGGCGTGCTGCCGTTGCGCTCAGCCCCGGCGCAGGCCTACGACTCCACCGTCTTCGCCGCCCTCACGTGGCGCGAGATCGGGATCTTCCGCGGCGGCCGCAGCGTCGCGGTCGCGGGTTCCGCGGCGCGTCCCAACGAGTATTGGTTCGGCACGGTAGGCGGCGGCGTCTTCAAGACCACGGACGGCGGCAACACCTGGCTGCCCGTCACCGACAAGTACTTCGGTGGCACCGTCGGCGCGATCGGCGTCTCGGAATCGAACCCCGACATCGTGTACGTCGGCACCGGCGAGTTCCCGATCCGCGGCAACGTGTCGCACGGCGACGGGGTCTGGAAGACGACGGACGGCGGCAAGACTTGGACGTTCCTCGGCCTTGCCGAGACCCAGCAGATCGCGCGCGTGCGCGTGCACCCCAAGAACCCGGACGTTGTGTACGTGGCCGCGCAGGGCCACGCCTTCGGCCCCAATCCCGAACGCGGCGTTTACAAGACGACGGACGGCGGCAAGACGTGGAGCAAGGCGCTGTTCCGCAACGACTCGACGGGCGCGGCGGACCTGGCGCTCGATCC
>Ga0209701_10000370_pt1 | contig 25425 bp, 21 predicted proteins | sample CZO8metaG_4_FD_188356 | JGI IMG/M metagenome (GOLD analysis project Ga0209701, IMG submission 188356) | Vadose zone soil microbial communities from the Eel River Critical Zone Observatory, Northern California, USA - CZOApr15con2H3.8 metaG... | ecosystem: Environmental > Terrestrial > Soil >... | reverse complement strand
ATTAATTGGTACATCAGCAGCACGTGAGAGTGTGGACTGATTAAACCCTTTGCTCTCTGCAATCTGTCTTACTTTCAGTTTAAGCATTCCTACCCCACACTGCTATTTTGCTTTCTTCGTGTGAGTGTACCAGACCAGGACTACTTGACGAAAGGGGCAATTGTGGGATACTATTTTGGAATACTAAGATGTTATCCCATTTATGGGTATGAAAGGAGAAGATGAAATGGGCGCATGGTACGACTCAGGGCTTGATGAGAGCCACCCACTTATCAGATCACGAACGAAGATCGACCTACCTCTTCCAGACCCCGACGTGCTTTACTGTATTGTGAAGATCGACAACTACCCATTATTGGGTTATGCCTATCTCACCGTTGTAGATGAAAAGGGTGAGAGGGTTTTGTTTTACAATTATTCTACGGTACCAGGGTCTGGGCGCTTCGTTGAAGACACGGCCCCACTTGTGCCTCTTCATTGCACAAAGATCAAAGACTATCTAGTAACATTTCATCACCATGAAACCTGTCCATGTGGCTGGAATAAGCAATGAGAAAGTTAGACATTTGGAGAGAATGCCTGTCACGCCTCCGCGCAGCGAAGGGTCTGTCTCGAGAGGCAGACAGAGGCTTCGCTGCGTTGATCCTTCGCTGCGCTCAGGATGACAGGGCTGGACCTTGCTGTTGGTGAGGAACTGTCAAGCTCATTTGAACCACGCCTTAGTAACTCTACTTCTACATCGCTCATCTATGCTGTCTCTCTGTGGAGAGAATTTCGGCAATCATATCATCTGCATCATTCATGGCCTGGGTACGGGTCCAGTTTATCAACTGTGGTACTTTGTAGAGAGAAACACTCGATGATGAGAATATTTTTAGCCCCCGTTGGACATATACCCATTGGGTAAATTCTGCTTTTAACTCTTGTTGGAGTCGAGTGAACATCTGCCCGTTTTGGGAAGATGCCTCTTTGACCACTGGCGTGAAAGCGTGATCTGACCTGACAAACTCCACTGTACAGCAAATCAGGTCTCGTGATCGTTCAACAACTACACGATGGTGCGTCTTACCAAAGTCAAGGAAACCGTCGAGGTCACTGGTAAGCTGCTGTGCATACTCCTGTAGCACTTTTTGGTTAGGACGTTGTTGAGCCTTTTGTATAGCTTCTCTCGTACCACCTCCAACCAACTTTAAGCGTAATTCGAGGAACTCAGTGACCAGCGTCGTGATACTTTCAGGCGCGTTCAGGATACGTATTATCTGCTCATCCAGGTAGGCTTGTGCATATTTAGCATCCTGTTCAAGTTCCATTGAGACAAGTTCTTTCTGAAGCGCTGCAAGGTGCTCTACTTGTTCTAAAGTAAGTGATGGAATAGGGATGCTCCTGACGGTGTTGAGTGTGATGCGATTGCGCTCAATACCCCATTGAGGAGCTTGAAAGAACAAATAGTATTTAACAAGACTTGAACTGAGAAAGACAGACAATGCCCGCAAACGATCCGCCTCGACAGGTGGAGCGGACAGTCCTATCTGTCGAGGCCGAACGACAAAATATGTATCGCTATAGATGCTATATTTCCATGCAGCATTCATAATAACATGAGGTGGCTCTGATACAAGTAAACCCTTATTCCCTCCCCGTACACGTATAAAGCACTCTTCTTGAGGAATAGCTTTAAGCGCGTTGTCAGGAATCGAGAAGAGGTAGTCAGAGTTATTAAGTGCTTTTGTATCGAGACGATTCTTACCTACAAGATACGGAAGATTTTCTAAATTTTCATTGCGTTCTATCAAACCATTGCGTAGTTGCGGACCCTCATAAAGATGCCAGGGAGGTTCTTTACATAATTGTCCAAGCGTCTGCGGAAAAAACTTTCGTAACCGAGCTATAGCCCGCTTATCGCGATGCGTTCCCCACAAAGCAAATTTCCACGTAGCTATATCACCGTGCGCTGCTTCATAGGGTGAAACAGTCTGATACTCATGTTCGTTGATCGTGATGGTCCAGAGTTTGCCGTAGCTTTTGGTAATCTGATTGATAGCGAATGGGCCATAGTGTTCAATCGGTAGCTTTTCTTGCTCTGCTACAGCCCGATGATAGATCATCGTAATGGCTGGTGCAGTAGCTCTTCCCTCAAAGAGTTCTCCGCGAAGATTAGAAAAATTTGTCATTCTCCGCGCTTCACATTCTTTAAAGAAAGATCGACGATATTGCTGAGCGCCAAGATTATACAGCAATGCAGCTGGTAGGATAAGACCAATATAACCTGTAGGTGCTAGAAGTCTGAGAACACGCCAGCTAAATGCTTCTGCAATGCTATTATTGTCAACTGGCTCCTGTTTCCTATGTGTATCTATCCAAGCGGCGGCAAAAGGTTCTTCTGTGTGATTAGCCTCAATCCAAGGGGGATTCCCAATAATCCAGTCAAATACCATGCTCTGTGTCCAGACGGGTGAGGGGTCATCAAAGAAATCGTACTGAAAAATATGGGTATTATGCAGCGATGGTAACTTAAAGCGCTCATCATGCAAAAACTCTGACACATCTGCATAATGCAAAAGCATTAAAATAAGACTGAACTCGGAAACGTAGCAGGCATCAGGTTCACGCTCGATACCATATATATGTTCTAGGAGTTCCAACAACTCTGGTAATGGTAATGTGCTGGATTCTGATTGGGCCAGCCTCATCTCGATCAATCGTGCATAGATGAGTACGAGAAAAACGCCGGAGCCGCACGCGGGATCAAGAATCTTCATCCCCTCTCGCAATGGCATTACCGAACTCATTTCAGAGATGAGATAGTCTGCTAAATATTCAGGGGTATAGTATGCTCCTACCTTCTTTCCCTTGCCTTCAATATGAAGAAATTGCTCGTAAATGGAAGATAGCAACTCAATGGGTATATAGGCAAAATCGTAAACTTGGAAATCAAGACTGAGTTGCCGTCCACCGCCTGGCAACTGTTCATCGCCTTTGAAGATAGAGGCTACACGTTCAACATGCTCATCTTTAGGAGCGTTATCGCCATCAAAATCAAGCGGAAAGATATCGCCATTGAAGCGATTGTCAAGAATATTACAGAGATGACGCAAGCCAATAACTGTTGCATTTCTACCCAGCACAGTATCAATATCTATGTCATGCTGCTTAAACCATTGGTCAGAAAGAATATTCCGGTCACGTAGATACCGAATATAGACGTATTTGCCGATCAAAGCATGAGCAATTTTTGGGGGAAGTTTCATTTGTTCCCGCAGGAACTGTCCCAGCTTACTCAGGTTCTTGAGCAAACGCTTATCAACGCGCTTATCCGGTTTCAGGTAGTTGGAACGGTTGCGCCATAGTTGGCCATTATTAATCGCTTCAGCGCAAAAGTCGGCCAGTTGCTCAAGAATACTGTTTCTATCGAGAGCTACTCGTGGCTCAACAATACCTACTCTGTCGTCTCCTCGTGAATAGTCAAACCCTGTATAGACTCTGATATGGTTAGGAAGTACAACGATAAGAAAGGGAGCCTGGCCTAGATTCCATAAGTTGCGATGAATGATCTGCGCCTCTTCCGGAGTTTTTGCTTCTGCTACATATACTGCTGGCCGTACAGAGAAGGTAGTATTTTTTTCACTGCTTGATTGAAAGACATAGATGCCATCTACTCCTGCGCTATGCGCAGCACGAAAAAGCGAGGCCACTTCTGGTTCGCGTTTTTGGGCTGTCTTCAAATAATACGGAGAGTGGCTGTAATCGAGTGCGTCCAATACTTCTTCTAATAGCATGGCTCCCTTCCTCCCATTTGAGCCACTTCTACAGGTGCATCATCTGCATCGATAGGTTTGTCTATGCCCAATGCAGAGGTCGTGCTCTTTATCTCTTCTAGCAGCGTTTCAAGCACGAAACTCATAACTTGCTGTCCTGTTGTGCTGAGCGCGTCAATCAGGATACGCTCTCCCTCTCTCGTCTTGCTCAACGCAAAAATGGTTCCCTTCCCATGGATAAGGATAGCATTTCTCAATGGGTTGGCATCGTTCATGATGTCTTTTAAAGTCTCGATAGCTTTATGAATCTTTTGTGTAGACCAGTTGTGTTTTTTGAGCTGTCGCACAATATTCAACTGTACTAGATCCTCAACAGTATAAAGCCGACGGCTACCAGAACCGTGAGCTTGTTGAAAACTGGGCATAATCATCCTTTCTCGCGCCCAGTAGTCCAATTGACGCAGAGAAAACCCTGTTATTTCGGCAACTTCGGTTGTCGTGTAAACGGATTCCTGCGTATCGTGTATTATCATGCCAATAGCATTTCCAAATGCCTGATATTACCAAATCACCGATATAATACTACCATACCAAAATTACAAGATCAATGATTTTTTGTATTTTACCAGGGCGCTTTAAAAATTTCAGGGTGAGGAACCTGGGCAGAAACCTCTGAACTTGTGACGTTCATAAATACATCTCCAAACAATCACTCAACACCATTGTTTTCTAGCCATTTCTATGATATAATCTACAATATCAAGGTAAAATTACATAATTAGCTAGGGAATAAAATAAAATGGTGCTCGACGACATTGATCTGAAAATCCTGGATTTGCTGCTCCAGGATGGGCGGATTTCTCACACTGCTATTGGCAAAGAGACCGACTTGAGTGGACCCTCCGTGTATGCACGCGTTCAACGCATGGAACGAGAAGGTATCATCAAAGGTTACACGGCCCTGCTCGCCCCTGAAAAGGTAGGACGTGGACTGGCCGCCTTTGTCCGTGTTCGTACTCAGACACCTGAGTATGAGAGTGCCGTCTTCGAGCGGTTTGTCCAAGAGGAAGAACAGATTTTGGAGTGCCATGATGTTGATGGAGAGGATTGCTACCTCCTCAAAGTCCGTACCGCTTCCACGCAGTCGCTCCAGAAACTGCTCATAACCATTCGCAGCTTCCCAGGAATCACGCGTACCGTCACTACGATTGCGCTGGAAACGCTCAAAGAGGGGGGGACGGTCAGACCAGCGATCAACCGCACAAAACCAGAGGAGGGATAAACCATGACGGAAGGAAAACGCACCACCAGTCTGCGCTCCCAGCTACCACTGTCAGAACGCTGGCGCAACGTCAAGGTCAACGCTCTCCTGGTTTTTGTCACCATGATCTGGGGCAGCACCTTTTTGATCGTCCAGCAGACCATCAGGCTCACAGGTCCCTTTACCTTCCTGGCCATGCGCTTCGGCATAGGGGCTCTGGTCCTGGCAGTGATCTTTCATAAACGGCTGAGGCACATCACACGCGCCGAGATCTTCACTGGCTCGCTCATTGGCCTGTTCCTTTTTGGCACCTATGCCCTCCAGACCACAGGCTTACAGTACACCACGTCCAGTAAAGCAGGCTTTATCACCGGCCTGTATGTCCCACTGGTGGCAATTCTGGCCGTGCCAATGCTGCGCCAGAAACCAACCCTGGGGAGTATACTGGGCGTCATTTTTTCCGTGGCGGGACTAGCACTCATCTCGGTCAATAGCTCCTTCCAGTTCACCTTTGGCCTGGGCGAATTCCTGGTCATGGGGTGCGCTGTTGCCTGCGCATTGCATGTGATCTTTATCAGCAAATTTGCCCCACGGGTCGATGCCATGAACCTCGCTCTTGTCCAGATTGCGCTTACAGCCGTCCTCAGCTTGATCGCCATGCCCCTTGCCAGAGAGCCATTCGTGCTGCCACCCCTGCCTGTCTGGGGATCGGCCCTGTTCATGGGGGTGGCGGCAACCGCATTTGCTCTGGCGGTCATGAATAGAGTGCAACAGTTTGTCAGTAGCACCCATGCCACCCTGATCTATGCCCTGGAACTGGTCTGGGTAGGCATGCTCGGCTACCTGGCAGGAGAGCAGCTCAGCCTCTTTGCCTGGATTGGCTGCGGCTGCATCTTGCTAGGCATGATCGCAGGTGATTTGCCTCTGTCCTGGATAACGAAGAAGATCAAGAGCAGGGAATAGCGACTGCCAGCCAATCGGTATCTTTGATGGGCATGGTCAGATCAGCATTAGACTCACTTCATCTCTCGCACAACGACGATCTTGCCATTTGCGCCATTTGATTCCATTTAGTCGGCATGCAGCATATCAGCAGCACTTTGTTCCAACTCCGGGGCAAATTGAGCGACATAGAGGCGCTGGTACAGCCCAGACTGCTGCAGCAAAGCCTCGTGCGTTCCACGCTCGACGATACGCCCCTTTTGCACGACCAGAATCTGGTCCGCTCGTTGTATCGTCGAGAGGCGGTGAGCGATGGCTATCACGGTTCTCCCTTCGACCAGTTTCTCCAGGGCTGCTTGAATGAGCCTTTCTACCTGAGAGTCGAGCGAACTGGTGGCTTCGTCCAACAGCAGATAGGGAGCCTGGCACAAGAGCGCGCGTGCGATAGCCACCCGCTGCTTCTCACCACCGGAGAGCCGGTAGCCACGTTCGCCGACAATTGTGTCGAGTCCGCCTGGCAGCCTGTCGATTAGATCCCGTAACTGCGCAGCCTCCACGACGGCCTCCACGTCAGCCCTGGATGCTTCGGGGACTCCATAGCAGATATTCTCGTGCAAACTCGCGTGGAAGAGGAAGAGTTCCTGGGTGACAACTGCCAGGCGGCGGCGCAGATCGTGCTGCGCAATATCCTGCAGCGCGATGCCATCGAGCCGGATGGCCCCACTCGTGGGATCATAAAAGCGCGCAGCCAGCGAGAGGAGGGTCGATTTGCCTGCCCCGCTCGGGCCTACCAGCGCGGTGAGTTGACCAAGCGGAGCGGTGAAGGAGACATTGTGCAGCACCTCTTTATTGCTTGCCTTTCCGGGATAACTGAAACTGACCTCTTCAAAGACGAGACCCTCTCTTGGAGCCGCGGGAAGCGCTCGCGGTGTGGCCGGTTCAGGTACGCTGGCAGGGATTTCAAGGTACTGGAAGACGCGGTCGAACAAGGCCAGCCCTCCCAGCAGGGTCGCGTTGGCTCCCGCCAGTGAAGATGCTGGAGCGTACAGCTGAGCAAGGTACGTAGCGAAGGCGATAATCGTCCCCAGCGCGACCTGGTGCGTGATGACCAGATAAGCGCCGTAGGCATAGAGCAGCGCGGGACCGAGCGCGGCCAGGCTCTGCACAATGACCGAGAGCCATTGTCCCACTAACAGTTGCGCCACCTGTTCCCGGCGCACCCTGGCATTGACCTCGTCGAAGCGCCGGGCCTCGCGTTCCTCCGTCCCAAAGCTTTTGACGACGATGGCACCCGAAAGGCTCAGGGTTTCCTCGAGCGATACGGAAAGGTCGCCAAGCGCTGCCTGCGCGCGCTCCATGGCCGCGTAGCGCTGGCGTCCAAAGTGCAGGATCGGGAAAGCGAAAGCGGGCAATGCGACAGCCGTGAGAAGCGCCAACTGCCAGTTGATGCTGACCATTACCACCAGCGTGCCGGCCAGGGTGATCAGATTGGCAAAAGTGCCGAGAAAGGATTGCGTGAGGACATTTTGCAGTCCCCCAGCGTCATTCAGAAAGCGGCTATGGATTTCGCCCGCCCGCGTCCAGGTGAAGAATTCCAGGCCGAGCGATTGGACATGCCGGTAAAGGCGCTCGCGCAGATCGGCGATCAGGCCCTGGGCAATTACGATGCTCAGATAGTTCTGACCCAGCCCAAGCAGCGCGCTCCCCACAGGAAAGAGCACAAGGCCGCCTCCGAACAGGAGAATGAGCCTGTAGTTGTGCTGCGGAATAGCTACGTCAATGAGTGTACGGATAAGCAGAGGCGGGATCAGTCCCACGCCGACACCTAGAATCATTACCAGCGTTCCAAACACGAGTTGCCAGCGATAGGCGCGCAGAGACTTCCAGACGAGTGCAAGCGTGCGCGAGATATCGGGTTTACCTTCGCTCAGGTACTTCCTCGAGCGTTGTTGATTCCAGAGCGTCCCCATTCCTCCGCCCATCCCGCCGAAGTGGCCTCCTCCACCAGAAAGTGCCATCGTGTGTTCCTCCTGCTGTTCTTCAATGAGGTTTCCTGATGTTCTGCGTGCGCGTCACCTCTTGTCAACAATCGTGAGTGCTTGCAAGAGATGCGCAAGCGTTGCTCGCTCTTGCTGGCTCAGGTTGCTCAAGAGGACATGCATTCGTTCCAGAAACGCGCGCTCCGCCTCCTGCAGCGCCGAGGCTCCTGCCGGTGTCAGCGTCACGTAGACCTGGCGCTGATCATGCTGAGCAGTGCGCGAACGTGATGCGTAACCCAGGGCCTCAAGCTTGTCGAGCATGCGCGTGGTGCCTGCGGTAGTCAGCCCCAGTTGTTCTCCCAGGTCGCCGACACGCACCATCGTATCCGCGCTCAACAGGCGCAGCATACGCCGCTGTGGCCGCGAAAGAGGGCCGAATTGTCGCCCCAGCCTGCTATACCACTCATCAAGGGCATAAGCAATACTGGCTGTCTCGGCCAGGTCGCGCTCAATCTCCTCAGGTGATTCGCCTGGCTGCGAAGCAGGTGATGTATCGCTCATGAAACGCTCTCCTACTAAACCATCAATTGACTAACCTAGTCAACGATCTACATATTAAGAATATAGCACGCTTGACTAACTTAGTCAATGATTCTTCTGAAAACCGAGATGTTTGGAGATAAGGCTTCCCGGAAGCGGACTGGAGAGAGGTCCGGGCTGTCATCCCTTCGCTGCGCTCAAGGGCAGGCTCTGAGCGCAGCGAAGGATCTCTGCGCCCGTCGAGCCAGACCCTTCGCTGCGCTCAGGGTGACAGGTATTCTCTCCAAATGTCTGCTGAAAACCTCTCATGTTTTCATGTCCAGTAGACAAAATCAAACGAAACAAGCGGTACCAGGCCAGTCGAAAAGTCGAAAAAAGGCCTGATAATAACCTGTATGCGGTATGGTATAATCCTCTTCCAAACCGAACCACTACAGCAACAGCCTCACCAATCCTCTCCAAATCTCGCTTCACACGAACTACCCAGGCGTAAAACCAGGCGACTACAGCAATCTTGACAGCAATATAATAACAACAAGTGCTTGTCACCAAAGCTCAATTAAGCTATAATACCTGCAATTCGATCACCAGTCATTCCCGATCCATTGATTGGAAATACCTGCCAGGGTAACTATCCATGCCCATAAACATCTTCTTCTGTTATGCGCGAGAAGACGAAGTGCTGCTGAATAAACTCAAGACACACTTGAGGCCATTACAACGTCAGGGGCTCATTGACGTATGGTATGATCGCAACATTAGCGCAGGAACCGAATGGGAGCAGGAGATCAAGGAGCATCTGAACTCCGCCCAGATCGTGCTGCTGCTCGTCAGCCCAGATTTTATGGACTCCGATTACTGCTATAGCATCGAGATGAAGCGAGCCTTAGAGCGACATGCGAGAGGTGAGGCGAAGGTGATCCCCGTCATTCTTCGTTATGTTGACTGGCATGGAGAGCCGCTTGGCAAGTTGCAAGCGCTCCCAACCGATGGGAAGCCTGTCAGAGGCTCGGATTGGTACGACCTGGATAGTGCATTGTATGATGTGACTGCGGGAATCCGCAAAGTAGTTGAGCAATTGACCTCTCCTCATGCGTCGGCTTCGCCCGTTATCGCAGAGACGATGCCACAAGCAACTGCAAAGCCCAGTCTCACCACACCCACCATACAGCAACCAAAGAACAAGGCTCCTGTCTTACTACCTCTTCCGGTCGAGCAACTAGCGTTACTTCTCACCCTCACCGGCCATAAACAGATAGTTGACAGTGTAGCCATCAGCCCTGATGGACAGACCCTGGTCAGTGGAAGTTATGATGAGACGATCAAGGTGTGGGAGTTGTCCACCGGCAAGCTCGTGCGCACCCTCACCGGCCATAAAAAGGCAGTTGACACTGTAGCCATCAGCCCCGATGGACAAACCCTGGTCAGTGGAGGTGTTGATAACACGATCAAGGTGTGGGAGTTGTCCACTGGCAAGCTCGTGCGCACCCTCACCGGCCATGCAGATGCTGTTACCAGTGTAGCTATCAGTCCAGATGGACAGACCCTGGTCAGTGGAAGTTATGATAACACGATCAAGGTGTGGGGAGCATAAAGAAGCACCAGTTCCGCTATGGAAAACTGGAAATGTCTACTGGTGCTTAAACAAATCATCGATCTTACCCGCAGCCTCTTGCTGCATTGAAGGCAACACATGAGAATAAACATCTAAGGTCATTGCGATTGTGCTATGCCCCAAACGCTCCTGTACCACCTTCGGATGAACGCCCGCTACCAACAGAATTGTTGCTGCACTATGGCGCAGGTCATGAAAACGCATGTGAGGCAGACCAGCCTCATCCAAGAGCTTATCAAAACGTCTCAGCACCATATCGGGACTAAAAAACCCACCGTATCCATCGCAGAACACCAGCCCTTTGTCTTGCCATTTCTCACCCATATTTACCCGTATCTGCTCTTGCTGTATCCGATGCACTTGCAATGCCTCTAAAGCGACACCTGGAAGCACAATACGCCTTCGACTTGATCTTGTCTTTGGCTCACCCTCGACATACCCATGCCCTCCTACCCTTGTGATAGTACGATGCACAGAAACCAAACCTTGCTTGAAATTTATATCATCCCACCGCAACGCTAATAGCTCACCTCACCTCATACCAGTAGTCAATGCCAAAATCAACAATACATCGAGACGTGAACCACGCGCCGCCTCTAGTAACTTCTCAGCCTGTTCAACTGTCAGCGTATGCGCGTCATACCGGTCAATCCGAGGGGGAGACACCAACTTCGCCACATTCCGCGCAACTAGCCCTTGTTTAACCGCATCTTCCAGCGCCCGGTGTAACGCCGCGTGGATAAGCCCTACAGTTCTAGACTTAGACCCCTCATCTATCTTCTGCCGATAGAAAGCGCGGATTTTCTCAGGTGTCACCAGAGCGGCCAGCGAGAGCCGGTGTGTGTTGGCAAGAGATTGCGCCCCTCGGTGGTGAGTTGACTGCACAAGCCGAGGGATACGCTTGCCATCCAATGGCTCCACGAGCCAGTACATACAGCCTCGCAGTGCGTCCTCCTGCCCCAGTTTTGACCTCCTCAAGGTGCCCCAGGTGCTATAATTGTGCTACTCGAAAGGGACCTCCTTGGCGTGTCTGCTGCACGCAGCAGGGTCTCCTTTTTACGTTGTCGTCTTGAGAGGAACGTTGCTCATGCTGGCAAGAACGGCTCGCAGTGCAACGCAAGAGAGAAAGCATGAATACGATCATGGGTGCGCAGGAGAATCTGGCTCTGGCCCGGTCACTGTTCGATCTGAGCAACAATCACCAATCAGACCCGGCCTGGCTCGATAAGTCTAGAGCTGCTTTCGCAGCAGACGCCGAGGTCATCGATGTTCCCTCCGGAACAACGCTTCATGGTCCAGATGGCTACAAGCGCCTCATACTGTTTTTCGCAGAGAACTTCCCTGATAGCAGGGTAGAGCTGACCAATGCGTTTGCCACACAGGATCAGGTAGCCCTTGAGTGTACTGTGCGTTGGAACGACACTGGTCCCCTGTATCTGCCCTCGGGAGCTCTTCCACGCATGAGGCGCTCGAGCGAACTGCGGTACTGTTTAGTCTTCGAGTTCAGGAATGGGAAGATCGTCAGTCTCCACAGCTACTACGATATGGTGACCCAGCTGGAACAACTCGGTCTGGTTCCTGCATGGGGACAGGCGACGGAGTGACCTCTCCAGCCCGCTTCTCTTGCTCAATGAGCAACGCGGTGGGCAACTGCTGCCGCATGCATTTTGCTGGCAGGACGGGTGCTTTTCTTGAGCAGACAGATGGGGTGGGATCCCTTTTTCGGTCTGAGAAGATCATCGCCTGATGGAAAGGGAGTTGCTGTCACCTTGACGGTAAACGGAGCGAGAGGATGAAGTGAGATGGCTTCTAAAGGGATGTTAAAGGGAAGGGAGAGTAATGGCGTTTCTCTGAAACCTCCACCACTTCATGCAGTTCTACCCAGTAAAAAACTTCATGTTTTTTTTATACCTTAATTCGCCCAACCCTTCATCGATCTCTCCTCAAATTGCAACGCCTTAATAAGTCAAAACCTCTCCACTTTCAGAAAAACCAAATTGGCTCTATACGTCACTTCAAAGCAATCAGACAAACACAACCAATTTCCCGTAAGGATATGTTAAGGAAGAGTTTATGAAAGCATGCAGCCTGTTGAAAAACTCAACTGATGAGTTTTAAAGAATACGAGATATCATGTTTCGCTAGCAAAATGCCGCGAATTAGCATCATATAAGAGAGCTTTGCGATGTTTTTCTTCCCCGCAAAGCTCTACAATAGAGTTTTTCAACAGGCTGGGTAGATAGCGTTGAAAAAACCTACCCCTGTGAACTTATCTTCCCAGTTGGCCGTAATAGACCTCATGTATATTCCCATCATGGGTGGCAAGAATCACGTGGCGCATCTGATCATAGGCCGAGTAGTAGCCGACGATATCTACCACATTGGCAATGCTGACGAGAGGGGTTAGTCCAAAGACCTGCTGAGGAGTGTAGGAGTAGTCGTACAACTGGCCGCTGGAATGGAGCACGATCACATGGCGATACCAGGAATCGGTGGAGACGAAGGCCGCCACATTGACGAGAGGGGGAGAGAGGGTCGTCACGAGATCGGTCGTACTCCCTCCTGCGCCACTATAGTGAACGTCGAAGACGCTACCTCCCTGCATGGCGACAATGACGTCGCGGGATTGGTTATCCTGGGCATAGAAGCCAGCAATCGCGGCCACATCTGGCAGGTTAAATTGGGTGGCCAGGTTCCGCACGGTAGGAGTGATCTGTGCACTCCAGACGACCTCGTGCAAGATGCTGTCTGCGCCGCCCACCGTGGCATGACGCAATCCGTTTCCGGCGGGGGCATAAAATCCGGCCATGCCAATATGGGGGCCAGTAGTAGGGAGCTGGAACAAAGGACTACGCGGATGAACTTGCTGGGGGGTCGTGAAGTAGAGTTCATGCAGCCGACCATCCTCTGTCGCGACGATCACATGCTGGAAGTTGTCGTCGGAGGTGAAAAAGCCGCTCAGGCTGTGAATCCCGCTGAATTGCCAGAGCCACTGCGGAGGGGTTGGAGCGGTGGTGCTATTCCAATGAATTTCGTAGAGGCTGCCATCGTAGGTAGCGACAACCACATGCTGGGTACTATCGTTATCCGAGTAGTATCCTGCGACGCCATAGATACGGTCACTGATGTGTGAGATTACGTGGTGTTGAATGTTCGTCATGGTTTTCCATCCTTTTTACTCAAGATCAATTGAACTCTTCTCCAGGATCTTTGGCAACCAACTCCTGCTGCACCACAAGACTGAGACGAGAGCTGTTGCTTCCGCTGAAAGGAAAGTTCCTTCTCTCAGTTACTCTGTACCTGTGAGGAAACAGTTGCCAGCGATTCTGTTTTAACGTACTACACACAAGTATAGCTGAGCTCTCTGAGTTGAACCTGTGAGAATACTAAGATGACGCTGAGAAAGCAAGGATGCACTGTTCTAGTACGGGAGGTGAAATGTTTAGACAGCCTTTCAGGGCATTAAAAATAATGTGCCCTCACGTCCCTTTTAGGGGAGTATAAAATACCCCGAAACGTGACTTGGGCCGCATGCTAACAGTGTTCTTGCCCGCTGCCCAAGGCGTGAAGAATGTGTTATACTCGACCTGGCAAAGAGAGGCAATAACATTCGCAGCATAAATGCTCACAGTAACACGCCCGATGGCGTAAAATTGATGAGACACCTTGGCTTTACCGAAATCGTTCCAAAGGCCCCCGTTCCTGGCTTGCGCGATTTTATTATAGAGGTCGAACGATCAGACATCCCTTTCATAATAAGGTATAAGGAAGAATTCAAGAAGCGACAAGAGGAAAACATTGACAGCAAACCTGACAGCAAAGCCGATGGAAAAACATCGATGCCTGTAGACGCCAGTAGACAAAATCGAACGAAACGAGCGTCGCCAGGCCAGTCGAAAAAGGCCTGATAATAACCTGTATGCGGTATGGTATAATCCTCTTGAGTATCGACACACAGGGAGGTACCATGCAGCGCCCCGGGCGTATCGCAATCGACGGACCGGCCGGATCGGGCAAAAGCACCATAGGCGAGCAGCTAGCTCGACGGTTGGGTTATCTCTATATTGATACAGGAGCCATGTACCGCGCAGTCGCCTGGCTAGCGCTCCAGGAGGGCGTGGATATCAACGATGGGCCTGCGCTGGCACGCCTTGCGCAAAATGCTGAAATCGTCATCGGTCACCCCAAAATTGAAGATGGCCGCCAGTACACCGTGACCGTGCGCGGACACGATATCACCTGGGATATTCGCAGCTCACCCGTTACCCGCGCCGTTCCCCCGGTATCGGCGCATCCAGAGGTGCGCGCGATATTGATTGCTCAACAGCGCGCAATGGCGCAGGTACATGACGGTATAGTCATGGTTGGCCGTGACATCGGCGCAGTAGTCTTGCCCGATGCCGACTTAAAAATCTACTTGACCGCCAGCCTGCAAGAGCGTGCCCGCCGCAGGCATGCCGAATTAGCCGAGCGCCTGGGCGAGGGGAATCCAGAGCTTCCCTCGATGGAAGAAGTGTTGTCGGAAATCCGGCGTCGCGACGAGATCAACCGGGAAAATATGCGACCGGCCAAAGATGCCATTGTAATTGTCACTGACAACCTCAGCGTCCCACAGGTGCTCGAGGTCATCTACAGCTATCTGGAGGAGCCTGTATGAGGCAGAATGTCAACACCTCGCAGCCGGGCGATTCGGAGCAGCCGCAGCAATCTGTAGCACCTGGAAAGCCCGCAAAACCTCAGAAAAACCTGTACGAGCCTTACAATACACCCCCGGCGCTCTATCATGCGCTGCGTTGGGTTACCACTCTCATCGTCGCCGTAGCTCTTCATTTGCGCGTGTTTGGCCTGCGTAATGTACCGGCCAGAGGCGCATTCATCATAGCCTCGAACCATCTTGCATGGGCCGATATACCCCTGGTCGCTGTACGTCTCCACCGTAAAGTCGTTTACATGGCAAAGGAAGAGTATTTCACTAGCAGGATCGCCTGGGTTGTACGCCTCCTGGGAGCGTTTCCCGTCAAGCGTGGGGAAGGTGACCGCCAGGCTTTACGTACTGGCGAAGAACAATTAAAGAAAGGGAATATCCTGGTGATGTTCCCCGAAGGGACCCGCAGTAGGACGCGCACCATGGCGAAAGGCCATGCCGGCCTGGGCCTGATTGCCCTGCGCACCGGCGTGCCCGTGGTGCCGGTGGCGATCTGGGGCAGCGAAAAGGTGTTCAAAGAGTTTCGTCCTCGCGTAACTATCTGCTACGGGGAACCCATGGTTTTCAAACCCCGGGGGGAGAAGATCAGCCGCGAAGATATTGACGAGACTACAGACCAGGTCATGCGCAGCATCGCCTCGATGCTTCCTCCCGAGTACCGCGGTGTGTACGCCGAGCAATCACCCATGACAGGAGCAGCAGCTGAAGCTTCCCCGGATTCGTCCCAATAGCGAAGGCGGCCACCAAAAAAAATTATGGCGCAAACGCTCCCTATCTGCACCATATCTCTTGTGGAAAGAAAATGTCCAGCACAACCAGTAAACAAATCCATCTACGAGACGGGCGGGCACTCGGTTACGCCGAGTTTGGTGATCCCGCCGGCAAGCCGGTCTTCTTCTTTCACGGCTTGCCCGGTTCGCGCCTGCAACGTTACCCCGATGACGCGATAGCAATCGCGTCAGGCGCTCGCATCATCACCATTGACCGGCCCGGCCTCGGCCTATCCAGCTTTCAACCGGGCCGCAAACTGCTGGATTGGCCAGGTGACGTAGCCGAGCTTGCCGGTGCCCTGAGCATAGATCGATTTGCAGCAATCGGTTTATCGGGAGGCGGCCCTTACCTGCTGGCCTGCGCCTACAAGATACCCGGGCGCCTGACCTCTGCAACCGTCGTTAGTGGCCTGGGTCCCCTGGATCAGCCAGGAGTGACACGGGGAATGAACCTCCCGGGCCGTATTGTTCTTGGCGCAGCCAGGAGCGCGCCGTGGTGGCTCATGCGCTTTGCGCTTGGCCCGGAAGCCGGGAAGGTTCAACGAGACCCTGCTGGAGCCAGCAAGCGGTTGCCACGATCATTGCCCCAGGCCGACAAAGATGTGTTTGCGCGGCCCGATGTACAGGCGATGGATCACGAAGATTTGATCGAGGCCTATCGCAATGGTGTTGACGGCGTCTCCTGGGAGATAAAGGTGTTGGCGCACCCCTGGGGCTTCCGCTTAGAAGATATTCACATGAAGATCTACCTCTGGCAAGGAGAAGCGGATAGAACCGTACCAGTACCTATGGCGAAGCACATGGCACGCACACTGCCAGAGTGTGAGGCCAGGTTCATCGCGGGTGAGGGCCACATGCTGATGTTCAATTACTGGCGCGAGATACTGGCCGTCGCTGTGTCTTGAGCCTGGACAATCAGCCGTCCTACGCCGGGCAAATCAAAAAGAACGGGCAATTTGGGCAAAGAAACGGATCGGGCTTCGGCGGAAACTCGTTCCTCTCCAAACCCAGAATCGCCTGCTCTAGCTCGTTGTAAAGACTCTGCTCCCTCTTCTCCGTCAGCTTGACCTGAAGCGTCTCGCCCGTACTCATGTTGTGCACCAGCAATTCAAAGTTCCGCCCCGGATGGTGCTGGCGCGAGGCGCGCGCATAAAGCAACTCGCGTGTCGACGCTGTTGGCTTTTCCTTGCGTTTGCCGAAGCGCGTTCGCACAAGCCTCACCGGCTCGCCAGCCTGTGCAGGCGCTTCAACGCGATCCACAGCAACCTCGATACTTCTCCCGGCGATATCCACTGTGAAGTTCTGGCGCAGTTGCCAGCTTGTATCTCCTCTCTCCAGCAGCTTGCGCCTGACCAGTTCAGTCACCTCGTGACCGTGCCGCTCATAGAGCGCTGCGAAAGGAAATGTGTGCCCGCCCCACTCCTGCCAGTAGTGCGTATAGAGCTGCCGGGCCTCCTCCTGTGTCGGAAAACCATCCTGATTGGCCTCCAGCTGATTCTTGAGCGCCTCCAGCGTATTTTGTGTCGCATTCCAGAACAGGCGATACGTCGCTTCTTCACCACGAAAGCCATAGACCGTCCCGTACATATACTGGCGCGGGCAGCGCTGGTACGTTTCCAGAGCCGAGATAGTCAGCGTTTTCGGCCTCACAGCCTCGATAAAACCCTCGCTCGGCTGCGAAGATAGGGGGTCTTCCTCCTGTGGACCAATGCCTTGCTGATCCTGCCAGGCTACCCTCGTGGCGCGCTCGTCCGGCAGGCCGGCCACCAGCGCATCAATATACACTGAACGCTTGTAGTTTCTTCTGCCATAGCGTTCAGCGTAGCTCAACACAAGCTCGTCCCGTGCGCGTGTCGCCCCGACATAGAAGAGACAGGCCTCACCGGTTTCATGGATGGCATCCATCTCGCCTTCTGCCGCTAACATGCCCTTTGGCGCCTCGACAGGGCTGCTGCGCCTGTGCGTGGGGAAACGGCCATTCACCAGGCCTGGCAGGTAGACGACAGGGAACTCCAGCCCCTTACTGGCATGAACAGTCATCACACGGATCGCGTCGGGAGCCTCTTCGCCATTGTTCTCCGCGTTTTCACGTCGATTTCCGCCGTCGTGATGTAACGTTAACAGCACGCTCAGGTAGTCCAGAAAGCCCTTTGCCTGCTCCTCTATAGGCACGTTCGCCGCACCATCCTCACCTCGTACAGGTGCTTCCTGCAAGCGCAGCGCCTGCTGCCGTCGATCGTAAGAGCGGGCGAGTTGCAGGATGCCGGCATAATCGGCGAGCATCGCACGTGCCTGTGGATCCCCACTTGATTCCAGCAGCTCGCGCACAAGCGAGGTCTCGATCAAAAGGTAGTCAGCCAGCAGCGTCCATACACTTGGAGTATGAATCAGCGCGTTGAGAATTCTTGAAAGGGCAGAGAGCGAGCGGCATCCCTCTATACTCATCTCGAGCGGAGCTTCATTGCGCCGTATCAACATAACAGGTGCGGACTTCTGTTCTCGCGCGGCCAGCAACAGCGCCTCGATATCGCCCTGTGCAAGAGGATGGCCGCTCAGTCGCGCCGCGCGTAGAATACCCATACCGCTGGGCTCAGCTACCAGTATTACCAGCGAAAGCAGGTTTTTGATATGTTCCTGCTCTAACATCCCCCCACGCTCGATCACAGGCAAATTCGCCGCGACCAGGGCCTGTGTGACCTTGCGCGCCTGCGCTCGCGTGCGGCAGAGCACGACGATATCGCGGAAAGTATATCCGGCGGCCTGTTTGCGCCTGATATCGCTTACCAGCCCGTTCAATTCGCTGGCTTCGTCTGCTGCTACCGCCAGTGTAATGTAGGCGCCAGGTGAGGTCGGGCGCGAGGTCTGAACCAGGCCTTGCCTGCCACCAGGCTCCAGGTGCTCGCAGCGAAATGCATCCGCCAGGCTCACAATATCAGGCCGCGAGCGATAGTTGCAGCTAAGCGGCAGCACTACCGCGTCGGGATAATCATCCTTGAAGTTAGCAATGTTTGCAGGTGAAGCGCCACGAAAACTGTAAATAGCCTGGTTGGCATCTCCAACCACCCACACGCGCCTTTGTTCGCCCGCCAGCAGACGCAACAGCACACCGCTGGCCCGGTTGATATCTTGAAACTCATCGACCAGGATATGCTGGTACTTCTGCTGTAGCTCTGCGCGAACCTCGGGATGCTCCTGTAAGAGCTGTACCGCCAGCATAATCAGGCCGCCGAAATCGCTATCGCCCTGCCGTTCCAGGGCCGCCTGGTACAATGCATAGATGTCGGCTATTTCCAGCGCTTTCTCGGCTTGCTGCGTATCTTCTTCGCCTGCTGCCTGTTCCAGCATCAGCAGCGCCAGGCGTTTATACTCTGCCGGTGTTACCAGTTCGTCCTTGGCTCGCGAGATCCCGCTCAGAATGACGGGGAAATACATGGTCGGGGTATTGAGATTCTGATAATGGCGTAAGGGCAATACTTCGGATAGCCTGCGCAGCAGGAAATAGCCCTCAGCATCATCGACAAACGCGAAATCCTGGCGCAGGCCCACCAGGCTCCCATATGTGCGCAGCAATTCAGCACAAAATGCGTGAAACGTGCTGACCGTGGGTGATATGCTGTGCGCAGCCAGCACTTGCTGCAGGCGTTCCTGCATCTCCTCGGCTGCTTTGCGTGAGAACGTCAACGCGAGGATGTTTTCTGGCGGAACGCCCAGCGTATATATCAGGTATTCAGCTCGCCCAATCAATGTGCTGGTCTTACCGCTGCCCGGACCGGCCACAATCAACGCGGGGGTTGGCGCCTCGATAGCTGCCTGCTGGAATCCGTCATACTCTTTCTTAGGCAGCGGCGCGGCCTCCACCTGTCGTGGCGCGGCCTGTTCTGGTGTTTCCCTGGTTTCAACCAGCAATCCCGTCAAACGGTTGAGCATAGCCGCGTGAGAAACACCGAAGATCCTGGCAAGTTCGCCGGCAGGCACTTGATTTGACAGGTAGAGTGCCCGTACCCTTTCAAGCGGCATCAGTAGTTCGGCAGCAAAGATATTCGCAGCCAGTTCGCGCTCGCTGCGCGGATCATAGGTCAGGCCAATACCGAGTAACTCCTCCGCCTGCTCCTGGTAAATCAGACCCATCGCCTCTTCTCGCATATCCTGCGTTTGACATGGATCTTCACGAGACATTCCCTGCGCGGATTCCTGGGCCAGTGGTAGTGCATTGAAAGCAACACGCCGGTAGCCGGCTCGACGATGCAGTACTGCGTGCCCTAATTCGTGAGCCAGGGTAAAGCGATGCAATGAATCAGGAAGGTCGCGACGGAGCCAGACCAGGTTTTCGCCCGGTTCAAGAAAGCCAAGGGTACCCGGGTAATCGTCCAGGTGAAAGGTAGCGATTTCCAGGTCAAGCCACCGCGCTAAATCTTCCAGGGGGGTCCTGTCGCCTGTCCATTGCGGGTGATCCTTTTTAAAACTCTGGAGCAGTTGCTGTGCCGCCCCGAGCGCTTGTATCCTATCGTCCATAACAACCCCTGCGAAATCAAGATGTATTGTGTGTATTGCATTGTACCACGGTGTAGTTACACGAGAAAGTTGCATCGCCAAATGCGTATTCTGTCTGATATAATTTGTTATGCTGGAACCCCGCTACCACAGAATTGGAGAAACTGCTATGGAATCAGCCGAAATACTCGACCAGGCCAGAGTTAGTGACGAAGCCCCCCACGGTTGGATTGTCTTACCACTCTTGCGCAACAAAGTAACCATCGCCATCGCCGGGTGGATTATTGGTGCCATTATAGGACTGGGACTTTTCGCACTCATGGCTTCTGTTATGATCCCCAACAATTTTCAAAATGGCCCGGCCGCTGCCATTTTCTCCGCTATACTCCTGGGTGTAGTGCTCTTTATCGGCATAGGGAGTATCTGGGCAACGATCGGTGATATAGGCCGTTTGCGGAATGCAGATAAATATCTGATAGTCATTACTCCAGAAGACTTTGTAAAGCAAGAAGGCAAAAAAATAATCCACGTACCGCTCAGGTATGTGCGCCATGTAACGGCGCGCGGCGTTCCTCCTCCTGATCGTACTGCCCCCAGCGGTGGAGCCATAAGTGAGGTTCCTCGCCCCGGTGATAATCTCGTCGGCTTTCTTTTTGGGCGAGGTTTTATTCCAACCGTCTCGCGCCAGCGCCGCAAACGCATGCGTACCCCTACAACACTGGCATTCCTGGACGCTCGCACCGATAGCGAGGTCGTCGTTGCCACCGATGCTTCGTTCGGTGATACTTTCATGATTGCTGCCCTGCTGAAGCAGTACGCCAACAATGTGCAGCAGATCGTCTGATTTCCCAGGGTCCGATCGTGTACCCGCCTAAAAATTGGAGTTTGCTCATATGCTGCTTGCCATCGATATCAGTAATACGAACATCAAACTTGGCCTCTATAACAGTGCTACCATGAGTCACCACTGGGTCGTATCGACCGCTAGCCAGCGCACCACCGACGAATATGCTATGGTGCTGAACGACCTGACCCGCCACGCCGGTCATCAATTGACTGATATTCACGATATCATCCTGTCGAGCGTGGTTCCACCACTGACTCCTGTTTTTCAGGAACTGGCGCTGCGTTACTGTGGCAAAGAGGCGATCGTGCTGGATCATACCCTGGACCTTGGAATAAAGCTGCTGGTGGACAATCCCTGGGAGATTGGCTCCGACCGGATTGCAACAACGCTCGCCGCGCATCACCTGTACGGCGGGCCTGCCATTATCATCGCCTTTAGCACCGCTACCACCTTCGATGTCATCTCCGCCGAGGGAGATTTTTTGGGAGGAGCAATCGCACCAGGCCTGATTATCTCCGCCGAGGCCCTGAGCAGCGCCGCTTCGCGCCTCTTCCGCGTCGATTTAACGCCGCCCCATTCAGCCCTGGGCAAAAATACGATTGAAAACATGCAATCGGGCATTATTTTTGGTCACGTCGGCCTGGTACAGGGACTGATCAGCCGCCTGCGCAAGGAAATACCCGGCGTAACGAACGAGAGCGAGGTAAAGATTATCGCTCATGGCGGCCTGGCGCAGTCGATGGCTCCGATTATTCCTGAGATTCAATACGTGAATCAGTATTTACCGCTCGAAGGGTTGAGATTGGCGTATGCCCGGCTGCGAGGAAAACGCAAATAAACCCCTGCCCTGTCACTCTCTGTGTAATGTCACCATCGTCACATCGTCCTCTTGCTCCCAGGCTACGCCAGTAAAGGTTGCCAGTTCGCTCAGCAGGCAATTGATCAGTGAGCCATTGCCCGGTTGCTCTCTCATCAGCTCCATCAGGCGTGGGAAGCCGAACATCTCGCGCTTTGTATTGTGCGCCTCCACCAGGCCATCGCTGTAGAAGAGAACGCTATCACCAGGAGCCAGCGTCACGTTGTACTCTTCGTAGCGTGAACCCGGCATGATGCCGAGAGGCATCCCCGTCGCCCACAACTCGGAGGCTCCCCCATCGTGGTGTCGATACGGCGGATCATGCCCGGCGTTGGCATACTGCAGTTGCCCACTTTCTACATCGAGAAGCGCATAGAAACAGGTGGCAAACATGCCGGGCGTAATGTCGGCGGAGAGCAGATCATTGACACGCGCTAACACCTCGCCCGGGGAGACTGTTGCTCCTGCGGCGGTGCGCAGCATGGTACGGGTGATCGCCATCACTAAAGCCGCGGGCACCCCTTTCCCGCTCACATCGCCGATGACGATCCCCAACCGGCCATCGTCAAACGCGATAAAATCATAAAAGTCGCCTCCGACCTCTTTTGCCGGTTTATAGTAGGGTGTGAATTGCCAGCCCGCCAGCGCCGGTACGTCTTTGGGCAGCAGGGATTGCTGGATGAGCTGAGCTGTACGCATTTCCTGCTCGATGCGGGCGCGCTCTTCCTGGCGCGCAGTCTGCTCGATCAAGATCTGTCGCTGCTCCATGCTCTCGACCAGTTGTTCGGCCATCTGGTTAAAGTGCTGTTCGAGTTGCCCGACTTCGTCTGCCCTGCTGATCGGTACCCGTTGCGTGTAATCGCCCTCGGCGAACTGCGTTGTGGCGGTTATGAGATGATGCAGGCGGCGTACCAGGCCGCGTGTGGTGATCAGCCCAAAAAGCAGGCCGACAGGCAGTGTAAGCAGCAGCCAGAACACCGCGCTGATGAGCACCACGCCGATCAATCCAGGGAAGATGCCCCCAACGGATATTCCAGGAAACTGGACATAGACCGCTCCAATCGCCTTCTCCCGGCTTAAAACAGGCTCAACTGCATAGACGATACGGCCCTGTGCGGTCTGCTCTACTGTACCTCCCGGCGTACCTGCTAGAGCGTTCGTGATGAGGTGGGATCTATTCGGGAGCAATTGAGCGACAGGCGTCCCAAGCGGGTAGCGCGCGGGATAGGAGCTGGCGAGCACGCTGCCGCCCGGGGTGATGAGCAGCGCAAATGCTGCGTTCTGCATGTCAGGGGAACGTGAGAGATTGTACTGAATATTCCCCTGTCCAGAAAAAAGATCTTTCGAGAGAGCGATCGAGGAGGGTTGACCAGGCTCAAGCGTGGTACGAGGATCAAGAGCTGCTCCCCCGGCTTGAGCAGCCGCTGCGAGTGCATACACTTTTGCGGCTTGCGTTGCACCTGAAAGAGACCCATAGTCTGCCAATGGGCTAAAGGTCAGCACTGCCCATATCGTCGTAAAAAACAGGATTTCTAGCACGAGCACTGCTGCAACAGTCGTCAACGCATACGAGACGGTCATGCGAAATCGCAATCCCGACCACCTGTGCTTGCCCCTGGATGTCCCTTTTTTGAGTGTTATTGCTTCGCTCTTCATGACGCTTATCTTTCGTACCTTTTTCTGCTCACAACCTGCCGACCACAACAGCTCAATCTCACAAACTCTATCATACAATATTGAGGATGAAACGTCGTTGATCATTTTGATGAGAGAGTAGTACGTTTACTGCTTCTTGGAGCAGCCTTTGACGAAAGAATGCGAGAGGTTAGAAACCAGGTCGAATGGAGGAGAAAGATGGACAATACAACTGATCTTCCGGGCAAACAAACGCCCGATGGTACCACTGTCGCTGGTGGCGTGAAGCAACAAGATGCAGTACAGACACGCTGGAGAATTGTACTCCCCCTCTGGGTGCTGGGCTTTATGCTGCTGGCAGCAGCTTCTGTGATCGTGCGTTTGCATCCTGCACCCTGGCCTTTCGACCTGCAAACCACCATCACTCTGCAGAATCTGCAACTCCCGTCCTGGGTGAGCACTCCGATCGTTTGGGCCAGTATCGTGGATAATCCCATTCCTACGGCTATCACTTTCGTAGTATGGTTTGTCGTGCTATCGCTGATAGGAGTGGGTGTCTGGCGCAGAGGCGGGTTGCCCATACCCTGGTTTGTGACAGCCATCTTTATCTCTCTTGGCACCGTTGCACTGGATGGACTCGATCAGCTCATCGGCTTTTTGGTGGCACGCCCACGTCCAAGTTCTCCGCCCATCCATATCTACATGCCCGAGACAGTTCCTAGTTTCCCCTCGGGTCACGTGGAGAATGACGTGGTCTACTATGGGTTCCTGCTCTATCTGAGCCTCAGCAAACCGGTAAGCGAGTGGCGCTATCGCTGGCTATTGATCCCATTCCAGCTCTATGCTGTGCTGAATATTCTCTTGATTGGCTTTTCGCGGGTATTAGAGGGCTCCCACTGGCTCACCGATGCCTTAGCTGGCTATCTGGCTGGCGCGCTCTGGCTCGTCCTGCTCATCTTCCTGTACTGCTGGACACTAGACAGGCTGACAAAGTGGTATGCTAAGAGATTGCTGGAGAAGCCTGCACAGGCCCAAGGATCCTGACATGAGGAAGCTGTCCGTGCACATCGGGCTTCCTGATCCCACTTTCGATAGCTATTGCCATCCTGCGCTATCGGTTGTGGGATGTGGATGTGCTCATCAACAAGACCCTGGTCTATGGCCTGCTGACGGGCACCTTGCTCGCCGTGTACGCTGGCTGCATCGTTGGGCTGCAAGCGCTCTTGCGTGGACTCTTCCATCAGACCTCTGACGTGGCGATCGTTGCCTCCACCCTCTTCATCGCTGCCCTTTTCCAACCACTGCGCAAGCGCATCCAGGCAGGCATTGATCGCCGCTTCTACCGGCGCAAGTATGATGTAGCACGTACAGTGGAGGCTTTTAGTGCAACCTTACGTGGTGAAGTGGACTTGAACCAGGTGTGTGAAGATTTAATCGCGGTCGTGCAGGAGACGATGCAGCCAGCGCATATCTCGCTCTGGTTACGCAAGCCTGAACCGTCAGGGGAGCGGAACACACGACTGCTTCCACACATCGATGAGGGAGAGAGCATGGTGGGCCACCTGCTGCCGTATTTGACGGCTGATGAGGCAAAGCAGTAGGGGTTGCATTTCCACAAAGCGCACGGCTGGGTAGAAGCTCCTGAGTGACGTACCACAATGTTGGGAACAGCCAGGCTCATGCGCTCGTCCCCTAAATGCTTCCATGTTGAACTTGCGGAATTGCCGTCTCGGCCACGCCTGTCATCTAGTCCCCAGTCTCATTCCGCAACTCATCACTGGAAGCATTTGGTTACCCTAAAGCATCGATCAAGTAGTTGAAGAAAGAGAAAGGACATCCGCAAAGAGTGTCCTTCCCGTTTCTTCATAGACAGGGATCACGCCATCCGTTCGGGACGGCTATCCACTCAACTTACGAACGTAATCTTCCCAAAGAGCCCATCTGCCTCATCGTTGATACCTGCTGTGAAGAAAAGTTCGTTGTGTAGGCCTGCATTCGCATCGTTACCAAAGCCCAATGCCCACAGGTC
>Ga0209701_10000369_pt1 | contig 25428 bp, 25 predicted proteins | sample CZO8metaG_4_FD_188356 | JGI IMG/M metagenome (GOLD analysis project Ga0209701, IMG submission 188356) | Vadose zone soil microbial communities from the Eel River Critical Zone Observatory, Northern California, USA - CZOApr15con2H3.8 metaG... | ecosystem: Environmental > Terrestrial > Soil >... | reverse complement strand
AGGGTAGAGCCGTACAATGCGATGACGTACCCTTTTTTCCATCGTGTCTTGTCCCTCCCCAACTTCATCCACTCCTTGACGCGAGTATAGTTCCAAAAAATATAGCATATTATTGCAACGCCCTATTCCTTGTTTGATTTATACGGCAAGCCGTAAGGGGTGAACTACATAGCCCGCTACGCCTTTTGCCTCCGAGAAGGCATCAGGTCTACTTTTGCGCAAAATGTTATAGGCGCCGTTGACATCAGCGCAGATCTTGCGTCCATCTTTTGTGCGATACAAGCGGTTTCTCTTGCCAATCCGCTTTCCGCTAAAGACATGCTGCTTTTCATCGTTAGATTTGTAGTCGGGAATCGGGTCCAGGTCCAGAAAGCTGGCTTTACTGGTATAGCTCTCTTCCCGGACTTCCACCTGAATACCAACTAATGCCGCTTTGTAGGTGAGCATGTCAATAAATCGGGCATGAGGAATGCTCACAAAGTTCTGATTATTGCGCTTGCCTATGCCAGTCTCTTGCTTCCAAAGCGGATTTTTCCCGATAATGATCGTTCCTATCCTCTCTTCTGCCAGAAAGTCCACAATGCGCTTACTGGCTGTATGCAGGTAATGATGAATCTGTCGATTGCGCGTGTTGGTGATGCGTTCCATTTGTCTGGTGACGCGCTCTCGATCATCTTTAGGAAGCTGGTTCTTGAGTTCCTTCATGCGCTTATTATACCACTGGTTCCACGCTTTGATCGGACGACCGTTAACCAAGCGAGGGATAAAGCCCTCTCGGTTTGATGCTATCGCCGCTAAGTTTGTGACTCCTAGATCGATCCCGACACAGAAAGAAGGGTCTACTTTTGCTTGAACAGGCTTTTTGGTGTAAATCACTTCAACCACATAGTAGCCGTTGCGGGGGACAATGCGAACTTGATCAACGTCCTTTTGTTTCGTCTTGACGCTGATCGGAAGCATAGACGGTTGAACGAGGCTGCGCTTTAAGCCTTTCTTACTGATGGCCTGGATCGTATAAATAAGGATGTTCCGGCCCTCTGTTTTGTGTTTGTACTTGGGCAGCCGTGGGCGTCCTATGAATTTAGAAGGGTCTTCTTCGTAGGCTTTGAGTCCTTCTTTGAAGGACTTCCAGTTCTTGTCGAGTTGCTTGAGCACCTGTTGTGACACTTTGGCAGGCAATGCTCTGTATGCCTCGTGCTGCTTCATGCGTTTATCCATCTCTTCGTAAGGGATGTGGACCTCCTCATGGATAAAAACTTGCCGGATTTCATAGAGGGCAGTATTATACAGGTTCTTGGAGGCAAAAGCCGCCGCATCGATGACCGCATAGCGCGGGTCTTTGCGATCAATCACATGTTGTTCCGTTAACTGCATACTGCTACCCTGTTGCTTCCTGCCTGTGTCCTACTGTGCTGGTGCTGCCAGTGCCAGACGTTGTGCCTCCGAGAAACTCATGCCTTGCTCTCTGCATGTCCGAACATGCGCCCGGTAGGCTTTCAGCGCGTGATTATGCAGAAAGCGTGCGCGTAGCAAGCCATACGGAGGCCAGGACAGTGTACTATCCAGGGGAATGAATGAAAGCAGGAAGCAGAGATGCGCCATGCCGACGAGCGCCAGTATCCTGTCCGTTTCCGCCAGGCTCGTCAGGCTCCCAAGCAGAAACCCGACAGCCCAAGCGTAAAAACGAAGGTCAACCTCATCATCAAGTTCCTCACGCAGGGTTTGATAAATCTCGTTCACCATTTGGGGAATCGTCCACTCCTCAGAACCGCTCTCAGTATACCCCCATTCGCACCCCTCCTTGAAGGCAGGAGCAGCGAGCACGGAAAGCGGCAGGTGAGCGGGAACCAGAAGGGAGATATTCTGACCATCGGAGAGGGACGCTTGCAGGGTACTGACCTGCACCGAATCAATGGGACCGACCGCATACGAGGAAACAAGAGAAGAGGGACGGGCAGGAGTCAGGTTGGTGATGTGCTTTTGCTGTTGACTACAAAGAACTGATGCAGTAGGGACAAGGGTCGATACCTGCATGTGATCGAGTTGGTCTAACATGGCATTGCGCCTCCTTTGTGCTTGACATCCGACCCCCATGCAGGTATCATCCCGCTTGAGAGTCTAGGTGACGATTAACGGATAACCAGGCTCTTACCGCTGGCCAGGTGTTCGTAGCACTTAGCCAGCATTCTCCTACAGTTTGCTAGTGTCGCTTACTCCATACCAAAAGTCTAGATAATCCAGGCCAATCATATTTTAAACTATCGCGTATACCTTCCTTTCAACAATCTCTAGTGAGAAGTGTAGCTAGTTTCCTCTCAGCGTAGAATGGCGTTGACCCGACTCTCTCCCGACCATTACCCGACTGTTCCATATGCGGAATAAAATACTCCACTAACGCAAGTGTACCTAGTATTTTTCACTTTGTCAACACTTTACTCCATCAAATCAGCAAATATTTTGCGCTCATGGAATATTCCACTACCAAAGTGGAGAAAGATATGGTAATATATATCCAGGTCTATCGCAATTGCTCTGTTGAGAAGGGATGCTATGAGCGAGGAAGAAGAGATAGGACAATCCCAATTTACTGAATGGTTCAGCCAGCAACTACGTCAACGTGGGTGGACACAAGGAAAGCTCATCGCTCAGAGCGGAAACACCAAAGAAGAGCGTCTCAGTTCGGCGGCTGTTTCCCGCTACAGTACAGGAAAAATGCTTCCTGATGCTGCCTCATGCCAAAAAATCGCACGTGCTTTTGACTTACCAGTTGAATTAGTGTTACGGAAAGCCGGTCTCATCGACGCGCCTTTTTCTGGTGAGTCTGATTGGCTCCAACGAGCGATAGATGATCTAGCATATGCAGTAGAAGTAGGTCAATTATCTGAAGAAGGGCGTCTTGCCATTGCTGCTCATATCCAGCGTGAACGACTTTTCCAAGAACTAGAGCACAAAAAGGAAAGGCAAAATGGACAGCGAGAAGAAACCGAACAGTATTCTACGTCGTGAACGCCAGTTACGTGGGTGGTCCCAACAGAAAGTTGCCAGGCTGGTAGAGACTAGTGAAGACGTCGTGAGTCGATGGGAACGTGGAGAGAGGAAACCAAGCCCTTTCTATCAAGAAAAGTTTTGTGTCCTCTATGGAAAAACTGCCGAAGAACTGGGGTTTCTTCAACCTTGCCTCAACCAATCGCCCACTATCATTACCCTGGTAACAGACATAAACCAAGCAATAAACGAAAGGCTTGACCAGGCTGAAAGCATTATTAACCTCGCTTGGGAAGCGTGGTTTGGCTCAAGACCAAAACAGGTTACAAGAGAAATAACAAAACTGTTGCCCACCCTAGAGAGAATAATTTACATGCCATTAGCCACTGTACATGCACTTCACATAAAAGAGCTTGTTATCCGATGTCATGGACTACTCGGCACAATTTACCTTGATGCGCTACAAAACGACTCTGCCCTTTACCACTACATTCAGGCACATAAGTTTGCAGAAGAAATCCATGACACAAACTTAACCGTTACTTACCTTGCTCTCATGGGCGATGTGTTACGACAACAAGACGACAAAGCAACCGCACTTAGCTACATGGAAAATGCCAGAGATCGGGCTGCTCACGCTGATCGAGCAACATTAGGGCATATTCTCCAACTGCTTGCCTACACCTACGGTGACATCGGCAACGAAACGGCCTTTGAGCAAACCATTTCAGAGGCAACAGACCTTCTTGCCTTTGCAGGCGAGGGGAGAGACACTGTGAGAAAAGAGTTCATCCCTTTTGAGGTGTACGAAATCCGAGGAAAGGCCAATCGTGATCTTGGAAAGCCATTGAACGCACTTCCTTACCTGGGGCTGGCAGAAAAATCACTTGACCAAGCTGAGTCTGTGACTCCACGCTGGCACGCACTCTTAGAAATCAGTCGAGGACAAGCATTCTGTGACGCCAGTGATATCACGACAGGGTTAGATTTGATAAGTAAGGGCTTTATCCTGGCGTACCAATGCCATTCACCGCATCAAATGAATCGGGTACGCAAGCTTTTGAAGAAATTGGGGAACAGCCCTTCCCGAAACCATCCAAAGGTGCAAAACCTGAAAGACCTTCTCTACGAAACATATATGCGTATGGATAATGACGCAATATAGGCAAAGGAGATTACTTTTATGTCAGATACAGCGGCAGGCGTCTTCGTCACCGTAGATATCGTTATTCCCCGTCTCTCCCCCTCCGGTTCTGGATGGGAAGTGGTACTGATCCAGCGAAAAAAACAGCCCTACCAAGGGATGTGGGCGCTTCCAGGCGGTCATCTCACCACAGATGACCTGTCGTTAGAGGCTGCTGCTCAGCGTGAAACGCACGAGGAAACGGGCCTTGACATCCCTCTACACCTGTTTCAACAAGCCCAAACCTATGAGGATTTTGAAGACCCGCGTGGAAAGTACGTTTGTTTGCTCTATGTCCTCTCAGAGCCACTCGGTCCAGAAGCCAGAATTGAGGCAGGCGATGACGCTTCCCGTGTGCAATGGCACTCGGTAGAGAACTTGCAGAACCTTCCTGATCTGGCGTTTAACCATATCAGGCTTCTTCGTATGGCCCTCCACCAGTTGTTTACTTCGTACTACCATAACGCCCTGGGGATGCAAGAAATTGATGCTTGCCAGTGCGAGATAGAGAGGTCTCCTGATTTGCGTTGTTCAAACACGGCCTATTGGCGCTACAATGGGATTGCTGTTTGTCCAAGAGATATTGAGTTGGTAGTAAAAAGGGGTGAAGGAGAGTGTTTAGATACACCTTCATTATCCAATGCTCGATCTAGGCCATAAAACCTAAGCAAAACCATGCTTGTAGCTTTCACTACAAGATGGTTTTTCAGGCCCAAAATCCTGCAATAGAACGCTATAAAACGCTATAAAACGCTATATTTTCAGTCACTAGTTTCATATACTGATTGCTATATTTCCCAAAATCATATATAATACTTCCGTCTTAGCGGGAGGCAACTTGCCTTCGCTTGCATACAGGTGATGAGAGTCATCACAGATTAAGTACACACGCTCTCTAATCAGCGGAAACCCTGGAGTTTTTTCGATGTGTAATGAGGATACTACAATTTACGCAGACAAGATAAGAGCGGAGGATCAATAAGGGAGGATCCGTTTTTGGCAAACATTATCTCAATGAAGCAGCTTCTCGAAGCGGGCGTACACTTCGGCCACCAGACCCGTCGCTGGAACCCCAAAATGCAGCCCTTCATCTTTATGGATCGCAACGGCATCCATATCATCGACCTTCAGCAAACGGTAACGCGCCTCAACGATGCGTACAAGTTTGTCGAGCAACTCGCCGCCAATGGCGAAACTATCCTTTTTGTTGGCACCAAGAAACAGGCTCAGGAAGCCGTGGCAGAAGAAGCCAAACGTTGTGGCATGTACTATGTGAATCAACGCTGGTTGGGCGGAATGCTCACCAATTTCCAGACCATTCAATTGCGCATCAAATACCTGCGTGAACTGGAAGCTCGCAAAGAGCGCGGCGATTTCGAGCGATTGCCCAAAAAGGAAGTCCAGCGTCTACAAGACGACATGGTCCGGCTAGAGCGTATCCTGGGAGGCATCAAGGACATGCGACGCCTGCCGAGCGCACTCTTCATCGTCGATACTCGCAAAGAGCGCACCGCAGTCCTGGAAGCTCGCCGCCTGGAAATCCCCATCATTGCGCTCGCAGACACCAACTGCGACCCCGATGAGATGGACTATCCCATTCCTGCCAACGATGACGCTATTCGCGCTGTTCGCCTGCTCTGCTCCAAGATCGCTGATGCTGCCGTTGAAGGCCGTCGCGAACTAGAGGCCCGTCAGAAAGATAACGAGCCGAAGGAGAGCGAGGCTGAGTCCGAACCATCTGAAGCAGCGGTGCCTGAAATCAGTGAAGCCGAGCTTTCCATGGTTCCTCCTGCTCTACCAACCGAGGAAGCCACAGTTGAAACTCAGGCCGAACCCGAACTCGTTGCAAAAGAGGCATTCTAAAAAAGGAATTTCAACTGGCGGGAGGTAAGAGATGGCCATTGTGAAGTGAAACTTCACTCCGCCTCTCCAGCCTCCCGCTTCTTCCTGTAGAGGCCCAAGTGGATAACACATACTAACGCAAATTTGTCAAGCACTCGGATACCAAAAAAATGGACAGAGGTAACTGTACTTCTTTCCATCATCTGAGTAGAATCAAAAGTAAGATGAGGAGATCACACACCTATGAACCATGTGGCGGCAGATGTAAAGAAGTTGCGCGATGAAACCGGCGCAACCTTTGCAGATTGTAAAAACGCCCTGACTGACGCGAACAGTTGGGATGAGGCTATTAAGCTTCTCGATGCGAAAAGAGATAAAAAAGCCCACAAAATGATGGTCGCTGACCGGGAAACCAAACAAGGTGGCGTCTTTTCGTATGTCCATCACAACAATTCTGTAGGCGTCCTGCTGGAACTCAACTGCTCCACGGACTTTGTGGCGCATAGTGAGAACTTCCGTAAACTCGCCAGCGAGCTGGCTTTGCAGATTGCAGGCCTCGCTCCCAGGTACGTTAATTTAGAAGATGTCCCTGCCGATATCGTTGAAGAAGCTCGCAAGACTTTTCTGGAAGACCCCGCTATTGCCCGTGTTCCGGCAGAGAAGCGCGGAGACTTCATCAGCGGTAAACTCAAAAAGCACTTTGGGGAGCAGGTCTTAATGATGCAACCCTGGGTAAAGGATGAAGCAGTTGTAATCGGCGACCTGGTGAAAAGGGTAATCGCTGAAACCGGCGAGAATATTGTGGTGCGGCGATTCAGTCGCTTTGAACTGGGGAAGTAGGTGGGACGCAAGCATGAGTTCAGGAGAGAGCCCCTGGAATCATGCTTGCACCCAACAGGTAGTGCCGCATGGGAGTACAAAAAAACATGTCTCAAGAGGTTTCATCCCTGATGTTCCAGCGTATTCTGCTCAAGTTGAGCGGCGAGGCCCTCTGCTCGCGACAAGGTTACGGCATTGATGCTGAAACAGTACGACGTATCGCAACCGAAGTCAAACGGGTGCATGACCTGGGCGTGGAAGTGGCAATGGTTATTGGTGGTGGCAATATCTGGCGTGGAACAGACGCTGCCGCTACAGGGATTGACCGAGCCACCGCCGATTATATGGGTATGCTGGCGACAGTCATGAATTCGCTGGCAATGCAGGACGCAATGGAAAAGTTGGGCATGGTGACACGAGTGCAGACCGCTATCGAGATGCCGCCGGTGGCTGAACCGTTTATCCGCCGAAGGGCTGTGCGTCACCTGGAAAAGGGACGCATCGTGATCCTCGCTGCGGGCAGCGGCAATCCGTTTTTTACCACCGATACCGCTGCCGCTCTGCGTGGAGTCGAACTCAATGCCCAAATTTTACTCAAAGCAACCAAGGTGGATGGCGTCTTTGACGATGATCCCATGCGTAACCCGGAGGCCCGCAAGTTTGAAGAATTGAGCTATATGCGGGCACTGAATATGGGGCTGAAAATTATGGATAGCACCGCCCTTTCACTGTGTAAAGATAACCACCTCCCGATTGTCGTTTTCAACCTCAATCAGACAGGAGCATTGGAAGCCATTATACGAGGTGAGAAGCGCGGCTCGCTCGTCCATGACATGGAAGAGCCTCAGTGGGACGTAAGGTAGGGGCGGCCTGGTAGCCGCTCGGATTACTAGCCGGGCACCCATAAGGAGTGTCCCTACAAGGGAGCATAGCTATGGTAGCAGAGATTTTCGAGGATGCGGAACGACGCATGCATAAGGCAGTTGATGCCCTGCGTCAGGACCTGGCCGCAATTCGCACAGGCCGCGCCAGTTCGGCTTTAATCGAACGCATCCAGATCGATTACTATGGAACGCTGACACCTATCAATCAGGTTGCTACTATTTCCGTTCCTGATGCGCGTCAGTTACTGATTCAGCCTTGGGATCGGAAACTGTTGACCGATATCGAGAAAGCTATTCAAAAATCCGACCTGGGTATCAATCCAAACAACGATGGACAGGTTATTCGCCTCAACGTTCCTCCTCTGAATGAGGAGCGACGTCGCGATATGGTAAAGACTCTCCATAAGAAGTTGGATGAACATAAAGTCGCTATTCGCAACGTTCGCCGTGACGCGCAAGACAAGTTACGCGATCGTGAAAAAAAGAAGGAAATTACCGAGGATGAGCATAGACGTAGCAATGAACGGCTACAGAAGCTCACCGACCGCTTCATCGACGAGATGGACAAAGTCGGAAAAACCAAGGAACTGGAGATTCTGGAGGTCTAGCTTTGGCCAAGATACAAGACCTTTTTCCCTCGTCACAGGGGAAAAGGAATGTGCAGTCGCAAACTATCGCAGATTCGCTGCCACTATCTGAGCAATCAACTCGTCCGGTGCGCCACCTCGCCATCATTATGGATGGCAATGGACGCTGGGCCACAAAACGCCTTCTGCCACGCCTGGCCGGCCATAAAGCCGGTGTGGCTGCACTGCGCCGCGTGGTAGAGTGTGCTACAGATGAAAACATCGAAATGCTGAGCGTGTATGCTTTTTCAACCGAGAACTGGGGACGCCCGCGTGCAGAAGTCGACGGCCTCATGCGCCTCTTCTGGGAGACGATCCGCTCGGACCTGGAGAAGCTACACCGCGATGGTGTGCGCCTGCGCCATCTTGGTCGCTTACAAGACCTCTCTCCCGATATTCAACGGGCCGTGCGCGACTCCGTAGAACTGACCCGCAATAATTCCCGCATCGGCCTCAACGTGTGTTTTAATTATGGTGGACGCGCTGAACTAGTTGACGCCATTCGTCAGATCATCGCTGATGGACGTAACCCCGATGCCATAACGGAAGAACTCATCAGTTCCTACCTCTATACACGCGATCTGCCAGACCCGGATATGGTCATTCGCACTGCTGGCGAAATGCGTGTGAGCAACTTCCTGCTGTGGCAATCAGCTTACAGTGAATACTATGCAACACCGACACTGTGGCCTGATTTTGGACGAGAAGATTTACGTGAAGCCCTGAAGAGCTATTATCAACGACAACGACGTTTTGGTCGTATCACTGTTCCTCCGACCACGGTCGCGCAGGGAGAATAGATGCGTGCAACGCGCAACAGAAGAAAATCCACAACCGGACCCAGGTGTACCGGAAAAGGCTAACAGGCAGTGGCGCAGTTCTGTTGGCCAACGTTGGCTTACAGCGCTCATTGCTATCCCCATTGTGCTCATCTTTGTCTGGTTTGGTGGCTGGTGGGCCTTTGCTGGCACGCTATTGGCTGTACTCTTAGGTACCAATGAACTCAATAAGATGATGCTCCATTCGGGCTATCGTCCACTCATCGTGGTCAGCCTTGGCTTGAGTGTGCTTTTCCTTGTCGCAGCTATGCTGCCACAGCAACGCCTCTTATTGCTCGAAACAGGCCTCGGGGCGGCAGTACTGGTCTCTCTTCCCTGGCTCTTCTTCCGCAAAAAACTTGATGGTGCATTGGTGGACTGGGCACTCACCCTGGCATTTTCAATTTACCTGGGTTGGCCGATGAACTTTTTCCTGCTGCTTCGCGGCTATGATCATATAACGATCCCAGGTCCCGCCGGGGCCTGGTTGTATCTCCCGCCTGGAGTCTGGTGGGTACTCGCCGTTTTGCTCGGCGTATGGGGCTTTGATGGTGCCGCATTTTTCGTGGGCCACTATTTCGGCAGGCATAAACTTGCCCCACACATTAGTCCGGCCAAAACCTGGGAAGGTGCCATAGGTGGCTTAGTACTCTCAATTGCCGCCGCTTTGCTCCTCACTGTGAAGCCGCTGGGCGTTCCATGGTACCTGGCAATTGTCCTGGGCATTTTAATCGGCGTAGCCGCCGTTCTGGGCGACCTGGCAGAGTCACTCATCAAACGCCAGACACAAGTCAAGGATAGTGGACACTTTATGCCAGGACATGGTGGAATGCTAGATCGTTTAGACAGCGTCTTGTTCGTCGTCATCGTCGTCTACGTATTCTCACAATTTATAGGCCGATAGGTTGTAATATCATTCTGGAGTGAGCGGCTTTCTCGCTGGCACTCGCAGAGTGCCAGCGAGAAAGCCGCTCACTCCAGAATGATATGTCTCAGCATATCCGTGCTATAATTTGAAATGAGATGTATTAGTAACACAGAAATTTTTACCAGTTCATCTAACCTGAACAAACTGACGTACTTATCACTGGAAATACAAAACTTTAATGCTAGTTTCATTCCTGGATAGAAGAAATAGACATACATGACCCAAATCCCTAGACGTATAGCCTTGCTTGGAAGCACCGGCTCGGTTGGACAGCAAACGCTGGATATCGTGCGCGCTTTCCCCGAACATTTTCGGATAGTGGCACTGGCCGCACGCAGCAACGTCACCCTCCTGGCAGAACAGGCGCAGGAGTTTCACCCTTCACTTGTGGCCTGTTTTGCCGATGTACCAGCAGTAGAAGCGGCTGCGCAAGCGGCATTGCCACATGTTGTGTTTGGTGAAGAAGGACTACTGGCGGTGGCAACACATCCAGATGCGGATATTGTTGTTGCAGCCACCTCTGGCTTGATGGGACTGGGGCCGACCTTAGCCGCCATCAAAGCGGGGAAAACCATCGCCCTGGCCAATAAAGAAACCCTGGTCATGGCGGGCCACCTGGTTACGCAAGAAGCAGATCGTGCAAGAGTCTCCATTCTTCCCGTGGACAGCGAACATAGTGCCATCTGGCAATGTCTTCGTGGGGAGCAGCTCACAGAAGTCAAACGGTTACTGCTCACAGCTTCGGGTGGACCGTTCCGTCGAGCCACCCTTGAACAAATTCGGACTGTCACCGTAGAACAGGCGCTGGCACATCCTACCTGGCGCATGGGACCCAAGATCACCATAGACTCCGCCACTCTTATGAATAAAGGTTTAGAGGTTCTTGAAGCCCACTGGCTCTTTGGCATTCCTTATGACCGTATCGATGTGGTGGTCCATCCAGAAAGTATCATTCACTCGATGGTCGAATTCATTGATGGCTCGTTAAAGATGCAAGCTAGCCTCCCCAGTATGCACCTGCCAATCCTGGGCGCTTTGAGCTATCCTGGCAGATTGAATACGGCGCGTACAGGCCTGGTGCGAGAGTTGAACTGGGCGGACGTGAGCCGCCTCAATTTCGAAACACTTGATACCGTGCGCTATCCGTGTTTTCGCCTCGCACTCGAAGCTGCCAAACGCGGTGGCACCTATCCATGTGTACTGGTGGGAGCAGACGAAGAAGCGGTCGCCCTTTTCCTTCATGGGAAAATCGGGCTAACCAGTATCGCGGAACTGATAGAGGCAGTGTTGGAGCGACACCAATCCATTGAACAGCCGGATCTAGCTACCATTTTGGAAGCAAGTGCCTGGGCCCGTCGAACGGCACAAGAAATATATAGGCAACATGTTACGTTATAAATAACTGAAGGAAGATATATCGTATGAATAACTGGTACTTGCTGGCCGCTATTCCAGTCTTTGGATTGCTCGTGCTGGTACATGAATTCGGTCACTTTATCACAGCCAAATGGGCGGGTATCCGCGTCGAAGAATTTGGTCTGGGCTTTCCACCCCGCGTGGTCGGTTTTCGTAAACGCGATGAAGGTGGCTGGGAGGTCATCTGGTTTGGCGGAAGACGCAGCGAAGAGGATAGCTACGGCTCTCAGAAACAGACACCCTTCAGCGGCACCAGTGGCGGCGTCAGCAAGCCTGGTACCCCCACCTCTAATCACACCATCTATTCACTCAACCTCATTCCCATTGGTGGTTTTGTGCGTATGCCGGGCGAGAATGGGGATATCAACGACGAAAGTGGCAACTACGACCCTCAGAGCTTTGCCGCGAAATCGGCGGGCAAACGCCTCATCGTCCTCGTTGCTGGCGTCACTATGAATGTCTTATTGGCAATGGTGCTCTTCACCTTTGCCTTTGGCTTCGGCGAACCAATGCTCCTCCCGCAGATTGGCAAAGTAGTGCCCGGCTCTCCTGCCGCTGTAGCGGGTATCCAGCCTGGAGATACTATCGTTGCGGCCAACAACCAGCCAATCAAATTTTTCTCCGACCTGGTGACGGCAGTTGGCAACGACATTAAAGCAGACAACAACCAGCACGCAACCGTGCCAGTTACTGTGCAGATAAAACGTGCTGGTGTTCCACAACTCGTCACCACCACGGTCAATGTACGTGAGCATCCGCCAGCGGGTCAGGGACCCATGGGTATCGAAGCTAGCGGCAAAGTTGTCTTTGATAGCATACCCCTCTGGCAGACCCCTATCCGCGGCGTGCAGTATACCTTTGAGCAGACAAGCAGCTTTATGCAGGCCATTGGACAAATGTTTACCGGTGCCCTGCCCTTCCAGGTCGCCGGACCGGTCGGTATCGTGAAAATTACGGGTGAAGTTGCCCAGAGCGTCCCCAGCGAAGGCTGGTGGCCTCTGCTCAGCTTGACGGCAGTATTGAGCTTAAACCTGGCAATCATCAACATTTTGCCTTTCCCCGCTCTGGATGGCGGGCGCGTCATACTTGTATTAGTCGAAGTATTGCGTGGAGGCAAGCGTCTGAAGCCAGAGGTCGAAGGTATCATCAATTTTGCTGGCATGCTAATGCTGCTAACCCTGATGGTAGTCATCACATTTTTTGATGTGAAAGGCCTGCTACCCTAGTGCAATGATAGAGAACCCTGCTGGTAAAGGGAGTACAGGAGGTGTCTCCTGTATCTCTCCTTAGTTACCCGGAGGGAAAAGTTGATAAAGATCCTCTGAAAACGGAGCAAGGAAGTTATGAGAAGAAAAACCCGCCAAATTCATGTCGGCAACCTGGCAATCGGCGGCGATGCACCCATCATAGTCCAGTCAATGACCACCACATACACACGCGATATAGAAAGCACCGTTGCGCAAATCCATCGCCTGGAAGATGTCGGCTGTGAGATGGTGCGCGTCGCTGTGCCGGAGGAAGAAGACGCCCTCGCCATCGGCGAAATCAAAAAACGCATCCATATCCCCCTGGTGGCTGATATTCACTATAAGCACTCGTTGGCTTTGGAAGCCATACGACAAGGCATAGATTGTGTTCGTATCAATCCCGGCAACCTTATCAATGGCCGTAAATCCCTGGAACAGATTGTCGCTGCCTGTAAAGAGCGAGGCATCGCCATGCGTATCGGCGTCAACTCTGGCTCGATTGATGCCCTCGATCAGCGCGGGCAAATGCAGCGTATACAAGTCAGGCTGCGCGACGACGGCGTACTCGAACGTACCGACCCGGCTGAGGCACGTCGTAAAGAGCGCGAGCACCTCTCGGAGCGTATGGTCATGAAGGCTCTGGAGTACATTAGCTGGTGCGAGGAAATGGATTTCCACGAAATCAAAGTCTCGCTCAAATCTTCTTCACCGTTGACCGCCGTTGCGGCCTATCGCCGTTTCTCTGAACGCTCAGACTATGCTCTCCACCTTGGCATTACCGAGGCTGGCACGCTGGTCTCCGGCTCAGTCAAATCCGCCGTTGGCCTGGGGCTTTTGCTCGCGGACGGCATCGGCGATACGATGCGCGTCAGCTTGAGTGCCGAGCCAGAGGAAGAGATACCGGTTGCCTACGAGATTTTGCGTTCGCTTGAACTGCGCAATCGCGGTGTCACCTTTGTCTCCTGCCCCTCCTGTGGACGTGTCGAAATCGACGTGATCGAAATCGCCAACGAAGTCGAGAGGCGGCTCTCCAAAGTGCGGACCCCCATTCAAGTTGCCGTCATGGGTTGTGTCGTCAACGGCCCAGGCGAATCGCGCGACGCCGATGTCGGTCTCGCGGGCGGCAAGGGTCGCGGCGTGATTTTCCGCAAGGGTGAAGTAGTCAAAACCGTTCCCGAAGACCAGTTCCTGGATGCCGTCCTCAAAGAGGTTGCCAGCCTCTTACCAGAGCACGAAGCCAGGCTGATCTACCCCGAAGGCGGTATTCAGGAAACCGCCGGTCACCATCGCACCCGTGTAGAAGGTATGGGCCTGCCGATGCTCAAATCATAGACATGTGTCGTCCTGGATGTGCAACGATAAAAGCGCAACAATGTGGGCGGTTGACAGAGTCAACCGCCCACATTGTTGCGCTTTTATCGTTGCACATCCAGATTTTTTAAGTGGGCGATACAGAACTCGAATCTGTGACCTCAGCGATGTCAACGCTGCGCTCTAACCAACTGAGCTAATCGCCCTTATTTATTTCAATCCTCGTTCAGCTTATAGACTGAATGCAACGCTTGAACACAAACAATCATAGCACTGCCACCGGCACTTGTCAAGCAATTTTTTTGTACCGTTCCATATACTAAAAATGTCGAATCGCTTACAAGATAAGTTCCACTGAATGCATGGGAACTTATCGTCCTGAGCCAACGTCTTGTGTGTATAATACCTTGCATCTATATGGATGCAATGATATACTTTTGGCGGGGATCAAAGAGAACATCGCACTTTCTCTGACATTCAGTGTTGGAGGAACCATCCAAGTAATAAACTAGAGCGGAGCCAACTCTATGTCTCCTTCAACTTTCTGGCAAACCGTAAGCAGGAGAAGGTCCTTATCTGGATGCATCAATAGACGATACTTCGCCAAGCTATTGGGTGTTCTATTGCTTGTCATATTGCTCTGCATCGAAATGGGCTCGATGGTTGGTCATTCAGTTTATGCACAGCTCACTCCCCTTAATCATACCGTTGGCAGTGTCGATGAATCCTGTCGCCAAATATCTTACTCTCCTGACGGCAATCCCTTTGGATTATGCCCCGGACCCTATCCCAATGGCGGCAACTGCGTCTGGTGGCCATGGGAAATGTGGCACCGGCTTGGCTATGACCTGCCGCGCAATTGGGGAAACGCCGCCGATTGGATCGCCGATGCCGAACGCGATGGCCTACCCCTGGGCAAAACCCCGCGTGTTGGCTCGATAGCTGTCTTCCCCATCGGCGATGGCGTCTGGGCCTGGACCTCTCTTGGCCATGTCGCCTTAGTGACCTCGGTCAGCCCCGATGCCAGTACCTTCAATGTCACCTATCAAAACTACGGCGACCCCACGCCTATGCACATCGGCATAGACTATCCTGTCTCAGTCATCAATGAGCCGCGTTTCCAGAACGGCAACCTGCGCTTCATCTATTTTCCCAGGCCGCTTGATCCACGTCTGTTTGCACAACTGCCGGGGATCAACGGCAATGTACTCGCAGGCGTTAACCTAGCCAACAGTCTATTGCTCAGCAACGTAAACGGTACATCGGCAGGTGCAGGTAATCAGATTTCTCTAGGTTTACCACCTGCGTCCACTGAGCAGGAATTTAATGCTGACTTTGCGGGTACTGGCAAGAGCGAACTCCTGCTCTATAACCGTGTCAAGGGTAGTCTCAGCGTTCTCAGCCTCTCCGACCAACAATTACGCTTACAAAAGATGCACCTGCCTCGCTTTATCGCTGGCGAGATCGAGGGAGAAAGTGATGCGACTTCCCCACAACTGGTCAATCTCGGCGACAGTATCACCCCCGTCAATGGGTGGGGGTCGTCACTGGATATTCATATTGGTGATTTCGCAGGCACAGGTCAATCTGATATCATGCTCTACGATCGGGTCACCGGTAAACTACAGGTGCTCAGCCTGACCCCGCAACTCACCATCCAGAAACATGTAACCCTTCCCGGCTGGGGATCCGGGTGGGAATTGTATATCGGACGCCTGGATGGCAATCGCAGCAGTGTCTTCATGTACAACCGGTTAGTGAATGCTCTTCCAGTAACCAGTTCAACATCATCTCCAACTCCAACTGACACTTCAACACCGGTTGCTGGCGATACGCCCACATCGATTCCTACCTCCCTCCCAACACCCAGCCCAACCCCAAGTCCGTCGCCCAATCCAAGTCCGTCACCCAGTCCAACACCGAGTCCGACGCCTAAACCCAGTCCAACCCCAAGCCCGACGCCCAAACCCAGTCCAACCCCAAGTCCGTCGCCCAATCCAAGTCCAACGCCGAGTCCGACACCTGAACCGAGTCCGACACGCACACCCAGGCCGACACCGACGCCAACCCCCACTTCAGGGCTGAAAATCAACCCGGTAAAGAGCATCGCCCCCAATACCCTGCTGCGACCAGTGTCCGGCCCCAACCAGGGCCTTCCATTAGACAATGATGTGAGCAGTTTGCTCAGCAATACCTTACCGTCGGCACTCGTATCCAATGTGATTGTCTTTAACCTGGATGCAAATTTTAACGTACTCAAACTCCAGCAGTATACCCTTGAGGATAACTCCTGGGAAGTGTCTGTAGGCAGTTTTGTGAGTTCCAGTCATGACGGCCTCTTCCTCTTCGATCGTATCATAGGCGAGGCTCGTTTATTGGGCTTTGACTCCAATTTGCACGTCTCTCACTATCAGGCAGTACACAGCCTCGATGCAAATCTGGAGGTACATAGTGGCGATTTCATGGGAGCAGGCCGTGCGCAGGTCTTGCTCTATAATCCCACTACCGGCGATGCCCAGATGCTGATTTTGAAGAGCGATCTATCGGTATCAGATCAAAAGAGTTATTCCAATTGGGGAACCAATCAGGTACTCTACGTCGGTCACTTTGGCACCTCCACCTTGAATGTGATGCTCTACGATCCGCAGGCCACACAGAGCACGTTCATTGCATTCGATAATACGCTCACTGTGACGCATCAATTTGCCGTTACAAGCTGGGATAATCGCTGGCAGGTGCTTATCGGCGATTTCCTCGATCGCTCGCGCTGCCTGAACCAGCATAATTGCTCAACAGGTGATGATATTCTAGTTTTGAATCGCCAGACAGGCCAGATGGAGCAATTTGTCTTCTCCTTCGGCAATCAGTACCCGGTCGTCGATGGCCGTTCTCAGGGATTTGTGCGCACCGGTATCGCACCGACGGACAGTCTGACATCAGTAGATACCTCTACCTTTAGCCTGTTGACAACCCTGAGTACAAGTATCAGAGCCGAGGAACTCTACTAATCTCAGGCACCGTGGTACAATAGCAGCTATGCACAACATATTTTTAACTGGACTCTCTGGTAGTGGCAAGAGTACCGTTGGTCGCATTTTAGCTGAACGATTGGGCAAACCGCTCTTCGATATCGACACGCTGATTGAAAAAGAGTGTGGTACACGCATCCCCGCTATCTTCGCTCACCATGGCGAGGACTATTTTCGTACCTGTGAGAGCCGCATACTTGCGAAGATTGCTCAAACAGAAAATGCAGCCGTCATCGCCACCGGTGGAGGGATAGTCACTCGCCCAAAGAATCTTGCGCTCATGCGCCAGCAAGGAACATGTGTCTACCTATCAGTCGAGCCAGCTACTGCCCTGGAACGTCTAAATTTACAGCGCACAAGTTCAGCAGCAGAAGCCGGTTCCAACGAATCGCCTGAAATTCGCCCTCTGCTCGCGGGCCCCAATCCCCTGAAAGCACTGCAAGACCTGCTCAGAGAACGCTTGAAGGGGTATGAAGATGCCCATTACACCTGCTCAACTGAGGGCAAAAGTGCCGAACGTGTTGCCCAGGAAATCATTGCCATGCTCATCGGCGCGGGCGAAATTGCCGCGGAACCTCCAATTGTGCGACGTATCAATGTAGGTGAAGGATATAACGCCGTGGTAGATTGGGGGGGACTCGGTAGACTCGGACAAAACCTCAAGATGTTGGGTGTGCCTCCCAGAGTCTTCATCATCACCGACAGCAACGTTCATGCCTTGTATGCCTCCATGCTGGCAGGAACGCTCTTCTATTTTGGTTTTGATCCTCAATTCTATACCATACCCGCGGGTGAAGCCAGCAAGTCACAGAGCCAGCTCGCGACCATCTATGACTGGTTGATCGAGCAGCGTGCTGAGCGGCGTGAGGCGATTGTTGCCCTCGGCGGCGGTGTGGTGGGAGACCTGGTCGGCTTTGCTGCCGCCACATATCTACGCGGCGTGCCCCTGGTACAGGTGCCCACCTCCTTGCTCGCCCAGGTCGATTCCGCAATTGGTGGCAAAACAGGCGTCAACCATCCCAGGGGTAAGAACCTCGTCGGTGCGTTTTATCATCCTAAGCTGGTGCTGGTCGATCCCGCGACACTCTTGACACTCCCCACTCGCGAACGTACAGAAGGGTGGGCAGAAGTGGTAAAGTATGGTATCATACTCGATACTACATTGTTCGCCCAGCTTGAGGAATACGCAGATACGTTACGAGACTTTTCTCATCCTCCTGCTGCCCTCCTTTGTCAAATTGTTGCACGCTGTATTGCTTTGAAGGCAGCGATAGTCGAGGAAGATGAACGTGAACAGGGACGGCGAGCCATTCTCAACTACGGTCACAGCGTGGCGCACGCACTTGAGAACGTAGCAGGCTATGGTGAGCTGTTACATGGTGAGGCCGTCTCGTTGGGTATGGTGGTTGCAGCTACTATTGCACAGCGGGCAGGGATGTTTCCTAAAACTGCACTGGAGCGGCAGAATAGATTGCTTCAGGCACTAGGCCTACCAACCTCCTATGCCGGTCATGCACAGGCGCAGGATATTCTCGCCGCACTACAATTAGATAAGAAAGTAGCCAATAAACAGGTACAGTGGGTTATGCCGAAAGACCTTGGGAACATTGTTGTTACACCAATGCCTGATGCCCTCGTACAAAACGTTATCACAGCATTTTTTACAGAGAAAAGGCCATAGTACGATGTTCAACATAGTGGTCTTAAATGGCCCAAATCTGAATACTCTGGGAACCCGCGAACCTGACGTTTATGGAACAGTCACCTTGTCACAAATTTCCGAAATGTTGTGCAGGCGTGGGGAGGAGTTGCAAGCAACCGTACAGTTCTTCCAATCGAATCACGAGGGCGCACTTATCGATTATCTTCAGGAACATCATGCCGCCGCGAACGGTATCATCATCAATGCAGGTGCGCTGACCCACTACTCTATCGCCTTGCGAGATACCCTTTCGTCTATCAAAACGCCTGTTATTGAAGTACATCTGAGCAATATATATGCTCGTGAGCCATTCCGACATCACTCCATGATTGCTGCGGTCTGTCAAGGACACATCGTTGGGCTTGGCTGGCGTGGGTATCTGTTGGCGTTAGAGGCATTAGTCGAATTGGCACGAGAGCAGGCCAAAGAAGGAAATATATGAATCAAGAATTAATTGGTCAACTTCGAACATGGATGGCTGAACAAGGGTTGGATGCGTTTATGGTGTCTCAGCCACAGAATCGCTCCTACTTAAGCGGATGGCTCAACGACGATACAGAGGGTGCGGGTATGTTGCTGGTGGGACAGCAGCAGCAGATACTATTCACCAACCCGCTGTATAAAGAAGTAGCTGAGAACCAGGCCCAGGGTTGGCAAGTCACTGTTCCTACCTCCCGTGAGTATGCCCCGGCTATTGCCACGACGGCCCAGGAACATGGTTGGCAGAAGATTGGTTTCGAGTCCACGGCAGTCACCTATTGGGAGTACAATAAGATCAGTAGTGCTGGCGAAGGCATTTTCACCCTTCAGCCTGTTGAAGATAGTTATGTGGACAAGTTGAGACAGGTCAAACAGCCATTTGAAGTAGAGCTACTCAAGCGTGCTATTGCCATTACAGACGAAACATTTGCACATATCTGCAACTGGATCCAGCCGGGAATGACCGAAAAAGAAATAGCATGGGAGATATTGCGCTACATGGTCTCATTGGGTGCGGAGGGCACCTCTTTTGACAGCATAGTGGCTTCCGGGCCAAACGGTTCAATGCCACATGCTCACCCTGGCGAGCGGCGTATCCAGCGAGGCGAACTGATTACCATTGACATGGGTGCCCGCTACAAGGGCTATTGCGCGGATATGACTCGTACCATTTGTCTTGGTGAGCCTGCCGAGCCTCGTATGCGTGAAGTCTATGACGCTGTCCTCAACGCTATGAAGATGTGTGAGGCGAACCTCTATGCAGGTATCCAGGGAAAGGCTGCCGATGCATTGGCCCGCAATGCGTTGGACTTAGTTGGCCTGGCAGAGTACTACGTTCACGGCACGGGACACGGTGTCGGTTTGCAAGTTCACGAAGCACCAAATCTCTCTCCCCGCTCTCCAGATGATATGATATTGCCAGCAGGCACCGTCGTCACCGTCGAACCCGGCGTTTACATCCCTGGTTGGAGTGGCACGCGCGTCGAAGATTGTGTCTTAGTCAAAGAAGACGGTATTGAAGTGTTAACACAATCACCAACCGAACTGGTGATTCAGCGATAATGTAGGGTGCAGAGGCTTTGCCTCAAGCAGGGAGAACGGAGGTGTCCCCGAACCTTCCTCCTTTTATACAATAGGAAAGGGCAATACTTATGATATCCACTGGCGACCTGAAAAAAGGTGTGACCATTGAATTTGAAGGACAGTTGTGCAGCGTACTCGATTGGCAGCACGTCAAAATGGGCCGCGGTGGTGCCATAGTACGTATGAAACTGCGTAACCTGCGCTCAGGTGCTACCTTTGACCGCACCTGTGATGCTGGCGAAAAATTTAAGCGGCTCTACCTCGACCGCAGCACCGTCACCTACCAATATCAGGACGGCGATCAATATCATTTCATGGATACCAGCACCTACGATGATGTTGTACTCACCGAAGAACAACTGGGTGTTGCCAAAAACTACCTCATTGACAACCTGGAACTGGACCTCATCACCTTTGAAGACGAACCGATTTCGGTCGAGCCGCCTGAAAAAGTCGTTCTCCGTGTCACGTATACTGAGCCAGGCTTCAAAGGTGATACCGCCACAGGGGGCACCAAGCCGGCAACCACTGAAACCGGCCTGGTCGTGCAGGTACCACTTTTCATCTCAAACGACGATCTGATCCGCGTCAATACCACGTCCGGCACATACGTAGAACGTGCGTAGGGACGCGATTTATCGCGTCCCAGGAGTGAGTAAGCAATATGGACGGAAACAAGGGCACCCAGAAAGGTCACCCCTACATTTCACAAAATGACAGGGAATCGCATCTCAAAATGGAGAACGATTCCGCAGGTGTGCTGAGTATCGAGCAGTTGCGTTACCTGGTGCGCCTGCTCGACCGCAGCGACGTTTCCGAGCTAGAAATAAAAAATAGCGGAGAAGGAACACGACTGGTACTACGCAAGGCAAAAGCCCTTGAGAGCAATGGACAGCACCCATCAGATGTCCTCAACGCCCAATTCATAGACTTCCCCGCGCAGGCTCAATCACTTGCCCCTGCTACTGCTGCCCCCGAAGAAACCAGGCACCACCTCTCCGCGCATTTAGTAGGCATCTTCCATCGGTGGGCCAAACCCAGGGGGGGCGCACTGGTAGCAGTTGGTGATCGCGTCAAAGTTGGCCAACTCGTAGCAACTATCGAGTCGCTCAACGTCATTAATGATGTGGAATCGCCTATTGCCGGTCGCGTGATCGAAATCCTTGTACAGGAGGGACAGCCAGTAGAATACGGGCAGTACCTCATGCTTGTCGACAGTGCAGGGGAGGAAGAGGGGGCATAAGCACCATGCAACTTTACGAGGCTCCGCCGGTCTTCAGCGTCACTCAATTGTCTCGCTATCTCAAAGAACTGTTGGAGACGGACGATATCTTGCAGGATATCTGGGTACGCGGCGAAATTTCTGGCTGCAAGTCCTACACCTCCGGTCATTGTTATTTCACCCTCAAAGACGCTGAGGCCCAACTGCCCTGTGTCTTCTTCAAAAACGCTCGTTTGCGTTCGGCGTCCCCTGACCTTCGAGATGGTATGGCTATTGCCGCTAATGGACGCATCTCATTCTATGAGCGAGATGGCAAGCTCCAACTCTACGTTGAGGGCGTCGAATTGCTAGGGGAAGGCGCGCTTTTCCTGCGCTTTGAACAACTCAAAGCGCGCTTAGAGGCGGAAGGCCTCTTTGAAGCTGGACGCAAGCGGTCTCTACCAGCGCAACCTGCAGTTATTGGTATTGTCACCTCACCGCAAGCCGCCGCTTTGCGCGATATGTTACGCGTTCTGCACTCGCGCTATCCCCTGGCCGAAGTAATTCTCTCGCCAACCCTCGTCCAGGGTGCCGAAGCTCCTGCCGCCATCGCGGCTGCCCTCGATCTCCTCAATGAACATGGCGAAGCTGAGGTCATCATCGTCGGGCGCGGCGGTGGCTCCATTGAAGAACTATGGGCTTTTAATGAAGAGGTCGTTGCCCGTGCCATCGCCCGCTCGCGTATCCCCATCATCAGCGGCGTCGGACATGAAACCGATTTCACCATTGCCGACTTTGTCGCCGACTATCGCGCCTCCACACCCACAGCCGCCGCGGCAGCTGCCGTACCCGACATCGCCGATTGGCGGATCGATATCCAGGACAAGCAACAGATATTGACCGACTTGATGGAAGAGTGTCTCAGCGACCTGCACGAGAGCCTGGAGCGCACGCGGCGTGACTTGCAACGAGCCAATCCCCGCAGTCTGCTGGATAGGCGTCGTCAGCAGCTCGACGACACCACAGAACTCTTGCAGACCCGCCTGGAACACATCCTCTCCATACGCGGCGAACGCCTGCGTGGCGCCTCTCTGCGTCTACACTCGCTCAGCCCCCTGCTTACCATTGCCCGCGGCTATGCCGTCGTACGTCGCGATACCGACTCTACCATCATCACCAGTATTCAGCAGGCACAACCAGGCGACAAACTAACAATACAAGTAACTGATGGAAACATCCCTGTGGAGGTACGTTGAATTGGAAAATTTATCTTTTGAAGAAGCCTATGCCCGGCTTGAGGCCGCGGTTGCTGCATTACAGGATGGGCAGATGCCTCTTGAGCGCGCTTTGCATTTTTATGAAGAGGGTATGAGATTGGCACACCACTGCGACGAACTGCTCCAAAAAGCGGAACTTCGGGTGCAGCAACTCAGTGTAGATAGAGAGGGCGTACATATCGTAGAGCCCCTGGAATTATCATAGAGGAGGAGTCACTGTATTGAAAAACATATTGAAATGTAGGCATTGCAGGATTTCACCCTCCTCAAAAAAACGGGTATCCGGATTTTGTTGTGTTCGTTACTCGCCGAATGTAACATCTGCTACGCAAAAACGCTTCGAGACTATCAAAGACATCGTTGCTAATAAGCGGCTGTCCTCAACCATGACAGAAGAGATCATAGATATCCTTGGGGATCTTCCACCCATATGTTATACTTGACACATCGCAAACGATTGAAGGAGTTAAAAGTCATTATGCCAGATCTTCCCTTAGGCGAACATGACCAGGCCGAAAACGTACTGGTCGAAGCGAGCCTCGCTGAATACAAGCAGGGTGTGTCTTTTTTCATGGCATATCTCGGCGAGTTGAACGTCAATCTCTTCATCGCGGAACGCATCTTCCAGTTTCCCCTGGAACTGCTCTTTGGTGGCGGTCCCGACAACGCCATCTTCTTCGGTCAGGTCGTGCGCAATGCGCTTCAAATGAGCGTGCTCTGCATCACGAAACTGGTGAGTGATGCAGGCGATGGCCTCTACACACTGAAGCAGTTCAAAAACAAGGTCTTACGCATGGTCAAGCCCGAATATCAGCGGGCTTTTCGCAAGCGATTGAAAGTCGCATGGGATGACTCCTCTGTCCAGGACTTGCTCCAGCGCGCCAGAAACTTGCGCAATACTCGTATTGCCCATTTTCATCGGTCATTCGTCCAGGAGAGTTTCGATTCGACCATGAGACAAGAAGATTTGCTCTTCTCTGAGGTCAAAGCTCTCTGCGACAAGCTCAATGTGATGTTCCAGGCTCTTGCCTTTGGCATTCACTATGGAATGCTTCCCTACAGTTATGAGGCTGGTCATGCCGATATTGACGATGTGCTTAATCGGCTCGCACAAACCAGCGATTGGGTCAACATGGCTGAACGGAACCCTGCCTTCTGGCAGCAGAGCCAGCAAAATCTCACCGAGGAAGAGGCCAGAGTGATTCACTTCTATCGAAGGAAATTTGGCCTTGAAAAGTCTGATCTTGATTAATGGCCGGGAAAAGATCAGTTTATTATTCTCCTTCCTGGAGCGATAGACTATTGTTTACATCTCTTGGCCAGTAACGCTTGTCACAATTAGCAAGCAGCAAACACAATAAATTCCGAATAGCCTTAAATACTACCTATAGTGAGTGTACCCTAAGATAATTTGGTTGTCAATATTCAAAACCATATTTTAACATAAGGGATAAAAGAAAACACTCCTCGGTTATTTGAAGAGTGTTTTCGGTATCTCGGCTTATTTATGCGGGTCTCCTGGGTGGTCACGTTGTCGCCATTCAGCAAGAGCTTGCGCATATTCTGGATATCTGACAAACCACTCTCCCAGAGCACGTTGGTAGTTTCGCACAAGGGGAATAGATGATGTGAGTACGTCAAGCCAATAAGTGTAACGGTTCCCGACAGGCTCGGCATACTGTTTCATTTTCATTCTCTTGTTCTATTCATTGTCCCCGATTCTCGTCTTTCGATATGTCTTTCAGTACGATACTACTCATTCATCCGTCTCACTTGGTCTTGTCAGTGGTCCCCTTCAATGGACGCGTGTCCCTGTTCCCGATCTTGTTACTATACGATTTCCTCTTACGGCCGTGCAACGTACAATAGCAAATGCGACCATGGTGAGCTTATTACGCCATCTCGCGTGCTTACGTTCTTGTTAGATGTCTTTGCTCTTTTCTCTCGTATTACGACTGTCTTGCTATACAAAAAGGACAATCTACTATACAGAATCTGTTCTGGAAACTCCCTTTGTGTGCCTTCTCGTTCTGTCCTTCATTGCTCGACTTTTGCGTTTCTAGCTGCGCTTCCGTTTCTTGCTGCTAGTCTTCGCATCCCACCCTGTGCTTTCCCTGTAACCCGTCATAAACCTGCTCAAGTGAAGCTTGGACCGCTTAGACAGGTGATCCTCCCGAGCAGCGCAGCCATCGCAACAGCAGCAGCAGGAAGAGGAGATCAATGAAGAAGATCAAGAGTAGCGGCAGTGGGCGCAACAGCAGGAGTCGTCGCAGGACCTGCTACAGATGCAGTAATCACGGGAGCAATAGTGGCTGGGGTATCTAGAGGAGTCCATGTCGTGAGTCAAAGTTCCGTCCCATTGACGCTTTGTGTCGTCAATTATTTTCATCTCCACTTATTCTCTTGTTTTTGAGACATCAGTTAAACTACATTGTTAGGCATTACTCATCATTGATTTCGTTTACATTGCCGACGGCTCGATTGATGATCTGCTGGTTGTTGCTCCCCCTGGGCAGATTATTGCCGGTGAGCAGAGACCTGACAGGATAAACGAATGAGTGGCCAGTTCCGGTGCTCATCGGGGTACGCTTTCAAAC
>Ga0209701_10000368_pt1 | contig 25430 bp, 21 predicted proteins | sample CZO8metaG_4_FD_188356 | JGI IMG/M metagenome (GOLD analysis project Ga0209701, IMG submission 188356) | Vadose zone soil microbial communities from the Eel River Critical Zone Observatory, Northern California, USA - CZOApr15con2H3.8 metaG... | ecosystem: Environmental > Terrestrial > Soil >... | reverse complement strand
GGCGAACAAGCCCAGCGTTACGGCCAGGCAGCGGAAGCTCCTAGAGAGCCGCTATGACCTCACGCCCAGGCTCGATCCAAATGCCAAGATGTCGCGGGGCAAACCACTCGCCGGGGGACCTACTGCGCGCCTGCCGCAAGGGGTGAACTGGGAATCGCTTGCCGCGATGAGCCCGGATGAAATCCGCCGCCGAGATATCTTCCCCTACAAGGCGCTTCCTCACCCAGCCCAGGGCGGAGGGCTGGGCGGCCAGGTCTTCCCGCAGATGCAGATCAAAATGTTCCCACGCCTGGAGCGGTACGACGTCGAGTTCGATCTTCCCGAAGCCTTTTTGCCCGAGTTCCCGCCCGCAATGTTCCTTCAGAACCGCCCCGAGCTGGGTGACGTGTCGCGTGGCGAAGTCGTCTCGATCAACAACTACTATCGCCTGTTCAAGGACATCCTGACGGCGGTGCAGCTCGACGGCTTACGCCTGCTGGTGACTCCGTTTTCCCAGGAGGAGTTCAATCCAACCGACGATCGTAAGAGCGCTCAGCCCACGCTGGGAGTGACGTGTCTGGACTGCCATACCAACGGGCACACCAGCGGGCAGTTCCACATCAATCCCGACGCCCGGCCTGAACAGCGGCGCATACGCCTGGACACGGTGAGCCTGCGCGGCATGTTCAATCAGCAAATTCACGGCTCGAAGAGGAGCCTGCGCTCAGTCGAGGACTTTACCGAGTTCGAGCAGAGGACGGCGTATTTCAACGGCGACGAGATTCACGCCATGAAGAAGGGCATGAACATCCTGGATCGCATCCAGGTGTCGCATATGGCCCAGATGCAGAATATGTTCGACTTCCCGCCGGCGCCCAAGCTGACGTCGCTAGGCCGTCTCGACCCGCAAAAGGCCACCCAGAGCGAGTTGCACGGCGAACAACTGTTCTACGGGAAGGCGCAGTGCGCGGCCTGTCATCCGGCGCCGTTCTTCCTCGATAACGAGATGCACGACCTGCAAGTGGAGCGCTTCGGGCGGGAAGCCGGTGACGGTCCGATCAAGAGCTTCACGCTTCGCGGGATCAAGGACAGCCCCCCTTATCTGCACGATGGCCGCTTGCTGACCCTCGAAGACACCGTCGAGTTCTTCAACCTGGTGCTGACGCTGAAGCTGACAAAGCAGGAGAAGCAGGACCTCGTGGCGTTCTTGCGGCAACTGTGAGAGCGACTGCGGCTGGCTTGCTTAACCGCGCGTGCGATGTCCTCCGTTGGCCGCGGTGCGGAGCGCAGAGCTGTGCACTTGCTGATATCTCGGACAGCAGCGGGATGACCTGCCTGCGCCGGCGCGATGCGGGCGCGAAGACGGCGTGGTAGCGGACGAGGTGAGCGCGTGGTGGCGGAGCCAGCCTGGCGAGGCGGCGCAGCAACTCGGTGGGCTGCAGCAGTAACGTCTGGCGGCCGTCCGCTGCCATTTCGGCGGATAGTCGAGCCGTTTCTCTCGGCGACACCGCTGGACCACTGTCGTTAGCTAAGCAGCGCTGGCAGAGGAACGCGAAAATTCTTGCACGGAGCGCGAGAAGTGTGTCGTCATTTCACCGAGCAACTTCGAAGGGGGACCAGATGCACTCCAAACGGACGGCGTTTCAGCGCTGTGCCCAGACAACTATCGCCTTGCTTGTGCCGCTCACTCCAGCGATGTCTGCGGCCGTCCCGTGTGAAGACCTGCTAAATCTGCAGCTGCCAGATGCAACAATTACCGAGGCCGCTCTGGACACTTCCGGCGAATTTGATCCCCCGCCTCCGGCCCCTCCGATCACCGGCCTTCCGCCTTTCTGCCGAGTCGTCGGGGTTGCCCAGCCCACCAACGCCTCGATGATCGGCTTCGAAGTCTGGATGCCGACAGAGACCTGGAACAACAAATTCGAGGGGGTGGGCTCCGGCGGCTCGCTGGGAAGCATCGGTTACACCGCTTTGGCAGATGGCCTTACCCGCGGGTACTCGACGATGGCCAATGACAACGGCCACACCGGCTCGACGTGGACCTTCGCACAGTTTCCGGAGAAGGTGATCGACTTCGGGTACCGTGCCCAGCATGTAACAACTCAGCTGGGCAAGTTGGTTACCGAAGCATTCTACGGCGCAGGGCCGGCGCATTCGTACTTCGTGGGTTGTTCTCAGGGAGGGCACCATGCGCTGATGGAGCTGCAGCGCTACCCCGAGGACTACGACGGTATCGTCGGCGGCGACCCTGCCAACTACTGGACGCACCTAATGACCGCCGAGCTCTTCAACAGCCTGCAGGCGTCGCTCGGCGATCCGGCCAAGGTGATCCCGCCAGAAAAATTGCCGGTCATCACCCGGGCGGTCATTTCCGAGTGCGATGCCAAAGATGGGCTGGTCGACGGTTTGATTGTCGATCCGCGTCGCTGCACGTTCGATCCGAGCTCATTGCTCTGCCCAGGAGAGGAGGAGCCGACTTGCCTCACCGCGCCGCAAGTGGACACCGTCAGGCAAATCTACGCCGGGCCGCGCAATCCACGCACCGGAGAGCAAGTCTTTCCCGGAGAACCCAACTCGAGCGAGGCGGTCAGCTGGCAGGGCCTATGGGTAGGGGTTACCGTTCCGGGCGGCAGCTCCTACGAATTCTTCGTGCACGGCGTCTACGGCGATAACCCAAACTTCGACTACCACACGTTCGATTTCGATGCCGATCTTGCTTACACCGACTCGAAACCCGTCGTTGGTGAAACCTACGCTTCCGCCCTCAACGCGATCAACCCAGACATCAGCGCCTTCAGGGCGCGGGGTGGCAAGCTAATCATGTATCACGGCTTTTCGGATGGATTTATTACGCCGTATAACAGCATCGGCTATTACAACGACGTGGTCGCCACCGTCGGAAGAGGAAATATGCCCTTGGACGATGTCCAAGAGTTCGCTCGTCTGTTCATGGTCCCCGAAATGGGCCACTGCGCGGGCGGACCCGGGGCCACGACGTTCGACGCGCTCCACGCGCTGGAGCACTGGGTCGAGGACGGAATCGCCCCCGAGAGGATTCTCGCCGCTCACCTGAATCCGGATAGGACGGTCGCGTTCACTCGGCCACTCTGCCCCTATCCCCAGGAGGCTCGCTACCGGGGCCGGGGCAGCATTGACGACGCGGCGAACTTCGTTTGCCGCCAGGTCGAGCTCCGACCACTTCCGCTTGTCGATTCATTCGCCGGCGACGAGATTGACTCGACTTTGTGGAGCGTGCAGGCCACCGAGGGAACCGCGGTCGAAGGCGACGGCACGCTCACGCTTTCACCCAACCCGTTCACCGGAACCTCGACAATTAGCGTCTCCAGCAACTCCCTCTATGACTTCACCGGTGGGCAGGCCACGGTCCAGGTCAATGGGGTCGTCGGCTTCGGCGGCGTCAACAACGTCTTTTCGATCCAGGTGAATTCGGACAATGCGCTGGAGTGGCGGTACGAGAACGGAATGTTGCTCGGAATCTACTACGTCGGCGGCGCGCGCACCGTCGCGGCGGCCCTGCCGTACTCGGCCAGCCAACATGCGCTGTGGCGCATCCGCGAATACAACGGCGTCGTGTTGTGGGAGACCTCGCCCGATGGCTCGTCATGGACACCACAGGGGGCAGCGGCAACGGCCCGGCTGTTTTCACTTTATTCGGTCAACGTGTTGCTGGCGGCCAACACCTTCGGGGATGGCTCACCCGACCCGGGCCAAGCGCGTTATTCCAATCTCAACGTCGAATAGAGTGTATCGAGGAATTCTCGAGGCGATTTAATCCACCCACCGAACGATCCGTGAGGTTGGAATCAGGAGAACGGCCCGACCGGCGCCAGTCGCTTTTGGACTCGCAAGTCGTGTCAAACGCTTCATCAATGGGAGGTACAACATGAAACGGGGAGACTTGTCTTTGACACAGCACAGGCAGGTGGTTGTTTTCATTGCGTCGCTCGGCCTGATGGTCGGGGAGGTGAGCCTTGCAGGCACGCCGGGAGAGTGGACCGGAACCTGGTATGCCCCTCCGGTGATGGCCTCGACGCTGACTTTCAATGATCAGACGATCCGGGAGATCGTCCACATCAGCATTCCCGGCACTCGGATCCGGGTGCGACTGACGAATCTCTTCGGCACCGGTCTGCTGCCGATCGGTGAAGTGCACGTGGCGATTCGCGCCAGCGGTTCTTCGATCGTGCCCGGCACGGATCGGGTATTGACGTTTGGCGGAGCGACTTCGGTCAACATTCCCGCCGGCGCCCCGATGTTGAGCGATCCCGTGGATCTCGAAACACGGATCTTCGACGACGTTGCGGTGAGCATCTACTTCCCGACGGACACCGGAGGATCGACCGTGCATGGTACCGGAGTGCAGACGTCCTACATCTCGGGGCCGGGCGACTACACCGCGGACGAGCAGTTTCCCGAGGCGATGACGACCACCTCCCGGTACTTCCTCGCCGGCGTGGAAGTGACGCCGACCGTGCCCTACAGGGCGGTGGTCACCCTCGGGGATTCGATCACCGATGGCACCCGTTCAACCCCGGACACCAACAACCGGTGGCCGGATCATTTGGCTGTCCGCTTGTACGAAAATCAGCAGACGATGGCGGTGTTGAACGCCGGCATCAGCGGCAATCGGATCCTTCGCGACGGTGCGGGGCCCAATGCCCCGGCGCGCTTCGACCGCGACGTCCTCGTTCAGCAGGGTGTGACTCACGTCACCTTGCTCGAGAGCATCAACGACATCGGCCAAAACTGCCTCAACCCTGACCAAGGGGTTACCGCAGGTCAGCTCATGGTCGGCATTCGGCAGCTGATTGCCCGCGCGCACGAGAAACACCTCAAGTTCATCGGCGCTACGATGACGCCGTTCGAGGGCGCCGCCTACTTCTGCGAGTCGGGAGAAGTGCAGCGCGAAACGATCAACGACTGGATCCGCTTCGGCGGCGAGGTGGACGGGGTCATCGATTTCGACGCAGCGGTGCGGGATCCGGCAAATCCAAGGCGATTCCTGCCGTTCTTCGACAGCGGAGACCACCTCCACCCCAACGACTACGGTTACACAGTGATGGCGGAGTCGATCGACCTTTCACTGTTTCAGTGATTGTGGCTGGCTCGCGCCGGCGGACAGCGCCGCCCAGACGATCTGTAAACTTCGATGCTCCCTTGCCTCACCGGAACTGTCGTGGCAGGCCCTGTGGCCAAAGCGGGAATTCCGGCGCGCGTTCCTCGCGGTCGTTGACACCCGCGCGACGTGAGGACTAGGGAGTCCGGGATCGTCGGCCGCGCATCGAGCAGTCCAGCACTCACCTTCGATGCGGGCATACCGCGATCGGGGGAGCGCCTAATGAAGACAACTCTGTTGCTGGTCGGGGCGGTGGTCTTGCTGTCGATTCCTCGCGGGGCGGAAGCCCGCGTAACGAGGTTTGTCGTCACGAGCGTGGAGTCGCCGACTTTTGGCGGCTACTCATGGAGCGGCGTGGGGCAGTACGAGAGGATTGCCGGTAAGGCATACTCTGAGGTGGATCCCTTCGATCCCAAGAACGCCGGGATCGTGGACATCCAACTCGCGCCGCGGAACGCCGACGGGAAGGTCGAATTCTCGTTTGACTTCTACATCCTGAAGCCGATCCACCTGAACCGTGGCGCTCACCGAGTGATGTACGAGCCGCCCAACCGAGGAAACAAGTTGTGGGGCACCCTCGGCCCGGGTCGCTTCCTCGGAGGCGGGAACGATCCCGGATCCGTCACCGACCCCGCGGTGCTGGCGAACGCGTTCTTCATGCCGCGCGGTTACACAATGGTGTGGAGCGGCTGGGACAAATCCGCCGGCACCAATTCGGCTAATTTCAACGCGACGATCACCTTGCCGGTCGCCACCAATCCGGATGGTTCCTCGATTACTGGACCATCATTCGAGTACATCGTGACGGCCGGGGCGCCTACCTATGCGCTCACCTATCCCGCGGCCACGCTCGACCAGAACCAGGCGACGCTGACTCATCGAACTCATCTGGACGACACGCCGGAAGTGCTTCCGCCGTCGGCTTGGGCGTACACCGACGACACCGGGGCGGCGATCAGGCTTACGGGTGGAAACTTTGTCGCCAACGACATCTACGAGTTCTCCTACATCGCAAAGGATCCGACGGTGAACATGCTGGGTTACGCCGCAATCCGCGATTTCAACGCTTGGCTTCGCTACGAGCGCGCGGATGACGACGGCACTCCCAACCCGCTCGCTAGGGACATAAGGCGGATCTACACGGTGACGATTTCCCAGCCAGCCCGCACGCTCAACGACTTCAGGCATCTGGGCTTCAACCAGGCTGAGAACGGCCGCATTGTTTTCGACGGAATGCTGCAGTGGATTGGTGCCGCCGACGGCCTCAGCATGAATTATCGCTTTTCGCAACCGGGCCGTACCGAGCGCAACCGGCAGGACCACCTCTTCAGCGAATCCGTCTTCCCATTTGCCAATGTGATGACAACCGATCCCTTCACTGGAATTACGGACAGTCGCTACGCGAGCTGTGAGCGGACCCATACCTGTCCGCTGGCAATGGAGATCTATTCGTCCAATGAGTACTGGGTGAAGGCCGCGTCGCTCCTGCACACCGACCCCGCGGGTACCCGGGACCTTCAGGACTCGCCATTCGCGCGCAATTACTTGATCTCAAGCCACATGCACGGCGTCGGCGATCCGACGACTCGCGGGGTCTGCCAGCAATTGCAGAATCCGCTGAATTCGGCACCCGTGCAGCGTGCGCTGTTCATCGGACTCGACGAGTGGGCGACGAGGCACCGACAGCCACCGCGCAGCCGCGTCCCGAGATTTTCCGACGGTACGCTGGTAGCGCCATTGCCCCAATCCGGGATGGGATTTCCGAACATACCCGGCGTCACCTATACCGGCCTCAAGACAACACGCTATCGATACGATTTCGGTCCCGATTTCTACGAGACCGGCATCGCAACCGTCAACCCGCCGCTGATCACGCCGCCCTATGAAGACAATCCCCTGAATGGGCCGATCTATCCGAGCTTCATTCCCAAGACCGACAGCGACGGAAACGACATCGCCGGCATCCGCCTTGCGGACGTAACGGTGCCTTTGGCGACCTACACCGGCTGGGGACTGCGGTCCGGCGCTTGGGCGGACGATGGGTGCGAACACATGGGGCAATACATTCCCTTCGCGCAGACGTTGGAGGAACGGCGCGCGACTGGCGATCCCCGCCCCTCCGTCGAAGAGCGCTATCAGTCACTCAGTCACTATGTGGTGCAGGTAGTTCACGCCCTCAACCGGATGGTCCAGCAAAGGCTGTTGCTTTGCGAGGATTACGATGCCGAATTGCAGCGCCTGATTGCGCTCGGAGAGGCGGCAGGTCTGCATGATTCCCCGGGCGAGCGCGCACCATCTCCCGCGCAGCAATCGTGCGATGCGCGGCCTGGCGACGGAGAGGACGAATAGGGATCAAGCCACAGGCCTGCCGACACACATGCGGCAGGCCTGTGTTTGCGGTCTGCGAGCGTTGCGCGTACTGGAATTCCGGAAGCTTGCTAGGGCCGCGTGTGACAGTCCGTGTGACAGTGAATTCGTTGAAACAAAACAGCTCCCAAGTCACGAAGACTTGAGAGCCATTTCGACCATGGAGGCGGCGGGAATCGAACCCGCGTCCGGAAGCCTTCCGCCCTTCGATGCTACGTGTGTAGTCCGCGTTTTAGTTTGGAGCCCGAAGCTGCCACGGACGGCATCTTAAAGCTCGGTCCTGGAAAGTCTCGTTACCTCGAACCCAGGCGTCCGAGGCAACCAGCCCGCATTCTGACGGTCCTACCCCGACCCACGGGCCGAGATCGGGAGGACCGCGCACTTAAAGCTGTTTAAGCAGCCAGTGCGAGCTCAACGTTGTCGTTGGCTTTTGTGTTTTTGCCGGCCTTTTTACGAGTTGCCAGCAAGCTCGACACGCATCTCGGGTTTCTATGCCCCCGTCGAAGCCAGGTCGCCCCCTTTCATTCTTTGGGGAAAAGAGTTCTTTAACCGTCGCAGCATCAGAGTCAACCCAAGCAAACCGCCGCCTACGAAGCTACCACTCGTTCGGGGGATTGATGTGATCATCAGTTATCTGCCAGTCGGTCCCGAAGCGCTGCCACTGCTGAACGCGGAACGCGACGATGCCGTTGCCATCCAGGTCGGTGGCGCCTTCCATGTAGAAGTAGGTCAAGGCCGGGGAGGTATAACCGTACAAATAGTAGCTGTGGTAGACGTAACTCAGGGGCTCCCACGCCAGGAGGTTCCAGCCTGGCTGCCCGGTTAGCCAAGGCTTCTTCGCGCCGCTGAACACAGCCGGGTTCCAATTAGCGGTGATGCTGCTCGCGCCTCCGCCCAAATCGGTAGGAAACCGGTCGTTGTTTTGTGCGAGGTAATCCAGCACCGCGTCGTGAATGGCGCGAAACATCACATCGGTTTCGGAACGTTTGGACGTGTTGACGAACTGCTGAAAGCCGGGAATTGCGACCGTGGCAAGAGCCGCGATGATTGAAATGACCAGAAAGATCTCGATCAGACTGAATCCGGCCGCGGAGCGTCTACTCGATCGGCGCACTCTCATTACTGGCCTGCTGGAGGTTGGGTGGCCGAACCACCGGGAAGGTGCAGCTTGGATGGAGTAATCACGTACTGCCCAGGCCCCACCTCGTGCACTGTCTTCCCGCTCGCTGCCGCCTGAGCTTTTAGCTGCGCGAGCGCCGCTGGATCAATCGGCTTGGATGGATCAATCGGGTGCAGTACTGCAATTCCCGATGACTCGTTCTGGAAACCGTGCATTCCTGCAGCGGAGTAGCTGGAGCCGTTCACATGAGCGTTCTTGGCCTGCAGATAGCGGGAGCCGTGAAAGGCCACGGCCCCAAGCACTGATAGCCCCATGCCCACCCACAGCATTTTGGACCTGAGCGCTATCCTGGTGGTATCCGCACTGGCGGCAACGAGCCGCGCCACCTTCTCATACTTCTTCGTTGCCTTGTTCGTTGCTGCTTCGGCCGCAGCGTGCTGGGCGAACTCCGCGGCAAAATTCGAAAGCGCCACCGCGTTCTTGGCGAGCGCTGCGCGAGCGGAGACAAAACTCGCTCGCACCGTTGCGGTCGCCGCCTCGGGCGGCGTCTGCAAGTTCGTAAGCGCAGTGTCGGCTTCCTTGAGCAAACCCTCGAGTGCGCCCACGTCGATTGGAGCTCCTCGAGCGGGCTTCGTTTCCAATGCGTTGGCCAGCCGCCAGCGAACGATCACCGCTTCTTTCAGCGCGCTCAGATCCAGCGCGGAGGGGCGCTCCAACAAGGTGCCAAGTTCGACTTCCGTGAGCGAGTTCCACAGACCCTCGATCGCCTCGTCGTGTTTCCCCTGCGAACCTTCGCCGCTCAACAGCCGCGACGCTTCCTCCATCCCGGGAACGCTACATGGCCAGGTGGCGATCAGCGGGGCTTGAGACGCTTGATCATTGGCGGCGGGTGCACTTGTGCTCGACGGCGGCACCGCAGCCAACCGTGGTGGAGCACCGACCGGCAGACCAGCCGACGCCGGAGGCGCGCTCGGCTTCGAAGAAGGCTTCACCCTCGGCGGCGTGCGGAGCGCTTGAGTAGGCGTCGTTGGCGGCACCCGCGGCACCCGCGGCCCCCGCGCAACACCCGGCGATGGCTTGGCAACAGCCGGAGGCTTCATCGCCCGTGACGATCCTCCCTTCGGCGGAGGCTTCGCCGCTGCGACGTTTGCGGGAGGCGGCTTGCTCACCGGCTTCACCGAAGGCACCACCGGCCGTACTCCGGGCGACGATTTGGCAGTCGCCTTGCCAGTTTCTTCTTCGGTCGGCGCTTCGCCTCCCTTGACCGTCGGGGGTCGTGACATCGGTCCCTAACCCCCCGCCGCCTTTTCGCTGGGCGCGAGCGCCAATTCAGAAACGTGGTTCTCCAATTCCAGCTCCGGATCGGCTTCGCCAAGATGGCCAATCGATGCCACCTTGTTCTGCTTGAGCTTTCGCAGCGATTTCACTGCATTTTCGACGGCGACCCCCTTGATTGCCGAGAGCTCGAGAATGAGCTCTTCAAGTCGAAAAATCTCCTCCACCTCGCGTGCCCGCAGCGACTCGACTGACTTGCGAAACAGCTCGAAAAAGTCTTTCAGTTCGTCGGATCGTCGAATCGGTCTAACCAGCGGGTACCGTCCCCTCGCCAAAGCGGCCACGAACTGGGTAAGCGCATAGATGGGTCCGGCGATCCGATGGGTGATCAAGATCCCGAAGACGCCCAAGGCGACTCCGCAAAGGATAGCGACGACGAGCACGACCCAGGTGACCTGGCGGTTGACCGACGTAAGCTCTTCAACCAGAGCGGGAGGCAAGCTGATCTCGGCGAGCAAGCGCCGCCGAATCAGATACATCGTCACCGCGCAAATCACTCCGATCAAAGCCCCGATAGCTCCCAGGATGAACGAGTACTTCAGCTGAAAGCTGGGGTCGACGAGGAACATTCGCCGACCCCAGAACATCTTCGGTCTGGGTGGAGGCATGCGACGGAGTGGTTGTCGGCTCAGCGTATTCGCTCGCGCGATGTAGTCACAAGGAATGGTCAAAGCGAACGAGCGCGGGATCGATTGTGCGAAAACGCCGCCGCGCTCCCACCCGGGGGTTTCGAATCCTGGTCCCTACTGGTTGGTGCTCAGAGCGCTCTCGATCTTTTTCCTCAAGGTGCGCTCCGGCAGATATCCGGCTTGCGCATCGAGCACCATTCCATCCCTGCCGATGAAATAAGAAGTCGGCAGGGATTGGATTCGATAGTTGATCGCCATCCGTGCGTCGGCAAAGACCACGTGGGACGCCAGATCCGGAACCCGATTTGCGATAAAGACTCCCACCGCCGCTTTGGCGCTCCCCGCTTCGTCCTTATTGACCGCCAAGAGCACGAATCCCTGGGACTCATACTCGCGCGCCACCTTCAGCAACGAGGGCATTTCCTCGACGCAAGGAGGACACCAAGTCGCCCAAAAGTTGAGCAGGACGACTTTCCCCCGAAGCTCATCCAACGATATCCGACCGCCGCCGTACCGCTCCAGGGTGAAGGATGGCGCCAGGGCCCCTTTGCCCACCAGGTGCGGCCGGCGTGCAACGCGAAGTCCCCCATAAAGGAACGCAACCAAAATTAACGCCACGAAGACACCACCGGGAATGCCTGCCGGCTTCCTTCGGACCGAGATTTCGTCAGCCGTCTGCGACATCGATTTCAGTCCTTCGGCGGCAAAAACTGGCCATCCAGCGTGAGGTTTGTACGATGGTGTAGGAGGAACAATCGCATGTGGCGACTCATCAAGTTTCTCGTGTGGACCAGCTTGAGCATCTGGTTCGGCACGTTTCTAGCCACTTATCATATCGGTGGCCGTACGCCTTGGCAGTACGTGCAAGCAGCGTGGAAGAACAACGCCGTCGGCACTCGAATCAACAACAAAGTCACCGATTTGAAGGAAGGACTGCAGGGAGCGTTGGACAGCGCCCAGGACCAGATCACCGGGGACGCCGAACGCAAACCCAAGGAGCGCCACACCCAGAACGAGCGAGAAGCGCTCAACAAGCTGATTGCCAATCGGCGGGAAAAATAATTTCTTGCCGAGGGCTTGGAAACCTCCCTCGAGAAGCGTCGAAAGTACTTTATCGGCGCCCTGATGATTTTGATCCTCGCCTTCACCCTGGTGTGGATCCAGCAGCAGTTCAATCAAGGCGATGAACGAAAGGCGGTGGCTCTGGTCGGAGCCGCCAAGACCGCGCAAGGAGGCACCGTCGGCGACGCCTTGGTAGCGCGGTCGGCAAGTCGTTCTCCAGACTGCAAGTCGACGATCACCTCGTCGTGCGCCGGTACCCTCGAGGTGACCTGCCGCACGGACGGCGAGCTCTATCGCTTTGCCGTCGATCTGGTTCGCAATTCGGTTCACCCGCTCGACGAGCCAACCCGCGCCCTGATGGGGGTGGGTGTCCACCCTGCGCACAGCATCCAAGGAGACGCGGGCTAACTCCCCCTTGCGAGCCGGTAGGTCGGAGCGCTATGAAGCCGCCTCCGCCGTTGAACGAAGGAGTAGAGGATTGGCTGAATCACCCAGCACGCAAAAGACCCGGAAGTGGCCCCGCAAAGCGAAGGGGGGAGGCAAAAAAGCCTGCACCATTGCCGAGTGCAAGCGACCCTACCGCGCGAAGGGGTATTGCTATTTCCACTTCAAGAAATGGCGTCAGGGCGAGCTGCCTCACACCAGATATCGCGTGTGCTCGAACCCGGAATGTCGGACCAAAGCGGTGCGACATGGCTTGTGCGAGAAGCACTTCGACGAAACCTACAAAGCAGCGCCTGCCCCGGGAGCTCCTAAAGCCGAGGCCGCTGCCGCACCCGCACTTGCAGCGGCTGCCGCGCCCGCAGCTGCACCCGCGCCCGCACCCGCCGAGCCTGCGCCTAGCACCTGACCGCATCGGAGCGTTTCTCAGTCTCTGCGCAGACCGAGCGCTCGATCCAACTGACGAAAAGCGGCAAGCCACATCTCGGCTTCGCGCTGCGTGAATTCTCCCCGAAGCAGCGGCTGAAGCAGAACCCGCAAAGCGCGTTTGGGCGACTGGAGGTTGAGAAATCCAGCGTGCAGCAGCACCGGCTCCATCACATCCTCGAGCTGCCTGACCAGTGAAATCCTGGCGCGGTTTTCAAGCTTCGCGCCGGGTGCCGCGGTGCGGCGCTGGCGATGGCACAGGTACAAGAGCACCGCCACCGCTTGCGCCACGTTCATCGATTGTTGTCCGGCGCAGGTCGGAATTCTGATTACCTCCTGGCACGACGCAAGCTCCTCGTCGGACAGACCGCGCTTTTCTCCACCAAACACGAGCGCGACTTCTCCCCGTTCTGCATTCGTTGCCAGCCGGTGAACGCCCTCTTCTGGGTCGAGCACCTCTCTCTTCCGCAGGCGGCGCGAAGTGGTACCTACTGCATAAATTGCATCGCCCACTGCGTCGGGTAGCGAACGGTAGAGGCGAAGGTGGTCCAACAGCGACTCCGCTCCGACCGCCAATTTCTTGGCGGCTGCGAACGCGTAAGTAGCCGGATCGGATAGCGCCAGCTTCTCCAGTCCAAAATTCACCATTAAGCGAGCTACCGCTCCGAGATTGTCAGGAGAACGGATCTGATGCAGCACCACTGTGAGCCGCTCCGACATGTCGCCCATTCACCGACTTTATCTGGCTGTTTTTGGTGAGGATCGGTATATTCGATCTTCCGATGAAGGGGTGCCGGGCTATTCCTGCGTTTGTAGGGGCGGTGCTGCTTGCCGCGTGTGGGGAAACCCCCAGCGCAGCACGTTCAGCCAGTTTCCGAAGCGCGCTGACCAGTCCCCCTGAGCTTTTGGCGAACGAGCCGCGGGAGATCCTCAAGAAGATGTATGACGAGCTTCTCCTTTCGGCGCAGGCCGACGCGAGCGCACGGGTGGTCCCGGAAAAGTTTGTGCTGATTCAGGGGAATTCGTTCAGCGCCGGCGTGCCAGAGCCCAGCGTGGATCTGTTCGCGCCCTTGGATACCTGTCAGAACCTGCAGCTCAGCTTCAGCGGAGCGCGGGCTGAAACATCGGAAGTTCGCCAGCGCAGCCTCGGAAACCGAACCGAAGAAGAGGCGGCCAGGCAGGTGCTTTGTTCGTACCTGACCCACCTTGGAATGAACGCAAGTGGCAAAATTGACGTTGGCCTGGTGACCGGCATTTCGAGCGCCATCATCTACGTCGAGCCCACCGAAGAATCATCCGAGCTGGCCGTCGCCCGGGTCAACCGCGCGCTGCTCTACCTCGCGTTCGCGGCAAGCGCTTCCCGTTAGTCAAAGATTGGGTAAAGTGCGCGGCTTTCCACTTCCGGAGGCCGGATGGCGATTTCCATCGTCCAGCAGCAACTCCCCAACACCCTGCGCGAGACCCACTTTCCACAGCTCGGTGAGAAGTATCAGGGCAAGGTCAGAGACGTTTATCGCCGCGGCGATCGACTGGTACTGATCACCACCGATCGGCTCTCAGCCTTCGATCGGGTCCTCACCACGATTCCCTTCAAAGGCGAGGTCCTCAATCGACTCGCCGCATTCTGGTTCGAGAAGACTCGACACGTGGTCCGAAACCACGTGATTGACGTTCCCGATCCGAACGTCACCGTGGCCGAGCGGTGCGAGCCATTTCCGATCGAGTTCGTGGTGCGCGGCTATCTGACCGGCAGCCTGTGGCGCGACTACCAGAAGGGAGCGCATACCGCCTATGGCGTTGAGTTCGAGAAAAACCTCAAGAAGGATCAAAAATTTGGCAAACCGATCATCACTCCCTCGACCAAGGCGGCGCAAGGAGAGCACGACGAGCCGATTTCCGAGAACGAGATCCTCGCCAAAGGACTGATCAAGGAGCGCGACTGGCGCAGAGCTTCGGAGGCCACCCTGGCGTTGTTTGCCGAGGGCCAGAAATGGGCGCTCAGCCGGGGGCTGATCCTCGTCGATACCAAATACGAGTTCGGAAAGTCGGGCGAGGAGATTGTGCTGATCGACGAGATTCACACTCCCGACTCCAGCCGCTACTGGATCGCGTCCGAATACGAAGGGCGCTTTCAGCGCGGCGAGGACCAGAAGATGCTCGACAAGGAAAACATCCGGCAGTGGCTGATCAAGGAGCGGGGTTTCTCCGGACACGGCGAGGCTCCTGCGATTCCGGATCCGGTGCGGGTCGATTTGGCGGAGAAATACCTTGCTGCTTTCGAACAGATCACCGGCGAGCCATTTCGACCCAAGGCGAGCGCAGTGCTTGGGCGGATCGAAAAAAATCTGCGCGCCAAGGGCTACCTTCCCGTCGACCGTTAAGCTTTGGCGCGCTTGCCAAAGACCCGGTCGAAAATCTCATCTACGCTTCGCGCGTGCAAATCGAGCGCAAAACAGGCGGATATTTCTCCCGGGGAAAGCACCTTGAGGACCTCGGGATCTCCGAGGAGCGCGGTCTCGAAGTCCACGCCCTCGTCATAGACTTTCATCGCGTTGCGCTGGACCAAGGCGTAAGCGGCTTGGCGATTGAGCCCCTTGCGGGCGAGCGCCAGAAGCACCGCCTGCGAGTAAATGACTCCTCCCAACTTCCCCAGATTTTCCCGCATCTGCTCGGGATAAACGCGCATCTGCTCGACCAGTCGAGCGAATCGATCAAGCATAAAATCAGCCACGATGCAGCCATCTGGAGCAATCACCCGTTCCACCGATGAATGGGAGATATCGCGCTCGTGCCAAAGCGGAATGTTCTCGAGAGCGCTCACCGAGTAACCGCGCAACAGTCGCGCCAGCCCGCTCAGATTTTCCGAGAGGATCGGGTTTCGCTTGTGCGGCATCGCCGAGGATCCTTTTTGCCCCTCGGTGAAGGGTTCCTCCACCTCTCGCACCTCGGTGCGCTGCAGGTGTCGAATCTCGGTCGCGAACTTCTCGATCGAAGAGCCCAAAATCGCCAGGGTTGCGAAAAATTGGGCATGCCGGTCTCGTTGGATGATTTGGTTGGAGGCCGGAGCGGGCGCGAGGCCGAGCCGCCGGCACACGTGCTCTTCCACATACGGTGGAAGGTGAGCGAACGTCCCGACCGCTCCGGAGATTTTGCCCACCGCCACCGCTTCCTTGGCTCGCAGCAGGCGCGCCTTGTTGCGCTGAAGCTCGTCGTACCAGATTGCCAATTTGTGTCCGAAGGTGATCGGCTCCGCATGCACGCCATGGCTGCGCCCGATCATCAGCGTCCTTTTGTGCTCGAACGCGCGATCTCGAACCGCCTTCATCACCCGATCGACACCCTCGAGCAGCAAATCGGCGGCATCCCGAAGCGTCGCTCCCAATGCCGTGTCCAGCACGTCTGAGGACGTCATTCCCACGTGGAGCCAACGGGCGGTGGGTCCAATCCGCTCCTCCAGAAAAGTCAAGAACGCGATCACGTCGTGCTTCGTGGTGCGCTCGATCTCATCGATCCGGGCGACGTCTTGCTCGGTGAAGTCTCCCGCCTTCTCGCGGCACTGGGCGAGCGCGTCCTCGGGCGCGAGACCCAACTTCACCATTGCCTCGAGTGCAAACAGCTCGATATCCCGCCAACGCCGGAGCCGTGCTTCAGGCGACCAGAGCGACGCCATCTCGGGCCGAGAGTACCGACTGATCATCCACTCCTCCCGGTTGAGCCAAATCCGCCGCCACCCCGCCCGGTATTCGACAGCTCCGCTACTTCTCTCAGCTGGGCCCGGCAAGTCTGGGCAACCACCAGCTGCGCTATCCGGTCTCCGCGATGAATTGTCACCGGAGCAGTCGAGAGGTTTGCGAGAATCACCTGTACCTCGCCGCGGTAATCGGCATCGATCGTACCCGGCGAGTTGAGGCAGGTCACCCCATCCTTGAGCGCCAGGCCAGATCGGGGGCGGACCTGTCCCTCGTAACCCGGTGGAACTTCGATTGCGAGTCCGGTGGGAATTGCCCTTCTCTCCATCGGCTGGAGGACGATTTCACCCTCGATGTCGGCAAACAAATCCATCCCGGAAGCAAACTCGCTTCGATAGCTGGGAAGCGGGAGCCGGGACCCTTCGCGAACTCGTTTGCATTTCAGCTCGATCTTTTCCACGAAGCGGATGTAGCACGCGCCCCTCACAGCGCGCGATTGGAACTTGAAAGGCGGGCGCCCAGGCCAGCTTCGGCATCTGCCAGGGGCAGGCCTATCTCCTGCTCGTGGAGGACCAACCCGTAGCGCTCCGGCGCGACGTTCGGATCGGCGACGCCGGGATCGGCTCGCAGTTCCTCCAGAGGAAGGGCTTTCCTGGCGAGGAGATTTGGAAGTGGTGACGGCAGTACCAACAGCAACTGCCGGCGATCCAAGCGTCGAACCGCCTCGATGTCCGACCAGTCGATGCCAACTTCGCCGGCAGGCGTGCGAAGCCGCAAGGCCTGCGCATCCTGCCCAATCACCCGAAAACGCCAGCCCGCCTGTGGATTCTTGAGTCGCTTGAGCTGCAACACCAGGTTTGAGAAGGCCGCATAGACTGCGACCGAGCCGATCAGCCCGATGAAGATCCAGCCGGCCCTGCTGGGGATTTGGGCGCGATCGAAAATCGCCGATCCGAAAGCGCCGAGATAGAGCGCATCTCCCAATGCTTGAATCGATACCGCAGCTCGCAAATGACGATACGCAAGCTCCAACTCCAGGACCAGCCCGACGACCGCGAGGCAGACGCCCAATTGGGCAAGCAGAAAATGGAGAGGAAGCTCTCCTCCGCGGGTGCTGCGCACGACGGCGGCGAGCAGGGTGGCTCCACCGAGCAAGCCCATCGCGTGAGACATTCGCGACCTGATCCCCGGTTCGCCGTTGTCGAGCAACAGAGAAACCCCGACCAGCAAGAGCCCCGCGCCGAGCAGCCCGTAACTTGCCGCCGGGTAAGGCCGGAGCAAAGTGAGCGCTGCATTCCCCACGAGGAGGACGATCGCGTGGCGATTGAGCACGTCGTGATGTCGGTCGGTCTGCGGCCCTAGACCGGGGTCCCCTGGGCATTTGAGCCAGGGGCAGGCGCCGCGGAGCCCGGTTGCCCCGCGCGCTCGGCCAAGGCCTCCTTGCGCGAGAGGCGGATTTTGCCTGTCTTGTCGATGCTCAAGACTTTCACCATCACTTCGTCGCCCTCTTTGAGAACGTCCGAGACAGATTTGACGCGCTTGTCCGACAGCTCCGAGATGTGCACCAGCCCATCCGTTCCCGGGAACAGCTCCACGAAAGCGCCAAACTCAGCGATCTTGCGCACCGTGCCCAGATACGTCTTGCCAACTTCCGCCTCTCGAGTCAGCGCTTGGACCATCGAAATGGCTTGCTGGACGGCCTCGGCGTTCGAGCTGGCGATGTCTACTTTGCCGGAGTCCTCGATGTTGATCGAGCAACCGGTTCTCGCGATGATGTCCTTGATCACTTTTCCGCCCGGACCGATCACATTCTTGATGTACTCGGGGCGAATCTGAATGGTGGTGATTCGCGGAGCGTAGGGGCTGATTTCGGGGCGCGGTTGAGCCAAGGCTTTGCGCATCTCTCCCAGAATGTGCAGTCGTCCGACCCGGGCCTGTTCGAGCGCCCGCTGCATGATCTCGGTGCTCAGACCGCTAATCTTGATGTCCATCTGGATTGCGGTGATGCCCTTCTCGGTCCCACACACCTTGAAGTCCATGTCGCCCAGGTGATCCTCATCGCCGAGAATGTCGGAAAGAATGGCGATCTTTTCGGCTTCCTTCACCAGGCCCATCGCGATTCCGGCGACCGGGGCTTTGGTCGGAACGCCCGCATCCATCAGCGCCAGAGCGCCTCCACAGACGCTGGCCATCGACGAGGAGCCGTTGGACTCGAGGATGTCGGACACCACCCGAATCGTGTAGGGAAATTTGTCGCTCAGCGGCAGCATCCCGCGCAGTGCCCGCTCGGCCAGAGCGCCATGGCCAATTTCGCGTCGGCCGGGGCCGCGCAGCGGCTTCGTTTCGTTTACCGAAAAAGGCGGGAAGTTGTAATGAAGCATGAACTTCTTGAACGACTGACCGGAGAGCAACTCGAGGCGCTGCTCGTCTTCCGCGGTTCCCAGTGTGGCGGCAACCAGAGCCTGCGTTTCGCCCCGGGTAAACAACGCCGACCCGTGGGCCCGCGGCAACACTTTGACTTCGCAACTGATCTGCCGGACCTCGTCGTGTCGACGACCGCCAATCCGGCCGCCGTTCACGGTGAGATGACGCATGTATTCGTACTTCAGATCCTCGTAGATAGTCTTGAGCGCGAGTGCCGTGACCGGCGTGAAGGCCTCGCCCATCGTTTCCCGGAACTTGGCTTCGACTTCCTTGCGGTTGCTGGACAGCGCTTCGTAGCGCTGTTGCTTGTCGGTAATCTGATAGCCACGGACGATTCCCGGCCAGGCCAGCTCGCGAACCTTGGCCTTGAGCGCTTCGTCATGCAGAGGGAGTTTCTCGTAGGCGCGGGGCGTCTTCTTCAGTTCCCGGCGCATTTCCTCCTGAAGCTGTAGCAGCGGACGAACGGCCTGATGTCCAAACGCCAGAGCCGCGACCATGTCCGGTTCGCTGACCTCGATCGCGCCTCCTTCGACCATCACAATTGCATCGCGCGAGCAGGCCATCACCAGATCGATGTCGCTTTCCTCGCGCTGTTTGGCGGTCGGATTGGCCACCCACTCTCCCTTCACCCGGCCGACCCGGATTCCCGCAATTGGTCCGTTGAATGGGATGTCCGAGCAAAACAACGCTGCCGAGGCGCCGGTGATGCCGTGGATATCCCCCTCGTTTTCTTGGTCAGAGGAAATGACGCTCGCGATGATCTGGGTCTCGTACGCGTAGCCTTCCGGAAACAGCGGCCGGCACGAACGATCCACCAGTCGAGAGGTCAACGTCTCTTTCTCAGTAAGCCGGCCCTCTCGTTTGAAGTAGCTCCCCGGGATTCGCCCGGCGGAATAAAGCCGCTCCTGGTACTCCACCGTGAGCGGCAAGAAGTCGACCTCGCGCTTCTCCCTCGCAGACACCGCAGTGACCAGTAACATCGTGTCGCCATAGCGAACCACCACGCTGCCATCGGCTTGTTTTGCCATCCGCCCAGTTTCAATCGTCAGCTCCTGGGCACCAACCTTGACGCCTTTCTTCAAGTACATGTCTTTCCTCTTATCTGTTGCGAGGCCGCATCAAGATGCGGCTGGGCAACGAACCCGGGCCCGGGGCTTGAGCAGCAAGTCCCAGCCAAAATGTGGGGTTCGGGAGTCGAGGGATGCGGTGGGCCTTTTGATCCCTGATCGCCACGGCCGAATCCGCATTCAGCCACTTCGAACGGAAACCAAAAATGCCGAGCCGCGATCCCTTCCCGCCCTACTCCCCAACTGAATACAACTTCAACCTCTTACTTTCTGATTCCTAATCCTTCGATCAGCTTCTTATAGCGACTGCTGTCCTTGGTCTTCAGATAATCCAACAACCGGCGCCGCTGCCCGACCAACTTGAGTAAGCCGCGCCGCGAATGGTGGTCCTTCTTGTGCGTCTTGAAGTGTTCCGCCAGCTGTCCAATCCGCTCTGAAATGAGGGCAACCTGAACTTCCGGAGAACCTGTGTCCTTTTCATGCGTCCTAAACTTCGACACCAGCGCTGCTTTGCGCTCGCCATCTACTGACATGTTACCTCTCTCGCCCGCTCCGCATGCTCCGTGAAAAGCCGAGGTCCGTGGAGGGGTACAGGCCTGGCGATGAACCGATTACTAACTCTTATAAGGCCGAGCACGGGCTGGGTCAACATTGGGTCTTGAGCGACGCCATCACCCGCAAATAGCGGAGCCGATGTTCGGCGTCGACCTCGGCGACCGCTAGCAAATCGCCGGACGGGCTCAGGATTCGGATCCGCCCCGGAGCTGCATCCGTGGCGAACGGCAGGCCCCGGGCCACGCGACTCGCTTCCGACTGTCCCACCGAGACGGCTGGAAGCTCCCCGAGGGCATCCGACATCGATACCAGCGCCCTTGCGATTTCCTCGCGCCCAGCGTCTGACTTACTCAGCTCGATCAGCCGCTCCAGTTTTAAAGCCATCCGCTCGGTGAACGGACCGCTGGCCGTCCGTCGCAGAGACTTTAAATGCGCCCCACATCCCAACTCCCGGCCAAGGTCCTGCGCCAAAGCACGCACGAAGAAGCCCTTCGAGGAACGAAGGGAAATACGCAGCTCGTTGGACGAGAAGTCCCGCAGCGACAATCGGTGGACCACCACCCGCCTCGGCTCCCGTTCCACTTCTTTTCCCTCGCGGGCCAGCTCATAAAGGCGTTTACCCTCGTGCTTGAGTGCCGAGTACATCGGTGGAACCTGTTGAATCTCTCCGCGGAATTTTGTGAGAGCTGCTTCCAACAGCGTGTTGGAGAGCGGGGGTACCTGACCCTCGGCGGTGATTTTGCCGCACGAGTCTTGGGTATCGGTTTCCTGGCCCAGGCGGATGATCGCCTCGTACTCCTTTCCGCTCTCGGAGATGAACCCGGCAACCTTGGTGGCCTCCTCCAAGCAGATCGGCAGTACCCCGGTCGCAATCGGATCCAACGTTCCAGTGTGCCCTGCTCGCTTGAGGTGAAGCGAGGCTTTGACCCGCCGCACCACATCGAACGAGGTCGGACCCGCCGGTTTGTCAATCACCAAGACGCCGTTCATGGGTGCTCTACCAGCCCTCTTTCTCCTTTACCTCGCGCAACAGCCTGTCGATCTTATCGCCTTCCTGGATCGATTCATCGAACACAAAGTAAATCTCGGGTGAGATTCGAAGTTTCACCCTGGCGTTGACCTCGCGCCGAACGAAACCCTTGGCCGCTTCGAGCCCGCGCTCGGTCTCCGCCTTTTGCTCATCCGTTCCCATCATCGAGTAGAACACTTTCGCCACCCGTAGATCCGGCGAGACTTTGACGCCGGTAATGGTGATGAATCCAATCCGCGGATCTCGCAGCTCGCCGCGGGCGACGATCGAGGCGATTGCCACCTGGATTTCTTGCCCCACCCGCTCCGGCCGGACGCTCATTCCTTCTCCCAGTCGCGCGGGTTGCGCAGCCCTCGAGCCTTTGCCCGCGCTTCCTCGAGCGAGAGTTTCTTGGTCCGGCGGGTCGGTGTGCTCGACTTGCCCGAGGAGCGCGCATAGCGCTGTTCCCAGTCGCCCAGCCCTTCCGCTTCCGCCAGCGAGCGGTGTCCTTTAGGGACTGACAGGACTCCACTCTCCGACTCATCTGGGTAGAACTGATCTCCCAGCGAGACGATCTCCGTCTCGCGCGAGATCAGCGGGGCCACGTACATCTCCTCCACCGAATGGATGATGGTATCCATCTGCTCATTCACCTGGCGGCGCTCGTTGGCTACCACCGCCAGGCCGATGGTCGCCTTCTGCCACAAGTCGTTGCTGTCAACCTCGGCGACCGCGACGTTGAAGCGGGCTTTCAGCCGATCGATGATTCGTCGCAGCACCTGCCGCTTCGCTTTCAGCGACCCGCTCTCGGGGATGGCCAGATTCAGACGAGCAACGCAGACGAACATCAGCGCCCCTTGCTGCGGTTGAATAACAGCTCGCGGGAAACGCCAGCGGAAAATCAGTTCAAGCTGGGCCGGGTTTCCTCAATTTCATAGGCCTCGATGATGTCTCCAGGCTTGAAGTCGGAATAATTCTCGATCCCGATGCCGCACTCGAATCCTTTCTCGACTTCCCGAACGTCATCTTTGAAACGCTTCAGAGACGCCATTTTTCCGGCGTAGACCTGTTTGCTGTTTCGCAACACGCGCGCCAGCGCGGTCCGCTTGATCGTCCCGTCGAGCACCGCTGCTCCGGCGATCGTCCCCAGCTTGGGCACATTGAACAGGTTGCGCACTTCGGCGTGGCCCAACTTCTTCTCGCTCCGGATCGGCTCGAGCAGGCCTTCCATCAGCTGGCGGACTCCATCGAGCAACTCGTAGATGATGGTGTAGGTCTGCATCGTCACGCCTTGCTGCTTGGCGGTCGCCTCCGCCCCGGATTCCGGCCGGACATTGAAACCGATCACCAACCCGCTTGAAGCGGCGGCCAGCATCACGTCCGACTCGGTCATCGCGCCCACACCCTTGTGGATGAGCTCGACCTTGACCTTTCGGGTCGAGAGCTTCTCGAGCGCCTGAGACACAGCCTCGAGAGACCCCTGGACGTCGGCCTTGAGCACGATCCGACATTCCTTGCTCTCGCCCGCCTTGATCTTCGTGAACAGGCTGTCGAGCGACTCCTTCGAAGTCTTGCCCAGCTCGGACTTGCGCTCCTTCATGACCCGGTGCTCGGCAATCTCCTTGGCCGATTTCTCGTCCTCCACCACATTGAGGACGTCCCCGGCGACCGGCACGCCCGACAGGCCGACCACTTCTGCACAGTAGCCTGGCGGCAACTCCTCCACCGCATCGCCCCTGTCGTTGGCCATCGCCCGGACCTTGCCGTAGGTCGTGCCGCTGACGATCGCGTCGCCCAGGTGAAGGGTGCCCTCGCGAACGAGTACCGTGGCTACCGGACCCCGGCCCTTCTCCAGTTTCGCCTCGAGGATCGCTCCCACCGCCGGAAGCGTCGGGTTGGTGCTCAGCTCCAGCACTTCTGCCTGGAGCAGGATATTTTCGAGCAGCAGATCGATTCCCAGTCCGGTTTTTGCAGAGACCGGCACCATGATCGTCTCTCCGCCCCAGTCCTCCGCCAACAACTCTTGATTGGCGAGATCCTTCTTCACCCGCTCGGGGTTGGCACCCGGGGTGTCCATCTTGTTGATCGCCACCACGATCGGCACTTTGGCCGCCTTGGCGTGGTTGATTGCCTCCACCGTCTGGGGCATCACTCCGTCGTCCGCCGCCACGACCAGCACCACGATGTCGGTTACATTGGCCCCGCGAGCGCGCATCGAGGTGAAGGCCTCGTGGCCGGGCGTATCCAAGAACGTGATGTTCCCCTTGGGCAGGGTGACGGTGTAGGCGCCGATGTGCTGGGTAATCCCGCCGGCCTCTCCGGCCGCGACGTCGGCATGCCGAATCGCATCGAGGAGCGAAGTTTTCCCATGATCCACGTGACCCATCACGGTCACCACCGGCGGACGGGTCCGCTTGTCCTCCGGACGATTGACGACTTCGGGCAGATGTTGCTCGACCTCGAAGCCGACCTTCTCCACCTTCCACCCATAATCCGCCGCAATGATCCCGGCGGTCTCGACGTCGAGAGTCTGATTGGCGGTGGCCATCGTTCCGCCCGTCATCAGCTTTCCGATCAGCTCGGACGCCTTGATTCCAATCCGCTGCGACAGCTCCGAAACACTGATCCCCTCTTGCAGCTTGATCACCTTTTTCTCTTCAGCCATCTCGGTGATCTGGGTCTTGGCGCCCTTCTTGGTCGGCTTTTTCTTCTTGCCGCGCAGCGGGATGCTGACCCGCCCCCACACCAGGTCCGCCATTTCCTGCTTAGTGAACGTAGCCTCCTTCTCGGAAGTGCGCTTTTTTCCGCGGTCCGCCTTGTTCTTGGTGACATCCACCAACTCGCGCCCGCCCCGCCCGAGGTGATCGGGCACTACTTTGAACTCCCGAACTTCGCCGATTGCCTTCTTGCCCGGCGCCATCGGGATGCTCTTGTGAGCTGTCGAGGTCGGCGTCACTCGCCGCACCTGAACCAGCGGACGGCTGATCACCACCGCCTGGGTCGCGGTGGGTCGCATTTGCCGTTGCTCAGTGGGCGGACGCGCTGCGACGCCCACTGAGCCTCCGCCTCCTTGGGCCGGCGCGGTGCTGCGGGCGCTCGTGGGCTTACGCGCCTGCGCGGCAACCGGGACCGGAACCGAAACCGACGGAGGCGCTGGCGCTGGAGGTGGCACTGGCTTCGCCGCCGCTGGGGGCGGACGAATCGGCTCGGCTGCTACGCTCACCGGCGGAGGTGGAGCCGCGGGTGGGGGTGCGACCGGCGGCGGAGGTGGAACCTCGGCAGGCGGCAGAGCCGGCTGCGTTTCCACGGGTGCCTCCGCCTCGATCAGCGGCTTTTGCTCGGCCTCGGCCGCGGGAGTCCCTACCCTGCGCCGGACCACGAAGCCTTTGGCCGCCACGGGCGCAGGCGCAGCCCTCGGCTTCCTCAGCTCCACAATCCTCTGGATCGCGGCGTTCGCTTGGTCGTCCTCGAGCGAGCTGGAATGGCTCTTGACGTCATAGCCAAGCGCGAGCAGCTCGGTAACGACCTCCTTGTTATCGAGCTCGATCCCGTGGGACTTCAGGTCTTTTGCGATTTCATGAACGCGTTTCTTTGCCATACCACTTCTACGACCCTTCGAGGGCTGCCTCCAAATTCTTCCGATCCAGCTGCTTCATCTTCCCCCGGAAAGCCCGCTGGAAAACCTTCCGCTTGACCGCCGCCGCCAGACAACCTTTGCCACACAAATACGCGCCGCGCCCAGCCGCCCCTTTCCGACCATCTACGATTGGCTGGCCGTCCTCCCCGAGGGCCAACCGAATCAGCACCGATTTGGGCCGCCGCCTTCCGCACCCAATGCAGGTCCGCTCCGGGTTCGGACGCTGCCTATCTGGGGCGCATATTTGTTTTATTACCAACCTCCATCAAGTTTGCATGCCATCGCTTCAGATTTTGGCCTCTTCCGTGCTTGCCGCCGCCCCCGGCGAAGACACCATCATAGCTCGCTCCGCATTGAGTTCCGTCCGGAGTTTGGCTTCCTCCAGAAGGTAACCCTCCGCGGCGCTTTTGATTTGGCGGGCCTTCTTGATCCCGACACCGGGAACGTCGCCCAACCGGGCGATGTCCTTCTCGTTCGCGAGGTCCTCGACCGCGTTGTACCCGGCGTTGGCAAGCTGCTCGATTAGCTTTTCATTGACGCCGCGCACCCGGGT
>Ga0209701_10000367_pt1 | contig 25431 bp, 23 predicted proteins | sample CZO8metaG_4_FD_188356 | JGI IMG/M metagenome (GOLD analysis project Ga0209701, IMG submission 188356) | Vadose zone soil microbial communities from the Eel River Critical Zone Observatory, Northern California, USA - CZOApr15con2H3.8 metaG... | ecosystem: Environmental > Terrestrial > Soil >... | reverse complement strand
TTACTAAAAGCGGCACCAATAGGCTCCACGGCTCGCTTTATGAATACCACCGCAACACCTACACCAGCGCCAATGATTACTTCGTCAAGACGGCCGAATTGTCGAGCGGTCAGCCCAACGTACCACCCAAGCTCATTCGCAACATCTTCGGCGGCTCCCTCGGTGGTCCCATCCTGAAAGACCGTCTCTTCTTTTTCATCAACTATGAAGGCTCTCGCCAGCGCGAAGAAAACAGCGTGCTGCGCATTGTCCCCAGTGACAGCCTGCGTCAGGGATTGATGCGATACGTGTGCGACGCAACCGATCCGTCCTGCGCTCCGGGCAACTCCACCGGTGTGACTGTGGTCAATGATCCCAGCCTCGGTGCCGTGGCTACTCTGACGGCGGCGCAGATCCAGCAGATGGATCCGCTCCACATCGGGAACAATCCGGTGATGCTGAGTTACTTCAACTCTTTTCCTGAGCCGAATGACCTTACCCAGGGCGATCAGCTCAATTTTGTAGGGTACCGCTTTCGCGGGCCTGTGCCCACCAATAAGAACTGGTATATCGCGCGCGCCGACTTCAAGATTACGCGCAGCGGAAGTCACAGCCTCTTCTGGCGCGGCGCGCTTCGAAATGACGCTAAGTCCGACGTGCCTTACCTTCCCGGTACGGCTCCGCTACACACTCTTACGGACTTCAGCAAGGGTCTGACCGTGGGCTACACCGCGCTGCTCCGACCAACGTTGATCAACAATTTCCACTGGGGTCTCACCCGGCAGAGTCTGGGCGACATCGGCAACAATGACTCTCAGCCGTTCAACTTCTTCCGCGGCTTGAACGACGATAGCACTTCTAACAACTCGAGCTTGGCGGTCACCCGCAGCCGCGTTTTCCAGACCCCGGTGCATAATTTTGTCGATGATATTGCCTGGACAAAGGGAAAGCACACCTTTCAGTTCGGCACGAACCTCCGCTTCATTCGCAATCCACGTGCGAACTTCCTGAGCTCCTTTTCCCAGGGTGTAACCAATTCTTCCGGGCTGAACACCGCCGGAATCGCGGGCACCAACAGCCCGCTCGATCCAGGGAATAACGGTTTCCCCGGCGTCGATTCGAACTTCGTAATTGGGTACAACTATCCGATGATTGCGATGTTGGGGATGGTCAGCGAGCTGGACGCCACCTTCAACTTCGATAAGACCGGCACAGCCCTGCCCCAGGGCGCACCCCTGAAGCGGCGCTTTGGCGCCGATGAGTATGAGTTCTACGCGCAGGACTCCTATCGCCTCAAACCAAACCTCACTATTACCTACGGCCTGCGCTATTCCTTGTTCTCTCCCCCGTGGGAGACCAACGGAACTGAGGTAACGCCAACCATAAGTTTGGGCAACTGGTTTCAACAGCGTGCGGAAAAGATGCTGAGCGGCGGCGCCTCCAACACCGATCCCCTCCTTTCCTTCGACCTGTCCGGGCCAGCCAATGGCGGGAAGAAGGGATACTACGGGTGGGATTACAAGAACTTCGCGCCGCGTCTCGCCTTCGCATACTCGCCCAGGGCCAGCGATGGCTGGTTGAAAAGTTTGTTCGGAGAAGGGGATAAAACCGTCGTCCGCGGCGGCTTCGGTATGGTGTTCGACCGCATCGGCTCGGGCTTGCTGAGCACGTTCGACCGCCGCGGCTCTTTCGGCCTCTCAACCGGGATTACAGCGCCAGTTCCGTCGGCGTCCACGGTACCGCGCCTCACGGGTCTGAACACTCTCCCACAATTCGAGCAGGATGGCGTTACGCCTTATTTCCCGGCCACGCCGGCCGGCGGGTTCCCCTATACGTATCCTGACGCCGGCACAGGCCTGGCGATCCAATGGGGATTGGACGACACCATCAGGACCCCCTACTCTTACACTCTGGACTTCTCGATCGGCCGCGAGTTGCCCAAGAACTTCAGCCTCGATGTCTCCTACGTAGGACGCCTCTCTCACCGCCTGCTATCGCAGGAAGACCTGGCAATGCCACTCAACATCACCGATCCGAAATCCAAAATTAGTTACTTCAAAGCAGCTAGACGCTTGAGTGAGCTTGGCTTTGCGGGCACACCGACTTCCGACGTTAACGCTGCCCTGGTCGGTCCCACCGCCGCTTATTGGCAGAACATGGTTGCTCCGCTGCAAGCAGGCGATCAATACAACCTGGCCTGCAGCGGACCTATCAACACGCCCGGTGTGACTCCCCTGTTCACGACTGATCCCGTGCAAGCAATGTACGATCTCTTCAGCTGCAGCGGAGGGCCGGTAAATGGGTTTGGGGACGAAACTACGGCCCTTGCCAATCTGGACTATTGGGGCTCTGATTTCAATGGAATCGGGGGTATCGCCGGCCAGGAGGGGACGACCGACGGCCAAGGCGTGTTCACGCCGTCACAATACTACCCATCGGTGCTGGGAAGGAACGCGTTCTTCAATCGTCAGTTCCACTCTCTGTACGCCTGGCGGTCGATCGGTAATGCAAACTACCATGCCATGCAGGTGAACCTGCGAAAACGGATGTCTCAGGGTATCCAGTTCGACTTCAATTACACCTTCTCCAAATCGATTGACATTTCCTCCGACGCCGAACGGGTTGACGCTTACAACGGCATAGGAGGCGGGACAGGAGAGATCATTAACTCATGGGATCCGAATGCATTGCGTGCTGCGTCAGATTTTGACACCAGGCACCAAGTCAATGCGAACTGGGTTGTGGAGCTACCTTTTGGCAAGGGTAGGGCATTTGCCGGGGAAGCTCATGGAATTGCCCAAGCCATTATTGGCGGGTGGCAACTGTCCGGACTGGCCCGATGGACTAGCGGATTCCCAATTACGATAACCAATGGTGGCACATGGCCGACCAACTGGCAGTTAGGCGGCGCTGTAGTTCAAGTCGGTCCCATCCATGCTCACACCACCATACGTCCCGACGGTTCGGTCAATCTCTTTCCCACAGACCTGCCGACTACAAACGATGGTCTAGGTCCTTTTCGCCATCTCTTCCCAGGAGAAAGCGGACAGCGCAACATTGTTCGTGGCCCGGGCTATGCCGGCCTGGACATGGGCCTCAGCAAGCGCTGGCAGATGCCCTACAGCGAAGCGCACAGCGTGTTATTCCGCTGGGAGGTTTTCAACGTACCGAACCTGAAACGCTTCGACGTCGCGACCATTACAAATAATATCGACGCTGGCCCGGCATTTGGTGCCTACAGCGGCTTGCTCACCAGCCCGCGCGTGATGCAGTTCGCTTTGCGATACGAGTTCTAAGCAGCCACCGCTCGGTGACGCGGTGGATATAAACAGGGGCGGGTCTCTCCCGCCCCCTTCCTCTCTTAGGGACTTGCAGATTTACTTCTTTGCCTTTAAATAACCCGCCTCTGCTGTCTGCGACGACCCAAGCCGTGACCGTGGCGTAACTCGCCACTTCATCGGCAACTCAGCTCTGCCTGTAATCGGTTTAGGCCGCGCTTTGCGATTGGGCTGCGACCACCCGCGGTGTCAGCACGTCGCCGAGGCCGATCCGACGAAGCAGCTCGGCCCGCACACGGTCCGAAACCGCATTGACTACCTCCGCGCCGTCCTGCGTCGGGTCGATATGGACCCGAAAAGGTCGCTTGCCAAAGGGGGCATCAATCACCTTGACGATAGCGTCCGCCACCGCGGAGACGCCCGCATCAGGGGGAACGATAGAGGCGAAGCCCTTGCGGACCTGGTCCCCGAAACCCGTATAGGGACCAGCGTCATATTCAGCAGCCCGTGCCTTGTCATCGGGTGACCCAGCATGGGCGAAGTGATTCGTGCCACTGGTGAAAGCACCTGGAACGATGATCGAGGTCTCGATCACGCGCGTAGACTACGGCCAAGGCATCCATCGCGGCCTTCGCCGCAAAATAAGGCGCCAGATAGGGCGGAGTTCCGCCCGCTGCACTACTGCTCGACACCCAAACCACGAGACCTTTCCTCTGCCGACGCAATTGAGGCAGAGCTACACGGTTCACGCGCTGGGTGCTCAGCGCATTGACGTCATACAGCTCCGCGAGTTGCTCCGGTGTGAAGGCTTCGGCCGGGCCAAAGACCATGTGGCCCGCGTTGTGGATCACAACATCCAATCTATGGCGTACACGGTGTGTCCTGCTTGGGCTAGAGCACGCGCTGTGAGGGATCCAAAGCCGCTCGATGCGCCCGTGATGACGATAATTTGCTTCATTACTGGTTCTCCTTTAGAGGTTTTCTATGGGTAAGAATATTCCGCACCAGTCCTGCGGGCGAATTCACTCGCCCACAAGCATTCCTCGCCGGCGCCGACGGCGGCTGGGTAAACGCGCAGGTGCTGCGCGCTAACGGGGGCTTTGCGTAATGCGACACGACGCCCGCGATGTCCTCCGGTTGGCCCAGCCGTTCGAGCGGAGGAAGCTTTTTGGCGTGGCACCCTCGAACTGACTGCCGAACCGGCGCACGCATGGTTTCGGGAACAATTGCGGATGGCGGCCCGGACAATTTGAGCAATTCGGGCATGGATAGCATCGCTCGTAACCGGAGCACCGGATCAGTTAAGACAAGCGGTCTCACCAGAAAGCGCAACGCGTCGCGACTTGAGCTGTTGAAGGGACGTTAAGTCGGACCAGGTGGGAGTAAGACCCGGGGTCCGCCCCAAAGTCGGAAGGATGAGCGACGGAACCCGTCGCCACATTTGTTGCCATCACCTGGTCGTGGTTCACCAGCCTCTAGATTACCGCCGAAGGGCCGACGCCGATCGCCGCAAAGACATCTGCGGCTTCTTCCTTGGCAATTTCCACAAACCTATGAACCACGACTGGATCGAACTGCGCGCCGCCACCCTCCAACAGCCGCCGCACGGCGTCTTCATGCGGGAGGCCCTGGCGATAGCAACGATTGGAAATCATCGCGTCATAGGCATCGATCACCGACACTATGCGCGATCCGATCGGTATCTCCTCGCCCTTCAGCCCGGCCGGGTAGCCCGCTCCGTTGAAACTCTCATGATGGTGGAGGGCATAGAGGCTAGCCTTCTCCAGTCCCGGAAGCAAGCGCAGGATAGACCAGCTGTATTCCGGATGTTTGTTCATCAGTCCGCGCTCGGCGTCGGTCAGCTTGCCTTGCTTTTTCAAGATCGAGTCGGGAATGCCGATTTTTCCGATGTCGTGCAGCAAGGCGGCGACTTCCAACTGATACAGATCGGTTTCGGGGATGCCCAACTTGCGCGCGACTCGCACCGCCCATTCCGCCAGACGGGTGCTGTGAACTCCAGTGCCCAGGTCGCGCAGGTCGAGCAGCTGATTGAATCCGCAGATCACCGACTTCAGCAGGGAATTCTGCTGCTGCTCCAGCTCTTTGATCCGCAAGCCAGCTGAGCTTGCCAACAAATCAGGCGACATTTCGTTTAGTGAGAGCATGGAGTAGCCTTGCGCCACGCTATTTCAATCCCATAGCTTTGCGCCACGCCTGCATGGCCTGATAAGTATCCAGACGCCCATATCCCATTTGCGGATCCGAGATCGGCTGGGCATGTGACAAAGCAGATCCCGCTTGGGTCTTGGCTCCGCCACCCTGCAACACAGACTTCAGCGAGAGCGATGTCGGACTTGTGCTGATCAGCAATGCTGTGGTTCCGGACACCAGAGGCGCACTGAATGAAGTTCCCCATCCCGCCGCCCAGGTGCCGAAGGGATAGGTGGTCATGATGCCTTCACCCGGCGCGGTCAGCCATACTGGCGGCGCTCCGTAATTAGAGAAAGTGGAGCGGATGTCGCTATTACCAGTCGCTGCCACGTCGATCACATTCTTCAGCGCGGCAGGATAGACTGTCACCTGCTGACCGTCGTTGCCCGCTGCCGCCACGCAAACTACGCCCATTGAATTCGCGTAGTTCACAGCGTTGGCCAGCTCCTGCGAGGAGTTGGAATAGTTGAAACTCATGTTGATCACCCTGGCGCCATGGTTGACCGCATAGTAGATGGCGTTCAGGATGTCGGAGTTATAACCGGTTCCGTCCGCATGGAACGCCTTCAACGGCATGATCTTCGCTTGTGGAGCCACCAGATGAACGATGCCGGACACCATGGTGCCGTGACCGAAAGCGGCGTATTGCGGACCGTCCAGCACTGCCACCGATGACTGGTCCAGGACCGCGACCGTCGATTGGCTAACTCTTGCCGGCTTGCGATTGTCCAGCACCGCAACCGTGGATTGGCTGACGTCCGCGTCTTCAGAACCGCCGCTCTTGCCACGAGTGAAGTCATAACCAGTTACCAACGAGTTCTTGAGGACAGGATGAGTGGGATCGACCCCGGTGTCGATCACGGCCACAATGACATTCGCCCCCGCGGTATTGAATGTTGCGTGAGTCTTGTCCGTCAGGATTAGTTGATTTCCGGGCTGAGTCACATAACCCCGCCAGACCGTCGAGCCGTAATAGTTGACCGGAGTGGTGTCCGTCAGATAAGAGGGAGCAGGCCCAGCATCTGCGGCTTGCGTCTGCACCACCTGGTCAGTCTCGATCGAGATCAGTCCGAGGTTTACGTTTAACAGCGCCACGACTGCATTGAGCGGCTGCGGCGTCTTGATCAGAAACAACTGGCCGGAGGGATCGCCTAATCCGTGGTCCACCGTGCACCCGACCAGCTTGCACAGGTTCAGCAGGTTGCCGAGACCGAGCTTGTCTCGGACTACCAGCCGGGTCTGCGGCGCTGTTTGCGCCACTAGACTCTGCGCTCCGACACAGAGGAGCAATATAAGTGCCAAATACGCACGCAGAGCCCGCAGCCAATGATGCTGCGCTGCGCTGCTCGTAGAATGATCGTTCGATCTCACTGGTTCCCCCTCTGACTCATGTGAGTCTAGGACAAAATCAGAATTCGCAAAACTTACAGCCGTAATCGGAAAAGAGTTACCGTTAGACCCAGCTGGCCTATGTTAAGTCCTTCCGATTGTTCGGCTTTTGAACTCCATAAAGGGGGAGTATGATTTCACTTTCCTGGTCATGACCGATCGAGAGGCACAGGTTCTGGCTGGCCTCGAACTCGAGTTGGAACTCACCAAATTGGTTGGTTGCGGTCTCAGCCAGCGGCCGGATTCCCTCTTGCAGTCGGACCGGCACTTTTTGAGCTGCCCGTTCGCCGCCTGTCCGGTTCAGGACTTGTCCCACCAGGCACGCGGAATCGGAGTCTCGGCGCGGTTCGAGACGGAGGTCAATGTAGTAGTCATCGGTCTCGTAGAGAAACTGCCTGGCCGAAACCGCGCCCCGTACTCCCGCCGTGACCGGCTGCACATGGGAATCGAATAAAAGACGAAGGCCGTGCTTGGCTTTAGCAGGCGTCGGGGTAAATCGGCTCTTGCTCACTCGGACGGCGTCACTGGGGGGAGTGAGCGCGGTCTCCGCCCTGGCAATGGACAGAACGTTCTTCCACACCTGCAATGCGGTCATGCACTTCCCGCAACCGTCCCTGATATGCTGCTGCATCGCTGTTCTCATCCTTGGCGTAGCCAGGTCGCGCACAAAATCTGCCCAAGCTTGTTCGCTGAAATGCTTCAACTTCAACCTCCGCAGGGGAGCGGACCCGACCTAGCGGCGGTCACTCCTGATTTTTTGGGTCTCTGTGGAATAAGGGAAGCCCAGGGAGCGAAAAATATAGGGTGGGCAAAAATATTTTGGGGGGTCAGGCTTTGCCCACTAGGATGAACGGAGCCCATTGATAAGGATGGGGATAACTCGATCGTAGGGCCAACATCGCCCCCCGCAGGGCAGCCGGCTTGTTTTTCCCTTCCTCGAGGAGTCGGTAAAAGACGGTCATAAACTTGGCCGTGCTCTTATCATGAACGTCCCACAAACTGAGAATCAAGGATTGTGCCCCGGCGTGCATCAAACCGCGCGCCAAGCCAATTAGTTCATCGCCTGCGCTGACGACGTTCAGCCCGGTAGAACACCCACTTAGGGTTATTAGCTCAACCGGAAGCCTCAGTTGATAGAGATCAAACAAACTCAAGAACGAGTCTCCCATGCGGATAGCGGAAAACATGGGATTGTCCTGGCGGAAACGGCCGTGGGTCGCGATGTGAATGATCCGGCTATTGGGCCCCTGGCTTCGCAGGACGTGTTCCGTCGCATTTTTCCCGATAAACAATTCTGCCCGCGCGAGAACCCGGGTAAGCGCCTGTACCTCATCGAGTATTGCTGGCGCTTGCAGGTCGGGAATACCGAATACGAGCGCGGCTCCCGAGGAATTTGCCGTTCTGCTCTGGCTCAGCGCAAATATGCTGGCACTGGGCGAGTACGACACCGTATGGCGGTCAATCAGGTGTTCAGTACCGTCATACAAAGCGTGGAACGGAACGTAGTGCAGCAAACCGTGGGGAACGAAAACAAGATGACTGGCTTTCAACCGGGAGGCCACGGGTGCGATCAGTTCATGATAGAGCTCGGTTAAGTGCGCATGAGTCGATTGCACCAGGGAATCCTTGAAGGTCTCGAGATATTGCGGATTGAGGTGGAACTTGGAAAGCTGAAACTGCAGTAACCGCAGAAAACCCGCTACCCTGGTCTCCAGCGTGACCGGAAGAACTTCGAGAGTTTCTGGTCCCAGCAAACACACCAGGATGCGGTCCTTAACTCGAAAATATTCGATCAGTAAGGTGTCATTGGGTATGGCGGAGCGAATGGCCGTAATTGGAAGGTTGGTGGGAGTCTGCAACCCGGCTTGCTCGGCGTCGGCCGGTGTCGCCTCCTGCAACATGTGCAGTAGTTCCTTCTCGCGGGTCCCCGCTTGCTTCTGCAGAGTTGTGATGCGTTCTGGCGACTTCTGTTCGGGTTGAAGTTGTTCCCGTTCGATCAGGTTGTAGTACCAGTTGAGTTCTTCGCGCAAGTCGCGGATAGACCGTACCAGTTCGCTCTGTCCCGGCTGGTCTTCGGCGATGCTGGGCGCCGGCCGGAAGAATAAATCCATCAGGCTGCGCGATTTTGCCTGCTCGATATAAGTGAACGCTTCTTCGGTCGCTCCCGCATCGCCATTTCGAGTTAAACAAAGGTCAACCAGATGCTCATACACTTCCAGGCGGTTTTTTATGAAAGCGATCTTCAGTTCTTCGCCGCGCAAACTGCTACGTAGCGTTTCCAGGGCTTGCCGGGCGCTCTGATAAGACACATACGCCGGGTCGACCTTGCCGCCCGCGGAATGAATATTCCCCATCAGCAAGTGTGCCTGATAGGCGAGAACTGGCGCCTCCAGTTCCGCACACTCCCCCATCGCCTCCTGCGCATGGAGATAGGCCTGCTCCACGTCCTCGGTCCGTAGCGCAATCCGCGCCAGCAACAGTTGAGCCAGAACCACCTTGTGCCTTAGGTTGAGTGAGCGGAAGGACTCGAGGGCTTCGACGCTGAGCCGCCGCGCCTCAAACAGACGTCCCTCGTTGTAGAACACCAAAGCCCGGTATAGGTCGATCAGAGATGGCCAGGCTTGATTTTTTTCCCGGACGAAAATTTCCCGGGCTTCCGAAAAGAGCTTAAGGCCTTCAAAGGCGTGTCCCTGCTGGCTGGCGGCGATGGCGGAGAAGGCCAGACACTTGGCGCTCTCATACCCCATGCCCAATTTCTGAAAGCCCTCGTAGCCTTGTTGCGCAAGTTCGGCTGCGTCCGAGCTGAGATTCAGTTCGAGATAAAGTTCCGCCAGGTCGAGGTTGCACAACGCCAGGTGATACGCGTCATCTACTTTCTTGCAGGCCAGACGTGCTGCCCGCAGCATTTCAATAGCTTTGCCGTACTCTCCTCTCTGGTAGTGAAGATAGGCAATGTTGTAGTCGGCCTGGGATACCAGCAACGGCATCCCATGCCCTTCACAGAAATGGCGGGCTTGGCGATAAGCGTCAATTGCCTTGGAGAAGGCATGCAGGCTGATATAGCAAGTCGCCAGGTTGCTCAAAACTGCGGCGATCCCTTCCGCATCCTTTTGATCCAGCAACAACCCCTGGTAGGCACGTTCATAGCAAGCCTGGGCCTCGATGAAGCGGTCCTGCCGGTAGTGAATGTTGCCGATGTTGATCTCAAGCCGGGCCAGCCGCCACACGTTTCCCTCCGCCGCGAATATCTGCCGGGCGCGTTCGGCGGCGGTAAATGCACGGTTGTACTCGCCCAACAGAAGCATGGGTTGGATCGATCCGCTGAGGGTGCGGGCCACCTCGTGGCTCTGCCCGATCGATTCGAACCAGGCGACCGCCTGCTCGTGGAGCACGGCTGCCGCCGCGTGCTTGCCCTGGGCGTACAGAACATTTGCCTTTGCCCGCAGGGCGCGCGCCAGGGACTCCTTATTATCAAGATCAGTCGCGATGGTCAGCGCAGCGTCGGCCAGGGATAAGGCTTGTCGCACATCGACCCGGACCTTCTCGCGCGCCTGATCGGCGAGTTCGGTCACCACTTCCGGCTTCAACAGACCCGGGTTGCGCGAGAGGAAGGCGCGCCTGGCTGCCTCATCCGACAGCTCGGCGAGCTGCGCCAACAATTTCTCCTGATGCTCTTTTTCCTGAAGATCTGCTGGGGTGGGCTCGGTCACCTGAAACCCTCTTTTTCCAGCCGCTGCCGAAGCAACCTCAGGCAGCGCCCCCGGATGAACCCGATCGAGCCGGTTGCGAGTTTCAGTTGTTTGGCCACTTCCTGATAGGGACGGGGCGGTTCATCAAAGAAGAGCAGGCCAATCAACTGATTGCATCGGGAAGGAAGTTCGGCGATTGCATCCCGCAGCATTTGCTCCCGCTGCAACTGATAGAGCATCTCTTCGGGCAGTTCTTCAGTTGTCGCTTCGGGCTGTTCCTCGATCTCCGTCGGGTGCTCGAGCAGATTCAGTCGCTGCTTTTTGACCCGCAAACACTTGTGATAGCTCGTCTGCATGAGCCATTTGGGAAGAGCGCGCGGCTCGCGCAATCGGGGCAAATCCGAAAACAGATCGAGACAAACGGCTTGAAAAATGTCCGCAGAGTCCTCGCGAGACAACCCGAACTTTATGGGGATCGAGAAAATCAGATTCTTATATTTCTCGATCAAAGCGGACCAGGCTGCTTGATTGCCCTGGCAGCATTCGCGAACCAGGCGCTCGCTCGACCATGAGAGCTCGCGCGGAAGGGTTTCCGGCTTCACCGTTTTGCACCGGCCGCGGCTCCGCTTTCCTGTCGAAGATAGAGCTGTTCAACATTCCATAGGGTGATGGGCTCTAAAATAGCCGGCTTGAAGTTTTCTACATTCTTTTTGGCGCCCACCAGAATGTTGGGCGTGGCCAGAAAGACATAAGGAAGATTGGCGGCGATAATCTTTTGGACTTGGTCGTAAAAGCGCTTGCGCCGGGCGTAATTCAGCTCGATCATCTGCTTCTGCATCCACTGGTCGATTTGCGCCTCCCAGTCCGTGGCCGGCTTGGTTTCTCCCAGGTGCCAAAGGTGTGCGCTTCCGGACGACAACCATACGTTCATCTCGGGATTTGGGTCGGCATCTCCGCCGCCCAACCCCATAACCGCAGCTTCGTAATCGAAGGTCTGGAATACGCGGTCGAGAAGGGCGCGGAACTCCAGCGGAAGCACATGGACGTCCATTCCCAGCTGGCTCAGGTCGTCCTGAATCAGGGCAGCGATTTTGGTTCGCTGGTTGTTTGAGGAACTGGCCACAATCGAGAACTGTACCGGTCTATTCTGGCGATCAACCAGGCGGCCATCGTTGCGCCACGAGAAGCCGGCCGACTTCAGCAAGTCCCGCGCATGCTCCACTGAGCGCGCAGGGTGAGGCAAGGATTGATCCATCCAGAACTTATTGGATGGGCTTACATTTCCCCACAGCGGCATGCCGCGCCCTGCGTAGACCAGCTTCACGATGGCTTCCCGGTCGATGGCCGAGGAAACGGCTTGTCGGAACTTCAGATCCGAGAACCACGCGAGTTGAGGCCCGAGCTTGCTCGCGGTTGGTCCCTTTACGTCGTTGAGGTTGAAGAGAAGAAAGTTGTATTCCAGGCTGGGGCCGAGATCGAACAGCTCATAGCCGCGATTTTGCGCATCCCGGGACAGGAGCGCGTAATTCTCGGCATTGATGCGGCTCATGATGTCGGTATCGCCAGCCTGGAAGCGAATGACCTGAGCGTCTTCATTTCCTGCAAACAGGAAGACCAGTTCGTCGAGGTACGGAAGCCGGTTGTTTCTCTGATCTACTTTACAGAAGTAGGGATTGCGCTCGAGCACAATGCGCTGGCCAGGAACATACTGCTTCAGCCGGAACGGGCCCATGCCGGCCATTTCCGCAGGTGATGTGGTGACGTTCCACACCTGCGTAAACCGGTCTTCGTGATACGCCTTCTCCAGAAGGTGGCGCGGCATGATGGCCAGACTGTCGAAGATGCGTTCAGCGGCGGCGTAAGGCTGAGTCAGAGTGAATCGCACCGTATAGGAATCAATCTTCTGCACTGCAATCGGTTTTCCACCAACAATCAGGAGGTCCCGCTGCGGAGAATGGATCTTTTCGTCCAGGTAGACCTGGAAGGAGAACACCACGTCGTCAGCATCGAAGGGCTGACCGTCGGAAAATCTTAACCCTCGCCGCAGCTTCAGAGTGAAGACCCGGCCATCACCGGACGTCGTCCACGACTTGGCCAGCGACGGTTCCGTTTTTTGCGAGTCCCGGTTGATGTGGATCAGGTCAGCCATCATCCGGCCGATCACCTCGCGCGAGCGCACGTCGGCAGCGGTGACAGGATTGAGAGTCTTTGGCTCGGCACTCTGGGCAACAACCAGGCTCCCGCCGTAATGACCAACTTGGTTGTCCGTGACCTGTAATTCTTCGCCTGATTGCGGCGGCTGCGGGGAAGATAAGGCGACAGCACGGGGCCCAAAAGCTAACACCAAGGCGGCGAGCCATGCCAAACGGTGCATATGTGATTTATTTAGACCGTGGTCGATTGTAACCGCTTGAGGAATGCATCCGCTACCGCAAGGTAACCAAGAGAGAAAACTATCAAAGCCAGTCCCGGGATGAACATCCACCAATACGACACCAGGACGTTGTACTGCTGTAAATTCGCCAGCAGACTGCCCCAGCTGGGCAGGGGTTCGCTCAATCCCAGACCAAGAAACGACAGAGTCACTTCTGCAACCACATATTGAGGAACCAGCAACGCCGCTTGTGTCAGCAAGACTCCATAAGTATGGGGCAACACATGTCGGCGAAGAATATGGATGTCGGAAGCGCCAAAACCACGGCTGGCTGCAACGTACTTACGAGTCTTGGCGCTGAGCACGACGCCTCGCACCAGACGCGCCGGGCGCGCCCATCCGACGGATCCGATCACTGCTACCAGAAGAAAGAAGGTTTGCATTGGACTGATGTAGAGCGGCAGGAATGCCCGCACCGCCAGCAACAGATAGAGCCAGGGCAGAACCAGAAAGAGTTCCGCGGTGCGCATCACTAATTCGTCGATCCATCGTCCATAGAAGCCGGAAATGGTGCCGAGCAGCAGCCCCAACATCAGTGAAATCAACGTGGCCAGCAAACCCGAAGCCAATGAGATGCGGCCACCGTACAATATCCTGGAAAATTGATCCCGCCCATAGTTGTCGCTGCCCGCCAGAAAAATCTGCGCCGGAACTTCCACACCGAACAAATGAGTGTGTGCAGAAAAAAGACCGGCTATCTTGTACTCGGGGCCCTTCACCAAGAAATGGATCGGGTACGCTTTATCGTGGGATTCTTCGTACTCGTACAAACTTTGGGGTCGGGAGATCCATTGGCAAATGAAGGGACGCAGGTGGAAGCGTCCTTGAGTATCGATAAAATGAGGGCGTGTAGGTGGCACAAAAGGAAGATTCCGATTCTGACTGGTGGGATCGTAGGGCGCCACAAAGCCAGCGAACACTATGACGGCGTGCAGTAGCACGAGAAATGTCACGGCGGCCCAGAATTTCTTTTTGCTCGTCATTTTCTCGCCCAACTCGCTTCTCGCCCTATTGCATCCTTATCCGTGGATCCGCGGCGACGAGCATTACATCCGCTAAGAAGTTGCCAAGGATCATGAAAACAGTCGATAACATCACCACTCCGACCACGACATACAGGTCCCGGGACATGGTTGCTTCCAGGAGCAGGGGCCCCAGTCCTGGCCAGCCGGTAACGACTTCGACCAACAGCGACCCACTGAGAAGACCGCCCACCGAGAATCCGAATAAAGAGATCAAAGGATTAGCGGCCGCTGGAAGCGCGTAGCGAAACAGCAGCCGGGTTTTTGCAACTCCGTGTCCGCGTGCAGCCTGGACAAACGGAGCCTTCAGAACCTCGGTCATGCTTGCGCGCACATGTCGCAGCAGGATCGGCAGACCGGCCAGTACCAGCGTGATGACTGGAATGATCAGGTGCATTATCAAGTCGCCGAGTTTTGACCAGCGGCCGAGTTGGTCGAAGCCGACCGACGCCATCCCTCCAACCGGCAGCGCGTGGGTTCGAACCGCCAAGCACAGAAAGCCCAAGACCAGCACCAGTTCCGGCACCGAGAGGAGAATTGAGGTACCTCCCCTGCACAGCCGGTCACTCCACGCGTCGGGGTGGTCGGCGATCCAAATCCCCAACGGCACCGCAATCAGCCAAACCAGCAGAGTAGCCACTCCCGTAAGCAGCAGCGTATTGCCCGCTCGCAACATAAGCAGGCCGCGCACCGGAGAGTTGTAGGCAAAGGAGTAGCCCCACTCGCCCTTGAACACCGACTTTACCCAGCCGACATATCTCACGGATGTGGGTTGGTCCAGTCCGTAGTGAGATCGAAGAGCCGCGACCGTCTCCGGCGAGATCTGCGGATTCAACTTGATTTCATCGAAGAAGCTGCCCGGCGCCAAATCGGTGAACAGGAAGCAGAGTAGCGAGGCCCCAACCAGAAGCAATATTCCGTGAGCCAGTCGCCGCCCGAGGTACTTCATGTTCTCATTCCCGGCTGCGCGGTTCGAAAGGCCAACTCAAGGCCCGGCGTCGCGGCCAGCAGCTCGCGAGTGTGGGTGTGCTGCGGATTGCCAAACACCCGTTGCCTGGTTCCGCGCTCGACAATCGTACCCTGATGCATCACGGCGATATGATCCGCAACCTGCCCCACCAGGCTTAGGTCGTGAGAGATCAACAAACAGGTCAGCGACCGAGCGAACCGGATGTCCGCAAGCAGGTTCAATATTTGCGCCTGCGTCACCAAATCAAGACCTGAGAGGGACTCATCCAATATCAGCAGCGTGGGCTGCAGCGCTATCGCCCTGGCGATGGCCAGCCGTTGCCGCTGGCCGCCACTGAACTCCAGTGGAGAACGATCGGCCCAGTCCGCCGATAAGCCCACTTCTTCCATCAACTCGCAGGCCCGCAGACGCAGCTTTCGCCCGGACTCGCGACGCTGGACTTCGAGAGGCTCGGCGACGATTTGCGCGGCTGAGAAAAATGGATTCAAGGCGCCGGCAGAATCCTGAAAGACCATCTGGATCTTGGGTCGCAGCCACGCCAGCTCATGAGCAGCGCAGCGCGATATTTCCCGTTCTTCAAACCAGATTTCTCCCGCGTCGGATTTTTCCAGCATGGCCAGACAGAGGGCAAGAGTCGATTTTCCTGAGCCAGAAGCACCCACCAGAGCGGTGAGACATTCCGGCTGAAGCTCCAGGTCTACATTCTTAAGCGCATCCACGGCAAACTCGCTTCGCGAGAATACTGGGCGGTGCACGTACCGCTTGTGCAACCCCTTCACCCGAACGAGTGCCGGCTTGGCCGCGCGCTTTGCCCCTTGCTCAGCTGTCATGATTGAAACAACTCACGCGATGACCGGCTTCTGGCGTGACTTCCCCCGGATTTTCAGTCCGGCAAATCCCCGTTCTCAGCGAACATCGCGGCTCGAATGCGCAGCCCTGGCTCAAACTTTGCCAATCGGGTGGACCACCGGGGATGACAGGTAAGTGGCTTCCAAAACCGGAATCACCCGGGCGGGTAGATCGTGGCATCAGGTCCAGCAAGCCCTTGGTGTAAGGATGCCGTGGACGGAAAAACATTCTCGACCCGCTACCCTCTTCAACCGCACGGCCGGCATACATTACGGCCACGCGGTCGGCAAATCCGGCCAGCAAGGCTGGATTGTGAGTGATGAAGATGAGCGTCGTGCCAACGGTTCGATTGAGGTTTCGCAGTACTCCCAGAATCTCGGCCTGTACGGTTACATCCAGAGATCTGGTCGGTTCGTCGGCAATGATCAGATCTGGCCGGCAAGCTAGCGCCTGGGCAATCGCAACTCGATGCAGTTCTCCTCCGCTCAGCTGATGTGGGTAAGCGGCATAGATCCGCCCGGTGTCTGCCAGTTGGACCTCGCGCAGCATCGACTCGACTTCCTGTTTGCGCGCTTTGCGCGTGAGGCTGCGGTGCGCGATGATAACCTCAGCAATCTGGTCGCCGACGCGCATTACCGGACTCAGCGCAAACCCGGGCTCCTGGTGGATCAACGAGATCTTCGCGCCTCGAATTCTGCGCAGTTGTCTCTCGGGCAACCCCAGCAATTCCTCATTGCGAAACAGAATCGAACCCTCAATCCGAGCGTCCGCAGGAAGCAATCCGAGTATGGATAACGCGAGAGTGCTCTTACCGCACCCGGATTCTCCCAGGACTCCGAGCACTTCGCCTGCCGCTATTGCAAGATCGAGTTGCCGCAGCGCCATCACCGGCGATGGGCCGCTGCCAGCGTAACTCACACTTAGCCCACAGACCCGGAGCAGCCCGGCGGCCTCGTCGAAGGATGACGCAACTGGGACCGGCTTCAACCAAAGGCTCCTTAGGACTGCTCTCTGCTGAACCAAATTTTGACGGATAACTTCGCGGAAGGCTAAGTAACCGAGGTAACCGAAAATCTGAGCTTATGCTGGTAGTCCTATGTGTACGCGCCATTGCTTGTGGGGTGCCCGATTGCGGGTTGCCAGTCGATTTCGGTTACGTCTTGGTTGCCAAGCGAGGATCGAAGCGAAAGGCCAGCGGCTGGCCGATGCGCGCCCGGGCAAAATCCAGATGGACTGGATTCAGCAGAAGAGTGTCTTCCCCCGGGACTAGGGCACTCGGAACCCGGAGCACAGCTGGACGGCCACGAAGAATCCAGTCATCGCCGATGGACCGGAGTTGTGCAGGCGCGGGATCAGACCTCCAGTGCCAGGGCCAGGCTGAGGGCTCAACCGTTCTGATCAGCGATGGATCGAAATCCACCCCGATTAGCCCGTACTGTTCCAGCGGCTCCGACGAGTCAAGATGGACCAGCATCTACAGAACGGCAAGCGTCCCGGCGGCTGCCGGCGAGACACCGGCGTTACGGCAAGGCTGCGACGCCATCCCTGACGACAACAACTTCTTTTCCCATGCGCTCGCCCACTTCCATCGCGGTAGCAACGGTATCGTCGTCGGTCTCGAGACCACGAATGATTTCTAACCGCGTCCCGGTCTCGACCGGGCCAGAAAAACGCATGCCCAGGCAATTCCTGGCGCGATAGGTGACGCGCGCAATTTCGGTGATGCTGAGGGAAGCAAGGTTGGAAACAAGAATCGTGTCCGGACGGCAGATCTTGTCGAGAAGGGTGAATATCTCAATCTTCGATTCCATCTCCTCCGGGCCGGCTTCGATGACCAGGTCAGCCTGGCGGGCAGCGTCTTCGACAAAGCCGGCAAACTCCAGACGGGAGAACGCGGCATCGACCGCGCCAGCGGAAAACCTCCCCGCTTCTAGCGCTTGATCAAGGCTGTCGCGAAGTTCGCTCTCCGCACGGCGCAGGGCGTTGGGTAAAAGATCCTCCAAAATGGTGCGATAGCCGCCCATAGCTGCCGCCAGTGCAATCCCTCGGCCCACTTTGCCGGCGCCAATCACGCCGATGGCGCGGACCATCGCGCGGACCTCGGCCACTACTGTCCCTTGTCCAGTTGCCCCAGCACGGCGTTGAGATTGGTACTGGCAGTGCGAATGTTCTCGGCGAGACGCTTGCGCTCATCTGGGTCCATCAATGGAATAGAGGCGCTGATGCGGCGGAGCGTGGTGTTAATGTCGTCGACGTAGTTGATGAGACGAATTAGTTCTCCGGTAGCTGCCATAGTTCAACCTGCTCCTGTTGCCCGCTGTCCGGGCGTCACGCTATTTGCCTGCTGATGGTTTGTGCGCAGTCACACGCTTCGGGTGATGCCACCATTCTCAACCGTGGAGACGGTTTAGTAAAGGCACGTTGGGGGCCAGTAGTGGCTTGGTTTGAACAAATCCCCCACACCGGCGTCATCCTGAGGGACTTCAGTCCCGAAGAGCCTGGCCCGAGCCAAGGCGAAGGGATGTGGCGCGCATCAGTGCAATTGCTGGGGAAAAATTCTGATCCGCTGCCCGCAAGATCCTTGGCAAGCTCAGGATGACGGCGTGCATAAGGCAGAACTTAAAACTGAGCCACCACCTGGTGATCCATGCGCTTGGTCAGCCAGCAAGCCCAAGCAGAGGCGCGATGCGTTCGAGGATTTCCGCCATTACCCGCCTGGATACCCGGCCGCATTTTTCCGCGCGACGCGCCCGCCAATCCAGGCTCCCGAGATGATCAGCGAGCACTACGCCCGGGATGGGCAACGTCTTCGGTAGAGGAACTTCGAAGGGATAGCCCTTCACCTGATTGGTAACCGGACAGACGGTCGCCAGTCTCGACCTACGGTTATAAACACTGGGCGACAGTACGACTGCGGGCCCGCGGCCAGCATGCTCGCGCCCTACTTGAGGAGTGAAGTCCAGCCAAATGAGATCGCCGGCCTTCGGCACATAGCTGGGTATCACAGCAGTTCATACCCCACGGGCTCCCCCCAGTCTGTGTGAGCATGGCAGTTTTGCGGGGTAATTCCTCGAACCAGTTGAGAGATGGAACGTTGGGGTTTGGCTGTCAGAATTTGAATTGCTCCCGGTCTGGCCACTTTGAGTTCCAGGTGGTCCCCACGCTTCAATTTGGCGGCGGCCACCACCGGCTTGGGAATCCGAATCGCTAGACTATTGCCCCACTGCGCAACTTGGGTCCTAGGTTCCATGTAGATACATTGTATCTACATGGGTGCAGATTGTCCCATCGTGTGAATTTCCACCCCTATCTGAGGCAGCGTCGAACTCTCTTCATTTCGGAACTCCGACTGAGTGCAACTTTAGTAATAGCCACGATCAATGTTATTTATTGGTCTTCTGAGTTCCTGGTGAATCTAATGTCAATATGAGCGATAAGCCTTTGAAACGTTACCTTTTTGCCAGTGACTTCGATCAGACCCTGACGTTCGACGATTCCGGGTATGTATTGAGTGAACTGGTGGGCATTCCGACTGCCGAATTCGAACGTAAGGCCCAGGGGATGGCTAAGCTGAACCTGGTCCAGCAGGGCGCCGAACTGTCGTACCTGTTGCTGCATGACCCCGAATTTCGCGCCCGGGTACGCAAGCAACATTTGTACGAAGTGGGCAAAAATATTCGCCTGAAAGATAACATCGAGCTGCTTTATCAGATTCTCGAAAACGGAGTGGATGGTTATCACTTCGATTTCTACGTCCTTTCCGCGTCCCCGGTTGAGGTGATTCAGTCGGCGCTGGAAGGGATCGTGCCGCGGGATCACATTTACGGCACCGAATTCGTCTATAGCGCAAGGGGCGAGATCGAGTCTCTGGTTCGGGCTACGGCTGGCTATGGCAAGGTGACGGCGCTCGACAAGTTGCAGGCGGAATTGCAGATCGGGCCGGACCACATTATCTACACCGGCGACGGAGGTTCCGACATCAATGTAATGCTGCATGTCAAGATGCGCGATGGATTCACCATCGCAGTGTCTGAGGCCAAGCATGTCTCTCAGATCGCTAAAAGGACGATCCTTAGCACAAGCGCGCTGGCGGTTCTGGGACCGATTTTGGAGGAAACTGTGGGCTGGGAACGGGCGCGCATTCGCCAGTTCTTCGAGTCCTACGGAATTCTGATTCAGGAGTGGGACAGCGTGCGCACCGACTGGCTGACGTTGCGTCCTGCAGTAAAGGACTTGTCCGAGACTGTGGCTGCGGGCGTCTGATTCCATGATTCCAGTATCCAACCGGAAGATTCGCGCCAAGCGTCCCAACTGGTAGGTGACGGCGGTCACCAGGGGTGCTATAGGACTGGGTTGCGCACTTGCCTGCGGTGCGTCGACAATAGATAAATGCTTCGTGACAAGGCCCTGATTCCCCTATCGCACCAGCACCAGCATTGCCTGGCGCTGTGTGTACGTCTGGATCGAGCCCTCCAGGCGGGCGAGGTGGACCTGGAAGCATGGCAAGCGGAGATCCAGCAGATTTTCGAACAGGAAATCACATTCCACTTTGCGGCGGAGGAAAAAGAGTTGTTTCCAGTGGCGGCGCGCTTCCCCGAGCTGCAGCCCCTGGTCCAGGAACTTCTCACCGGGCACGCGCTGCTGCGCAATTTCTTTTCACGCGCCGCCGCTCGCTCCCTCCACGTTGCTGGCTTACAGGTGCTGGTGGAAAAGCTGGCATCCCACATTCGCAAGGAAGAACGCGAACTGTTTGAGGAAATGCAGAGGCTGATGACGCCGGAGCAGTTGTCTGCGGTAGGTACGGCCCTGCAGCAGTCGCTCGCGGATGCTTCCACTGCATGCACTCTCCCCAATGCAGCGACCCGGCTGCGGCCGAAGGAATAGCACAATCTTCGGTCTCGGCCCGCATCTTCGGGCCGGCTGGTCGCTGCCTGAATCCTCTGCGGCGATTCTTTCATCTAGCACTCATGCATCAAGATGGGGCTTTTTTCCCGCTTGCGGATTATTCGGAGCCAGCTGTCGAGCCGTCGAGTAGGCACGCACTCGATGATTCCGCGTTGCTCGATGCTTACTCAGACGCGGTTGTTGGGGCCGCTGAAAAACTCAGCCCCTCCGTGGTCAAGATTGATGTTGCCCAGGCGGGCAAAAGCCGCTCGGGCGAGCCGCGCGAGCGGCAAGGTGGTGGGTCGGGTTTCGTGTTCACTCCCGACGGCCTGATTCTCACCAATAGTCACGTGGTCCATGCCGCCACGCGGATTCAGGTGTCCTTCGCGGATGGGCGCCGCTTCCCTGCCCACACAATCGGCGACGATCCCGCCACCGATCTCGCGGTGGTGCGAGTCGATGTGCCCAATAACGACGCGCCCAGCCTGGTGGCCGCTCCCCTGGGAGATTCGCAGAAGGCGCGGGTGGGCCAACTGGCCATTGCTATCGGCAACCCCTATGGCTTCCAGTACACGGTCACAGCGGGCGTAGTGAGCGCCCTGGGACGCTCGCTGCGTTCCTACTCCGGACGAATGATCGATGACGTGATCCAGACCGACGCCTCACTCAACCCAGGCAATTCGGGAGGACCGCTGGTAACTTCCGATGGCCGCGTCATCGGAGTAAACACCGCCACCATCATGGGTGCGCAAGGGTTGTGCTTCGCGATCGGGATCAACACCGCGAAGTTTGTCGCCGGGCGGCTGCTGCAGGATGGAAGAATCCGGCGCAGTTATATTGGCGTTGAGGCTCAGACCGTTCCACTCCACCGCCGCCTGGTACGCTTCTACAACCTGCCCCAGGAAACGGGCGTGGTGGTGAGCTCAGTGACAAGCGGCAGTCCAGCGCAGAAGGCCGGATTGCGGGAGGGCGACGTGATTGTCGCCCTCGAAGGCAAACCTGTGGCCGGCGTGGATGACTTGCACCGGCTGCTGACGGATGCGCGGGTGGGCGTGAGCAGCTCCCTTACGGTGCTGAGGTGGACGGAGAAGCTGGAACTGAACGTCGTCCCCGAAGAATCGCGGAATGGGTAGGTTGTATGGCGGGCGCCCCTTCGACTTCGCTCAGGGCGGGCTCTCGCCCGCGCGGATTGAGGTAAGAAAGGGTGCCGAGCTGTGGCCGGCTGAACGGGCGAGGGTGTCCGCCCTACATGGTTCGAAAGCTCAAATCGCGGCCAATTCGTAGAGATATTCGACGTGCGAGCGCACCGCGCCGTCCATTCCCTGAACATTTGGGTTCGTCGATTCGATCACATAGTACTCATCGGGCGCGTGGGCGCCGCTGCCGTGACCCATACCGAAGTGGCCGGCGGGCAGGTGCAAGGGATCGCCGGTGAAGACGTATCCTGGCCACGAGCCCGCGCTGCGCGGCAGGATGATGGGGTCAATTCCCTTGCCGCGATAGAAAGCCACCTGGGCGCGGATCAGCGGAGCATCGGCGGAAGTGCTGTTGGGGTCGTAGCCACCGGTCATGTTTACTTCGATGTCGCCGAAGCCGCGATTGGCGAGATGGGCTTTGAGCGCGACAAGAGCCTCGTCGGCCTTCATGTCGGGCACCAAGCGGAGATCGAGCTTGGCTACGGCGCGGTGTGGAAGGATGGTCTTGCCGCCCGGTCCCGTGTAACCGCCTACCAGGCCCTCGATATTTACCGTGGGCCGCGACTGCAGCAGTTCTAGCGCCTGCTGGTAGTTCACGTCATGCATCCAGTGGTCGACGCTAAGTTGTTTTTTGGCGACGTTCTCATCGAGACGGCGTGCGGCCTCGGCAATCATTTTCCTTTCGGTGTCGGACAACGGACGCGCCTTGTCAGCGAAACCCTCGATCGCGGGGGTGTTGCCGTCGGGCGAGACCAGCGTGACCAGAGCCTCCACCAGATGCCACGCCGGGCTGTCGAGCATGGCCTTGGTGCTGGAATGAACGTCCTTGCGCGGGCCGCGTCCCCATTTCTCACCGCTCGAGACCAGTTCGAGCTCGATCACGCCTTTGGCGCCAAGGGTCATGGTGACTTTGCCGTCGAGATCCTGCTCGGCGGACGGCATGTAGACGCCGTTGCATTTGCGGAGCGCCGCTAGCACCTCGGGCCGACGCACAATCTGCGGGAAATGGGGCGAACCGATTTCTTCTTCTCCTTCGGCCACCAGCACCAGGTTCACCGGCAGCTTGCGCCCGGCGTTGCGAAACGCATGCAGCGCGGCTATGAATGAGGCCTCCGGTCCCTTCTGGTTCACGGCGCCACGACCGACGACAGCTTTGCCCAAGCCTGGCTTGTCTACCACTGCGGCCTCAAACGGAGGCGATGACCACTCCGCGGGATCGGCCTGCTTCACGTCATACATGAAGTAGAGGCCGAGGGTGCGCGAAGCGCCGGCGTCGAGCGTGGCGAAGATGCCCGGCTGGCCGTCGGTGGGAACCTTGGTGACCTCGCCGAATCCGGCGTCGCGCAGCATGCGTATGGTGAGGTCGCAGCCTTCGTCCATGCCGCGTTTCTCAGCGGCAATGGAGGGTTGACGAATCCACTGCTGCAGCCGCTGCACGGATTCGTTGTGGCGCTGGTCGATTTCTTTCTGGATGGCGATGAGGTCGAGGTTGTCCGCAGCGGCGAAGGGATCGCGGGAGAAGGCAAGGGTGGCGGCGCTGGTGGCTGTGGCTTGGAGGAATCGGCGTCGGTTCATGGGCGGGAGGATAATTCGGGGGGGTGGGCGGTGTAAAGAGCAGGGAGTCGGCTGACAAGCCTGCGTTCGCTTCTGTGTATCCGGAAATCTACAAACCGCTGCGCCCCGTGTGCCGCTCGAGTAATTAAGGGAAAAGCTGCCTTCCGCTGCTCCGGTCACAATCTCAGACCAAAGCCGACCAAAGATGACAGGGGAGCGGTGAGACCACGGGCGGTTAACAGCAAGAATTTGGCGCAGGAGCGATTCTTAGAATTCTGGCGCCTTCGTTTCTCGGAGCCAACTTTTATCGTTGCCCCCAATCGAAGCGCCACATGCGTGGCAAATCGACAACCGTAGTAAAAAACTGGGCGGCGCATCTTCGAGCACCGGAAACGCCGCCCGGGTTACTGTTCAGCTACTTCAATGTAATATCCCGTGTCAGGATACTAGCGATCACTTTCGCGTTTTGTACACGCTTGTCGATCACCTGCTGCTCTTTACTCTTGTCGCCGTACTGCTTCATACGGAGATCAAGAACTTTTTGCGCTAGGCCGTCGAGCGCGGCAAAGTTCTTGTAGCTGAGGGTGAAACCAATATCCCAGTCCTCTGGGTTGGCTTTCGTTGTGTTCAGAAAGATGCTGTAGTTTTCAATCAGCCCCGCCTTCTTTTCTGCGTCCCAAATCGGCTTGATGTTATTTTTGAGGTCGTCCATGAACGCGTTGAAACGTCCGGGCAATATTTGGACCAAGGTGACCCGTGTGACTCCTCCTTCGGTGTATTGGTCTTGTGCGACTGCCGAGGCGACTGACATCAAAGAGAGACAAACTGCCATAACTCCGAACCGAATGGCTTGTTTCATACCCATTCACCTCCGTGAATTGATGCCGCAGGAGTCTAACTGAGCATGGGGGTTGCCGTAAAGACAAAGACCAGGAAGACAGGAAGAGGCGATGAGATAAGTCTTAGGCTCCGCCCTTGCCTGTCAGCCCCAGCTCGATTCGTGGGGTGTTGCTTGGCGATCTTTCATGGAGCCATCTTCGACTCCTGCGGGATCATGCGCGACGTAGTTATCAGCATCATGGGCACACCGGCGCAGCAGGAACGAAACGGGATATGGGACAGAACCAAAGCCGGATTACAGCGTGCCCGCCGTGCTGGCAAAAGAGCGGCCGTGATGCTGTTCGAGGTAGACGTGAAGGCCGCTCGTAAGATGGAGGCCGAAGGACTCAGCGTGGGGGGCATTGCGGCGATGATTGGTATTAGTGTGAACACGTTGCAGAGAGCAGTTCAGGATGATCTGCCAAAATCGAACGAGAAAACGGGATGAGGTTCGGAAAAAGCGACGATGCAAACTAGCGACTGAGTAGGAAACGGGTTCAGCTTCAAGCAGTGGTTGCGGAGGTGCGTCGAGCGGATTTGGCGCACGCGAACGAGCTTGGGCAACTACGGACATTTGGGATCAGCGACTTTTCCCCGGAACAAGGGTTTTTGCTTGCTCCGTTTTTAACGTCGTGACCCGACAGGCAATGCTAGTCCGGGGTACCTAGTAAAATCTATGCAATATTAGATATTAAAGGTAGGGTCAATCCCCCAGTTTTGGTGCAGGTGTGGAATTGCGAGGTCGTGTTGGGCCGCTTGGACAGTCCGGTCTCCGACCACGCTAGATTTTCCTGTTTTTGTCCGCTTGCGAGTTGCGCTGTTTTGAGCGATTCTCGCGGAAGTTGAATCGGTAAGTTACGGACGATGCGCAACGACATTCCTTATCATTGCAACCACCGCCACCCTATGTTAGCGTCAACAAACAGCAGAGGTTAGCTTGCAATCGACGATTCCTGCCGGGTTGGATCGCAAGGAAGCGGAAGTTTATCATCGGCTCGATCCGGCGCGGCTCCCAAGACACATCGCCATCATCATGGACGGCAACGGCCGCTGGGCGCGACGCCGGCACTTGCCGCGCGTGGCCGGCCACCGGGCCG
>Ga0209701_10000362_pt1 | contig 25531 bp, 22 predicted proteins | sample CZO8metaG_4_FD_188356 | JGI IMG/M metagenome (GOLD analysis project Ga0209701, IMG submission 188356) | Vadose zone soil microbial communities from the Eel River Critical Zone Observatory, Northern California, USA - CZOApr15con2H3.8 metaG... | ecosystem: Environmental > Terrestrial > Soil >... | reverse complement strand
GGCCCGCAGACTAACGACGGCGACGACGACGATTTCGTCACTGGGTGTGCCCATGACGACTTCTACTACTACCGTGTTCGATGGTACTGGAATCGGCGTTGCCATAATTGATTCCGGCATGGATACCGCTCATGTGGCGTTTCTGGGAAGGGACAATCAGTCCCGCATTGTCTTCAGCCAGGATTTCACTGGCGAGAACCGCGTCGACGACCCATACGGCCACGGAACCCACGTTGCTGCAATTGCGGTAGGCAACGGCCGAATCGCGCAGGGTGCATACACTGGTATCGCGCCGAATGCAAACATTGTCAATCTGCGCGTGCTGAACTCGCAGGGCACGGGCAGCGTAGCAGGAACGCTGGCCGCGCTCGATTGGGTCCTGAGTAATCGCACGACCTACAACATTCGTGTAGTCAATATGAGTCTCGGTACGCCGGCAGTTGATTCCTATTCAAATGATCCAATATGCCGCGCGGTTCGTCGGCTGGTTGATGCCGGGGTCGTGGTTGCTGCTGCGGCCGGCAACAATGGCAAGAACAGCGCAGGTCAGAAAGTCTACGGACAAATCCATTGTCCCGGCAACGAGCCTTCTGCAATCACCGTGGGAGCGGCAAACACCTATGGCACCGATGCTCGCAACGACGACACAATCGCGACCTTCAGCTCACGCGGCCCGACCCGTAGTTACTGGACAGGCGCAGATGGCGTCAAGCACTACGACAACTTGATTAAGCCCGACCTGGTCGCGCCTGGCAACAAGATTGTTGACGCTGAATCGGACGGCAACCTTCTGGTAACCCAGAATCCGCAACTGAATGTCGGCGTAAGCTCCGCGGACAATCGCAAAGAGATGATGCTCAGTGGGACTTCGATGTCCTCGCCAATGGTCGCGGGTGCGGCAGCTCTGCTGCTACAGGCTAATCCCACGCTCACCCCGAACATGATTAAGGCTCTGTTGATGTACACGGCCCAACCGCTCAATGGCTTCAATACGTTTGAGCAGGGAGCTGGCGAACTCAACGTCGAGGGCGCGATGCGCGTAGCTCGTTTGGTGCGCAGGGATTTCGGAAGCAGCAAACCCATAGGGGCGCCGCTATTGACGACGTCGGTTCCGCCTGTACCTTCGACAACCATTGCCGGGTCTACCTTCACCTGGTCGCAGGGAATCCTCCTGGGCCGGCATTATGCAAAAGGCACCAGCCTGATTACCACGTATCAGCCTGTCTATGCCCAGGGCGTCATCGTCAGCGACGGCGTGATCATCAGTAACGGCATTATCGTCAGCGATGGCATTGTCGTCAGCGATGGAGTTGTCGTCAGCGACGGCATTGTCGTCAGCGATGGCATTGTCGTCAGCGATGGCATTGTCGTCAGCGACGGCATTGTCGTCAGCGACGGCCTTACCCTGAGTGATGGCGCTCCCTTCATCGACATGGGCATTATCGTTAGTGACGGCATCATCGTTAGTGATGGTTACCTTCTGGTTGACGGCGTTATCGTCAGTGACGGCATCATTGTCAGCGACAGCAACGGAATAATTGTCAGCGATGCATATGTGCAGGCCCAGACAGCCATGCTCGGAGGCGATCCAGCCGACGGTTGCCCGGTAATAATCGATACCGGTGATGACTACCTCGACTACTAAGCCGTGACTTGTCGGAATCACCCACTGGTTGCTGTCAAAAGAGACAAGATGCTGCAACTTAGAAACGACAAACCAACCGTCCCTCTGGCCCCGGAACTCACTCCGTCGGTTGAGCCCCTCAAAGGCGAGCACGAGGCAGAAGTCCTGGATTTTCTTTCGGCTCATCCCCTCCTTACGTTCGTGATGACCGGCTGGATAAAGGACAATGGCCTCGTAAGCCAACTGAATCGCGGTACCTTCTACGGGTCGCGTAACCAACTTGGTGAACTGGACGGCGTCGCGCTAATCGGACACGTTACCTTGTTCGAAACCAAGTCCGAGAGCGCACTAGCTGAGTTCGCCAGACTTACCAACGCCTGTTCATCCGCCTTCGTGGCGATGGGCGAAACCAACAGGATGAGCTCCTTCCTCAATTATTTCCCTGAAGACAAGCGCCCACGACTGATTTGCCGTGAGGCATTGTTTGAGCAGCGGTCCAAGGAGCGGGTGGAAGATGTCGTCGGTTGTTTGCGACGAGCGACGCCCGAGGAAGTAGACTTGGTGGTGCCAGTGCATGCCGCAATGACGCTTGAAGAAACCGGAGTCAACCCTTTGGAAACTGATCCGGCCGGCTTTCGCGAGCGTTGCGCCCGTCGGATTCAACAAGGGCGAGTATGGGTATGCGTTAAGGACGGCCAGCTGCTCTTTAAGGCGGACGTTATCAGCGACTTGCCCGAAGTTAACTATCTCGAAGGAATCTATGTTATCCCGGAGAGACGTGGACAAGGCTTCGGGACTCGCTGCATGAAGCAGCTGACCAACACTCTTTTGACCCATACGAAGTCAGTCTGTCTGCTGACAAAAGAGGAAAAATCTGCCGCTCAGGTTTGTTACCGAAGTGCCGGTTACAAGCTCCGCGAACAGTACGAAACAATGTTTCTGGAACAGGAGTCAGACCAATTGACAAACTGACATCTTTGGCAATCCCATTCACCGGCGTGACGCCCCGGGACTTAACGCGTCACGCCAATCTCTCCTTCAAACAGAACCCGTGAACAAAGAACGCTACGTCAAACCCTTCATTGCTGTGGTCGTCGCGCTCGGCGCCGGGATTATTGCGTTTAGTGCACATCGCCTGGAAGCACCTCGACTCGACATTCGCTTCCTGCTTCTGTTTCTTTTGATGGTTTTCCTCGGTGCCAGACTGGTGATTCGTATTCCCAGCATCAAATCTGAGATTACCGTCAATGATTCATTTGTCTTCCTCACAATGCTGTTTTGTGGCGGCGAGGCCGCCATCCTGGTAGCCGCGGCAGCTGGTTTCTGCTCTTCCCTGCGGGTAACCAAAAAGGTCAGGCTGCATTTCTTTAACGCCGCGATGATGGCCTGTTCGACTTTCCTTACCGTAATAGCGCTTCGTACACTTTTCGGACCCATTGAAAACCTTGCCACCCTCAAACTCTCCGCCAGTTTCGTAGGAGCTCTCGGCCTGATGGCCATGGTGCAGTACCTCGCCAACAGTGGACTTGCAACCTTATATACAGGTTGCAAGATGAACCAGCCATTCTGGTCCACCTGGCGTACGTGCTACCTGTGGACCTCGGTCACCTATTTGGCAGGTGCCTCGGCAGCCTTCATGATTGCCAAGCTCATCACCCTGGTCGGTTTCTATGGCGCGATTGCCACGACTCCAATAGTCGCAATCGTCTACATTACTTATAAGACCTACCTGAAGAATGTCGAGGTTTCGCTGGCCCACGCTGAAGACGCCCAACGGCACGCTGCGGTCCTACGGGAGAGTGAAGAGAGGTTTAGAACCGCTTTCGATTACGCAACCATTGGCATGGCTCTCGTCTCTCCGGAGGGTCGCTGGTTAGAGGTGAATCGTTCGCTCTGCGACATCATCGGCTATTCTGAAGAAGAATTGCTGACTTCGGACATTCAAACTGTTACACATCCTCAAGATCTTGGAGATTTGCTGGTGCAACAGTCAAGATTGTTGAACGGCACGCTTCCGGGATACCAGACAGAAAAGCGATACATCCATAAACTTGGTCACGAGGTCTGGAGTCAGCTGAGCGTTTCGCGTGTCCGCGATCCTGAGACTCAGTCAGTCCGCTTCATTTTTCAGATTCAGGATATTACCGATCGAAAACGCGCCGAGGCCCGCCTGGTCCATGATGCCTTCCACGACGGACTAACGGGCTTGCCCAACCGTGCTTTGTTCATTGATCACCTCAAACTTGCCGTAGCTCGCCGGCGTCGAAAGGAATACGCGCTGTTTTCAGTTCTGTTCCTGGATCTCGATCGCTTTAAAGTGGTGAATGACAGTCTCGGGCATCTGGTGGGCGATCAGTTGTTGATAGCGGTAGCCTCTAAATTGCAGACCTGTTTACGTCCGGGAGACACGATCGCGCGGCTCGGAGGCGATGAATTTACAATCCTCCTGGAAGATATCAAGAGCAACAGCGAAGCCGTCTTTGTGGCCGAACGAATTCAACGAGAGTTGACGCAGCCACTTGCACTCGAGGGCCGGACAGTTTTTGCGTCGGCAAGCATCGGGATCGCCCCCAGTACAACCGGGTACGAGCGGCCGGAAGACATTCTGCGCGACGCCGACACGGCCATGTACTATGCCAAGTCGCTGGGCGGCAGTTGTCACCATGTGTTCGATAAGAGCATGCATGTGCGGGCCGTAAAGCTGATGCAGATGCACACCGATCTGAGAGCAGCGATTGAGAAGGAGCAATTAGTCGTTGAATATCAACCAATCGTTTCGCTCGACACTTTTCGTGTTACTGGCTTCGAGGCCCTCGCCCGGTGGAGACACAGCGAGCATGGCTTGATCAATCCCAGTCAATTCATTCCCATAGCGGAGGAAACTGGGCTAATCATTCCGATCGGGGAGTGGATCCTGCGCGAGGCTTGCTCTCAATTGCGCCAATGGCAGGATCTGTATCCCACCGATTCGCCCCTGACGATGAGCGTTAATCTTTCTGGAAAACAGTTTGCCCAGCCAAATCTCATTGAACAAATAGAACGAGTGTTAGAGGACACACGCCTGAATCCTTCCTCGTTGTGGCTGGAAATAACCGAAAGCGTAGTCGTCGCAAATGTTGAGGCCGCGAGTGAGACGTGCAAGGGCCTGCGCAAGCTCGGAGTGGGTTTGAGCATCGACGATTTCGGCACCGGCTACTCGTCATTGAGTTCGCTTCATAGCTTCCCGATCTCTACCTTGAAGATTGACGGCTCCTTTGTAAGTCGTATGAGCGGTGACAACGAGAACACTGAAATTGTCCGCACGATAATGTCCCTGGCGGGAAACCTCGGCATGGACGTCATCGCGGAGGGTGTTGAGACGCTCGAACAACTCACAAAGCTGAGAACTCTTGGATGTGAGCAAGGCCAGGGATTCTTCTTCTCACGACCAATTTCCGCGAGAGATGCAGAAAACCTGTTGATAGACACTAAGCCGCTGGGTCCGATCCCGGAGTATTATAAAATGGCGGACTCGCTGGACAACATGTTGGTCGCTTAACCGCGCGACCTGCGAACCGGCGGCGAAGGTTGCCGCTTCTGGAAAAGACTCTCGCACCTACTCGCCCCAGTGACTTCTGTCCTTCCTGAAACTGCAGATACATTCTCAGGCCCCGGGCAGCTCCGGCAATCCGGAGCGAGCGTCGATCCTTTCGGCGCCTTTCGTAAGTACACTTAACCCGCATCGGTAAAACGCGTAAGCCAGCACCTCCATACCGGAGGCACGTATTCAAGCGATCGTGGTACAATGACGGCACAAACAAATTCGGTAGTATTAACGCTAAGGAGAAACTGAGAATGCCGTATCCAGAGTTCATGATTGCCCCAATGCGGGAAGAGTTAACGCGTCTCGGAGTCGAGGAATTGAGAACACCAGAAGCAGTCGACGAAGCAGTTAAGAATTCAAAAGGCACCGTGATGGTCATAGTGAATTCGGTCTGCGGCTGCGCGGCCGGCAAAGCACGTCCTGGGATCGCGCTGGCGCTCCAGCACGATGTCCGTCCCGACACAGTCGCGACTGTGTTTGCCGGAGCCGATATCGAAGCGACCGAAAGGGCGCGCGGCTACTTTACCGGTTATCTGCCGTCTTCGCCTTCAATCGGGCTCTTTAAGGATGGCCAGCTCGTTTACATGATGGAGCGCTATCAGATCGAGGGCAAAGGACCCGAGCAGATTGCCGAGGACCTGAAGAGCGCTTTCGAAAAGTGTTGCGCCACGGCAAGTGTCGCGGCGAACTAGAAACCAAGAATCGTATAGTTCATCCTTATAGTTCTTCACCTGTTAGCTTAAATTGATGTAGCTGTGGGATTGAGTTAGGCGGTGCGATCCCCTTGAACGCGCAGAGATTTTCCTGTGCTATGATCGCGCCGATGTCTGCCAACGTTTCCATCTCCCTCGACACCAGAATTCTCGATTTAGCCGTCAGCGGCATCTCTCGTTTTGGGCCGCAAACTGCGAGCAAACTGGCGCTGGCGTTGACCGAAGTCTCGCCCGGAAAAGACGTCAACAATGTCAACGTCGGAGACCTGCTTAATTATCTTCCAATGCGTTACGAAGATCGTTCGGGCATGGTAGAGATTCGGCACTTGTATCACGGACTCGAAGCGTCGCTCGATCTCACCGTGCGGGTGGCCGGCGGATATCCGGTGCGCAATCGACGCTCTTTCAAACAGCGACTGTACATCTTCAAGATTGGGGCAACCGATCAACGTCGGACCGGGCCCCAGGTCATCATCTGGTGGTTTGTTTCCGGCGCCCGCGCGCAACAGATTATTCAGTACAACGCGAAGCGCTTCGTCCCTGGAGCGCGCTTCATTGCGTTTGGAAAATGGGAATGGGACAAGCACGGCACGTACTCGCTCAGACTGAACAAGCCGGATGAGTTGGAATTGATTGCCGGCGCCGACGACGAAGATGGCGAAGTCGAAATCGATCCGAAACTCGCAGCAATTCACGTCGGCCGGAGAGTTCCGATCTATCGAAAGCTTGGAGAGTTTCGGACCAAGCGCCTGCGCGAGATTGTTCACGAAATTCTGGCTCGCATTCCTGACAAATCAATCGGAGAGACTCTGCCGGCAGATTTGCGCAAGCGTCAGGAACTCCCGGCGCGCGCCGACACTCTGCGCCAGATTCATTTCCCGCCTGAGGACGCAGCTTTGGATGATTACGAGCGGGCGCGCAGCCCGGCGCATCGCCGTCTGATATTTGAAGAAGTGTTCTGGTTGGCGCTCGGGCTTTTGGTAAAACGCGGTCAGCGAATCAGAGAGCACAAAGGCGCGACGATCAAGATTGACGACGCGGCCAAACAGCGTATTGCCACCGTGCTGCCGTTCAAACTTACCGACGCGCAGCGCAAGGTTGTCAAAGAAATCTTTCGCGACCTGCGTTCCGATGCGCCCATGAATCGTTTGCTGCAAGGCGACGTGGGCAGCGGTAAAACGATCGTCGCCCTGATTGCCATGCTGGCTGCGATGGAGAATGGCTACCAGACGGCTTTGATGGTGCCCACAGAGATTCTTGCCGAACAGCACGCACGCAACATCAAAAGAATCCTGGCCAGGACCCCTTATCGCGTCGAATTATTGATTGGGTCGATGAAGGTGGCCGAAAAGAGAGCCCTCCATCAGGCGCTGGCCAAAGGCGAAATCGGCGCGTGCATCGGCACGCACGCTTTGATTCAGGAAAGAGTTGCGTTCAAGAGACTGGGGTTGGTGGTAATCGACGAGCAGCATCGCTTTGGCGTGATGCAGCGCGCTGAGTTGCGCGCGCGCGGACTGAATCCCGAAGTGCTGGTGATGACCGCGACGCCGATTCCGCGTTCGCTGGCGATGACCGTCTACGGCGACCTGGACGTGTCGATCATTGATGAAATGCCGCCGGGTCGAACGCCCATAGTCACGAAGGTCTTTGCCGACAACGAAACCGACCGCAAAGAAGTGAAGCAATTGCTTGCGCGCGAAGTCAGGGCCGGGCGCCAGGTCTATGTCGTCTATCCTTTGGTTGAAGAGTCAGAGAAGATGGATTTGCGCGATGCTAGGAAGCGCTATGAATACCTGCGCGACCGCGTCTTCCCAAAGTTTTCAGTGGGGTTGTTGCATGGCCGGATGAAAGGCGAAGAGAAAGAAGAAGTGATGCGCCGATTTGTTAGCGGCAAGATCCAGATCCTGGTGTCGACCACGGTGATCGAAGTCGGCGTCGATGTGCCGAACGCCTCGGTGATGGTGGTTGAGCACGCCGAGCGCTTTGGCCTTTCGCAGCTTCATCAATTGCGCGGCCGTGTCGGCCGCGGCGCCGAGCAGAGTTTCTGTGTGCTACTGGCTTCCGATAAACAAACCGATGTCGCGCGTGAGCGTCTGGGGATCATGGAAGAAACAAACGACGGCTTTCGCATCGCAGAAAAGGACCTGGAGATTCGTGGCCCCGGCGAAGTAATGGGCACGCGGCAAGCCGGTCTGCCTGAGTTTCGCGTTGCCAACCTTGTTCGTGACCTGGATATCCTGCAAGCCGCCCGCAAAGAAGCCGAGTTCTACGTCAATCAGGGCAAGTCGTCACCCGAAGCCGCAAAGATGATTAAGCGCGCACAGAGTGATGCACGGCTGAAGCTGGCGGCCGTTGGCTAGCTTCTCACTGGAAAGCTGTGTCAGAAACCCGACCGTGAGGGAGGGCCTCGAAGCCCTTGCTGACGCGCGGGCTTCCGACACATCTGCGCAATCTGTGGATTGATTTTGCGAATCATTGCCGGTAAATATCGCGGACGAAAGCTGAAGAGTCCGCCATCGCTGCAAACGCGGCCGACTTCGGATCGTTTGCGCGAGACGCTGTTCAATATTCTCGCGCCGCGAATCAACGGCGCGCGCTTTCTCGATCTGTGCGCGGGGTCAGGCGCGGTCGGAATCGAAGCGCTGTCGCGCGGCGCGGCGCACGCTACCTTTGTCGATCGTTCGCGCAAGATGTACGCGTTGATTGAAACGAATCTGAAAGCGCTAAACGCCAGTGACGATGAGATCGAGGTTGTTAGTAGAGAGGCGTTGGAGTTTCTGAAAAGACGCGCGAAGCAGGAAGCGGTTGCCTTCGACATCATCTTTTTCGATCCGCCGTATGCGATGGACTATGAAACGGTGTTGGACTACGTCGGTGAACATGCGACGCGAGTGTTGGCGGAGGACGGCGTGGTGATCGTTGAGCATCATCGGAAGAAAGATTTGAAGGAAGAGTTCGGCGGACTGGGTCGCTATCGAATGCTCAAACAAGGCGATTCGTGTTTGAGCTTCTATAAATCGAGTTAGCGCTGGGAGCGCGGGCGCCCTCGCCCGCACAGCGTGCGTTAGCACGCCAGGGCTTTTTCGCGCTTCGCGCTCAATGCGGACGGGGGCGTCCGCGTTCCCAGTATTAAGTAGCTCGCTCTCAGGTTCAGCTTCGTGTCTCTATTCGGTAGAATCTCCTTACACAGATGCTCGTACTTGGAATCGAAACTTCCTGCGATGAGACCGCGGCTGCGCTCGTGCGTGATGGTCGCGAGATCGTCTCGTCCGTGATTGCCTCGCAGATTGCAACTCATCAACGCTTTGGCGGCGTGGTTCCCGAACTTGCTTCGCGCGAGCATCTGGACAAGATCGTTCCGATCGTCGAAGAGGCGTTCACGCGCGCGAGCCTAACGAAAGAACAAATCGACGGCATCGCGGTCACGATCGGACCGGGCCTGGTTGGTTCGTTGCTGGTGGGCGTTTCTTACGCGAAGGCGATGGCGTTCGCGCTGAACAAACCTCTGGTCGGCGTCAATCACATCGAAGGTCATATCTATTCCGTTTGTTTTGAGAATCCGCCGGTCGAGCATCCAGCGCTGGCGCTAATCGTTTCCGGCGGTCACACAAATCTTTTCTTTGTGCCAGAGCCCGGAAAATACAAAGTCGTCGGCCGCACGCGCGACGACGCCGCCGGCGAGGCGTTTGATAAAGTTGCAAAACTCCTTGGGCTCGGATATCCCGGCGGGCCAATCATTGAAAAGCTGGCGAAGGAAGGGAATCCGAAAGCGGTGAAGTTCGCAACTCCACGCATGGGCGACGGTCGACCCGACTTTAGTTTCAGCGGATTGAAAACCGCGGTGACAAAGTACGTGCGCGAGTCCGGATTGCATCCGGTGAGCAACGGCGAAGAGCCTTCACAGGGAATCAAAGATCTGGCTGCAAGCTTTCAAAGCACCGTGGTTCATTCGCTGGTCGCCACGATGGAACGAGTCGCGCAAGATTATTATCCAAAGACCCTAATTGTTGCGGGCGGAGTCGCATGCAACGGCGCGCTGCGCGCAGCTTCAAGCCATGCGGCGGCAGAGTTAGGCTTGCCCGTTTATTTTCCTTCGCCGCATCTTTCCACGGACAATGCGGCGATGATCGCCGCGGCAGGTACAGTGAAGCTGAAAGCAGGCGAACGCGCGGGATGGGACTTGAATGCCGATGTGATGCTGCGCCTGCAGAACATCGAAGTCGAGGACGAAGAGTTGCGAAAGCACGTGCGATATCGACTGTGAAGTTCATGCAACTCACGCGAGGGTTCGACGTTCTAACAATTGGAAGGGACGTTTTCATCAAAGAAGAATTCAGAGGAAGCCATGATCAGGTCGTTTGTTCTTGTGGCGATTTTAGCGTTGACGCTTAGCATCGGCAGCGCGTCAGAAAGTCATGTGAAGCAGAATCGCGCGAAATCGAAGACTGAAACTCAGATGATAGACAATCCCAGCGAACCAAAAGTGCTTGCCGAAGGTTTCCATTCCTCGATCACCCGTCCGTTTGTTGGTGTCGTGCGGGATGTCGAGACTTATGAGGCGTTGGTGAAGCTCGACGGAAATCTGCCGAGACTAGACGAAGAGTTCTTCAAAACGAACATTGTGGTGGCGGCGTTTCTTGGCGAGCGAAATACTGGTGGCTATGGCGTGGAGATCACCAGGTGCGGCGGACAGATTTGTGTGGACGAAAGAAGCCCAGGTAAGAGCGTGATGGTCCCGCAGGTGATCACGTCGCCGTTCAAGCTCATTTCCTTGCCCGCCAGTGGAACACGCCCGTTTTCACTTGATCTTAACGGCCCCTGGCGGCAAAGTATGCGTCCATATCGCATTACTTCTGGACATTTCACTATGTCAGGAGGTTTTGCCGGAACGACGAAACAGTTCGGCTTGGAAGGCCAAGTGCGGGCGATACATCAAGATAACTTCGTCACTTTCGCTTTCGAAATCTTCAGCCACGAGCTAACTGAGAATCGGTCACTAGAAGGATTTGAAACTGGTGTGATTAGGAGCAAAGGCGAAATAGCAATTCTAAGGATGACCGCGGATTCTCTGATTGATTCGCCGAACAGCGGGCTGAAGGCGACGGGAGCTTTTTCCGAGGCCGATAATACGCTGTCACTGAGTTTCGTTTCGCTGCCTTCAATGATTGCCGATGGTTACAGTGGGATGGGAAATATTGAAGCGAAGATTGTTGTTTCCTCGCCGAAACCATAGACAGCAGTAAAGAAGGATCAGTTGCTATTCGCGCTGACGCTCTCAATGCGGGCGGGAGGCCCGCACTCCCAGCATTTAGACTTCCTTAACCGTTTCTCCGACCCGGATCATTCCTTCACTCAGAATCTGCGCGCGCAAGCCACCGCGATGCACCAGGCCGGGCAGAACCTTTTCGTGCGAGAGTCTTTGCAGATGCGAGCATGGCTCGCACAGCTTCAAGCCGCGGGCCTTTACCTCGCCAATCCAGAACTCTTTGCCGACCAGGTGATTCAGCGGCACGCCGCGCGTGACTATGTTGCGGCGGCTGTCACTGAGTCCGTAGCCAACATCCAGCTCGCGCTTCAACGCCTCGATTGCCTCGGCTTCGATCAAAGTCAGTTCGCGACTTGCCTCCGGCTTCCAGAAAGTTCCCTTTTGAGCGAAATAGCGATCACCCTCCAGGCCATGGCCAGGGACGGCGCGCACTTCGCTGACTGATTGCATCGGCGCCTCGGCTTCAGGCGCTATGTTGATCGAGACTACGGTTCCTTCGAACATTTCTGACATTCTCTCGACTATTTTGGAGTGCGCCGGCAGCGCGTTAGCGGCGACGGCGCTTTGGCTAAACGCTCGATAAGGCCAAATCCAAAGCGGCGTCGCGCTCGGCTTGCCGCCGCACTCCACAATTTCAGATCGATGCCGCGATCGCTTCATCAAAAATCTCCAGCGCCACATCGACGTTCTCCTGGGTCAGGATCAGCGGCGGCGACCAGCGAATCGAATTGGATCCGGCGCCGAGCAAAATCAAACCGCGATTGAAGCTGGCCATTTCGACGCGATCGCGCAGTTCGGCATCCGGCTCTTTAGTCGCGCGATTCTTCACGAATTCGACGCCGAGCATGAATCCCATGCCGCGCACGTCGCCGATGCAGTCGTGCTTGCTCATCAACTTTTCCAAACCGCGCTTGAGATAAGCGCCAACCTCAGCGGCGTTCGCCACCAATTCGCGCTCGAGCAACTCGATCGTTTTCAGCGCCGCGGCAATTGCCACCGGATTTCCGCCGAAGGTCGAGGCATGCGCGCCGGGTTTCCAGTCCATCACGTCGGCGCGCGCGACGCACGCACAAAGCGGCAGACCCGAGGCGATGCCTTTTGCGATGCAGACGATGTCGGCCTTCGCACCGTAGTGATCGGCCGCGAACATCTTGCCGGTGCGACCCATGCCGCTCTGTACTTCGTCAAAAACGAGCAGAATGCCGTGCGCGTCGCAGATGCGGCGCAGGCCTTCGAGAAATCCCTTCGGCGCGGGCACATAACCGCCTTCGCCCTGCACGGGTTCGACGATGATTGCGGCGACTTCTTCGGGCGGCGTCGTCGATTGAAACAGACGTTGCTCGATCCAGTTCAAAGCGCCCTGGGTTGGTCCGCCATCGCCGCACTCGTCGGCACTGAACGGATTGCGATAGTCGTTCGGGAAAGGGACATGAACCACGTCGAGTAGCTGGCGTTTGAAACCGCGGCGCTGCGCTACTCTGGAATTCGTGAGCGAAAGCGATCCCAAAGTGCGTCCGTGAAAACTGCCAAAGAACGAAATGAATTTCTCGCGGCCGGTCGCATGCATGGCCAGCTTCAAAGCCGTCTCGACGGCTTCAGTGCCGCTGTTGCCAAAGTGCGTGCGCGTGGGGCCATCGATGGGAACGATCTCGTCAAGCTTGCGCGCGAGATCGGGCATGCTCTGGTAGTAGTAATCGGTGCCGCAGATGTGAATCAGTTGTTCCGTCTGTTCCTGAATCACGCGCACAACTTCCGGATGACAATGTCCGGTCGAGCACACGGCCACGCCGGCGTTGCAGTCAAGGAAAACATTTCCGTCGACGTCTTCGACCCAGACGCCTTGCGCGCGCTCGGCGACCAGCTTGAACGCCGGGCGCGGGTACGCTGGGTTAACAAACTCGGAATCCGCCTTGATGATGGCGCGGGCCTTCGGGCCGGGCAGTTCGGTTCTGATTTCAGGTTTTCGTGCTGTAATTACCGCTGACATTTCTTTGTCTCCTTTGAAAAACGACTCATGGTTCGACACCTCGGCTGTGTCCGAAAGACGAAGCTTGAATTAAGACGGAGACTAGTCCGCGAATAGATCACTGCGGTTATCGAGCGGTCGAAAATGAAGAGCTTGAGGATTGAACATAATACTTTACCGCGCGCAGATAATAGCACCGGGAGGATGCCGATTGCCAGACTTCGAATGGCCTAAGAACTTTGTGGCTTAAGCCGAATACCAGAGCACGGCAAAGAAGTGACAGGTGGTGCCGGCTAAGACGAACAGATGCCAGATAAAATGGTGGTAGCGCATGCGATGCGCGCTATAAAACCCCACGCCGGCCGTATAGGCCACGCCGCCGGCCAGCAGCCAGAGAATGCCGGGGAGGGGCACGCGCAGCAGGACCGGCTTTGCCGCGATCACGACCAGCCAGCCCATCGACAGATACAAGACCATCGAAAGCCAACGATAACGCGCGCCGGCCACTGCTTTCATCGTTAGACCGGTGACCGCCATCGCCCAAATCAATCCCAGCAACGTCCAGCCCCACGGCCCGCGCAAAACGCCCAAAGTGAAAGGGGTGTAAGTGCCGGCGATGAGCAGAAAGATTGCTCCATGATCGAGGGTGCGGAAGAAGCCCTTGGCCTTATCGTGTCGAAGTGCGTGATAGAGCGTGGAAGCGAAATACAAGGACAGCATCGCACTGGCAAAGACGCTCGCGCCGACCATGTTCCAGACAGTGCCTGCGCGCACGGCCGCCACGATCAGAATTGGCGTCGCGGCGATCGCCAGCGCGAGCCCTATGCCGTGGCTGATGGTATTCGCGATTTCTTCGCCGGTCGTCGGTACGCATTCTTCAGTGGCGACTGGTTTCATCAGCGTCCAATTCTACACGATGTTTCGGTACGGTGTCGTGGGGCCTCGTGGTTGGTAAGGTCATGGTTTGTGTTCCGTCGAAAGAACGATCCACGAAACCACACTAAATCGCCCTATCAAAACTGCGTGTTGCTTCGTAGCGGGACTCATACTCAACGAACGATTCCCGCAAGACTGAAGCGATCGCCTGCGTCTCGTTAGTTGTCGCAAAAGTTGTCGCAAACCGTATTGTGATGTTCGGTATCGGGTCCAATGTTTGCGAATCTCCCGTTAGCGAGACCGTCTTCTTGTGCTGCAATTGTCCGGCAATATTGTAACAATTCGCTAGTGATCCAGGACCCGTCCCCTTTGTATCGCGTCTTGGCAATGACGCTCTTTGATTCTCTTTCAACACTCACTTGTAAACGATGATTTCCGGTATTGATGTTGCAGGAATTTGTCTGCGACAAGACATGGACAGGAGGTGTGCTCTTATGGACCGGATAAAGATTTGGCCGCATGCGACGTTAATAGTTTTGGGCTGCGCAATTGTCGCCGGAGCGGCTGCATTGCTCTGGACGAAATACGAACGGACCGCCGAAGCCCGAGCTCTACCGAACGCAGCACGTATCGAACGTGTGGATGGGCAGGTTGGACTGAACCACAGTCTTGATGCCAGCTCTACCAAGGCCGATTGGATCGAAGCCACGGCTAACACTCCAATTACGGTCGGCGATCGAGTTTATGCGCGCGACAATTCGCGCAGCGAGATAGCGTTCAGTGGGCGCAACTTCGCTACCATTGATGCGAACACGTCGCTCGACATATTGGATCTTTCTCAGCCGCGGACTCAGGTCGCGCTGCGCGATGGCTCGGCTCTTTTTGATATCGGGTCGATCTCATCTGGTCAGTCCTTCGAGGTTGCCACTCCGTGTGGCGCCGTTGATCTGGAGCAGCCGGGCATCTATCAAGTCGCTTTAGATCAGAACGGCAACGCAGTCGCCACCACGCTGAGCGGCGAAGCCCAGGTGGTTGGCCAGGGCGGGAGCGGTCGCATCGACAAAGGCGAAGTGCTGACGATTCCGTGTCAGGGTAACTCCGGCGCGGTAATGTCGCGCGTCGATGCGGGCCAGGCCGGCGCTCTGCTCGACAACCATTTTCGCTATCGCTATCCGCGCAAGTACGACGGGCGCTATCGTAACTATTACACCTATCTCGACGACCCCGACTATTACGATCCATATCGTAATGACCCGAGCTATAACTACGTTTCCGAATACATTCCAGGTGTCGACGACCTCGACGACTATGGTGACTGGCAGTACGTGAGCGACTACGGTTACGCCTGGCATCCACGGGTTGACGCGGGTTGGGTCCCGTATCAGTCGGGTTATTGGTCTATGGACTATCCGTTTGGCTTAACCTGGGTATCGAACGAGCCGTGGGGTTATGCGCCTTATCACTATGGTCGCTGGGCCTACGCTTCGAACGAGTGGTTTTGGGTTCCGGAGCCCGTAAGAACATATCCAACTTACTCACCGGCGTTAGTTGATTTCATACCTGTGAGCCAATCGAGCGTCGCGTGGGTAGCCTTGGGTCCAGGCGATCCATACTCATCCTGGTACTACGGTCCTAACTGGCAGCCGGTCTATCTGAACCCAACGAATCTGAACCCAACGAATGTTGTGCAGGAGCGCGTTGTAAACATCAACGTTCCGGGCGCGGTGACAGTTGTAGACACTCGTAACTTTAATAGAGTGATCGATCCCACGATGATTTCCAGGATCGATTCCCAAACCATCGCCCGCGTGCGTCCGGTGCAGGATCCGCTGGCAGTTGATTCGTTGCGGCGCGTTGCCTTTGAAACACGCGCGGCGGAACGCCGGATCAGTGTGCCGCAGGCAATTACCCAGCGAATAGAAAACACGCCAGTCGTAACCGGCACGGCGCCGCTGGCGCCGCCGTTCAGGCGAGATCTGGCGCGCGCTCTCCAGGTTGAATCGGTTCCTGACCGGGCGAGAAATCAAAAGCTTCAGTTTAGAGATGAGCGCACGGCGACAGTTCCGCAAGGGGCCCTGAATCGGGCGCCAAATGGAACGGCGCCAAACATTGCCGCGGAACAGGCCCGCGAGCGACAGATGGCGGAGTTAGCGCGACAGTCGAGTCGCGGTGATCGATCAGCGCGAACGCAGCTGAACGAACTTCGTAAGCAGCAAGTTGAACAGCAACGCGCCGAGCGCGCAACCGCTCAACAAGCGCAAGGAGAGCGCGTGCGTCAGCAGATGCAGACGCAAGGCGTCTTACGTCAGCAGCAGCGTCAAACCGAAATGCAGCGGGCGCAGCAACCGGTGATCAGGCACTCGGAGCAACAGCAACGCGTGCAGCCCCAGCCTCCGCCACAACCGGAGCGGCGCAAACCACCGGTGGAGTATCGGCCGCAGGTTCAGCGACAGGCGCCCGCTGCCGTCCAGCAACCGCAACCAAGGCCTCAGGTGATGCGCCAGCAGGAACCAAGGCCTCAGGTGATGCGCCAGCAGGAAAGGAGAGCCGCGCCGCAGCAGATGCAGATGCCTCAAGCTAAGCCGGCGCAACCTCAGCCGCATCCGCAACCTCAGGTTGAGCGGCAACAGCGACAGTCGCCGCAGGCAAAGCCGGCTGAGCAGAAGAAGAAACCGCCTGAGGCGTAACCATCCAGCGGTAGACGAGGGTAGAATGATTGGGCGAGTAACCCGCGGGGTTGCTCGCTCATGACGATTGGGCGTTATTTCCGCTTCAGGAATTTCGCATTGAACGACCCTTTGACTGAACGACGCTTTGCTCGCAAAAGACCCGACTGTTGAGGGGCAATCGAGGAGTGGCTTTACAGGAAAACAAGCAGAGAGTCAATCACTACCTCAGACGCTGACTCTGACGCTTCTGAGTCATAGCCAAGGCAAGACCCTCTTCTGATGCGCGGCAAAGGCCTTCGTAAACTGTTCGGCCCATTCCGCAGCTTCCCGCACCACTGGTCGTAGCTTCTTAGTATTGTAAGTAAACTTCTTCCAATTGCGCGATTTGGCGTACGCATCCTCGAACATCCAAGTGGCGCCCTTTCCTTGTTCTTGCAAAAGGGCCGTAACGCATTCGGCCATTTTCGTTACGTGCGGGATCTCGTAGAGATGGCCTGATGGTTCCGAGTTTTCAATAAGAATGAACTTCGACGAAAGAGCATAACGAAGCACCTTTTGAATCACGCTTTCTCCCCACTTGTCTGGCTGCTCTTTCAAAAGATAAACATAGTATCCAAGGCTCTCCAATTCCGATTTGATTAGCGTAAGGCGCTTAAGACTGCTTCATCCAGGCCTTGCAGATACACTTCGGTCCTGACTATGGCATCGAGAATGTGGCGGAGATAGAAGGACTCATCTCGCTTCATAGATGACTCGCAGGTCTCGCTTGATTCCTTCGCGGAGATAAGGACTGATCGCGGCTTCGGTGAGCAGGTCCACCTTTCTTCCTAGCGCCGCCGACATTTGTCTTTCCAGCGCTACCAGAGCCAGCAAGCTCTTACGCTTTGAAAACTCCACCAGCAAATCTACGTCGCTGTCGTCATTGCTTTCGCCGCGAGCCATCGATCCAAACACCCCTAGCTTTGCGACGTCGTTTTTGCGACATATGTCGATCAGCACGTTAGTGTCGAGGAGAATAGCGGACATAGGTTGATATTAAGACCGAAGTATCTGCTGAGCAAGGCAAATCGCGATCGAGGGCGAGGTGAAGAGCACTAACTCCGCGGCGCAACATAACTCCGGCGGGCTTTGACGACCAGCCTGGTCTGTGATTTCTGTAGCGACGGCGACACGTCGATCTTCAGTTTGCGCGTGGTGCCGTCGCGTTTCTTGTTGGAAGAAACAAATGCCAAATTGTAGCGGCTGCGCAGATGATCCATCAGCGTTTGAAAAGTCGTGTTGAGATTCTCAGGTTTGTCTGCCAGCAATTCACCGCCGGTTTCGTTCGCGAGGGTTTGGATATCGATGTAGGGTGCGTTGCCGAGCTTACCAATTCGCGTGGCCCAAATCATGATCCCGTTTTCGATCGCCTGGTCGTCTGTCTTGGGAATGATCCCGCACACTACGCTGCCCGATTCAAAGATCGCCTGCGACGCCGCTTTGCCGGACGGCCCATTCGGACAATCAAAGTTGCGCGTGACGCCCGTAATCGCGATCACCACGCGACGCCCGACGGGATTGCTTGCCCGGACCATGTAATCGGCGGCTGCGGCAAACAGCTTATTCAGGCAATGGTCCGCCTCTTCATCATGCGGCGGTACCTGGTTGAGGGCGTCTTCGACCAGCGCACGGTCGCGCGTGAAGCCCTGGAGCAGGCGCGTCGTGTCGTGATAAGTCATCACCGCGACTTCATCCTCCGGCTTCAGACGCGAAATCGCGTCACTCGCCGCGCGATGCACATGGCTGCCGAAGGGATCGAGACAACCGCCCCGATCGATTAACAAGAGCACCGAGAGCGGCAGACTGTCCTGACCAAAATGCGTGATCTCCTGTTTGGTCCCGTCCTCGTAAAGCACGAAGTCTTCTTTCTTCAATCCGCCGACCACCCGCGCGGTGTTCTTCTGCAAGACGAGCGCATCGACAGTCACCAGATCGACGTCAACTTTTACGATGTCCGCCGCCGCCGGCACCGCCGGCAGCTTGTCTGCATCGCTCGAGTTCTGTGTCTGTGCCGAGGTGTTATTTGCACCTACTCGTCTTTCCCGCGTTTGAGACGTGACGGACCAAAGGGACGGGAAGAGGAAGAACAGGAACAGCACTGAAGCGGATGCTAAGAGGAGAAACAACAGAGTCGGGTTTCGATGTTTCATGAGCTCTCTCCAGCGTTCATCGTGAAGTTGATGCGAAAGTCGAAGACAGGGTTAGCAGGGACGGTTTCCTGCCTTCTGCCTCCTGCTTAGTGCCTACTGTCTTTCGCGGGGAGAGAGTTTGTTGCTGGCTGATCTACGCAGCGCACTCGGCGCTGGTTTCAGCGAATGATACCGAAAGCCTTATCTGGGGGAAAGACGTTGGGACAGTAAAATGTGTTAACGGAGAGACTCTCTTTTTGGGTGGGGCCTTCGGCGTGGCTGCCGTCCTCCGGTGCTGAATCGGACGGTCGGCGGTGTCCATAGCTCCGCGTCGCCTACAATGCCTTTCTTTTCGTTGACGACTTCCAGCACCTGCGGAGTGACGGCAATTAGCAAATAGCCCTTTTCGCGGTCCGGATAAAATGCCTTCCAATCGTCTTTCCAGTGCTTCGCTTTTTCCGCCCTGTCGTTCACGAGTCGCGCGAGACCGGTGATCGTCACATAAGCCGGGCTGTCGCGGTCAAAGTAGTACAGGGTCACGACGCGGTGGCGACGAATCTCGGCAACTTTGCGGCTCTTCGGATTCGTGCCAAACCATATGACCAGGTGATCGTCAGGCGGAAACGGATCCATTGTTCTGGCGTGAGCGCGACCGTGGGTGCCCTGCGTGATCAGCGCACAGAAGCGGGCGGTCGAAATAATCTCCCGGGCCGCCGCGATCAACTCGTCGTTTGAGCGCTGGGGCTGCTGTCCGAAAACGCCGGGGAGAATCGCCGGGATGCAAAGCAGGAAGACACCTGCGAAGACCCTCGGCTTGATGGACATCAAGTTCAAGAATCCCGGTTCTTATTTGCCGCGCAACCAAAGCCGTTAACAGGTGAGTTAAGCCGGTTACGTTCGTTCTTCAGCTCCGCGAGGAGCGCGATGTCTATAGCACTACGAATCAACTCATTGAGCAGCTCTGTAGGAGCGACATGTTGCAGACAATCGACTCCGGAATACATTTCGCTCCTATGGAGCTTGCGAAATATCTTGTTCGCGCGGAGCTATAAATATTTCGTCCCTACGGGACGCTGAGCGCTCTCGAACTTCGGGGCGAGTTCGTTTGGAGCGAAGACGCGATGGGTTCCGATTCAAGTGTCAGTCGAATTGTCACCTTCGGCGGTGGCTGGGGCCACAAAGGAAGCCGGCGTCCGAGCACGTGTTCCTTGACGCGCGATCGAAAGTAAAATTCATGGTCCCACTCGACCTCGGCCATTTCCAGCAGGCAGTCGATCAAGTCAAAGCAACCGCAGTCTCGCGCATAGCGCGCGGCGGTTTCGTATTCTCTGACGTTGCGACTCTCAAGCTTTCCCGCGCCGTACATCGGCGCCAGCCAGCCCGTGACGTGGCACAGCAAACCCAGAGTGCGGCCAATGATCGCGGCGCGGATCTCGCGGCGTTTGCTGGGTCCGGCGCCAAGGCCGGCAAGCATTTCACCCACGAGTTTACGATGGCGCCACTCGTCCTCCTCGATCTTCCGGATCGATTCTCTCTCATCCGTCTGACGGACTGAATGCCAATGTCCGCGATAAGCATGGGCCGCTGCCAACTCGCCTGAGTAGGCCAACTGAAGCAGGGCGATGAGCTTTTCGCGACTGTCGTTTGCTGAAACCATCGAATCACTTTCTGCGAATGGGATGCGCTTCGGTGTTGAAGACAACTCCGTCGAAATCCAGAGTCTTTGGCGGAGCGAAGAGCAGATAGAAATATTTGAAAGTCTCAGCGAACAGAAAGCTCTGCATTGAGTCGGCCTTCTCTTTCGTCACGACGCTCTTCAACGCAGCGTAGCCCTCGTCCGTACGGCAATACTTAACGAAGTCTTCGAACATGGTTTGCCCCATGCGCAGGTACTTTGGCTTTCTGGTGTAGTGATAAAGATAATAAGTTGATTCGATGATCTCTGGCCGCAAAAGATAACCGGGCGAGACGATTTGCATCGATTTGTAATTCAATTCTTCCGGTTCGATGCCGTACATCGACCACATCCTGAAAGAAGACTCCTGCAAACGCTGCGCGCGATCGAGATCACCTGAGAGCGCCAGCACCGCGGGAAAGAAAGCATCCAACGCGCCATATATCGTCGCGGTGCGTTTGCCGGTGTTCATGTCGGCGTGGCCGTACCACACTTGCTGATAAGGTATTCGGCCGAGGAAGCTCAGGAGATCACTCGTCACTTCTTCACCTAGATACTTATTTATTGCCGCGATGCTATCGCGCCACATGCGCCGGCAATCTTCATCGCCGAATAGCAGCCAGCACTTCAGAAGATATTCGTAGTAACTATCGATCGCGCCGCTGATGTGGCTGTCGGTGTCCGTCCATTCGCCTGTCTCGACATTGATCCACGTGCCGACCAAACCGATGGGCGAACGGCGTTTGTAGATTTCCACCAGCGCGCGTTTCGCTTTGTCATAGAACACAGGTTTGTGAGTAAGTTTGCTAAGCGTGCCAAACTCAATCAATAGAGTCCCCGCTTCCGCCGGATTCGTTACATTGCCGCGGACCTTTCCGGTCTTGAGATTGACGTATCGGTAAGGCAAGCCGGTCGGCGAATCGAACACGGGCAGTAGACGATTTCCCAGGTTTTCCGCCAGCACCAGAAGCCGCCGGTCGCCGGTGAATTGATAGCTGGAAAGCAAGCCGCCGAGCAGTCGAATCGTGATCTCGAAATTCTGCACCTCGATGTCTTTGTCGAATGAAAGGTTCTGGTCGATGTATTCGCGCGTGTGTTTCGCTTCATCTTTCAGGCCCATCAGGATCATCGTGTCGAGCGCATCGACCGGAGTCATCAGAAGCGATTGGGCATACCAATCGTGGTACGTCTTGCTGAGCGGTTTCAGATCGTCGTGGCCCCAGGCATATTTCTTGTAGCCATTCCAGGCGTGCAGAAACTCTGTGCGCACTTGCGCGGCGAGTTGTGGTTTGTTCACCTGTTGCTGTGCGTTGGCGGTGCTTGTTGAGAGAACGCAAACCACGACCAGCGCGAGCAGCATTGTTCGGGTAGTCATCATCCGCAGCCAAAGCTTCTCTTCAGGCGTTCTTACGTTCACACTCTCACCGGCCTTGCCCAAAGAGTCGTGTGGCAGGAAGAGACAAGCTAATACTGGGAGCGCGGGCGCCCTCGCCCGCACAGGGTGCGCAGCATGCTCAATCTCAACCCCCTTCATGATGTAGCTGTTTCCCGCTTCGCGCTCATAGCGGGCGAGGGCGCCCGCGTTCCCAGTACTAACCGGTTCGTTCCAGATTGGATCGACTTTTTTTGGCCAAGCCACTCTCACCGTTTGACTCATTCGGCCCTGATACAAACTTCGGCTCCGGGAAATGCTTTATCGGCCGGCACGCGTCTAATCCAGAACACGATGGTGTAAATCCCGGGCGCGTCGCGGGATAATTTTGCGGGCACGCGAAACTTTCCATTGGCCCACTCGTAATCACCGGTGCTCCCGTCGCCGTAATGCGCTCCATGCGGCGCCTGGGGTCGCAGTCCGACATACTCGTCGGGCAGAGCGTAACCGCGCGGCGTGCGTAGCCAGTCGACGGACGGTGGCGCCGGCAGAGGCTCAAAGAAGACGTCCACTTCGTGGAGAAAATGCGCCGGGTTCAAAAGCTTTCCGGTCAGGACCAGCGTGGTTCGTCGCTTCGCCTGTCGGGGAAACGGGTTGACTTCGAGATAACGGGAAACATAAAGCTCCGAGAGCCGCAGGCTGTGCCCGTTGAGCGCAATGCCAAAGCCCGCATGAGTATGCTGCGAAGCGAGAATCGCTTGCCGATGCCCGTCGTTCGGCGGCTTCTCAGCATGCATTGCCGTATGCATGTCGAGCAAGTCTCCCCCGACGCCGTTGGGCGTCAACGAAAGAATGTTGTCGGCCGCGGAAACATTCTCCTGGATCGCGTCGCTGCCGCCGGCAAACGAATAACGCTGATAAGGCTTGCGGCCGTCGCTGCCCCAGTGACTGAGGAAACGTCCGTTGGCCATGTCGCGCGCATGTTCATTCGCAACTTTGCAAGCCAGATCATCGAGTTGGAGCGCGGACAGACCCGCTTGTGAGCGTTCGGTATTGACGACGTCAAGTAGCTGCTTGCGGACGATCGGGAGATAGTCTTCGCTGAACCGTCCGCGCTCGATTGGGATTTGGCCGCGAGCAGTCGCCGGCATAAGCGCGAAGGCGGCGCCGACTTTTAGAAACCAGCGCCGGTTGGTCTTTCCTGCGGTCGACCTCACACTATCTCCTGCCTGGCGACGGATCGTGTCTCAGTTTGGTTTCCTATTCTATCCCGCTCCAAAAGGAATGATCCACGAGATCACATTAAACCGCGCGCACGAAACCATTTCCGGTTCGTGTGTTTTCGTAAATCACTGAAGAGCGGCCATCTCTCAAAATACGACGCCACATCACGACGTGCTCACTTGCAGAGCTTTTCTGCTCTGAGTAAACTCATCGCGCTTTCAAAATCCATCTTTGGAGTGCGGTGGCAAGCGTAGCGCGACACCGCTTTCGATTTTCTGAGTTTGATTCAGTGCCAGCGGGAAAGGCGAGCGAAAGCGCCGTCGCCGCTGCGCTCTGCCGGCGCACTCCAAAGACTTTCGGGCGTAAACAGGAATGAAGATACACGAGTATCAGGCAAAAGAGTTACTCAAAAAGTTTGGCGTGCCGGTGCCGCGCGGCATCGTCGCGCATTCGCCGGACGAGGCGTATCAGGCCGCGAAGGAATTGGCCTGCGTGCCGGTTGTCGTCAAGGCCCAGATTCACGCGGGCGGCCGGGGCAAGGGCGGCGGCGTGAAGCTGGCAAAATCGCCGGAGCAGGCGCGCGAGATTGCGCGAGCGATGCTCGGCATGAAGTTGGTTACGCATCAGACGGGGCCCCAGGGAAGAGAAGTCCGCGTTCTCCTGGTCGAAGAAGGATTGCCGATCGATAAAGAGTTTTATCTCGGCATCGTTTTAGATCGAGCGAGTGGGCGACCGGTGTTCATGGCTTCGGCCGCAGGCGGCATGGACATCGAAGAAGTGGCCGCGAAGACTCCGGAAATGATTTTCAAAGAGACGATCAATCCGGCTGTTGGCTTTCGTCCGTTCCAGGCGCGCAAGCTCGCGTTTGCGTTGGGACTGCCCGGCGCGCTGGTGTCGCAGGCGGCGAAGTTCATGCAATCGCTCTACTCGGCGTACGAACAGATGGACGCCTCGCTGATGGAAATCAACCCGTTCCTGTTGACGAAAGACAATCGCTTGATCGCCCTGGATGCGAAGGTCAACTTTGACGACAATGCGATGTTTCGCCACAAGGAATTTCTCGATCTGCGCGACCTGAACGAAGAGGAACCTTTGGAGATCGAAGCGTCGAAGTTCGATCTGAACTACATCAAGCTGGACGGCAACATCGCCTGCATGGTCAACGGCGCCGGACTGGCGATGGCCACGATGGACATCATCAAACTGGCGGGCGGCGAGCCGGCAAACTTTCTCGACGTGGGCGGCGGTGCTTCACAGGAACGCGTCGAAGCGGCGTTCCGCATTTTGCTCGCCGACGAAAACGTGCGCGCCGTGCTCATCAATATTTTTGGCGGCATCGTGCGCTGTGACATGGTCGCGCGCGGCGTGGTGGGCGCGGCGACGAACCTCGGCGTAAAAGTTCCGGTCGTGGTGCGTCTGGAAGGAACCAATGTCGAAGAGGGGCAGCGCGTGATTCGCGAATCGGGATTGGGATTTACGGTCGCTACGGGAATGAAAGACGCGGCCGAGAAGGTGGTGGCCCTGGCGGCGTAGAAAAGGATGAAGGCGGAAGGATGAAGGATGAGGGTGAGTCATCGAACAACGTTAATCAAGCTTCCATGAGTGACCGGCGGCCGGAGGATGAAGTGCCCACGGAAACGCGCGTTTCATCCTTCATCCTTCCGCCTTCATCCTTCTTCAGGTGGTTGGTTCACATCTGCCGCTTCGCACTGGCGGCGCTCTTTCTTTTCACGGCCGGCGCCAAGCTCTGGATTCTGAAAATCTTCGCAACGAACGTCGCCTCACTCCTTAGCTCGGCCTCGATTAATTATGAACGCTGGCAATGGCCGGCGACGATCTTAGTGATCGCTGCTGAGATCATCGCTGCGCTCCTATTATTGATTCCACGGACGGTGAGGTTCGGCGCGATCCTGGCGGCGCTGCTGTTAGTCGGCTTCAGCGCCTTCGCGCTTTACTACGTCTACGTTTTGCACGGCGAGCCGCTGGAGTGCGGCTGCTTTGGCAACATCATTGGGAGTCAGTTGGGTGTGAAGACGGCGCTGAGAAATCTGGCCCTGCTGATTCCGGTGCTGGTTGTCTTCTTTGGATACCGAGCGGGGCAAGCCCACCTTCCTAACAGTACTGGTTCAGTTTGAAGACAGATAGCATCCGTCACTATCAGCCATCTTTAGATGGCTTTCCCGCAGGGTTACTAGACCAGCGCTTTTAGCGCTGGGTGAGATAAGACAACTCTTCCTCAGCGCGCTTTAGCGCGCTTCAAGTGCGGTGCTTTAGCAATCACTGGTAAGGCCGTTGAAAACGGCCTTTTGGATTCGTTCGTATCTGATCCCAGCCGTAAAAACGGCTGGGCTAGGAACCTGCGGGCAAGCCACCTGAAGGCGGCTAAAGAACGGCG
>Ga0209701_10000361_pt1 | contig 25550 bp, 26 predicted proteins | sample CZO8metaG_4_FD_188356 | JGI IMG/M metagenome (GOLD analysis project Ga0209701, IMG submission 188356) | Vadose zone soil microbial communities from the Eel River Critical Zone Observatory, Northern California, USA - CZOApr15con2H3.8 metaG... | ecosystem: Environmental > Terrestrial > Soil >... | reverse complement strand
AATAAATCAGTTCGCCGGTCCGCTCCCAGCGAACCCAGCGGTCCGAACCATCCCACGACCAATAGATCAGGAAGGCCTTGCCTTTGACATCTTCGAGGTCAACGAACCCCCAGAAGCGGCTGTCGTAGCTTCGATCTCGATTGTCTCCCATGACGAATATGTGATGATCCGGCACCTTCGTCGGGCCGTAATCGTCCCTGACCGGGAGTTCAGGCACTTGCTCACCCTCACGTTCGAAATGGGCGTGGGGATCATCCTGGAGGACGTTGTTCACGTAGATCTTCTTTCCGCGGATCTCCACCACGTCGCCACCCACCGCGATGACCCGCTTGATGAAATCCTTGGTGCGATCTTCAGGAAAAATAAAAACGAGAACATCGCCCCGTTGGGGATTTTTGAACTGGACCAGATAGTGCTCCCAAAAGGGAATCCGGATTCCGTAGGCCAGCTTGTTGACAAGAATATGGTCCCCGATCTGGAGCGTTGGAATCATGGAGCCCGACGGGATCTTAAAGGCCTGGACGATCAAGGTCCGGATGAATAGGGCGAGGAGCAAAGCCATGCCGATCGCCTCGATATATTCTCGGACGACTGATTTCGCCTTTTTCTTTTCTTCCACTGCGGGGATAGAATCCTCACCTAGCTTGTTTGCCGACATGACTGGTCCTGCTAAACCTTCAAAGCCGCCAGAAATGCTTCCTGGGGTATCTCGACCCTTCCCACCTGCTTCATCCTTTTCTTGCCTTCCTTCTGCCTTTCGAGAAGCTTGCGCTTCCGAGTGATATCCCCGCCGTAGCATTTCGCCGTGACGTTTTTTCGCAGCGCCTTCACGCTCTCGCGGGCGATGACGCGGCTGCCGATGGCGGCCTGGATGACAACCTCAAAGAGCTGGCGCGGGATCAGCTCGCGGATGCGCTGCACGAGATCGCGGCCGCGTTGATAGGCATTGTCCCGGTGGATGATCAAGGACATCGCATCGACCACATCGCCGTTAATCCGAACATCCAGTTTCACCAACTCAGACGAACGATAGCCGGCCGGCTCATAATCCATGGAAGCGTAACCCCGGCTGACCGATTTCAGCCGGTCGTAAAAATCCACGACGATCTCGTTGAGCGGCAACTCATAGACCAGCATGACTCGATTGGCTCCGGAATAATGGATCTCCTTTTGACCCCCTCTTTTTTCCTCGCACAACTTCATCACGGCCCCCAAATATTCTTTGGGCAGATGGATAGTGGCCAGGATGATTGGCTCTTCGATCTGTTCTATATCCGATTCTGCCGGTAATTTTACGGGATTGTCAATAAGGAGGGACTTTCCCGAGCGCGTCACGATCCGATAGACGACGGTCGGGGCCGTGGTGATCAAGCTTAGCGCAAATTCTCTTTCCAGCCTTTCCCGAACAATATCGAGATGCAGCAGACCCAAGAATCCGCAACGAAAACCGAAGCCCAACGCCTGAGAGGTCTCTGCTTCGAAGGTAAATGAGGAGTCGTTGAGTCTCAATTTATCGAGCGCGTCCCGCAGCGCTTGGTATTGCCCTGAGTCCGCAGGGTAGAGGCCGCTGAAGACCATGGGCTTCAGCGCTTTGAATCCCGGCAGAGAATGAGCTGCCGGCGCCTCTTCAGTCGTGATGGTATCTCCGATGCGGGTCTCCTGGACTTCCTTGATCCCCGCCATCAGAAAGCCGACTTCTCCGGCTCCCAGCTCGGCTACATCTATCGGACTTGGAGAGAAGATTCCCAGGCGGGCAACCTCGAACACATTGCCGCTCGACATCATTCGGATGCGCATCCCTTTACGCACAACGCCATCGAAGATTCGTATCATGACCACAGCGCCGTGGTAGGGATCGAACCAACTGTCGAAGATCAAGGCGCGCAACGGATCTTCCTGTTTTCCCTTCGGCGGCGGGAAAAACTGGATGATTCCCTCCAGAATAGCCTCCGTTCCGATTCCTTCCTTGGCGCTGGCCAGTATGGCCTGAGAGGCATCCAAGCCGATTATGTCCTCGATTTCTTTTCTAACCCGCTCCGGATCAGCGCTTGGGAGATCGATCTTGTTGATCACCGCAAGAATAGCCAACCCGTGGTCTAAGGCGAGGTGGACGTTGGCTACGGTCTGGGCCTCGACTCCTTGAACCGCGTCCACGACCAAAAGGGTCCCTTCGCAAGCGGCCAGACTGCGGGAGACTTCATAGGTGAAGTCGACATGCCCTGGCGTGTCGATGAGGTTGAATGTATATTCGGCGCCGCTCTTCGAGCGATAGCGGAGCCGCACCGGACTGGCCTTGATCGTAATGCCCCGTTCCCGCTCCAACTCCATGCTGTCCAAAAACTGATCGGTTTTTTCCCGCTCGCTGACCGCGCCCGTAAATTCGAGTATGCGGTCCGCCAACGTCGACTTCCCATGATCGATGTGAGCGATGATGCAGAAGTTTCTGATCTCTGCCGCTGTCATGGCGTTTATAAATCCGTTTGGAACGTGACTGCTTCAGCGCCTTACGAATTACGGTAATAGTCGATGGTTCTCTTCAATCCTTCTTGCAGCGGTGTTCGGGAGGCCCAACCCAATACCACCTTGGCACGGGAGGCTGCGATGCAGCTACGCCTTTGCTCTCCCGCTCTTTCAGGCCCATGCACGGCGTCGACCTTCGACTTCATCGCTTCCTTGAGCAGCCGCAAAATGGTGAGCACATCTGTTTCTTTGCTCGTCCCTATATTCAAAGGTCCGGCATAAGAAGAATCCAGCGCCAAGAAATTTGCCGCAACGACATCCTCGACGAAGACGTAGTCCCGCGTCTGCTTGCCATCGCCGTTGATCGTAGGCGGTTTCCCCTCAAGCAACCGCTGGATGAAAATGGCGACCACGCCCGCTTCCCCCTCCGGATTCTGTCTCGGACCATAGACGTTGGCGTAGCGAAAAGCGATGATCGGGATTCCAAGGATACTCCGGTAATAAGCCAGATAATGCTCGCTAGCCAATTTGCTCACTCCATAAGGGCTCATGGGGCGGGTCGGGTGATCTTCAGAGGCGGGAAATTTTTCCTGCTCGCCGTAAACTACTCCACCGGACGAGGCGAAGATGATTTTTTTGACGCTTAGGCCCTGGCAGCCCTCGAGCAGATTCAACAGACCCAAGATGTTCACGCGGGCGTCGAAAAGAGGATCCTCCACAGACCGGCGCACATTCATCTGCGCCGCATGGTGGTTGATGACATCCGGTGAGATTTCGGCCAGGATTTTTTTGAGCCCAGAGTCCAGCAGATCCGAAGCGCAATGGATGGCCTTCGGGTTCAGGTTACGCTTCGATCCCGTGGAAAAATCATCGACGACAAAAACTTCATGACCTCGTGACACATAAGCATCAACGATATGGGACCCGATGAAACCCGCTCCACCCGTAACGACGATCTTCATCCGGTCGGGTTCCGCAGACGTGCGCGAAAATATTCGATAGTTTTTCGTAGCCCTTTGTCGACTGGAACCTGGGGTTCCCAGCCGAGGAGCTCGCGGGCCTTGACAATGTCAGGCTGGCGCACTTGGGGATCATCTTGAGGCAGCGGTTCGAAAACAATCGGGCTCGAGGAGCCGGTTAGTTGGAGGATTCTTTTGGCAAAATCCAAAACCGTCATTTCATGGGGATTTCCGAGATTGACGGGAAGATGGTAATCGGTCTCAAGCAACCGGTGCAGTCCGCGGACCAGATCGTCGACGTATAAAAAGCTCCTGGTCTGCGTTCCCTTGCCATAGACCGTCAGTCCTTTTCCGCTCAGGGCCTGGGTGATGAAGTTGGGAACCACCCGTCCATCCTTCATTCTCATACGCGGGCCAAAGGTGTTGAAGATCCGGACGATGCGGGTATCGAGACCATGATAGCGGTGATAGGCCATGGTCATCGCCTCGGCAAAACGCTTGGCCTCGTCATAAACCCCGCGCGGGCCGATGGGATTGACGTTGCCCCAATAGTCCTCCCTTTGCGGTTTGATCAGAGGATCCCCATAGACCTCCGAAGTCGAGGCCAGGAGAAAAATCGCCTTCTTGTCCTTGGCCAGACCTAAGGCGTTGTGGGTCCCGAGCGAGCCGACCTTTAGAGTCTGAATGGGGAGTTCCATGTAGTCCACAGGGCTTGCCGGAGAGGCAAAATGGAGAACCAGGTCGAGAGAACCATCTACGCGAATGAATTGAGTTACGTTCTGCTCGACGAAGGTAAAGCGGGGCTGGCCCGAAAGAACAGCCAGGTTTTCTCGATTTCCGGTCGAGAAATTATCCACGCAGATGACTTCATCTCCCCGGTTGAGAAAGCTCTCACAGAGATGCGAGCCGATGAAGCCGGCCCCGCCGGTGATGAGAACCCTAGCCATTTTTCCTCCCGATCGAATAGCAGATAAACCCCAGCTTGCCGAGTTCCTCGGGATCGTAGATGTTGCGGCCGTCAAAAATGACCGGATTTTTCAGCTGCTCTTTGATGTGTTGGAAATTTGGCCGGCGAAACTCATTCCATTCGGTGATGATCAGCAGCGCATCCGCGCCCCTCAGCGCGTCGTAATTCCGCCGGGAATAGTGGACCCGATCGCCGAAGAACTTCTTCGCTTCCTCGATAGCCTCGGGATCATAGGCTTGAACTCGCGCCCCCGCCTCAAGCAAGGCTTCCACCACGACAATGGAGGGAGCGTCCCTCATGTCGTCCGTGCGCGGCTTGAAAGAGAGCCCCCAGACCGCGAAGGTGCGGCCGGAAAGGTTCGACCCGAAGTGACGCTTGACCTTTTCAACGAGGATGCCTTTCTGCTGCTCATTGACTTGCTCTACGGCTCCGAGGAGGACCATGCCGCGATCCGGTCTTCCCATAGCGATCATCGCACGGATATCTTTGGGAAAACAAGAACCGCCGTAGCCCACTCCTGGAAAAATGAAATGAGGCCCGATCCGCCTGTCTAAGCCAATGGCCCTTCGAACCTCGCTGATATCTGCGCCGACTTTTTCGCACAGATTGGCCACCTCATTGATGAAGGATATCTTGGTGGCAAGCATGGCATTGGCAGCATACTTACTCATCTCCGCGCTGCGAGAATCCATGACGAGAATAGGATTCCCGGTACGCACGAAAGGCTCGTAGAGCTCTTTCAAGACCGCGATGGCTTGGGTGTCTCGACCGCCGAGGACCACGCGATCCGGCTTCATGAAATCCTCAATCGCCGCTCCTTCCTTGAGAAACTCCGGATTGGAGATGACGGCAAACCGATGAGAGGTGATCCCTTGGATCATTTTCTCGGCCTCATCCGCAGTCCCCACGGGCACCGTGCTCTTATTAACGATGATCTTGAAACCGTCCATCGCCTCAGCGATGGACCTCGCTGTCGCCACCACCTGCGCTATGCTCGCCCTCCCGTCGTCCCCCTGCGGGGTGCCCACAGCAATAAAGATAACAGAAGAACGCTTAACGGCTCCAGCCAGATCGGTGCTGAAGGATAACCTCTGTTCCTCCGCGTTGCGTTGGACCAGTTCCTCCAGCCCAGGCTCATAGATAGGAACCTTTCCTGCCTTTAAGGCGGAGATCTTATTTTCATCGATATCGACGCAGACCACATCGTTGCCGCTCTCAGCAAAACAGGTTCCGGCAACCAGGCCTACGTATCCGGTGCCAACGATTGCGAGGTTCACTTTGATCTCCCTTCGCCTGAAACTTCTTTGACGACGTAGATCGGCTTGTTCTGGGATTCGTGATAGGTCCGCGCCAGCATCTCTCCGAGCAGGCCCATCGTAATGAATTGAAAGCCAATAAAGATCAAAAGCACCGCGAGCAAAAGCAGAGGACGACCCCCGATGGCCGAGCCATAAAAGAGCTTCTCGGCCGTCAGATAAATGCCGATCAGAAAACCACTTGCTCCACTCGCCAATCCGATCAGGCCGAAGATGTGAAGTGGCCGCGTCGCATAGCTCAGGAGGAACTTGACGGTCAAAAGGTCGAGAACCACGCGGAAGGTGCGGGCGAGTCCATATTTCGATTTTCCCCAGCGGCGCGGACGATGGTGGACCTTCATTTCCGCGATGCGCGCGCCTCTCTCATAGGCCATCGCGGGGATAAAACGGTGCATCTCGCCATATAATTTCATATCCTTTGCCACCTCGCGACGCATCGCCTTGAGCGTGCAGCCGTAATCGTGCAGCTTGACCTGTGTCATCCAAGAGATCATCGAATTGGCTATTTGCGAGGGAAGCCGGCGGCCCAGCAAAGGATCTTGGCGAGGGAAGCGCCAGCCGCTCACCAAATCGAATCCTTCCTCGAGTTTACCGAGCAGCGCCGGGATATCTTTGGGGTCATTCTGCCCATCGCCGTCCATGGTGACGATGACCTCGCCATCGGCGTAAGCAAATCCAGCAGCAATAGCTGCGGTCTGGCCGAAGTTGCGTCTGAAGCGCACAACTTTGATTCTTCGCTCGCTCTCGTGAAGGCGCAACAGGATGGGATAGGTCCCGTCCGTACTGCCGTCGTCGACAAGGATGATCTCGTAATCCTTGGCGAGATAATTGAGCGCCGATCGGGTCTCCTCAACCAGAGGGCCGATGCTCTCTTCCTCATTGTAGACTGGGATCACGATTGACAGTTCCATCGTCTCAAGTGTGAAAGTCGGTGAGTTCGAGAAACCGCTGGTAGCGCTCCTCGATCTGCGGCAGCGAGAGCTTCGTTAGCCTGTTAAGCCCGAAATCCTCAACCGTAAACGAAGCGACCACGCTGCCGTAGACGATCGCACGGCGCAAACCACGCTGGCTGACATCCCGGGTTCGGGCCAGTTGGCCCAAAAATCCGCCGGCAAAAGAATCTCCGGCGCCGGTAGGGTCAAAGACCTCCTCGAGCGGATAGGCGGGCGTGGCAAAGACGGAGGTGTCGGAGAATTGCAGCACCCCGTATTCGCCCCGTTTGATCAGCACCGCTCTCGGCCCCATCTTCAATATCGCCCGCGCGGCGCGCACGACGTTGTGCTCGCCGCTCAACAGCCGCGCCTCAGAATCGTTGATCACCAAGATCTCGATCCGCCCCAACACCTTCCTGAGCGCGTCGGCGCTCCCCTGGATCCAGTGGTCCATCGTGTCGCACGCGACAACGCGAGCGTGGCCCAGCTGATCCAAAACCTCCAATTGCATCTTCGGGTCGATGTTGCCGAGAAAAACATATTCCGCGTTTCGGTAAGACTCCGGCAGACGCGGGACAAAGCTCGAGAGAACATTGAGATGAAGCTCTATCGTGTCGCGCACGTTGAGATCCTCATGGTAGCGGCCGCGCCAGTGAAAGGTCTCCCCGTCTTCTCGCTTAAGACCCTCGATATCGATCCCGCGCCGAGAAAAGATCTGCAGATATTCTTCGGGAAAGTCCCGGCCGATCACGCCGACGATCCTGACCTGGGAGAAGAAACTCGCACCGACGGCAAAATAAGAGGCGGACCCTCCAAGGACATGCTCCGCCGATCCATGCGGAGTCTCGATGGAATCGAAAGCGACGGTTCCTACAACCAAGATACTCATCTCAGCAATCCAAAATCTAAAATCCAAAATCTAAAATTCTCATAGGTATTTGCCTACAATCGGCTTGAGATCGTTCCGCACTTTTTTCGGGATCTTCCTTTTTTCGGTAATGATAGCCTCTTTGAGAGCAGCGGAACAACTGCAGGAGCGCTCCTCAGGAAGATCGCGCAGGGCTGTTCGGATCGTCCGTTGGGCAAGCTCTACGTTTTGTTTCAGAACCGTCAGCACCTGTTCGATCTCGACATTGCCCTCCGACTGATTCCAGCAATCGTAGTCTGTGGCCAGGGCGAGCGTCGCGAAGCAAATTTCCGCTTCGCGCGCCAACCTCGCCTCTTGGAGGTTGGTCATCCCGATCACGTCTGCTCCCCAACTTCGATACAAGAAAGACTCGGCGCGCGTGGAAAACTGCGGCCCCTCCATGCAGAGATAAGTCCCTTTGCGGTGGACGGTGGCCCCGGCTTCCGTAGCTGCCCGGCCAAGGCTTCCGGCGAGGACAGGACAGACAGGGTCGGCCAAGCTCACGTGGGCCACGATCCCCTTGCCGAAAAATGTATTCGGCCTCTGTGTGGTCCGATCGATGAACTGATCCGGCACGACCACATGGCCTGGGACGATTTCCTCGCGCAGGCTGCCGACGGCGCTGACAGAGATGATCCGTTCGACGCCCAATTTTTTCATGCCGAAGATATTGGCCCGAAAATTCACCTCCGTCGGGAGCCACCGGTGTCCCCTTCCGTGGCGCGGAAGAAAAATCAATTCCATCCCGTCCAGTGTTCCCTTCACATAGGCATCTGACGGAGTCCCAAAGGGGGTTCTGACTTTAATCTCGCGGATCTTTTCCAGACCTTCCATCTGGTAAAGACCGCTTCCGCCGATGACCCCAACGATCTTCTCCGTAACCTTTTCCTTGCTAGCCATCCGAGTTCAAGGATGAAGGATGAGGGATGAGGGATGAATTTCATCCTTCCGCCTTTCGCCTTCATCCCTTTCGTACTGCTCCCCTTGCAACTGGCCACAGGCTGCCTGGATATCGTCTCCCCTCGGCTCGCGCACATTGACCTGCAGCCCTTTGGCCGCCAGGGCGTTTTGGAACTCAAGGATCTCCTCCCGGGTTGGCCTCTCGTAGGTGCTTCCCGGATGCGGATTGAAAGGAATCAAATTGATCTTGCAGCGAACGCCCTGGAGGAGTTGGGAGAGGCGCCGGGCATCCGCCGGAGAATGATTAAGCCCCCGCAGCAAAACATACTCAAACGTGATCCGTCTTCGCTTGGCCATCGGAAGGGAACGGCAACAGTCGATAAGCTCCGCCAGAGGGTATTTGCGATTGATGGGCATCAATTGCGAGCGCAGCTCGTCCGTGGCTGCGTGCAGGGAGACCGCCAGATTGACGCGGCTCTCCTCCATCAGCCGCTTCATCTGCGGCACGAGCCCCACCGTGGAGAGGGTTATTCTCCTCGGCGATATCCCGATTCCGGACTCCGCGTCGGCTATGGTCTCGATCGCTTTAAGCGTCTGAGAATAATTGGCCAGCGGTTCTCCCATCCCCATCAAAACCACATGGGTGATCCGCTTCTCTTCCGGCAGCGACCGTTTCGCCTCCAAGATCTGATCCAGAATCTCGCTTGAGCGCAGGTTTCTCTTCAGTCCGATCTTGGCCGTGGCGCAAAAGTCGCAGCCGAAGCCGCAGCCCGCCTGGGTGGATACACACAAAGTAAGCCTGCCGCGGTCCGGAATCAAAACGCTTTCGATCGTGAGACCGTCATTCAACCCAAAGAGAAACTTCACGGTTCCATCGATCGACAAAGAACTGCGCACCGTCTGGAGACGACCGATCGTGAACTCTTGCTCCAACAGGCTGCGAAGCTCGACCGACAGATTGGTCATCTCCGCAAATGAGGTCGTCCCCTTTTGGAAGAGCCATCTCTGGATTTGACCGGCACGGTAAGGCGGCTGCCGCCATTGGACAAGCCGGTCTTTGAGCTCCTTCGAGCTCAGCTCCTTGATGTTGGGCTTCCCCATATGAATCTCAAATCTCAGATCTCAAATTTCAGCCGGCGTGGAGCTCTTCCGGTTTAAAGAAGAAAGCGATCTCGGACGCCGCCGTCTGTGGTCCGTCGGAGCCGTGAACCGCATTTTTTTCCACATCCTTTCCCCACTCGCGCCGAATGGTTCCAGGAGCCGCTTTGGCGGGATCCGTAGCTCCCATGATCTCGCGGTTCTTAACGATCGCGCCCTCGCCCGCCAGGACCGAAACCAAAATAGGGCCCGAGGACATGTATTCTACAAGGCTGGCGAAAAAGGGTCTCTCCTTATGAACCGCGTAAAACGCGCGCGCCTGCTCCAGGCTTAGATGAACAAGCTTGGCGGCCACGATTTTAAGCCCGGCTGCCTCAAACTTTCTTAGGATTTCACCGATGAGCCCTCTTGCAACCGCATCCGGCTTTATGATGGAAAGAGTTCTCTCTGTCATTCCCTTAATCCCTTCAACCCTGAAACCCTTAAACTCCGTTCATCCCTTGATGGCTTCTTGAACCGTTTGCCCTAGAAGCGCCGGAGACGGCGCCACGCGGACACCGGCGTTGCGTAAGGCCTCGATCTTTTCTTTTGCGGTTCCTTTGCCTCCGGCGATAATCGCCCCCGCATGACCCATCCGCTTGCCCGGAGGAGCTGTCTGGCCGACAATAAATCCGGTGACCGGTTTTTTCATATAAGCCTTGATCCATTCCGCCGCCTCTTCTTCGGAGTTCCCGCCGATTTCACCGATCATCACCACCGCACGAGTCGCCGGATCCTCATTGAAGAGCTTGAGCACATCGATGAAGTCCAATCCATGCACCGGATCTCCGCCGATACCTACGCAGGTTGACTGCCCCAACCCGAGCCGCGTCAACTGATCCACGGCTTCATACGTTAAGGTTCCGCTTCGGGAGACAACGCCGATCGACCCCTGCCGATAGATATGGCCCGGCATGATGCCGATTTTACACTCTCCAGGGGTGATCACGCCAGGGCAATTCGGACCAAGAAGCCGCGTCCCTTTCCCGCCTAGATACCTCTTAGCTCGAACCATATCTCTTACCGGCACTCCCTCAGTGATGCAGGCAACGAGAGCTACTCCGGCATCCGCAGCTTCCATGATCGCATCCGCAGCAAAAGGAGGAGGAACATAGATGACGCTCGCGTTGGCGCCGGTAGCTTTGACAGCCTTGGCCACGGTGTCGAAGATCGGGATGTCATCCAGAGAAGTCCCGCCCTTCCCCGGCGTTACGCCTGCGACCATTTGCGTCCCATACTCTTTGCAGGCGCGGGTATGAAATTGCCCGGTGGCGCCAGTAATCCCCTGCGTTAGAACACGCGTTTTCTTATCGACTAAAATCGCCATAATCCAACTCGTAAGGCGTGAGGAGTGAAACGTGAGGCGATTCGTCTTACTCCTTACCCCTAACGCCTTCCGCGTCCTTCACCGCTCGCACGATCTTTTCGGCTGCCTCCGCCATAGTCTCGGCGGGAATGATCGCAAGGCTGGATTCGGATAGGATTTTTTTTCCTTGTTCCACGTTGGTTCCCTGAAGTCGCACCACCAAAGGCACCCGCAGGCTCATCTCCCGGGCCGCGTCCACCACGCCCTGCGCAATCACGTCGCAGTGCATGATACCGCCGAAAATGTTAATCAAAACCCCTCGCACTCGTTGGTCCGAGAGAATGATCTTGAAGGCTTGCGCAACCTTTTCCTTGTCGGCTCCCCCTCCGACATCGAGAAAATTCGCCGGCTCTCCGCCGTAGAATTTGATGATATCCATCGTCCCCATAGCCAATCCCGCGCCGTTCACCATGCAGCCGATATTGCCATCGAGAGAAATATAAGAGAGACCGTACCGGCCCGCCTCGACTTCCCTTGGGTCCTCTTCATCCATGTCCCGCAGGGCGATGATCTCCGGATGGCGGAACAAGGCGTTGCTGTCGAAGTTCATCTTCGCGTCCAACGCAATCACTTCTCCCTCCTTTGTGACCACCAGAGGGTTGATTTCAGCCAAGGAGCAGTCAGTCTCATCGAAGGCGCGATACAATCCTTGCATGACCGAGGCCGATTTACCCACCGCTCCATGCGCCAGATCCAGGGCAAAGGCGAGCCTGCGGCATTGAAACGGGAGCAAGCCGACGGCCGGGTCGATGACTTCTTTTAAAATCTTCTCCGGACTTTTTTGCGCGACCTCTTCGATCTCGACGCCTCCTTCCGCAGAGGCAATGACCGAAACTCTCGACGATGAGCGATCCAGCACCATAGCGAGATAGAGCTCCCGGTCGATATTAAGCTCCTCTTCCACCAGGACCCGCTTGACCACGCGACCCTGCGGGCCCGTTTGGTGCGTCACTAGGGCTTTCCCGAGGATATCGGCGGCCTTGCTCTGCGCCTCCTGCGGATCTTTCGCCGATTTAACGCCGCCTGCCTTCCCCCGTCCACCGGCATGGATCTGGGCCTTCACTACGCAGCGGCCTCCCAACTCCCGCGCAATCGCCGCGACCTCTTGGACCGTTGATGCAACGCGGCCGCGCGGAACCGGAATGCCGAAACGGCTCAGAATCTCTTTCGCCTGATATTCATGGATATTCATGAAAAACCCTTGCTCTTAATAAAAGAAGACCCTAAGACTAATATACAACCCTCAGGGTCTCAAGCAGCGAGACAGGCGACAGCTACGACGCGCCCAGAATTCTGTCCATCGCCTGGACTATGTCTTTGACATGATTAAGCGATTCGTCAAACGCTTTCTTGTCGGCAGCACTGAGATTGATGTCGATAATTTTCTCGACGCCCCCGGCGCCTATCATAACGGGAACGCAGAAATAGTAACCCTTAACTCCGTATTCGCCCTCCAGCAACGCGGCGCAAGGCAAAATCTCTTTCTTGTCAAAGAGATAAGCTTCGGTCATGCGAATCGCGGCCGACGCCGGCGAAAAATAGGCCGATCCTGTCTTCAACAACGCGATCACCTCGCCCCCTGCATTGCGAACACGGGCTTCGATTTCGTCGAGTCGCTTGCTGGGAATTAATTTTTCAACGGGCACCCCGCCGACGATGCACGTGCTGCGGACCGGAACCATGTCGTCGCCGTGTCCCCCCAAAACCATCGCCGCAACGCTGTTCACGGAAACATTGAGCTCCCGCGCGATAAATGATCGATAACGCGAGGAGTCTAAGATGCCTGATTGACCGACGACACGATTTTTTGGGAACCCTGTGGCTCGCTGCATCAATGTCACCATCGCGTCAAGCGGGTTAGTGATGACGATAACGAAAGAATTGGGCGCATACTTCTTGATGCCTTCCGCGACCGAGTTCAAGATCTTGGCATTGGTTCCGAGCAAGTCATCGCGGCTCATGCCCGGCTTGCGCGCAATCCCAGCAGTAACGATACAAACATCCGCACCCGCGATGTCATCGTACTTGTTGGTGCCGATAACATTGCCGTCAAAGCCTTCCACCGGCCCGGCATGGGACAAATCGAGCGCCTTTCCCTGCGGCAAGCCTTCGATGACATCGTAGAGCACGACATCTCCCAGCCCCTTGAGGGCGCAAAGATGGGCCATGGTCCCGCCGATATTCCCGGCGCCGATTAAAGCGATTTTCTTCCGTGCCATAATTAAAAATCTCCGGTTTCCGGTTTCGAGTTTCAGGTTTCAAGCCTCAAAACTCCAAACTCGATACTCCAAACTACCTGCTACATATTGGCGATAATGGCGTCGCCGAAACCCGAGCAGCTTACGAGTTTCGCTCCTGTCATAAGCCGCTCAAAATCATAGGTCACCGTCTTGTTGCCGATAGCGCCTTCCAGTCCATTGACGATGAGATCGGCGGCTTCCTTCCAGCCCATGTAGCGCAACATCATTTCACCTGAGAGGATGACCGAGCCGGGATTGACCTTGTCGAGGTCGGCGTATTTCGGCGCGGTGCCGTGCGTCGCCTCGAAGATGGCGTGTCCGCTATCGTAGTTGATGTTCGCGCCGGGCGCGATGCCGATGCCGCCCACCTGCGCGGCCAGCGCGTCGGAAAGATAATCGCCGTTTAAGTTCAGCGTGGCGATCACGTCGTAATCCTTCGGGCGGATGAGAACGAACTGCAGCGTCACGTCGGCAATCGAGTCTTTAAGCAGCAGCTTCGACTTCCATTTGCCGTCGCCGTGGGTCGGCCACAGCTTCAGCGCTTCTTCCACTTCCTTTTTGATGTCGTTCTGCTGGTCGGGCGACTTCATGTCGAAGCCGGGATCGATCATCTTGGCGTTGTCTTCCACGCTCAGCTTCGGCTTCTGCTCTTTGTTGCCCAAAATCCACGTCTCGCGCTCGGTGACGACGTCGTTGCGAAACTCGCGCTTGGCGAGCGCGTAGCCCCATTCCATAAACGCGCCTTCGGTGTACTTCATAATGTTGCCCTTGTGAACGAAGTTCACGTTCTTGCGCTTATTCGCCAGCGACCACTTGATCGCGGCGCGGACCAGCCGCTCGGTGCCCTCGACGGAAACCGGCTTGATGGCGATACCGGCCGTGTCGGGGAAGCGAATCTTCGCGTACTCCTTGGGAAAGTTTTCTTTGAGCAGCGATTTGAACTTCTTATTCTCTTCCGTCCCGTTGGGAAACTCGATCCCCGTGTAGATATCTTCCGTGTTCTCCCGGAAAACCACCATGTCCACGTATTCCGGGTGCTTAACCGGAGAAGGAACGCCATTGAAATAATGCACGGGGCGTAGGCAAACGTAGAGGTCAAGCAGTGTGCGGAGCGCTACGTTCAGCGAACGGAAGCCGCCGCCGATCGGAGTGGTGAGCGGACCTTTTATTCCGACCAGAAATTCCGAGAAAGCCTGCACCGTTTCATCAGGCAGCCAGCTGTTGAACATCTTGAAGGACTTCTCGCCGGCGTATACCTCCATCCAACGGACTTTGCGTTTGCCCTTGTAGGCCATCGCCACCGCCGCGTCGAACACGCGCACCGAAGCGCGCCAGATATCGCGGCCCGTGCCGTCTCCTTCGATGAACGGGATGATTGGATTATCCGGAACTTTCAGCTCCTTGTTTGCCGCCATCGTTATTTTCGTCCCGTCCTTCGGAACCTTGATGTGTTGATACTGTGCCATGGATCTCCTCTTCATTAACAAATAGCCCAAGGACAATTTTGGATTTGGGTCGCCGATTTTTCCGCCTGAGGCGGATCAGCCTCTGGCTGAGGAATCGAAAATCTCAAATTGCCCTTAGGCTATCGAAAATACGAACAAATATTAAAAAAATACTTAGCCGATCCCATCTTAAGAGTCAAGGCAACTGGATTTCTTACGCGCCGCCGTTTCTTTTTTCTTCCTCCAGCCATTTCTCTAGATAGCGCCCGGCTACCTCTCTCCCCCCAAGACCGAAGGCCAGAGCCAAAGCGAGGCAGGTCGCGCCGAAGATCGACACGAACGCCCACATGACGATCTCGGCCGCTATATCGAGGATCTGCAAAATAGCCGCGATGATGAAAATGGTCGTCGAATAATAGGTCACGTGCCCTATCGAGTCGGAGTGTCTCAACCCGGCGTTGACGCATGAGGTCCGTGTGACGGCTTCCAGAAAATTGGCAAAATAGAGCCCAAGAATGAGTACCACAATCGCGGCGACGACCTTCGGGATGTAGAGAAAGATAGAGTTCAGCGTCTCCGTGACTCCGGGGAGACCCAGAGTATCCAGTGTCGCGACGAGAACGATCAGGAAAAGAAACCAGAAGATCAAGAGCGCCAAGATTTCGGTCGCGCTCTGTTTGACTCCGCCGCGCTGTAAAACCCCGTTGATGCCGGCTCGATCGGCTAGGACGTCAAACTGACAGATTCTAAGGAAGCGAACCGCAATCCTTTTGGCGATGTTACAGCCGATCCAACCGACAAAGAGAATAATCAGCGCCGCAAAAAATCCCGGCAGAAAAACCCCCAGTTTGGTCGCAAAGGCGTTCCACGCCCCGGTAACCGTTGCTACGACATTCATAAAGGCCTCCTTCGCCCTAAATTGAACTCCGAGAGCTATAAATAGGACTCTCTCTCATCGGAAATGTCAATATGTTTTTGTTCCCGACGTTGGAGCGAGGTGATCGAGGGCGCCAGTCTCAAGGCCTGCCTGGGAGCGGCTTGAAAAGCCGATGCGTGAGACGAGGAAGTTAAGGCGTAGCAGAGAGATATCTTTAGTAAGCTGGCGAGCGTGAGACGGTCGTATCGCATCGGACCGGAGAGATGCTTCCAGGCAGCCTATCGGCCGATGGGCCTTTTTCGACGGTCTGTGAGCCCTTGAAACCACCTTAGCTGACAATTATAGTCGAAAAATTGTCTTTGTGGCCGCCGCCAACATATGACCAAGGGAGAGAAATCTTGCAATTGGTAGTTCATCGCCTGTCCAAGGCCTATGGTTACCTATGGGCCTTGAAGGAGCTGACCCTGGAGCTTCGCTCGGGTGAGTGCGTCGCTCTATTAGGCCCCAACGGCGCCGGAAAGACGACTCTGCTCAAGCTTCTCTCGGCACTTCTTTCTCCAACTCAAGGGGAGATTACCGTGGACGGCGAGCGATTTGTCACAAGTTCGCATCGATTGCGCTCCCTCGTCGGTCTTCTTTCCCCGCATGAGCACCTTTATGAAGGGCTGACCGCCAGCGAGAACCTTCGTTTTTTCGTCTCTCTCTACCATAAGAAGATAAATCGGCTGGAGACGGAGAAAAGCCTTGAGCTTGTTGGCCTGAAAGACTGGTCGGATCAATATGTGGGATCGCTCTCAAGCGGGATGAAGTGCCGACTCACCATCGCCAAATGGCTTCTATTGGAGCCCCGATTGCTGCTGCTGGACGAGCCCTACGGTGTTCTGGACGGAGCCGGGGTCGAGCTTCTGGAAAGCTACCTGAGAAGATTGTGCTCTGGCGGCGGCATTGCCGTTATCGCCACCCACCATGTCCAGCGCGCCCTGCGGCTGTGCTCGCGGGCGATCATCTTGGATCACGGAAGTCTCATCTTCGACGAGCCCAAGCAGGAACCTTGGGAGAGCTTCCATCGCGCCTTTGAGAATTTCGCCCCCCGAGAAAACGGATGGAGCTCTTGAGACAGACCACCTGGCTGCTCTGGAAGGATCTCCTCTTGGAGATGCGGCGGCGGGAGAGTCTGCTCGCCATGTTTTTCTTTGGTGTCCTCCTCCTGTTTATTTTTAACTTCGCTTTTGAGATTCCAAGAGAAAGAGCCGCAGAAATGGCCCCGGGGCTTTTGTGGCTCGCCTTCATCTTTACCGGGACCCTAGGACTCGCCCAGCTCTACCAGGCCGAAAAAGAAAACCATTGTCTGGAAGCCTTGCTCTTGTCGCCCATCGACCGGGGCGCACTTTTCCTGGCCAAAGTATTTTTCAACCTTCTATTGATGCTCTCGGTGGAAGTCGTTGTATTTCCTCTGTTCTGGATGCTCTTTAACTTGGAGGCGTGGAAACTTCTACCTTCCCTTTTTTTGGTCGCGTTTCTCGGAACGCTGGGGTTCTGTGCGATAGGAGCCTTATTTTCGGCCGTGACTTTAAAAGCCCGCGCGCGAGAACTGCTTCTCCCGCTGGTGATATTTCCGCTGATGATCCCGGTTATCCTGGCAACGATCCGGGCGATGGAGATTCTGCTTCGCACCGGAGCATTTGAAGAAGCCTCCCCCTGGTTGCGTCTTTTAATCGGATTTGATGTGATATTCATAACGGCAGGCTTTCTCATCTTTGAATGGGTGATTGAAGCTTAAATGGCGTCCACAACGAAAAAAAGCGGTCGCGGAAGAAGCATTCTGGGAGGATTGGCGTTCTTTTTCATCCTCATGGGCCTTTATTTTGCCCTGATCCAAGCGCCTCCCGACGCCTACCAGGGCGAGGTCCAGAGGATCATGTACCTCCACATCCCCAGCATCCTCACCGCGTATCTATCCTTCTTTATTGTCTTCATCGGCAGCGCTCTCTTTCTATGGAAGCGAGAAAGGCGAGATGATATTCTTGCCTATGCGGCGGCTGAGATCGGCGTTCTCTTTACCGGCCTCACTATTGTCGAGGGGTCGATATGGGGGAAGCCCGCGTGGGGAGTCTGGTGGACTTGGGATGCCCGACTGACTTTGACGGCGATCCTGCTTTTGATTTTTGTCGGTTATTTGATGTTGCGCTCGCTCATTGAAGACGAAGACCAAAGCGCGGTGTGCGGCGCGGTCTTGGGGATCATCGGCTTCCTCGACATCCCGCTGATCCATATGTCCGTTTACTGGTGGCGCACGCTGCACCAGCCTCCATCCATCCTAAGACCCGATAAACTGCCTTGGGAAAACGTCCATCCGGCCATGCTGATCGCACTCTCAATCAACTTCATCGCGTTCCTCTTGGTTTATTTTTACCTGCTCTCGTCGCGCATCCGCCTGGGAGAGCTGCAAGAGGAAGTGAAAAAAACCAGGCTTTACGGAGCGGCATAATGAAAGCGTGGGACTTCGTTTTCTTGGCGTATGGAATTGTCTGGTCTGCTTTGGTTTTCTATTTAACCGTGCTTAGACGTCGATGCCGAAAGATCGAAGCGGAGCTCGTCAGGTTGCAGTCCCCGGGAGATAAGAAAAAAAATGAGCAGAAGTAAAAGGTTCCTTATCGGGGGACTGATCATCCTGGCCGCGCTTTCCTATCTCATCTACGGCGGCATGCGTGAGGCGATTGTCTATTTTGTGACTCCGGCGGAGCTCAAAGGGCAAGAAAACAGTTCCAAAGGCAAGTCCTTGCGTCTAGGGGGAATGGTGGTCGCTGGGTCGCTGCAAAAAGATCTTCAAGCCCTCACCTACCGGTTCCAGGTCACGGACGGCGTCGTCTCCATCCCGGTTTTTTTTCACGGTGTTCCCCCCGACTTATTCTCCGAGGGAAAAGGAGCGGTGGTCGAAGGAAGAATGGGAGACGATGGAGTTTTTCTGGCTACGACCATCATGGCGAAGCACGCCGAGGAATACAGCCCACCGCACACAGGCAAACCCTCCGCTCCGCACAGCTTCGTTCCCGGTAGCGAGGAGAAAAAACCGTGACGGCAACGATCGGTCATTACTGCATCGTTATTGCGTTCTTTCTCGCCCTTTGGGGAATCATTGCGCCCCTGCTCACCTATAGAACCGGCCGGGAGGTATTCTTCTCCAGTACAAGGGCCGGGATTCTGGGACAATTTATCTTGGTTACGGCTGCGAGCTCGTCGCTGATCTATGCCCTGGTGACGACCGACTTCTCGATCAAGTATGTAGCCTTCAACACCACTCGGGCAACTCCCATCTACTACCGGGTGACCGGTCTCTGGGGCGCATTGGAAGGCTCCCTGCTTCTATGGGAGTGGCTCCTCGTCATCTTTTCCGGACTGGTGTCTTGGGTCTATAGAGATCGCCACCGGGAACTGATGCCCTGGGTCTTGCTCATCTTCTCCACGGTTTCGGCCTTTTTTCTCGCTGTGCTCGCCTTCGCCTCGAATCCGTTTGAGATCCTCTCGCCACCCCCGCTGGATGGTCGCGGACTTAACCCGTTGCTCGAAGATTCCAACATGATCACGCATCCGCCCCTTCTCTATACGGGCTTTGTGGGCTTGACGGTCCCGTATGCCTTCGCCATGGCGGCGCTGATTATCGGACGGGTAGACGAAGCCTGGATCAAAACAACCCGGCGCTGGACCATTGTCGCATGGTTTTTCCTGACCATGGGCAATCTCGTGGGCGCGTGGTGGTCTTACCATGTCCTGGGCTGGGGAGGTTACTGGGCCTGGGATCCGGTGGAGAATGCGGCCTTCATGCCCTGGCTGCCGGCGACGGCCTTTCTTCATTCCATCCAGGTCCAAGAGCGAAGGCGCATGCTCAAAATTTGGAACCTTTCCCTGATCATCATCGCCTTTAGCCTGACTCTCTTCGGCACATTTTTGACTCGCTCCGGAATCCTCTCCTCGGTTCACGCATTTTCCAGCGGGCCGGTTGGCGCCTTTTTTCTGAGCTTCCTCGCCGTCGTGCTGCTGGGATCCTTCGGCCTGCTCGCCTATCGTGCTGAGCATCTCCGGGGACAAGCGGAGTTCGATTCGATGCTCAGCAGAGAGTCGGCTTTCCTGCTCAATAATGTCGCCTTGGTTTCGGCGCTCTTCACGATCTTTCTCGGCACCATCTTTCCGCTCCTGTCCGAAGCGGTCACCGGAGTACAGGTCAGCGTAGGCGCCCCATACTTCAACTCGGTCACGGTGCCGCTGTTCCTCTTGCTCGTTTTTCTCATGGGGGTCGGTCCTATGATCGCCTGGAGACGGGCCAGCTGGAACAATCTCAAGCGCAATTTCCTTTGGCCCGCGGCGGCATCGATGGCGGTTGCGCTGTCGCTGTTCGCGTGGCGCATCAGAGACTTTCTCCCGCTGCTCGGTTTCATGCTCTCTGCCTTCGTCGTCTTCACAATTTTCTTGGATACCGTCCGTGCGGTTCGCGCACGGCGCCGGCTTGCCGGCGAGGGAACGGCGGCCGCCCTTGCCACCCTGGTTCGGCACAACCAAAGACGCTACGGCGGGCTTGTGGTCCATCTGGGAATAGTTCTGATCGCTTTGGGAATCGCCGGCTCCATGAGCTACAGCGTCGAGCGGCAGGCCACACTCGGTATCGGACAGAGCCTTGCGATCGGTCCCTATAAAATCCGCTTCGAAGGAATGCGAGGCCTGCAGCAACCGACCCATTTCCGGGTCGAGGCCGCATTTCGGATTCTCAATGGCGGTTCTGAGTCTAAGCTCTACACGCCCGCGCTCAAGTTCTTCCCCAACCAACAGTCGCCCGTGGGCCGAGCGGTGTTCCGCTCGACTCTGGCCGACGATCTCTACATGATCCTTTCCGGCTTCAGCGAAGTGGGAAGGAACCAGGCTACGCTCAAGGCTCTCGTGCGACCGCTCGTCGCGTGGATGTGGATCGGGGGGGGAGTCATCGTTCTCGGAACGATCCTCGCCCTCTGGCCCTTCGATGTTTCGGCGACCGAGCAGGATGAAGATCGTGTGGCGTAGGCTTCTCATCACCCTTGGGGTCATTGCCCCTCTTCTTTGGCTCCTGGCCTTTGGTTTTACCCGGGACCCGCGCTACATCTCCTCGCCGCTCATTGGCCGTCAGGCCCCTAACTTTACCCTGAAACTCTTTAACGGCGAGGAGCTCACGCTGGACCAGGTTCGCGGAAAAGTTATTTTCTTGAATTTCTGGGCCTCGTGGTGCATTCCCTGCAGGGAGGAAGCGCGCGACCTCGAAGCGGCCTGGCGGCGGCTGAAGGACGCGGACGTCGCATTTATCGGGATCGATATTCAAGACAAGGAAGATGACGCAAAGGCATTTCTGAAGGAATTCAACGTCAGCTACCCGAACGGCCGAGATCCTGGAAAAATCGCGATCGACTACGGAGTCTGGGGCGTGCCGGAAACGTTTTTCATCGACGCGAGAGGCAGGATCACCTACAAGCACGTCGGAACGCCCGACACAGCGACCGTTATGGCAAAACTCCAAGAGGCGCGCCGCGGTCTGGTCAGCGCCGCCGAAGGCAAGGGTTCGTATCAGCCCATAAAGTAACGGACCATGCGGCGGTTGCTTCCACTGTCCATAGTTTTGCTTCTGCTCCCTGTCACGGTCGGCGCCGCGCAGCAAGACCTTGAGGAGCAGGTGCAGAAGATCGCGTCGGAACTTCGCTGCCCTGTTTGCCAGAACCTCTCGGCCGCCGACTCTCCGTCGGAGCTGGCCCAGGAGATGCGCCAGCTTATTCTCGAACAGCTCAAGCAGGGAAAGAGCCCCGAAGAGATCAAGGCCTATTTTGTCTCCAAGTACGGCGAGTGGGTTCTGCTTGCGCCCACAGCAAAGGGATTCAGCCTCGTTCTCTGGACGCTCCCTTTTGTTGCGGCCGGCGCAGGCACCATTCTGGTTCTCTTGTTGATCCGCCGCTGGTCTAAAAAAAAGAGAGAAGGGCCGGCTTCATCGGAGATCGGGCCCGAGCCAACACGGTCGTCTCTCCTGGAGGAGCAAACCAGACTCTCAGCCGAGCTCGAGGAGCTCGATTTCGACTTCCATTCCGGAAGATTGTCCGAATCCGACTACAAAGAACAGCGCAGAGAACTGGAGAGCCGGGCAGCGGCCATTCACAAGAAACTTGCACTCCTACCCCCTCTAAGCAGTCAGCAACCCGTTCATGTCGCTGGAGCGCCTTCGCGCCAAGCCGCGCTCGGTGCGGGTCAGCCCAGCCCCCGTCGGAATTGGCAGCTTGCAGCGGGAGGGCTGTTTCTTTTGCTCTTCGGGATAACTCTCGGAGTGTTCCTTGCCAAATCCTTACGCCCGCGAAGCTCCGAACAAGACACTATGACCGGTGACTTTTTGACCGGCACCGGCCCCGGCGGCGTTGCAGGAGATTCGGGAAACAACATCGATTCACTTCTCGCCCAGGGACGGGATGCCTTCGAGCGCCAGGATTGGCCGCAAGCGATCGACGCTTTGAAACAGGCGCTGGCGATCAATCCAAACCATCCTGAGGCTCACAGCACTATGGGCTTTATCCTCGCCCAAGCTGGCCATGCGGACAGCGCCCTCCTAGCCTTCGATCGGGCTCTCTCGAGCGACCCCAACTTTCCTCCCGCTCTATGGGGAAAGGGCATGCTTTTGTACCGCGTCAAGGAGGATTTTCCTGCGGCGCGTCAGACCCTGGAAAAACTGGTCAATCTCATGCCGCCAGGCGCGGAGAGAGACGAGGTTCAAAAGACAGTGACGCAGCTTGCTCGGTTGGGCGGTGAAGGGAAAAAAGTTTTAAAAAAAGCGCAAGCAGAGACGGGGGCGTCCTCGATCCGAGGGGTCGTTTCTATCGATCCCAAACTGAAAGCACAAGTCAATAGCCAGTCGGTCCTATTCATCATAGCCCGCTCGGCGAGTTCTTCCGGAGGTCCTCCCCTCGCGGTGAAAAAAATCGACCACCCGACGTTTCCCGTTTCATATTCACTCGGCCCTGACAATGTGATGATACCCGGCACCACCCTCTCGGGCAAAATCTCAGTCTCTGCGCGCTTGGACAAAGACGGCGATCCTACGACCAGAGAGCCGGGAAATCTATCGGGAGAATACAAGAAGAATCCGGTCGAAGTCGGGGAACAGAAAATCGATATCGTCCTCGATCAGGTCATGTAAGCACAAGGTGTCTACTGGGGAACAAGAATATTCTTGAGTTTCGCTACCCAGGCCGGATCCAGCTTAAATAGCTCATTCACAATCGTTTCTATCTGTTCGCCTGTCACCGGCTCTATGTCGAGGTTACCTTTTTTGGCCTCGGCGAGAAACTCCGGATCCTTTAGCGTATCCATGGACGCCGTCCGCAAGACTTGGACTCGCTCTTTGGGCGTGCCTGGAGGCAGAAAATAAGGACGGGTGATCGTAGCCGTGTCATGAATGCCGTACTTGAGCAGCTGCCGCGCTTCGCTAGTCTTGGCAAAGTCTGCAGCCAACGGCACATTGGGAATCTCTTCAAGTTTTTTCGGCATCGCCAAAACCACGACTGACACGTCGCCAGCTTCAATGCCCCTACGCCACATCGCCTTCATGGATTCCCACGCCCAGCAGCCGCCCGCGAGCTCGCCGCTCTCCGCCGCCAGTTTGATCTCGGCGGTGCCCTTATAGGGCTCGACGACTTTGATGGGAAGATTGAGCGCCGCCTGGAGAACCCGAGGCACGTCGGACGCTGTCCCTCCGGGTCCGACGCCGCCTAACTTCACCGGCTCTTTTGAAGCGACCCATTTTTCCATGCTGGTGATGCCGCTGGCCTTCGTTAAGACGCATACGGGATGGTCGACCGCGGGAGCGCCGATATATTCGAACTTCCTGCCGTCAAACTCGATCCCTTTGGCGCCCATGATTTGTTGAAGGAACAATCCGCCGATATTATTTCCAATGGTCATGCCATCCGGCTTGGACTGTTTGAACATATAGTTCGCTTGAACGATCCCGCCGGCGCCCGTCATGTTTTCAACCATGACCGTGGGATTCCCAGGAATGTGCCTTCCCATGTGACGCGCGATGGCTCGGGTATAGGTATCGAAGCCTCCTCCCGGAGCAAAGGCGACAAGAAGACGGACTGTCTTGCCCTCATAAAATGGCGCAGCGCCATGAGCCGTCACACCGCCGGTAAGAACCACTGCAAGGCAAGCTGCTAAACGCCAAAGTTTTCTTCTCATGGCTTCCTCCTGCGAAGGTCGATCAGACGGGTTGCTCTTTGAGACCCTACTCTAGCTCGTCTTTTGCTTTTTCTCGCGTAGCACGATCAAACGTTCCGAACCTAATTCGATGGACTCCATCCGGCCTGTCACGCGAAGCTTTTCTCCTCGTTTCGGCAATACCCTGTCTGTAAACACTTGGATCGAGGCGGTGTCGTCTTGTATTTCAAAATATTTCACCACGATCACCGAGGACCCACCCATCACAGTCCCGTAGATCGTAATCTCCTTATTCTCGTAATCGCGTGGATGATCTAGTATGTCCTTGATCCTTGTTGTGCTCACCCTGTTGGCAATATCACACCCAAACAGAGTGGCGGCGAGGCAGAGTGCCGCCGTCAACAACTTCAATCCGCTTTGCATGACGACGCTGGCCTCGCTTGTCTCAGTTTCATCTCCATGTTCAGGTCTGTCTCCGCATGAGCGGAATCAATAAATCTATTGAGCGAGTTATTTCAGAATTTCCTTTAACTTTGGAATAAGCGCTGCCTCGAGGTTGAAAACCTCCTTCACGGCTTTTTCAAGCGCCGCGCCGTCGAGAGGATTGATGTCCAGCTTCGCCTTTTCCGCCTCTGCCAAGAACTCCTTGTCCTTCATCGTATCTGTAAAGGCCTTGCGTAGAATCTCCACGCGATCCTTAGGCGTGCCCGGCGGAAGAACGTACGGGCGCGCCGTCGGGCCGACCGTGTGCACAGCGGAACGAATCAACTTTCGTCCCTCGTCGTTCCGGGCATAGCTGATATCCAGCGGAATGTTGGGAAGCTCCGGATGCGGCTTCGGGATATTCTGCAGGACGATGATGAGATTCCCCGAGTTCAGCTCGTTACGCCACGTCGCCTTGAAGGACTCCCAGGCATTGTCGACCCCTTGGACCTCACCGCTATTAAACGCTAGCCGCACCGTGGCCGTGCCGGTATAGCCGGAAACCACCTGTACCGGTAAACCAATCGCTTCTTTAAGAATCTTGGGAATATCGTCGGTTGCGGAGCCAGGCCCGACACCTCCCAACTTGACGACGGTCTTGGATTTTAGCCATTGGTCTACGCTGGTGATGCCGAGTGATTTCGCTATCCCCACCATGTAGTTGTCTTGACCCGGGGCGCCTACGAATTCGAATTTCACCGATTCAAACTCCACGCCGGACTTGCCCAAAAGCTGTTGCAAGAACAGTCCGCCGATGAAGTGACCGATCGTCAGACCGTCGGGCTTGGCCACCCTGTAGATGTGGTTCGCGGAAATCAAGAATCCCGCACCGGGCATATTCTCGACGACGATAGTAGGATTTCCCGGCACGTGCTTTCCCATGTGCCTGGCAATAGTCCTAGAGTAAGTATCGTAACCTCCTCCAGCCGCGGCGCCGACGATAATGCGCACGGTCTTGCCTTTGTAAAATGGCTCTTGCGCGAAGAGGGACCCTCCATAAGCAAGTCCCACAGCAAGAGCCACGAAAACGTATCCCAGCTTCCGAACCATAGTTGCCTCCTTTCGAAAACTCTTATTCATTTCACAATCTCTTTAAGTTTTCCCACCAGCGCCGTGTCCAATTTGAAAAATCTCGCGCCGATCTTCTCGATCTCCCCGCCCGACACCGGATCTATGTCCATTATTTAAAACTCTAAGATTGACCTTTCTGCTTCACCAGCCGTTTCGCGGCCGCCGCAAGCTGTTCGATGATGGGAAGATCGAGACCGTCCTGCCGGGCCAGCTCGCCCGCCATTGGCGGGGGTGGCCCTCGAGGCAGAGGCCCATTGCCCACGGCCCGAAGGCTTTCTT
>Ga0209701_10000350_pt1 | contig 26044 bp, 22 predicted proteins | sample CZO8metaG_4_FD_188356 | JGI IMG/M metagenome (GOLD analysis project Ga0209701, IMG submission 188356) | Vadose zone soil microbial communities from the Eel River Critical Zone Observatory, Northern California, USA - CZOApr15con2H3.8 metaG... | ecosystem: Environmental > Terrestrial > Soil >... | reverse complement strand
TCGAGCTTCCTCATATTTGCCTTCCCGCCAGTATATGTAACCTTGTTGAAAACGAAGGATTGCCCAGGCAGAACCTCCTTCTACTCCGGCATCGTGCAAGACTTGCTCTCCACGCTTGCAACATTGCTGGGCTTGTATATTATCGCCGATGTCGTACCAGGTCAGGGCGATTTCACGCCAGAGCAAGGCATCGATCTGGGCTTCTTGCTGGTATTCTTCATGTGTGGTAAATGATCGTTGGTAGGTTCTTACTTCTAAGACACGTTCGTAGATGTGACGCGCTTCTTCATAGTTTCCCTGTACTCTTGTGCATTCACCGAGGCGTTCCAGCAGGTAGGCGAGGTGGGTTCTTTGGTCGGTGCTGGTGTGCGTTAGTTGTTGCTGGAATGTTTCTTGCAATTGTTCGATGGCGATGCGGTAGTATTTTTCGGCTTCGGGATAGGCCGAGAGGGTGTAGGCATGGTCAGCTGCTAAGCTGGCGTAATGGATGATTTGTTGTGGATCGCCACCGCCCTGCACAAGGTGGTTGGTGATGATGGCGGCTCCCTCTTCTTCGCGGCCCTGGTAGGTGCGTTGGAGGATGTCGGCGGCGCGGCGGTGCAGGCGGGCGCGGCGTGCGGCGGATAGCTGGTCGTAGAGATGGCTGACGAGCAGGGGGTGCCAGAAGTGATAGCTGATACGGGTGCCTGTACCCTCTTCGGTTATCACGCCGGACTGGATGGCCTCTTCGAGCTGGTCAAGGATGGTGTCTTCGTTGACGCTGCTGTTGCCGCTTGCCTCCATCTGATAGATGACGGGGAAGGTGAATGAGCCACCCAGCACGGCGGCGTTGCTGAGCATACGTTGACAGGTGGCGCTGAGCCGACCCATACGCAGTTCGAGGACAGCGGCGATGGTGTCGGGCAATGGGTAAGCTGGTTGATCGGTGGTATGTGTAGTGTCGCTGGATGGCACGGTGGATAGGTCGGCAGGCGAGATACGGGCCAGTTCTTCGGCGAAGAAGGGGTTGCCCGCGGCCTTGCTTTGAATGAATTGCACCATTGTCCCTGGGAGGTGGGACACCAGTGAGCCGATCTGTTCATCGGTGAGGGGTTGCAATGGGAGGCTCAAGATGACCTGTTCGCGCTGCAGGTCGGTGAGGAGAGGGCGCAGGGGATTGCTCGCGGGCAGTTCGTTGTCACGGTACGTTCCCACCATCACGATGGGATGATCGTGGATGCGGCGCACGAGATAGGCGAATAGCTCGCTACTACTGGCGTCGGCCCAGTGGAAATCATCGAGTACGATGAGCAAGGGCGTGCGCTGACTGATCATGGTGAGCAGTTTAAGGGTGGCCTCCCACAGGTGTAGCTGCTCTTGCTCAGGAGACAGAGGGACGGGATATGACACCTGTGGCATCGATTCATGCAGTTCGGGCAGTAATGTTGTCAGGGGTTGATAGTCAAGGGGATGCTTGCTTATCTCCTGTCTCTGCCAGAGGCCATGAGCCATAGCATTGCGCAAGACTTCCGTCCACTGGCGATAGGGGACGCTGCTCTCCTGGGCATAGACGCGGCTCCAGGCCACAGCCCAGCCGCGCTTCTGAGCCTCGTGGCTCAATTCCTCAGCCAGGCGCGTTTTGCCAATGCCTGCCTCGCCCACCAGCAGAATACACTGTGGGCGACGCTGTGTGTCGTGAGGCGACGAAGAGACCACTTTCTTTTGAGCAGCAGTCTGAGAACTTACAGCTTGCTCGCTGGAGAGCAGCATTTGACGCATGACCTCAAGTTCGTAATCGCGCCCGATCAGCACGTTCTGGTGACTGCGGCCTATCTGTATCTGAAAGGATTGCCGTGCGGAGAAGCCACGTTCGCCGGAGTCCGCGGCATCCTTTAACTGTTGAGACTGGAAGGCGAGAGTCAGTGAAAGCTTGTCTTCTCCATGCTGCACTGCTTCGTAAAATTTGCGCGTTTCCGGCAGGGGTGCGATGTGGTAGTCGCGTTGCAGGGTGTTTGCGAAACGATGGTAGGCTCGCAGTGCCTCGCCGCGCCGATCCAACTGTGCCAGGGAGACGATGAGACGCTGTACCGCAGCTTCGTTTGCCGGGTCGGCGGCGAGAAGACGGTCCAGTGAGTCGATGGCGGTGGAAAGTGCCCCGCGTGTGATACGCAGGTCGGCCAATTCCAGCAGCAGTCCCATCCAGCTGCGTTGCAGTGCTTCACGGCGGGCGATGATCCAGTCTGAATGGTGTTCTTCCGGTAGGAATTCTCCGACGTAGAGGGTGGCAGCTTGTTCAAGCAATTGCTCAGTTTCGCCGTGATCACTGGTGGCGTGTGCCTGGGCCAGCAGGTGTTCAAAATCGTCGGCGTCGACCCAGATTAGTGACTGGTCGGCCAGGATTAGCCCCTCGCGTTCGATACGCAACAGGTGCGAGGAGGCGGGCCGGCTCAGGGCTGGTTCGAGTACCTGGCGCAGGCTGTAGACGCTGCGGTCAAGGCGACTGGATGCCGTCTCCAGGTCGGCATCGGGCCAGAGTACATCCATTACCTGCTCGCGACCAAGTTTGCGCCCAGGACTGCTCAACAGGCATGCCAGCAGGGCGCGCACGCGCTGGTGTTGCCATGCGCTATCGGTTACGGGCTGCCAGTCCAAGCCATTTCTGCGTTCAAGCTGGAATTGTCCGAGTACACGTATGCGCAGAGCTACGGCATCGAGGTTTGTTGGGGCGGGTTCCGCGGATACTTGCAGTTCAGCAGGAAGATTTTTGCCTATATAGGTGCGCGTGGTGCGCCCATTCTCTGTGCGATAGGCATACCAGTAGGGGCCGTGACCGGTGCCCTCGCGACATTTGCGACAGCGCGATTTGCCACAATAACTGACTTGCTGGTGATAGGTGACCTTGCCGTTCATCTTCCATTCCTCTTGTCATGTGCTTCTGGATGTCGTCATAGAAGCAGCATACGCATGCCGAAAGTAGAAACAGGCAAACAACTTTTTCATTATATCGCATACGTCAACAATAAAAAACGCGAATTATTAGAAGACTGGTATAAGACATTCCAACAGTTTTTTCAGAAAAGACAAGAGTATTCCAACAATTAAGACAACCTTGCTGACAATGCTTGTATAGCAGAACATGATTTGTGTAACTCCATGTAATTCTCTACAAAAATGTACTATCTTTCTAAAAACATGCTTTTCGGGCAAATGGAGAGCGTGAAAATGAGAAAACAGCAGTGGGAGGTATTGAGGAGGGGACGATAAGAACAGTAACTTATACTTCCAAAGGTGAAGGGATGAATGTAAGGGTGTCAACCAGGACAACCAGGGATTATTGAGAAGGAAACATGCCTTATGGGTGAGAGCGAAGTTGCGCGTTTACGCCGCCAAATTGAACTGGAGCTGGAGTCTATGCAGCGCGGTATGCATGGCTTCGCTGTTGGAACGGCTCGCCATAAGTTTATTCGTCGGCGGATGGATCAGGTGGGAGTGTATCAGAATAAGCTTGCAAAAGAGGTTGGGGAGGATAATGCGAACCAGATGGTGTACAGCATGTATGTTGAAGCCATCAAGTAATTGAGGTTCACCAGGAACTGGACGTGTAGGAGCCTGGTAAACCAGCGGTTTACCAGGCTCCTACACGTCCAGTTCCTGGTGAATGAAATGTAAAAAAATGAGGAAGGGTATCTTATTTATGAGAAATGTACAGCGGCTGATCACCATTGGGTGTGTTTTGATAGGTCTGCTTGTACTGGTAGGTACCGTCTCGGCATTTTTCTCGCCAGCAATCCAGGCGGCTTTGACGGTGCCGCCATCTCGTACAAACATGCCGGCAAGCGGTGTAACACATGGCGCGATACCGACCGCCGCTTCAACAAAGCCACCACTCACTATCACAATGACTGCTTCTTCACCTTCGCCGACAATGGTACCGGCGATGAACCTGTTGGCCCAGGATACCTTTCAGCGCAACGATCAACAGTTTTGGGGAACGGCTTCTGATGGTCAGGCGTGGGGTGGAGATGCGAAAACCTTGAAGAATTTTTCTATTACTGGACATATGGGCGTGGTCGTAGGAGGGCAGGGTGTCTTTGATGCCACGCTTGGCCCGCGTGTGACCGACGCCGATGTTGTCTTTAGCGGTTCATTAAGTCTCTTTGGCAATGGCACATCGAACATTGGCTCCGTACTGCGTTGGACGGACGCAAATAACTGGTATAAGGCCTATATTGATGGAACTCAATTGATATTGCTCAAAAAGGTTACCGGTACAGTCACGCGCTTGAATGCGGTCGCCTTCACTGCCCAAAACGGCATCGCTTATACGTTACGCATTCGCATTGTGGGTACAATGCTCTCCGCCAAAGCCTGGCTGGTCGGCCAGGCAGAACCGGCCACCTGGATGGTGATAGCAACAGATGCCGCGCTCCCTTCAGGTTTTGGCGGCCTGCGCCTGGTGGTCCAGAATGGAGCGGTGGCAAAGATTACGATGTTTACGGAAATGTTAGTGCCGAAAAATCCGTAGAGGCAAGGGAGAAGAGCATGTTGGAGCAGTTCAAGGTTGCCTATGATATTCATGCGTGGCTGAGGCGAGCGATCTGGGGAACAATGGGAATTGGAGCCATACTCCTCCTCTGGGTATCGGGAGGTTTTCCCCCGCGTGCATGGCTTTTGCTGGCCGCGGTGATACCGCAAGTATCGAGCTTGTGGGCACTGCATGGCCCAACGCTGGTACTTCCTTTAGCGTTAGTGGTCATCCAGTCTTTCACCTGGGTGCTTGCCTGGGGATTGCTGGTGTGGGGCTGTACCGCGAGTGTTCGGCACTGGCGAAAGAGCAGGCGTGAGCTTCAAGAGTTTGAAGTCGATTTGGAGGAGGCTCACAATGAAATAACGCAGGAGCACGGGAACCAGCCTGGCGACGGCCCCGTGAGGGAATCGCCCCGTCCCGCATGGCATCCGCAAGGGATGCCACTACTATGCACCAATGAGGGGAACCATGCGGGGAAGTCACCTGGCTCTCCACCCCAACGGTCAACGCCGTTGCCTGATCGGCAGCAATCACCGTTGGTGTTACCTGGATACAAAGAGGTTGAGCCGCAAATGGCTTCACCGCAGTGGCAGAGACAACTTTCTCTGCGTTTTGAGTTCGGAACTGATTGGGATGTTGGTATAAGACGGAAAGACAGGCCCAACGAGGATAGTCTCGTTGCACTGCAAGGTACCTGTATTTACAATGCGCAGCTCTCACCGTTTGCTTTATTTGTGGTGGCGGATGGTATGGGAGGCCATGCCAATGGACAGGATGCCAGTTACCTGGCTATTCAAACGCTGGTGAAGACGGTCATTCCGAGCATCGTGGGAAGTGACCAGATGAGCGACGATATCCTGGTAGAGATATTGGCGGAAGGGATACAGCACGCAAATCAGGTGGTGTATCAACGCAGCCGGGAAGTGAGAGAAGAGATGGGAACAACCATAACAGCTGCGCTTGTGATGGATAAGATGGCGTTCGTCGTGAATGTCGGTGATAGCCGCACCTATTTGTATCGCGGCTGCGAGGGACTTTCACAGGTGACGCATGACCATTCGCAGGTGGCTCGCCTGGTGGCGGCGGGTCAAATTGGGCGGGATGAAATTTATACGCACCCCGACCGCAACCAGGTCTATCGCGCTCTTGGAGTGAGAGCTGACCCGGAGGTGGACTGGTTCACCGTTCCCTTGCAGGGCGATGATTGTTTACTGCTCTGTTCGGATGGACTGTGGGAGATGGTGCGGGATCCGGAGATCGAGAAGATTCTCAAGCTTCATGTCTGTAATCCGTCACAGGCCAGCAAAGCTCTGGTTCGAGCCGCCCTTAAAGGTGGAGGGTTGGATAACATCAGTGCAATTGTGGTGCATCTCGCGCCCATGACAGTGTGAAAAATTGAACAATTGAGAGGATTAGATCATGACTTATAAGACATTTGTAGCATCCAGGACAGAGACTTCCCCGCGTCAAAGCAGTGGGAGGCAGGGAAATGAGCAGTATGATCATTTTATGGTTCCTATGCCTCATCTACCACAGGAGAGCTGTACGGATACGCATCTGTTACATGTCAATAACCCTGATGACAGCACATCCTTACGTCAGGATCAGGAACTACACTGTTTGCGGGACAGCAAATATCTATACAAGCATGAGATTGGCCGCGTGCAGCAGCTTTCATCCGAGGAGGTAGTCAGCCTTGCCCAGCGCATGGAATGTGGCAGGTTAGAGCAAAGGAAGCCAAAACCCAATGCTTGCATTGTTGCGGACGGTGAAGAGGCAAAGTGCCAGATGATCGAGGCTAACCTGCGCCTGGTGGTGAGTATTGCCAAAAAGTACATTGGTCTGGGCATGGATTTGATGGATCTCGTGCAGGAGGGCAATATTGGACTGATCCATGCGGTGGATAAATTTGATTACCACATGGGTTACAAGTTCAGTACCTATGCGACCTGGTGGATTCGCCGTGCCATGTCACATGCACTGGCACGTCAGGCGCGTACTATCCGCGTGCCATTGTATAAGAGAGAAGAAATGAAACGCCTGGCCCAGGTGCGCCAGCGTCTGCAACAAGACCTGGAACGGGACCCCACGGTTGAGGAGCTGGCGCAGGAGATGGAGATCGATGTACGCCAGGTTATCGCCCTGCTGGTGGCCAGTGAAGACACCGTCAGCCTGGATGCGCCAACAGGCAGTGCCGAGGACGAACCGCCATTCAGTGACACGCTGGAGGACGATATTTCGTACTCTCCTGAGCAGGTAGTCGTGACGCAGATGCTTGAGACGCACATCCAGGACCTTCTCAACGGCCTGAACCCGAATGAACGCAGGATTATCCGCCTGCGCTACGGCCTCGATGGTATACGGGAGCACTCCTTAAAAGAGGTTGGGAAGAAGCTGGGCGTAACCCACGAGGCCATTCGCCAGGTAGAAACCAAGGCTCTGCGCAAGCTCGTTCAACCCAGCCGCACCCGCATGTTGCACGATTTCTTGAGCTAAGGAGAAGACCTCTTATGAAGACTGGTATAAGACATTTCTTATATGTCTTTTCTGGTAACTCTTGTGACTCCTCGCAACCTGTTGCGGCTCACTCTTTCAGGTTGTGTGGCTGCATAGTTGCTGTAGGTTTTGCTGCTGAAAGCAGCAAAACCTACAGCAACTATGCAGCCACACAACAAAAACTCTTACGAACTGCCGCGGGCGGTGAGGAGTCAGAAAGGAGGTGATGTGAAGAAGCGTTCGGTATACTTATACTCAGTGGATCGCTTTGTGAGCGCATTCCGTTACGGTCATATCTCATCATAGGGCCAGGACGGATTGATAAGTGAAACACTCCTGCATGACGGAGTGATGCGTGCAATCCACCTTGTCATCCATGCATGGATCTTTCGTCATGCAAACCCTCCTGGAAATACAGGCAAATATCAACCAATTGCAAAATTGGACAGGCAATGAAAGGAGGTGAAACAGACAAACTATAGTTAACCGTTCTTGCCCTGCGAATGCTGTTTGGGAGCGACATTCGCAGGGTGAGCACATCGAAGAGAAAGGAGCAAGAAGGTATGAATAAGCTTGTGATGATTATTGATGATTCAATAACGGTGCGCAAAATTGTTGAAGTAAGCTTGAGACGTGAAGGTATAGCATATATTAGTTACTCTGATGGTGTTGAAGCCCTACATGCTCTATCGGGAGAAACAAACCTCATACCCGATCTTGTCTTTCTGGATGTCGCCCTACCCCACATGGACGGCTATAAAGTAGCCCAGTATTTCAAAGCGAAGCAGCAGTATAAAGACACCGTAGTTGTGATGCTTTCGGGATATAACGGTGTGTTAGATCGCCTCAAGGGACGTATCGCTGGCGCAAAAAACTATATGACCAAGCCGTTCAGGACACAGGATATTGTCTTGATGGTGCATGAGTATTTGAATATTCCTGCTACTCCCGCGATGATGTGCTGACCAACCCGAAATACTATGCGAGTTTTTGTGCCGACGCCGTCGGCACAAAAACTCGCATAGTATTTCGGGTTATTTATGCTTTCGCAATAGGCTTCCATGAGGGCGCGGCCATCAGGATACATCCTGTCTCCAGGATAGAGGTGACGTTGAAGCCAAAGTTTCGTAGCTTGATGCGTGTTCGGGAAAGTACGTTGCGCAGTGGCCGCAATTCCTGTTCCCAGGTGCCAAGCTCAAGCGCTCTTTGTAAGCGTTGGCGGCAGCGAGCCACAATCAGGTCTGTAACCGTACCATTATAGAAGCTCGCGTAAAGTACCTCGTAGGGGCAATAGTGGGGATAGGACTCAAGCAGGGGGAGTAGTACGCTCAATTCGCTGGTTGTAAATTGCTGTTGCACCATCAACTGTGGCAAGTGATCGCTAGTGGCGATGCATGAGAGGGTGCCAAGCGCAAAGTTCAAGGCAAGCGTCTGGCCTGCCGGTAATGCACCAGGCATCGAAAGGTGTACAATTTCAGCCGTATCTTTCTTCAGGTGGCCGACTACCATTTCCTCTTCACGATTGAATACTGCTTGCATTGTGGTACTCCTTCCCCATATGTGCCGATGTTCGCTTGTGTCCCGTTCTCTTCTTATATAAGGAAGCGCATCTGTTGCCGGTGAAAAAAGGAGGAGGATGCGGGAGGCTACGCCCGGCTTCCCTGGCAGGGGGTGTAGCCCCCTGCCCCCCTCATTTCCTACATACTTAATTATGTCGGTAAACCATGTACACAAGGAAGTACTTATGTTATCATTTTCTATATCATCTTTATCATTTTTTCACATGATGGGAAGGAATGATGATGCACACACCAAAAACGACGTCCCGCTGGCGATTAATCGAGGCACGTAATCTGCGAGACTGGTCGCAGCAAGAGGTTGCTGATCGCATCGGCACCACGTATGTCAACATCAGTCGCTGGGAGCGTGGCATCACAAAGCCTGGCCCCTACTTCCGCCGCAAACTCTGTACGCTTTTTGGCAAAAGCGAAGAAGAACTGGACCTGGTACCAACCGCGAATGGAACGAATGTGGATAGGTCAAATGTGGATGAGGTGGTAGTGGACAGGGTGACTGCGGACAGGGCGACCACAAGGGTCGCCCCTACTATGGACGTTTTTCCCCCAACCGCCGGTGTTGCTGATACGGCGTTATTTGACCCTGCTATTCCTCTGTTTTCGGCTGTGCGGCTGGTGGGGCGTGAGGATGAATTTACGCGGATCAAGCAACGGCTCTCTAAGGTTGGGGGCCTGAGTACAGTGAATGGTTTGCCGGGCGTGGGTAAAACAGCATTGTCAATCGCGCTGGCACACGACCAGGAGATACGGGAGCATTTTCGCGATGGCGTGCTGTGGGCTGGCCTGGGACCTCACCCGAACATAGCTGGCTTGTTGAGTCGTTGGGGGACGCTGCTGGGAGTATCTCCGGCAGAAATGCCGACATTGAGCAGCACCAGTGACTGGTCTAAAGCGTTGCGTACCGCCATTGGCACGAGCTCTATGCTGCTGGTCATCGACGATGCCTGGCAGGTCGAGGAGGCGTTGAGCTTCAAGGTAGGGGGTCCCAACTGCGCTCACCTGGTGACCACACGCTTCCCCAACATTGCCATGCACATCGCAGTTGACGGAGCCACGGTGCTGCGAGAACTGAATGAAGAGGCGAGCATGACGCTCTTGAGGTTGCTGGCTCCCGGAGTGGTAGAACGTGAAGCGAAAAGGGCAACTGACCTCGTACATGCCGTTGGCGGACTGCCCCTGGCACTTACTCTGATGGGCAACTACCTGCGTAAAGAGGCGTATAGCGGGCAGTCCCGCCGTGTCAGTGCGGCCCTTGAACGCTTGAGCGATGCCGAAGAGCGTTTGCACATCACCGAGCCGCACGGGCCGGTAGAGAGCCATTCAAGTTTGACTCCAGAGACTCCCCTATCGTTGCAGTCGGTGCTGGCCGTGACTGATCAGCGACTTCACGAGCAAGCGCGTGCCGCACTCTACGCCCTGTCGGTCTTTCCTGCCAAGCCCGGCAGTTTCTCAGAGCAGGCGGCCCTGGCGGTAGCTGGCTGCACAGTAGATATCCTGGATATGCTGACCGATACGGGACTGCTGGAGAGCAGTGGCTCAGGTCGCTATACGCTGCACCAGACCGTCGCCGACTATGCGCGATTGCATCTACAGCAAGACGAAACAGTGTATCATCGCCTAATCGCCTACGCCATCGACTTTATAGAGGTGCACAAGAAAGACTACGAACTGCTTGAACTGGAAAGCAGTACCATCCTCGCCGCCCTGGAAGCTGCTTATGCTTTGGGTATGCGGGTAGAGCTGGTACGAGCGGTCGGCGCCTTCGCGCCTTTCCTGCTACTGCGCGGCCTCTATTCCCTGGCCGAAAACCATTTAAAACGAGCATACGATGCTGCCGTAGCTCTGGCAGACCCCCTTGGCATGACCAGTGTGCTGCTGTATTTGGGAGAGATTGCCCAAAAACAGGGAAACTATACTCAGGCAGAGACCCAATACCAGGAAGGACTGACGTTTGCCCGCCAGGCCGGGGACTCTGAACGCATCAGTGCCTTGCTCACCAATCTCGGCTGGGTAAAATTGAAACGTGGAGAATATGCCCTGGCAGAAAAGTATTTACAGGAAGGGCTAGACCTTGCCCGCCAGATTGAGAATCTTGAACGCATCAGCGGCCTCCTGGAAATGCTCGGTTCAGTAGCCGGCAACCGTGGAGACTATGCACAGTCAGAGGCATTTCTACAAGAAGGGCTGGTTATTGCAAGGCAGGTCGGAGACCCTGAACAAATCTGTTCTATATTGATCAATTTGGGGGTAACGGAAGGTGAACAAGGAAATCATGAACAGGCTGAAATCTACTTCCAGGAAGGGCTGGTACTAGCACGTCAAATCGGGCATCGCGAATGGATCAGTGCTTTACTTAGTAACCTTGGAGATGTGGTAGGAGAGCAGGGGAACTATGCTCAGGCAGAAATGTATTTTCAAGAAGGGCTACAACTGGCACGCCTGATTGGTCACCGTGAATGGGTCAGCCTCCTTCTCCTCAACTTGGGATTGACGACACGGAAACAAGGAAAATATGAATTGGCAGAAACATACTTACAGGAGGGTTTGGTTTTGTCTCGCCAAATAGGTACTCCTCAGATGACTGCCAATGCTTTATATGAGTATGGTAACCTCTATCTTGATCAACGGCTGATAGAGAGATCAGAAGCAATCTTTCGTGAGATGCTTACTATTATCCCCGAAGGAGGCCAGGATCTTATTGCGCTCGCTCAATTCGGATTAGCGCGCACCAAAGCTGCTCAAGGAAACATGCAAGAGGTTCGGAGATTCGGTGAAGCAAGCGTAATTGCTCTGGAAGCGATGGGACATCGTAAAGCAAAGGAAGTGAGAGACTGGCTGAACTCAATCGTAAATTGAACTGAGGTGGCACGAGAAGTAACGGTACATATTTTTCGTTACTTCTCGTACCTCTGGTATAAACGTTTCGTTTACTATGGACGCCAGAGTATGTCGGGTATCTCATTATGATGCGAAATGACGGTGTGGTTTCCTGGTGTCTGGGGTGCCGCGGCATGACTGGTGAGTATGGGTGACAGCACCAGGTACATGGCGATGAGCATGATTACTACGAGTGGCAGGGTCAATCGTATGATGTGCTTGAACATGGGTCTAAGTCTTCCTTTCGTTCTCTTCTGTGTTTGGGGTTTGAGGAGCATTGAGCGAATGCTCGTGCCGAATGGATGGGAGTGGGCACCCACATGCCATGCCCCTCCCATGAAAGTAAAAAATGCATTCGGCTCTGGTTGTCCCAACGGTCTCCTGCTACTTGACCCCAAATATGTTGATTGTTTGTAGTTGTTTGCCTTGTTGGCTGGTGATGGGACGCGGGCGACCACAAGGGTCCCCACCCCTCGTCCACACCACCCCCGCCCCTACGTGAAATCCATTAGTGTTGTAATTGTTGTTTGCCTGGTTTAAGGGATATCGCTTGAAATGGGACGCAGGTGAGAGTGTTGTTAGCCAGGTGGGTTAAATGAGTGCCTCATCGTCGTCGACGGCGAAGGTGTGCTGGCCCTCTATGCAGTAGTAGAGCATGTTGCCATCTTCGTCGGTGGCCGGTATAGTTTCGGTTTCGACATCTACCAGGAGAATGGCGTCTTCCTGGTCCATTGGACATTGGTAATACATGTTGGAGTCAAGACTCATTTGCTTCCCCCTTTTTCTGTGGTCAGTTCAAAATTCTCTACTAATTGTTTGACGCTAAAAATGACGCTCTACAAAAAACGATGTAACTATTGAGGTCTTCTTTCTTCTGACTCCCCATTGCCTGAGGGGGGTTAGCAGTTCGCAGGCGATTCATGTTGGTATTGGTTTAGCTGCTGCAGGCAGCTAAACCAATACCAACATGAATAAGCGAGCCGCCGCAGGCGGAGAGGAGGCCTGAATAGTTACCTTTTGCAACAGGTTACTGATGGAAACGTTGTGAAGATATGCCCGGTTGACGTTGTGATGGATGGATTGACATGACGTGACGTTGTGATGGGTGGGTGGATCGGATAGATTTGGAGACCTTCCCTCTGCTTCCTCTAGTCAATCTACCGAATGTTTTTGCAATCTTCAATTTAGGGGTGACTTTCAGTACTATTGGGTCAAATAAGAAGAGAAAGAGTTCTCGAAATCGAGAGGAAGCAGCGGTCATGGGGCTGTTTCCTCTCGATTTCGAGAACTCTTGTAAATAGGGATGACAAAAGTCCTACTGAAAGGCGTGGTCTAGCATTTCCAGGAATGGAGCGGCAGTAGTATGCAGAGTGTGTGCGTGTGCGAAGTCGAAGGCGCGAAGGTAATGAGTAGCCTGAAAGTCTCAATTCAACAAATGTGGTCCTCTTCTCACGTTTGTTGGAACGATATCGGAAATGAAGTACTGGAAAGGACGTACTTAGATGCGAATATCTCTATCCACATTTTTTCGCCGGTGGCGGGGAACACGTTTATTTACGAGACATCTGATTGTGCTGGCGATGTTGGGTGCTGTGCTGGTAGGAACGCTTGGCGGACACTTACTGGGGGTCTTTGCCCAGGCTCCTTGCGCGAGGGGAGACCGATCCTATACCGTTGTGATTGGGGACACTCTCAGTGCGATAGGTGTGCGTTTTAACACCTCCTGGCAACGTCTTGCCTCGTATAACCACATTCCCAACGCCAATCTTATTTTCCCTGGGCAGAATGTGTGTATTCCGGGGAAAGGCTCCGTTACGCCACCTCCTGTGACCGGGTCACACCCGAGTTTCGTTACTCTTGCCCGCATGTATGCTCTCAATTCGGGTATCTCGCCAAATGTTTTTGTACGGCAGATCAACCAGGAGAGCGGCTTTAACCCCAGGGCCGTCTCTCCGGCTGGTGCAATCGGCATTGCACAGTTCGAGCCGGCCACGGCGGCAGGATTGGGTATCAATCCCTGGGACCCTGTCCAGTCGCTGCAGGGGGCGGCACGCCTGATGGCAAGCTATGTGTGGCAGTACGGGGATATCGCCAAGGCTCTGGCGGCATATAATGCTGGCCCTGGCGCCGTTCAACGGGCGATTAATCTGGGTGGTTCAAACTGGCGTGTGTTCCTACCTTTCGAAACACAGAACTATATTCGCATTATATTGGGGTGAAGTAGAGACGTGAGTCATCCCTGATGTGAACAATGTGGGCGTTCGACCAGGTCGAACGCCCACATTGTTCACATCAGGGATGACTCATGCTACATAGAGGTTTTGGACCTGTGTCCATCTTTCTATCTCCTGTGCGTGATATGATTAAGCAAGGTAATTTGATAAGCAATGAACGGAGGAGCACAAATGCCTCTAGATGATTTCCCCAAAATGAGAGCCAAAGATGTGATGACCACCAGAGTTATCACAGTAGGTGAAAACCAGACCAGGCAGCAAGCGGCACGCCTGCTGACCCAGCATCGCATTAGCGGTTTACCCGTCGTCAATGACGATCAGGTAGTGGTGGGTGTTGTTACGGAGTACGACATCATCAGTAAAGATGGGCCAAAGGTGCGAGATATCATGACCCGCGGTGCTATTAGCGTTGGTGAGGATACTGACCTGGAAGAGGTTGGTCACCTTCTTGTACAAAAGCGCATCAAGCGTTTACTGGTGCTTGATGAGGGTAAGCTGGTTGGCATCGTGAGCCGCTCTGACCTGGTCAAAGAGATTGCCCAGCACTGGGTATGTCATGTGTGCGGTGAAGTCACCCATAGCGAGGTGCAGCCAGAGCTTTGTCCCCGTTGTGGAGCAACAGAAACTATTGCCTCAACTGAATCGGTGCCTCCAGGATCATAAGCATAAGAGTCCTGGTAGCTGTGGGCCTTGCTGCCCTGGGCAGCAAGGCCCACAGCTACCAGGACTCTTACAAAATGCCGTAGGCAGTGAGGACAAGTATATTGGTAATTAAGAACCAGGAGACGTTATGGACGCTCAGCAACAAGCTCAACCAGATACGCAAAATGTTTCGTCTGAACGCAAGCAGACTGTAACTGCTTTGCCCAAGGGTGAAGATCGTGATACTGTGCTCAACTACTATTACCAGATGGTGCTTATTCGCCACTTTGAGGAAAAGGCGGGTGAGATGTACGCCAAGGCCCGCATTGGCGGCTACTGCCATCTCAATCTTGGCGAAGAGGCGACGGTGGTCGGCTTCTGTGCTGGCCTGGAACCTTCAGACTATGTCTACACAAACTACCGCGAGCATGGCTATGCCATAGGGCGAGGTATCTCTGCCGATGTGGTGATGGCCGAGTTGTTCGGAAAGGAAACTGGCACCTCACATGGGCGAGGTGGCTCTATGCATCTTTTTGATGTAGAACGCCACTTTATGGGAGGATATGCCATCGTGGGTGGCCAGTTGCCACTGGCGACCGGGGCGGCTTTTGCCATTGCCTACCGCAACTCCTCAGAAGTTGTAGCCTGCCAGATGGGTGATGGAACCACCAACACGGGCGCGTTTCACGAATCGCTCAACCTCTCCAAAATCTATCGTCTCCCCATCATCTACTTTGTGGTCAATAACCAGTATGGTATGGGGCTGCGCTTTGATAAGGGGTCTGCTGTGAGCGAACTCTACCGCAAGGCCTGTGCCTATGATATGCGCAGCGAGCGCGTGGATGGCAACGATGTGCTGGCAGTACGCGATGCTGTGCGTGCCGCGGCAAAGATAGCGCGTGAAAAACATGAGCCTACACTGATCGAGGCCGTGAGCTATCGTTTCCGCGGTCACTCTGTGGTAGACCCTGATCGCTACCGTGATAAGGAGGAAGTCAAGCAGGGGCGCGAGCATGACCCCATTCCCGCGTTCGCCGCACGCTTGAAAAAGGCCGGTCTGCTTGATGACAATGGTATCCGCGAGATCGAAGAGCGGGTGCAGCGAGATGTCGAGGCGGCTGTCAATTTTGCCGAAGAAAGCTCCGAACCTGCAATCGATGGGCTTTTTGATTTTATTTACGCTCCTGAAACTTCTGATACATCTGGCACACCTGTTAAAACCGATACACCCAATACGTCTGGCACGGTTAAAGGTGCTGAGAAGAAAGGAGAAGAGTAGCATGGCTGAGATAACCTATCGACAGGCACTGCATGATGCGCTGCGTGATGAACTCCTGCGCGATGAAAACGTCTTCTTAATGGGCGAGGAGATAGGCGTGTTTGAGGGATCGTATAAGATCACCGCCGGTCTCTTAAAGGAGTTCGGCCCGAAACGCGTAGTGGATACTCCCATCTGCGAAAATGGTTTTGTGGGCATGGCGACTGGTGCCGCGATGCTTGGACTGCGCCCGATTGTTGAGATTATGACCATCAATTTCATCATGCTGGCCATGGATGAGATTGTAAATCACGCGGCGAAAATCTATTACATGTTTGGCGGGCAATGCCCCATTCCCCTGGTCATTCGCACTCCTGGCGGCGGGGGTCAGCAGCTATCGGCCACGCACTCGCAGAACCTGGAGGTCTGGTTTGCACATGTACCTGGCCTCAAAGTGGTCGCTCCCTCCACGCCAGCCGATGCCAAGGGATTGTTGCGCTCGTCGGTGCGTGACAACAATCCGGTGATTTTTCTTGAGAATCTGGCCCTCTATAATGTCAAGGGAGAAGTGGACGAGGGCGACTATACTGTGCCAATAGGCTCGGCGAAAGTGACCAAAGAGGGGAAGGATGTGACGGTGATCAGCTACTCGCGTATGGCGGCGGTCGCCCTGGATGTCGCACGCCGCCTGGAAGAGGAAAATAAACTGAGCGTCGAGGTGGTGGACCTGCGTTCGCTGCGACCCCTGGACCACGAGACCATCGTCAATTCGGTCAAGAAAACCAACCGGGCGATTGTCTTTGAGGAAGACTGGCGTTCTTTTGGCATCGGAGCGGAGATAGCCGCGACCCTGCAAGAAGAGGCCTTCGATTTCCTGGATGCACCAATCAAGCGCGTGGCAAGCCTGGAAGTCCCTCTACCTTATTCTAAATCCCTGGAACGTGCGGCATTGACGGGTGCCAAGCAGTTGATGGAAGCAATTGATGAACTCACACCACGCCGGAGGAGATAACCATGAGCGAAGTAAACATGCCCAGGCTCAGCGATACCATGCAGGAGGGGACGATTTCTCGCTGGCTCAAGAAGCAGGGTGATGAAATCAAGAAGGGCGATATCCTGGCTGAGATTGAGACCGACAAGGCGACTATGGAGCTTGAAGCTTACGACGCTGGCATCCTGGAGGAAATCCTGGTGCAGGAGGGCGAAACCGTACCGATAGGACAGGTGGTAGCTAAAATTGGAAATGGCTCTGCTACACAGAAGAAAGTGCCGCCTGCGGCTACTCAGAGAGGTAGTAAAGCTGAAGCCGCTCCGAACGGTGATAAAACTGAAAAGGGTGACGCGGTTCCTGCTCAGGTTGACGAGCCTCAAAAGGAGAGTACAGGTACCCAGAGAAAAGGTGCTGGCACAGAAGAAAGCAATGGCAAGGGTATCGAGACAGAAGAGAGCATTGTTCAGAGCAAGAGTACTGGCAGAGAAGAGAGCGGTAGTCGGAGTGAAAGTGCTGGCAGAGAAGAGAGTGATGGCAGCAGAATGGTCAAAGCCTCGCCTCTGGCACGACATATGGCTGAGGAGCATGGTATCGACCTGCACCAACTACAGGGTACCGGCCCAGGCGGACGCATTGTCCGCGACGATATCGAGGATTATCTTGAGCAACAGGAAAAGACTCCTGCTGCCACACCTGCTAAAGCATCTGCGCCTACGACCCCAGCACAGGAGTTGCCGGTACCTACCTCGGCACCATCCAGTCTGCCGACTGATACGGAGGCTATCCCACTCTCGCGTGTGCAAACCATCATTGCTCGTCGCCTGGCGGAGTCGAAGCAGACCATTCCGCACTTTTATGTCAGCAGCGAGGTGGATATGACCGACGCCCTGGCGATGCGCCAGGCCCTTAATGCCAGTGCTGGCGACGAGGGGATCAAGGTCAGTGTCAATGATCTAATCGTCAAAGCCTGTGCCCTTGCCCTGGAAAAGTTTCCCGAAGTCAACAGTTCGTTCAAGGACGGTCAGTTCTTGCGGCACAAGCAGATCCACATCGGCATAGCTGTAGATGTCCCCTCCGGGCTGGTGGTGCCGGTGATCCGCGACGCCAATATCAAGGGGGTACGCAGCATTGCCCGCGAGTCCAAAGCTCTGATCGAGAAGGCGCGGGCCAACAAGTTGAGTCCGAATGACCTGGAAGGCGGCACCTTCTCTGTCTCGAACCTGGGCATGATGGATGTGACGGACTTTATCGCGGTCATCAACCCACCCCAGGCGGCTATCCTGGCGGTGGCATCCACGCGCAAGCACTTCGTGCCAATTGATGGCCAGCCGGTGATTCGCGACCTGATGTCTATGACCATGTCCTCCGACCACCGTATTATTTACGGGGCGACCGTGGCCCACTTCTTGCAGGAGGTCAAGCGTTTGTTACAGAGCCCGTATAATGTGTTGGGGTAGGTAATGCTGGGTCAAAGCCCTGGTTCTTCTCCAGGCATATCGACACTCCAGCCGTTCATGCGGGCGAGAAAGGCGGCGATTCTAGCCGTGCCCCAGTGCCACGAGGGTTCCTTGGGCAAGTGCCATTTAGCGTCAAGGCCGATACCACGGCGGTTCTCGTACTAGTAGGTACCGAGTTTATCGTGGAAAGAGACGGCCTGCAGCCAGGTTGTGTATCATACCTTTTATGTCCTCTCTGAAGCGTAAGGAAGGCGCAGGGACCCGATTGATCGCATCCATAGGAGCAAGGGTCGCGTAGGGGCGGGAGTGGGGTTGGGAGTGGTGGGGGCCCTTGTGGCCGCCTGCCGTGCATGTTACTTCACCTCTGCCATTCCCACGCGCTCCCCCGCGGGCGGCCACAAGGGCCCCCACTCCTCATCCACTCCACTCCCGCCCCTACGCGATGATGGCGCTTGCCAAGCGGTTTTCCAAAGGCCTACCCTTGAAAGGCCCATCCCGGCCTCCAGGGACGCAATAAATCGCGTCCCTACTCGGCGTTGTTTGATGCCTGCCATTTCAGGCGTAATTGTTGTGCCTTAACAAAGGTTTCATCCAGGCTTTTATCGTGTGTGGCGATTTGGTTGCGCAGCGTGGTGAGCGTAGCGATATATTCGTTGAGCCAGCGGGTCAGTGCCTCACTATTGGTCAGGCAGATATCGCGGTACATCTCAGGGTTGCCCGCGGCCAGGCGGGTCATATCGCGAAAACCACTGGCGGCCAGCAGGGAGGCATCTCCCCAGGCTGGGCTTGCTGCTGCCGCGTTCATCAGCGCGATGGAGGCGAGAAAGGGCAGGTGGCTTACGCCCGCTACCTGGCCATCGTGTTCAGCAGGCTCTAAGAAACGCGCTCGTGCTCCCAGTGCCTCGATCAGGGCAGAGGCCTTTGTGATGGCGACCGGTCGAGTACGGGGCGTGGGAGTGAGACAATAGATGCGGCCCTGGAAGAGGGCGGCATCGGCGGAATCAACTCCACTGAGTTCTTTTCCGGTCATGGGATGTCCCCCAATAAAGGATGCGGAAGAGGGGAGAAACTCCTCGGCCCAACTGATAACCTGGGTTTTGGTACTGGCGACATCCGTAACTACCGCCCCTGGCGTTGCTGCTGAGGAGAGGCCCTGGAGTAATGAACGCATTGCTCCAACAGGGGTCGCTAAAATGATCAGTTCGGCTCCGCGCACTGCATCGGCGAGCGAACTATACGGCTGGTCTATCGCTCCGATCTTGCGAGCCTGGTTACTGATGCCCTTTCCCAGGTCGTAACCGGCCACCTGCTGCGCCGCTTTGGCCTTATGGAGCGCAAGCCCGATTGAGCCGCCGATCAATCCTAAACCGATGATTGCTACACGATTAAACATATCTAAATTCCTCCTCAAGTGACGAGTAGCCAGATACCTAAGCCAATCAGCAGTATACCGCTGAGCATTTCGCTCCAATCTTTGAAAGCTCTCAAACGCGCGCGTAAGATACGGCCCGACGCTATGCCGATCAAGGTCATCAGGAAGCCCTGCACACCGATGAGAATACAGAGCGTCACAGGATTGATACTTTTCGCGACAGTCACCGTGCCCAGTGAGAAGCCAACAGCCAGTTCATCCAGGCTGACACTGAGGGCAAGCAGCAACTGACGCCTCCACTGAAATCGATCGGCTGCTTCTTTGGCTTTGCCCGCCTGAGTAGCTCCGGTTGTCGCGCTTTGCACAGGCTTGATACCCTGCGCTCTGGCTTTGTGTTTCGCCAGTCGCTCGCCGATCTCCTCCCAGAGTTCCCACAGGCCGACGCCGATCAGTATAAGCGGGCCTATAAAGCGCATGATGTCGCTGATAACCAGGCTGGCGGCATAGCCAATGGCCAGGCCAAACAATGGCATGGTTGTTTCAGCCAGCGAGAAGAGTATAGCCGAATTTAACCACAAAGGCAAACGCCTGCCCTGCTGTTCTCCCCCGGAAATAGAAGAAGAGCTACTTTTGATGCCGAGACTGATGGAGATGCCGAGCGTGTCAAGTCCCAGTGGTAGCAAAAATAGCAAAAGCTGTAGCATGGATGGCTCCAATTTAGGGAACGCAATGTGAACGCGCGTAGGGACCCGATTTATCGCGTCCCCGCGCCACAGAGGAGGCGCGTGCGTACCCCACCCAGCCCTGGGACGCGATAAATCGGGTCCCTACGCATCGCTTCGCTCTTTTCATTTATTTACCTATCCCTGGGGTTTTCGTGTTAGAAATAGACCAGTTCTTCCAACCATTCGACACCGCCTGCTCCGAGGGAGTTACCCAACATGGTTGTGACTTCATCGCTGAGCAGGATATTGTGGTCTTTGCGGTAGAGGGCGAGGAAACGCGGCAGCACTTCTGGCCCGGAGCGTTTCAGGAGGTCGGCTGCCAGTTGTTCGAGCAGCAGTTCGTAGCACAGGTAGTCCTCTGCTATGGTATCGTCGTACCAGTCGAAGCCGCGTACCGTGATGGGCGTCTTGCCATCTTCTTCCGGCTCAAATATCTCGGCATACTTCTCATGCAGGTCCCTGTTGACGATGCCCTGTTGACCCGCCAGTTGCTGAGAGATCCAGAGCGCGGCAAGTTTGAGTTGCCACTCGTCGGCCCACAGGGGATAGTCGTTGGGGTAGGGACGCGGGTCGTTTTCCAGGTAGGCAAGTGCCAATTCGTGGTACAACATGAAGGCCAGCTTCTCCAGGGTTGGCTCGCCAAAGATAGGGTCAAGCTCTAAGGGTACCACGATACTGGGGGGCGAGGTGGTATCTGTCCAGTATGGATGCGGGTTGTTTAGCTCTTCAGGCTCTTCATGCGGGGCGAGTTGCCAATCCTCCAGTGGTACCAGGAGTAGATGTAAATCAGGCATGGGCTGGCCGAGCAGAGTGGTGAGCAGATGCCCGGCTTTGTTGATAGACTGAAAGACCCAACGGGCGAATTCATCTTCGCCCGTTGCATAGTAGACGGTGATAGGGGTGGTTGGCCCTGCCAGCGTGTTCGATGCCTCGAGTGTTTGGTAGCGTGCGTAGGGAAACAGCATAGCTATTTCAGACCATCCGTTCTTTATTATTTAGAGAGTAGAGGTTTCTTCTTTTGGCTCCTCCAGTAGAAGTGGGGCATCCCTGCCGTTAAGAGCATACTGGTGCAGTTCTTCTACCTTGTGTTCTTTGCGGAAGCGGTGGTATATGTCTGTGTACAACTGGCGCAGCCGGCGGGGATTGAGCTGTTTTCCACTTTCATAGTACTCCAGGGCAACCTGGCCCATGGACCACGTCGCGGCACCGGCGATGGCACCGGCCACGAAATCGCCGCCGAAGGGTATAGCCTTGGCTGCCTGTTCCGCCAGGTAACGAAAACCCAAGCCGCCAGCCATGGTGACGAACAGTTCCCGTGCGTGCTTCATGGTGTCGGCAGAGTCCAGAGGTTCGCCATAGAGCGCGGCCAGGCGCAGAACCAGGCGAATCTGAACGCCGAGCAGGATGGGGATATCAATCAAAGGGATTGGCTCTATGCCGGCAGCCAGGCTGAGCAGCGTGGCATTGCGAATAATGCGCTGCGCGGCGGAGCGGCGGTACGCGGGCAGTTCATATCCAATGACTAAAGCGGCTTCTGGACTTGCTTCAATCATAGCGGGAATGAGTTCCTCGGCAATGTTGGTGCCCGTTTTGGCTGAGATGGGGATCACCCCTATCGCGTCGAGCAGCACGGCTACCTCGGTGGCAAGCTGATCGCCACTTTCTCCCCCCTTCAGGGCATCCACCTTATTGATGGCGAGGATCAGCGGCTTCTTCAGATTCTTGATGCCTTCGTAGAGTTCGCGATCTTTATTCTGTAACCCCTGGGTAGCATCTATCAGAAAGACGATCACGCTTGCCTGCTCAAGTGCGCTCTTAACATCGCCCGGCAGGTGTCCGGGCTTTTCGATGCCGGGGGTGTCAAGCAAGCTGAAAGGGCCAAAGTCTGTGCGTATCAGGGTACGCGTCGTACCGGCCTGCGCCGAAACCGGAGAGAGTTGTTCTCCTTTGATCTTGTTGAAGAGAGTACTCTTGCCGGTGTTGGGCTGTCCAACGATCACCACGGTATTATTCAGTCCCTGTAGCACCTCGTCTTGAGCCGCTTTCCAGTTGACCGCCTTCATAAAACTCTGTACCGAGCCAATCGTGCCCGGTAGATTCTTGAGGGTGCTGATGCCTAATTCGCGTACGGTTTTAGGTCTACCACCACGAATGGTGCTTTTAAGAACTTCCTTGGCGATGTTTCGCTTCTGCTCATCTTCGGCAGGGTTCTCTGATTTTTGTCTAGCCACGCTCTATTTCCTTCCCTATATGAGAACATTGAACTTCGGGATGAGAGGCCATAAGAACTAGTTACCTTCATTATAGCCGCCGCACCCGTCCAATCGCAACCGTTTACACTTAGAGATACGAGATAACGCTCTACGTCGTATACTGTGCAAATAAGATACGTGCCAGCCCGCCATGGGTTATTGTTATAAATTGAACACGAGGAATAATAGACGAAACACGCACACTGATCAAAAGGGGAGAAAACATGTCCACATCATTTACAAGTGACCAGGATACAATATATACTCGTCCGGCGGAGTTGTTGCAGCAGCTTATCCGTTTCAATACGACCAATCCACCGGGGAATGAGGCAGAGTGTATTGCATATCTCCATCATTTACTAACGGAGGCAGGATTACAGACCACTATACTTGCGAAGGACCCGGCACGTCCCAATCTTATCGCCCGCTTAAGCGGGCAGGGCAATGCTCCACCTTTACTGCTCCAGGGGCATGCAGACGTGGTGACGACCGAAAAACAGGTGTGGCAACATCCGCCATTTGAGGGCGGCATGCGGGATGGCTATGTGTGGGGGCGCGGCGCACTGGATATGAAGGGCGGCGTTGCCATGATGGTGTCGGCCTTCCTGCGTGCTAGAGCTGAAAATGTTCCCCTGCCGGGCGATGTGATACTGGCTATTTTGAGCGATGAGGAAGCTGGAGGGGAGTACGGGGCAAAATTCCTGGTAGAGAACCACGCAGGCTTATTCGAGGGTGTGCGCTATGCTCTCGGAGAGTTCGGCGGCTTCACGATGCATATAGGGGGACGAAGATTTTATCCCATTCAGGTGATGGAGAAGAAGACGTGCGGGCTGAGGGCCACTATCCAGGGTCCAGGTGGGCACGGGGCCTTACCGATGCGCGGGGGAGCTGCGGCAAAGCTGGGGAGAATGCTGCAACAATTGGACGAGCATCGTTTGCCTGTACACGTTACTCCGGTTCCCCGCCAGATGATAGAGACTGTGGCGGATGTGCTGTCTGCTACGGTTGGCCCATTTCTGTTGCAACTACTTGACCCTGTGCAGACGGATACGGTGCTGGATGCGCTTAAATTGCAGGGTGAAGCTTTTGACCCGATCTTGCACAACACGGTAAATGTCACGATTGTACGCGGCGGCGAGAAAAGCAACGTGATTCCCAGCGAGATTGTGGTGACGATGGACGGGCGGTTGCTCCCTGGCTACACTCCCGACGACATGTTAGCCGAACTGCGTTCGCTCCTTGGTGAGGAGGTAACATTTGAGGTGACGAGCTACGATGCCGGCCCGGCTGAACCAGACATGGGGCTCTTCGATACACTGGCGGGCATTTTGAAAGAGGCCGATCCGGCAGGTATCCCTATGCCAATGTTGCTGCCCGCGGTTACCGACGGACGCTTTTTCTCTCGCCTGGGTATTCAAACCTATGGCTTCCTGCCAATGGTGTTGCCGGAGGGCTTCAATTTCACGCAGACCATCCACGCCGCCGACGAACGCATTCCGGTTGAGGCGATGGAGTTTGGGGCAAAGGCGATTTTCGAGGCATTGCTGCACAATAAATAATAATGAGGAAGGTTTCTGGTGCCGTGTGAGCATGGCAGCAGAAATCTTGCTCATTAGTCAAGAGATAGACATTGACGCCTCTGCTTCTATCTGCGATAATTCATTTTGTGAAGTATTGGTTCTGCGCGAAGTTTGAGGCACAATAGAGTATGCAAGATACACCAACACCAACACAGAATGATATGGAGCGTGACTATCACGCTGGCTATGCGCGAGTAATGTGGTATGCCGAGCAAGCTCGCAGGCGCGGTTGGCGTTTGAGTGATCGTCAACTTTTCCATGAGATTCGACATCGCGAGCGAGCCGCACTGATACGCGAGAGAAGCTCGCTGCCCGTTATCGGCCCGGAGGTACGCTCAGCCGCCTGGAATAGAGGCCAGGCTGATGCGCTGCGCGAGATTTTACGGATACAACGGGAAGAGGGCAAATAACACCTTTGCCCTTTCTGATATCCTCCCCTACATTATATAGCTATTGTGGGTTCCTTTCCACATACCTGACCTTTGAAAAACCTGTTATAGGGCCATTGATGGAATTGCCTGCAATCATGTTGGTCAGTAAAGTTTGAGTGTGTGTGGCTCAGAGTAGCAGGTGTAGCAGGTGTAGTGGGCTTAGTGGGGTGTTTTCTTTTATTTTTGCATCAAATGTTATGCTCCTCCATTTGCCAGGAATGTCACGAACCCCCGGATGTAATCCGGGGGCTTGCGAGCCGAAATCTGTGGGTTGAGGTTTGCAAGCCCCAGAGTGATGAACCCTACGCCGTCATCAGGGGGCTCTCCCAGCGGCTGGAAGCAACACTGGCACCTGATGCCATTCTGCCTACCATTGTGGAGACGATTGCCCAGGCGCTCAAACTGCCCCATGTAGCCATTACCTTGAAGCAGGGAGGCGATTTTGTGACTGCGGCCTCCTATGGGTCGCCACAGGAGAACCTCACCCGTCTGCCACTCATCTATCAGACCGAGCAAATTGGCGAACTGCTGCTTGCTCCACGCGGGCCTGGTGAAACCTTTACCTCTGCTGATCGTGCTTTACTCAACGATCTGGCGAGGCAGGCAGGCGTGGCCGCGCACGCCGTGCGTCTTACCACCGACCTGCAGCGTCTGATTGGCGAACTCCAACACTCGCGCACCCAACTCGTTACGACACAGGAAGAGGAGCGCCGCCGCCTGCGTCGCGACCTGCACGATGGCCTGGGGTCGGCTCTGACCAGTGTGACCTTTCAGCTTGATGCTGCCTCCAACCTGCTCGACCGTGATCCCCAGGCGGTTAAGAACCTGCTCAAGGAACTCAAGGCGCAGACCCAGGCATCGATCGCCGACATCCGACGGCTGGTCTACAACCTGCGCCCGCCCATTCTCGACGAGTGGGGACTGGTGGCGGCACTGCGCGAGCAGGTGGCGCAGTATCAATTGAACAACGTGCGGGTGACGGTTGACGCACCGGAGTCGTTGCCACCACTTCCTGCCGCGGTCGAGGTTGCGGCATATCGCATTGCGCTGGAGGCCCTGGCAAACGTCATTCGCCACACTCAAGCCACGAGATGTACGATTTGCCTTGCTGTGTGTGATGATGCGCTGGCGGTGGAAGTTCAGGATAATGGGAAAGGGTTGCCATCAGATTATCACGCTGGGGTTGGCATCAGCGCAATGCGCGAACGTGCCGCCGAACTGGGAGGTTCGTGCGTGATAGAAGACGTCGCGGCTGGCGGAACACGGGTGTATGCCCGGCTGCCATTATTGAAGGAGTGATGATCTTATGCCAGACGAAGCTCTGCGTATCCTGTTGGTCGATGATCACCCACTCGTCCGCAACGGTTTGCGGGCGCTGCTGGCTTCCGTGACAGACATGGCAGTGGTTGGCGAGGCATCCAACGGCGAGGAAGCGATCACGCTGGCTGCGGAACTGCAGCCCGATATCATCCTGATGGATCTGCACATGCCCGGGCTGAATGGTATTGAGGCGACGCGCCGCATCGTGCAGGCCCATCCACACATCGGCATTCTGGTACTCACCATGCTCGAAGATGATGCCTCCGTATTTGCCGCGATGCGGGCTGGCGCGCGGGGCTACCTGCTCAAGGGAGCTGATCAAGCA
>Ga0209701_10000344_pt1 | contig 26165 bp, 22 predicted proteins | sample CZO8metaG_4_FD_188356 | JGI IMG/M metagenome (GOLD analysis project Ga0209701, IMG submission 188356) | Vadose zone soil microbial communities from the Eel River Critical Zone Observatory, Northern California, USA - CZOApr15con2H3.8 metaG... | ecosystem: Environmental > Terrestrial > Soil >... | reverse complement strand
GTCGTGTCGGCGGAAAGTTACGGCCGTCAGTTGGGGCGGATCATCGATGCGCTCTCGGCCCTGATCGCCGAACGACCGAAATCATCGCCAAAGACGGAAGCGCTGGACGATTTGCTGGCGCTTCGCGACAAGATCGAATTGATCAAGTCGCGCGCGGCGGCGCGCCGGCTTGAACGCATCGGGTCGGATCTCGCCCTTCTCAAGAAGGAGGATGCGGGCGAATACCGGCGCGTGGCGGCGGCGCTTCGCCAAGCCTTGGATGCGTCCCGGTAGCACTCACAGGCGGCCTTTCTCTTGACAAAAGAACCGATGGTCATATATAAATTACCGGTCACATAATTGTGACCATTGATTTGAACGGATCACCCCATGGCGCGCGAGACGCTGGAGATCACGGCGACCGAGTTCAAGGCGAAGTGCCTGGACCTGATGGATCGACTGGCCGCGCGAAAGCTCACGCGGATCATTGTCACCAAGCACGGTCGCGCCGTCGCGGTGCTTTCGTCGCCGCCGCTGCCGCGGGAAATCGCCGAGCGCCTCTTCGGCTTCATGCGCGGCAGCGTCATTGCTCCGGCCGGGTTCGATTTCACCGCGCCCGTGCTCGACGAGCCGCTCCATGCGGCTGAAGGACGCCTTCACGAGTGATGAGCACGGTCCTGCTCGATACCTGCGCGATGATCTTCGTCGCCAACGGCGAAGCCATCGACCCGAAGGCCCGACAAAAAATCATGGCGGCGGCCACCAGCGGCGGGATCCTGGTGTCGCCTGTGTCGGCTTGGGAGATCGGGCTGCTGTCCGGCAAGAAAGGCATCGTCTTCCAGCCGGACCCCAGGACATGGTTCCAGTCGTTCCTGGCTTATCCCGGCGTGCGTCTCACGCCATTGACGCCCGAGATCGCCATCGCTTCATCGTTCCTGCCACCTCTGCCGGCGGCGGCGCTCACGGCGATCGGCGCCGGGCCGGGAGGATCGCCCCTGCGTGGCGATCCGGCGGATCGCCTGCTCATCGCGACGGCGCGCGCTCTCGACGTGCCGATCGTCACGCGCGACCGCGCCATCCTGACTTACGCCCAGGCGGGACTCGTCAGGGCTATCGCGTGTTGAGCTGGCGATGGGCGCGGCGTTTTTAGAGGATATTTCCGCCGTCGTGCCCGGGCTTGTCCCGGGCACCCACGCCTTTGCCTGAACCGTGCGGGCTCTCGCGGTTGCTGACGCAACCGCTGCCGCCCGCCTGAGAGCGCGCTGCGCGCGCCTCAAACGCGTTCGACAAAAGCGTCCATCACCATCTTCTCCCCCGCCTTGTCGAAGCTGATGGCGAGCTTGTTGTCCTCGACCGCGCGCACCGTGCCGTAGCCGAATTTCTGGTGGAAGATGCGGTCGCCGGTGGCGAAGCCGCCGACGCGGCGCAGCTCGTGGCCGCGCTGCGGCACCGGGCTTCCCTCGATGAGCGGCGCGCGCCGGCCGAGCGGGCCGAGCCGCGTCAAATCGGCCCGCGGCGGCATCCGGCTCCAGTCGCCGCCCTCCATCATGCCGGCGCGCGGGTAGAGGCCGGGATCGGCGACCACGTCCAGATGCTCCTTGGGCAGCTCGGCGATGAAGCGCGAGGGCAAGGTCGGCTGCCACTGGCCGTACATGAAGCGGTTGGCCGCGTAGGAGACATAGGCCCGCCTTCGCGCGCGGGTGATGCCGACATAGGCGAGGCGCCGCTCCTCCTCGAGCCCGGCGCGGCCGGTCTCGTCCATGGCGCGCTGGTTGGGGAAGAGCCCCTCCTCCCAGCCCGGCAGGAACACGGTGTCGAATTCGAGGCCCTTGGCGCTGTGCAAGGTCATCAGGCTCACCATGTCGCCGGCGGCGGCCGCGGTCGTCTCCATCACCAGGCTGACATGGTCGAGGAAGCCGCCGAGGTTGTCGAACTCGGCCATGGCGGCGACGAGCTCCTTCAGATTCTCGAGCCGGCCCGGCGCCTCCGGCGATTTGTCTTCCTGCCACATCTGGGTGTAGCCGCTCTCGTCGAGCACGATGCCGGCGAGCTCGGGATGCACCACCGTCTCGGCCATGCCGCGCCAGCGGTGGAGGCCGCTGAGGAAATCGCGCAGGGCTTTCCGCGAAGCCGGCTTCAGCTCGTCGGTCTCGACCAGGCGCGCGGCGGATTCGGTCAAGGGCATGCGCTGGGCGCGCGAGAGCGCGTGCAGCGACTGGAGCGTCGCGGCGCCGATGCCGCGGCGCGGCGTGTTGACGATGCGCTCGAAGGCGAGGTCGTCGGCGGGCTGGTGCACCAGGCGCAGATACGCCAGCGCGTCGCGGATCTCCTGGCGCTCGTAGAAGCGCGGGCCGCCGATGACGCGGTAGGGCAGGCCCAGCGTGATGAAGCGCTCCTCGAACTCGCGCGTCTGGAAGCCGGCGCGCACGAGGATGGCGATGTCGGCGAGCGCGCCGCCCTTCCTCTGGCGCTGCTCGATCTCGTCGCCGACCCAGCGCGCCTCCTCCTCGCCGTCCCACACGCCGCGCAAGGTGATGCGCTCGCCCGCATCGAGCGCGGTCCACAGGGTCTTGCCGAGGCGGCCCTCGTTCTTAGATATGAGGCCCGCGGCGGCCGCCAGGATGTGCGGGGTCGAGCGGTAGTTCTGCTCGAGGCGGATGATCTGCGCGCCCGGGAAGTCGCGCTCGAAGCGCAGGATGTTGCCGATCTCGGCGCCGCGCCAGGAATAGATCGACTGGTCGTCGTCGCCGACGCAGCAGAGGTTGCGGTGGGTTTGCGCGAGGAGGCGCAGCCAGAGATACTGCGCGACGTTGGTGTCCTGGTACTCGTCGACCAGGAGGTAGCGGAAGCGCTGCTGATACTCCGCGAGTAGGTCGGACCTGGTGCGGAAGATGGTCAGGACCTGTAGCAGAAGGTCGCCGAAATCGGCGGCATTTAGAGCAGTCAGGCGCTCCTGGTATAGCTGATAGAGCGGCAAACCCTTGCCGTTGGCGATTTCGCGGCCCTGATCGCCCGCCGGCACCTGGTGGAATGTATAGCCCCTGTCCTTCCAGCGCTCGAACTGGCCCAAGAGCGCCCGCGCCGGCCAGCGCCTGTCGTCGATCCCCTCGGCCGCCGCGATCTGCTTCACCAGGCGGAGCTGATCGTCGGCATCGAGGATGGTGAAATTGGGTTTCAAACCAACCGCTTCGGCATGGCGCCTGAGGATCCTGGCGCCGATGCTGTGGAATGTCCCGAGCCACAGGCCTTCGGCCGCCTCGCCGATCATGGCCCGCAGCCGCTCCTTCATCTCGAGCGCGGCCTTGTTGGTGAAGGTCACCGCCAGGATCTGGCTCGGCCACGCCCGCCTCGTCGCCAGGATGTGCGCCAGCCTGGTCGTCAGCACCCGCGTCTTGCCGGTGCCGGCGCCGGCCAGCACCAGCACCGGGCCCTCCACCGCCTCGACGGCGCGGCGCTGCGCCGCGTTGAGGCCGGCGAGATAGGGCGGCGCGGCAGCATCGGGAATCGCGGGACGATCGGGCTCGGCCATCGCCCGCTATATAGCACGCCGGCCCTGCCGCGCGAGGGCCGCGAGCGGCGGAAAACGGTGGAGCGTACGCGGAATTCCCTTATGATGGCGCGCTTTACCGCCTCCCGCCATGCACGCCGCCATCATCCTTGCGATCTTCTTTCTGGCTTATGTCGGCATGGCGGCCGGGCGCTTGCCATGGCTGCAGGTCGACCGCACCGGCATCGCCCTCCTCGGCGTGGTGGCGCTGCTGGCGACCGACGCGGTCACCCTCGACGACCTCGGCGGCACCATCGACACCTCGACCCTGGTGCTGCTGTTCGCGCTGATGATCATCTCGGCGCAGTTCGTCGAGTCGGGCTTCTACGACGTCTGCGCCGATTGGGTGACGAGCCGGCGCGGCGGGCCGGCGCGCCTCCTGGCGGTGACCGTCGCGGTGTGCGGCGGGCTCGCGGCACTCCTCGCCAACGACATCCTGGTCATCGCCCTGACGCCGCTGCTGGTGGCCGGCGCGCGGGCGCGCAGCCTCGATCCGCGGCCCTTCGTCATCGCGCTGATCTGCGCCACCAATGCCGGCTCGGCGGCGACGCTGATCGGCAACCCGCACAACATCTTCATCGGCCAGATCGGCAACCTCGGCTTCCACACCTTCCTGCTCGCCTGCGCCGTGCCGGCGATCGTCAGCCTGGGCTGCGTCTTCGGCATCATCTGGCTGCTGTGGCACGACCGCATCGAGGGCACCGTGCTGGCGGTGACGCGCGCGGTGCCGGCCGTGCCGCGCCACCCGCACGACCGCAACCAGACGATCAAGGGACTCGCCGCGCTGGCGGCACTGCTCGTCCTCTTCACCACCTCGGTACCGCGCGAGATCGGCGGCCTCGTCATCGCCGCGCTCCTCCTCGCCAACCGGAAATTCACCAGCCGCACCATGATCGCCGCGGTCGACTGGCCGCTGCTGTTGCTGTTCGTCTGCCTCTTCGCCATCACCGGAGCGCTCGCCGACACCGGCATTCCCTGGCGCATCATCTCGGGGCTGCAGGAGGTCGGGCTGCTCCCCGACAACCTCGCCATCCTGACGCCGCTGTCGCTGGTGATGAGCAACACCATCGGCAACGTGCCGTGGGTGGTGCTGCTGCTGCAAAGCTGGCCGAGCCCGCCGCAGGGGTCGCTTTACGCGTTGGCGCTGCTGTCGTCGCTTTCGGGCAACCTGCTGCTCATCGGCAGCCTGGCCAATATCCTCGTGGTCGAGCAGGCGGCCACCTTCGGCGTGCACGTCGGCTTCGCCGAATACGCCCGCGCGGGCATTCCGATCACGCTGCTGTCGATGGGTTTCGCCGTGTTCTGGCTCGCCTGGACCGGCTGGCTGCCGCTCTTCCCGTAACAGCTCAGCGACCGGCAGCGGGCGGTTTTTCCACCTCGGCCTCGGAAGCGGCGCGGTTGCGACCGTTGTGCTTCGCATGGTAGAGCGCGGCATCGGCGCGGCGGCGCATCATGCGGGTATGCAGCACGCAGCTTCGGAGATCCGACCGACATGGTGCATCTTTTGCCCAGGTGCTTCTTCGATTTCGCCCGGCGCCCGGCCCTGTCGGGCGCGGTACCAGATGCGCAAACCCGTGAGGGCGCGCCATGAGCTTCCCTTACGCGTTGCCGGAGCTGGATCTCTCCGTCCCCCTCGATCGGCACCGGGCCACGGTCCGGCCCGAATGGATCGACGCCAATGGCCACATGAATGTCGGGTATTACGTGATCGCTTTCGACCACGCCACCGACACGCTCTGCGATCAACTCGGCATCGGCTGGAACTACGTCGAACACAGGCTCGGGATGGTGTTCGTCCTCGAGGCCCACGTCACCTACGACCGAGAGGTTCAGGCGGAGGATCCCCTTCGAATCACCACGCAGATCCTCGATCACGATCAAAAGCGGCTTCACTTCTTCCACGCCATGTATCACGGCGCCGAGGGTTGGCTGGCAGCGACGAACGAGCTGATCATGGCTCACATCGACTATGACAGCCGCCGTTCCGCGCCCTGGCACCCGGAAACCATGCGCCGGCTCGAAGCGATGACCGCCGCGCACAAAGTCTTGCCTCGCCCCGACAAAGCAGGGCGCATCATCGGCATCGGCCGCAAGTCCCGCGGCTGAGCAGCCTTGTTCCTCCGCCCCCTCGCCTTTCTGGGCCGGCACGGCACCTGGTTCCTCGCCGGCGGTCTGTTCATCGGCTTGCTCATGCCGGCGTTGGCGGCGCTGCTGCGGCCGATGCTGGCGGGCTTCGTCTTCCTGCTTACCACCGCCACTTTCCTCAGCATCGACTGGCAGGAGCTTGCCCGCCACGCGCGCCGGCCGGGCCTATTGGCGCTCATCCTCGCCTGGACGCTGCTGGTGAGCCCGATCGTCACGGCGCTGGCAGCGCGCATGGCGGGCTTGCCGGCGCCGCTGGCGCAGGCGCTGGTGCTTTGGGCGGCGTCGCCGCCGCTCATCTCCGTGCCGGCGATCGCCCTGCTCCTCGGCCTCGACGGCGCGCTCGCCCTCCTCGTCATGGTCACAGGCACCTTCCTGATGCCCTTCACCCTGCCGCCGCTGGTGCTGGGGCTGATCGGCCTGGAGCTCGGCATCGGCATCCTGCCGCTGATGCGCAACCTCGTCCTCTTCATCGGCGGCGCCGCGCTCGTGGCCGCAGCGCTGCGATACCTCGGCGGCGCCGAGCGGCGGCGCCGCCATGCCGTCGAGCTGAGCGGGCTCAGCGTGCTGATCCTCATCCTCTTCGCCATCGCCATCATGGATGGCGTGCGCGACCTGATCGTGGCGCGGCCGCAGCAGGTGCTCGGCTACGCGCTTTGCGCGCTCTTCGTCAGCCTGCTGCTGCAGGCGCTCGGTTTCCTTGCCTTCGGCTGGCTGCCGCGCATTGCCGCGCTCACCGTCGGCCTGATCGCCGGCAACAACAACATGGCGGTGGTGTGGGCCAATCTCGGCAGTGCCGCGACGCCGGAGCTGATGCTGTTCTTCGCAGCGGTGCAGCTACCGATCTACGTGCTGCCGGCGGCGCTGCGCCCAGTCTATCGCCGGCTCGGCGCTGCCGCGCCCTTTCGCGCCCCGTGAGCGCTCTCAGCCGCCCGGGCGCCAGCGCAGCAGATAGCGCTCGAGCCGGTTGATGGCGAGGTCGATGCAAAGCACAACAGCCGAGGTGAGGATCAGGCCGGCGAAGACCGCTGTGGTGTCGAACACGCCTTGCGCCTGCGCCACGACGTAGCCGATGCCGCGAGAGGCGCCGATATACTCGCCGACCACCGCGCCGACCAGCGCGAAGCCGATGCTGGTGTGCAGGCTGGAGAAGATCCAGGCCATGGCCGATGGCAGATAGACGTGGCGCAGCATCTGGCGGTCGGTCGCCTGCAGCATGCGCGCGTTGTCGCGCACCACCGGATCGACCTCGCGGATGCCCTGGAAAGTGTTGAAGAAGACCACGAAGAAGACGAGCGTGACGCCGAGCGCCACCTTGGACGCGATGTCGAGGCCGAACCAGAGAATGAAGATCGGCGCGAGGATGACGCGCGGCAGCGCGTTGAGGATGCGGATATAAGGGTCGAAGATCGCGGCGAGGAGCTCGATGCGCGCGAGCGCAAGCCCCGCGGCAATGCCGAGCCCGCTGCCGATCACGAAGGCGAGCAGCGCCTCGATCAACGTCACGGCGAGGTGCGGCCAGATATATCCGCTGCTGAGCCATTCCCAGATCTTGGCGGCGATCGCCGATGGCCGGCTGTAGAAGAACGGATCGATGAGCTCCGTCGCCGCGAGCACCTGCCAAGTGCCGACGACCAGCACGAAGACGCCAAGCTGCAGCAGGAGCACGACGCCGCGCCGCGGCAGCCTGCCATGCTCCGTCGCGATCGCCACGCCGCGGCCAGTTTCGGTGATCGCCTGCTCGCTCACGCGGCGCCTGCGCGATAGGAGAGCTTCACCTCGTCGCGCAGATCGGCCCAGATCTGGCGATAAAGGGCGGTGAAGTCGGGATTGAGACGGATCTCGACCACGTCGCGCGGCCGCGGCAGAGCGACGTCATAGATCCCCTTCACCCGCGCCGGGCCGGCGGTGAGCACGACGACGCGATCGGCGAGCGCGATCGCCTCCTCGAGATCATGCGTGATGAAGAGCACGGTCTTGCGGCTTTCCTGCCACAGCTCGAGGAGCTCGTTCTCCATGTTCTGCCGCGTCTGCACGTCGAGCGAGCCGAAGGGCTCGTCCATCAGCAGGATGCGCGGACCGACGATCCAGCTCTGCGCGATAGCGACCCGCTTGCGCATGCCGCCCGAAAGCTGATGCGGGAACCGGTCCTCGAAGCCGGCGAGCCCGACCCGCGCGATGAACGCGCGCGCCTGTGCCGTGGCCTCGCGCGCCGCCACGCCGCGGAAGTCGAGGCCGAGCCGCACATTGTCGAGGACCGTGCGCCACGGCAGCAGCGCATCCTGCTGAAACAGATAGGCGGCGTGGCGATTGATGCCGCGCAGCTCCGCGCCGAAGACGCGGACACGACCTTCGGGCGCCGTCAGCAGCCCGGCGGCGACGTTGAGGAGGGTCGACTTGCCGCAGCCCGACGGGCCGACGATGGCGACGAAACGGCCCTCCTCGACCGTCAGCGAGATGTCGCTCGTCACGACGTGCACGCCGCGCGACGGTGTGGCGAAGCGCACGGTCACGCCCTCGAAGACGATGGCGGGCGCCAACGCCGCCATCCTCGCCGCCGCTCTCTGCGCCACCGCTATTGCGTGACGCCGAACTTGGCGTCCGCCTTCTCGGCGAAGGTGTTGGTATAGGTCTTGGACACGTCGACATGCGCGTTGGCGACTTCAGGCACCGACAGGCTGAACACCGCGAGTACCGCCTCGGCGCCCTTGGGATCCATCTTGCCGGTCTTCGAGTACATCGGGATCGTATTCTTGAGGGCGGCGAGATAGAGCTGCCGATCGGGCCCGATCAGCTCGTCGGGCATCTTGGCCATGATGTCCTCGGGGCTGTGGCCGTGGATCCAGTTGAGCGTCGCGACGATCGCGTCGGTGAGCGCCTGCACCTCCGGCGCATGCTTGGCGACCCACTCGCTGGGCGCATAGAGCGAGCCGGCGGGATACTCGCCGCCGAACATTGCGACGGTATCGGCAACGGTGCGCGTGTCCGAGAGGATGCGCAGATCCTTGTACCGGCTCTGCATCAGGCTGATCACCGGGTCGAGCATGACACCCGCATCGACCTGGCCCTGCTCCATCGCCGCCACGGCGGTGGCGTCGGGGCCGATGCCGATCACCGGCACCTTGGCGGGATCGACGCCGTTCTTGGCCAGCAGGTATTTGAGGAAGAAGTCAGTCGAAGAGCCCGGCGCGGTCACGCCGACCTTCTTGCCGGCGAGATCCTTCACGGATTTGATGTTGCCGGTCTCCTTGGGCGCCACGGCCAGCACGAAGCCCGGCAGCCGGTCATAGGTGACGAAGGCCTGGAGCGCCTTGTTCTTGGCGGCGAGGTTGACGCAATGGTCGTAGAAGCCCGACACCACGTCGGCGCTGCCGCCGAGCACCGCGGTCAATGCGGTCGAGCCGCCCTTGAAATTGATCAGCTCGACCTCGACGCCCGCCTGCTCATAGGCGCCGAGCTGCTGCGCCAGCACGGTCGGCAGGTAGCACAGGCAGTTGGCGCCGCCGATGGCGATCTTGATATGCGGGAGCGCGTCCTTGGCAAGCGCCGTCCCCGCCAGCAGCAACAGCGCCACGACCCCGCCAACGAGCCGCGCGGCCGGCTTGGCCCGCATTTTCGCCATCTTCGCCTCCCGTGATTTTTCGTTGCCGCCGCCAGCTTACCGTCACCGCCCGGCGCGACGCCAGCCCGGGGTCGAATTCGCCAGCTATTAACCCGTCGTCAGGGATCGCGGCTGTAAAACTCTCGCTCTCAAGCCTCCTGGAGAGCCCAACGTGCTGCAAGCTCCTGCCGCCACCATCCGAAGCAAGGCCGGCGCCGCCGCAAGCGTGTCATCGGCGACGACGCGGCTGCGTCAGCTCGACCGCGAATGGGACCAGGAGCAGGCGCTGCAATTCGGCGCCGCGGTGATCGGCTTTCTCGGCGCGGTCTTAAGCCTAACCGTCAACAGCACCTTCATCTTGCTGCCGGCCTTTGCCTTCGCCACGCTCGCGCAATACCTGGTCCAGGGCTGGTGCCCGCCGCTGGTGCTGCTGGCGCGTGTCGGCCTGCGCAGCAGCAGCGAGATCGACCACGAGCGCTACGCCCTCGCCGCCAGCGTCGGCGAGGCGCATGAGCCGCGCCTGGCGGCCGCCGCCGGCGGGGATTAGGCGCACTTACACCGAAAAATACTTGGCCTGCGGGTGGGTCACCACGATCGCCGAGGTCGATTGCTCGGGCTCGAGCTGGTCCTCTTCGGTGAGGGAAACGCCGATCTCCTCGGCGTTGAGCAGCGCTAGGAGCTGGCGCTGGTCGGCGAGGTTGGGACAAGCCGGGTAGCCGAAGGAATAGCGGCTGCCCCGATAGCCCTGCTGCAGCAGCGCCTCGATGTCGCGTGCCTCGTCGCCGGCGAATCCCAGCTCAGCGCGGATGCGCTTGTGCAGATATTCCGCCATCGCCTCGGCCATCTCGACCGAGAGGCCGTGGAGATAGAGGTAATCCTGGTAGCGGTTGTCGGCGAACCACTCGCGCGCCACGTCGGACGCGCGCGGCCCCATGGTCACGACCTGGAGCCCGATCACGTCGCGCTCGTTCTGCGTGACGTCGCGGAAGAAATCGGCGATGCAGAGGCCGCCTTCCTTGTTCTGGCGCGGCAAGGAAAAGCGCGCCGCCTCGCTCTTGCCGTCCTCGGCGAAGAGGATGATGTCGTTGCCCTCGGCGGCGCATTTCCAATAGCCATAGGCCGCCTGCGGCACGAGGATGTTCTGCTGGAGGGCGGTATCGAGCAGGCGCTGCAAGATCGGGCGCAGCTCCTTGTGCGCCCAGGCCTTGAACGCGTCGAGGGTGCGGCCGTCCTTGCGGAAGCCCCAGTGGAATTGATAGAGCATGCGCTCGTTGAGGTAGGGCACCAGCGCCTTCACCGGCACGCGAGCGACGGTGCGCGGGCCCCAGAAGGGCGGCACCGGCACGGGCACGCCGCGCGTCAATTCCGTGCGGCGCAGCCGGATCTCCTCGACATCGACGGGCCGCAGCGGCCGCTCGTCGGCGGCGCGACCGAGCTTGCGCTTCTCGTTGACGACGCGCCCGCGGTTTTTGGCCTGCACCTCCGCGAGATGCGCGTCGAAGCGGCCGTTCACCACCTTGTCCATCAGCGACAGGCCGTCGAAGGCATCACGCGCATAAGCGACGCGGCCGCAGGCGTAGGCCTTGACGCAATCCTCCTCGACATAGCGCCGCGTCAGCGCGGCGCCGCCGAGCATCACCGGCATGGCGATGCCCCGGCGAGTCATCTCTTCGAGATTCTCGCGCATCACCACTGTCGATTTGACGAGCAGGCCCGACAGCCCGACGGCGTCGGCCTTGTGCTGCGCCGCCGCATCCATGATGGCTGTGAGCGGCTGCTTGATGCCGAGATTGACGACGCGGTAGCCGTTGTTGGTGAGAATGATGTCGACGAGATTCTTGCCGATGTCATGCACATCGCCCTTCACGGTGGCGAGCACGATGGTGCCCTTCTGCTGGCCCTCCACCCGCTCCATGTAGGGCTCGAGATAGCCGACCGCCGCCTTCATCGTCTCGGCCGATTGCAGCACGAAGGGGAGCTGCATCTTGCCGGCGCCGAAGAGCTCGCCCACCACTTTCATGCCGTCGAGCAGGAAGGTGTTGATGATGTCGAGCGGCTTGTGCTTCTCCATCGCCAGCGCGAGGTCCTCCTCGAGCCCCAGACGGTCGCCATCGATGATGCGCTGCTTCAAGCGCTCTTCGACCGCGGCCGGACGCTCCTTCTTCGCCGCCTTGGCGACGACGCGGTTCTCGAACAGGGCGATGAAGGCGTGCAGCGGGTCGTAGCCCTCGCGCCGGCGGTCGAAGATCAGATCCTCGGCGACGCGCACCTCCTCCTCGGGGATCTTGTGCAGCGGCATGATCTTCGAGACATGGACGATAGCGCCGGTGAGACCGCGCTTGAGCGCATGATCGAGAAACACCGAGTTGAGCACGTGCCGCGCCGCCGGATTGAGCCCGAAGGAGATGTTGGAGAGGCCGAGGATGATCTGGCATTCCGGCAGCTCTTTGGCGATGCGCTCGATCGCCTCGAGCGTCCACAGGCCCAGCTTGCGGTCATCGTCATTGCCGGTGCAGATGGTGAAGGTCAGCGGGTCGAACATCAGATCCGCAGCGGGCAACCCATGGCGGCCACAGGCGAAATCGTGCAGCCGCTTCGCCACCGCCAGCTTGCGCTCGACCTCCTTGGCCATGCCTTGCTCGTCGATGGTGAGGGCGATGACCGCGGTACCGAAGCGGCGGGCGAGATCGAGGCGCTTCGCTGCCGGCGCTTCGCCGTCCTCGAAATTGATCGAGTTGAGGATGGGCTTGCCGCCATAGAGCTTGAGCGCCGCCTCGAGCACCGCCAGTTCGGTCGAATCGATGACCAGCGGCGCGTTGACGGAGCCGCGCATGCGGCTCACCACCTCACTCATCTCGGCGATCTCGTCGCGGCCGACAAAGGCGGTGCAGACATCGAGCGCGTGCGAGCCCTCCTTCACCTGCTCGCGCCCCATCTCGACGCAGCCGTCCCAGTCGCCCTTCTCCTGCAGCTGGCGAAACTGCTTCGAGCCATTGGCGTTGCAGCGCTCGCCAATCGAGAGGTAGGCGTTCTCCTGGCGCAGCGGCATCTGGCCGTAGAGCGAGGCGATGCTGGGAACCCAGGCGCTGCGGCGCTGCTTGGGGCGCGGCCGGATACCCTCACCCGCCAGCCGGCGCAGCATGGCATCGAGCGCGGCGATGTGCGGCACGTCGGTGCCGCAGCAGCCGCCGATCAGGTTGACGCCGTCCTCCGTGACGAAGCGCTCCTGCCACTGCGCAAGCTCGTCCGGCATCAGTGGATAGTGCGTCTGGCCGTTCACCAGCTCCGGCAAGCCGGCATTGGGCTGGATCGAGAGCTTGCCCGGCCAGTTCTCGCCCAACCATTTGACATGCTCGGCCATCTCCAGCGGGCCGGTCGCGCAATTGAGGCCGATCATCGGCACATCCAGCGCATGGATCACCGTGGCCGCGGCGGCGATGTCGGCGCCGACCAGCAGCGTGCCGGTGGTCTCGACCGTGACTTGCACGAAGATCGACGTATCGGTCTTCGCTTCGGCGCGGGCGCGCTTGGCACCGTTGACGGCGGCCTTGATCTGCAGCGTGTCCTGGCAGGTCTCGATCAGGATGGCGTCGACGCCGCCGGCGATCAGGCCGCGGCACTGCACGGTGAGCGCGTCCTCGAGCCTCTGGTAGTCGACATGGCCGAGGGACGGCAGCCGCGTGCCCGGGCCGACCGAGCCGATGACGAAGCGGGTGCGGCCGTCGCGCTCGAGCGACTCGACCGCCTCGCGCGCCAGCTCGCCGGCCCGCTGGTTGAGCGCGAAGGCCTTGTCGGATATGCCGAACTCGCCCAGGGTGATGGGCGAGCCGCCGAAGCTGTTGGTCTGCACCGCATCGGCGCCGGCGCGCAGATATCCCAGGTGGATGTCGCGCACGAGGTCGGGCCGGCTCTCGCACAGGATCTCCGTGCAGTTCTCGTGGCCGAGGTAGTCGCGCTCGACATCGAGCGCGCGCGCCTGCATCTGCGTCCCCATGGCGCCGTCGCACAACAGAACCCGGTCGGCAAGGTAGTCGAGAATGTGTGTCATGAACTTCGATCGGTGATTTCGAAAACCTCTCCCCCACGGGGAGAGGGAAGGCTGAGGGGAATGCCTGGGTGACCTGCCTATCCCGATGGATTGACGGCGCCGGCACCATCACCGCGGCCCTCTTCCCGTGGGGGCGAGGGGGCAGGGAAGCTGCGGACGCCGATCATGTGGCAGATGGCCACCAGGAGGTCGGCGCGGTTCAGGGTATAGAAGTGGAATTCGCCGACGCCTTCCGCTTGAAGGCGGCGGCACTGCTCGGCGGCGATCGAGGCGGCGACAAGCCGGCGCGTGTCCGGGTCATTGTCGAGCCCGTCGAACAGGCCGGCCATCCATGTCGGGACGGCGGCGCCGCAGGTGGCGGCGAATTTCTTGACCTGGGCGAAATTGGTAACCGGCAGGATGCCCGGCACGATCGGCACGTTGATGCCGGCCTTGCTGGCGCGCTCGACAAAGCGCAAATAGGCCTCGACCTCGAAGAAGAACTGCGTGATAGCGCGGTTGGCGCCAGCATCGATCTTGCGCTTCAGATTGTCGAGATCATCCGCGGCGCTTTTCGCCTCGGGATGGGTCTCGGGATACGCCGCGACACTGAGCTCGAAATCGGCGATGCGCTTCAACCCAGCGACGAGATGGGCGGCAAAGGGATAGCCGCCAGGATGCGCGCGATAGGCCTCACCGGGTGCCCCGTCGCCGCGCAGCGCCACGAGATGGCGGACGCCGGCCTCCCAGTAGTGCTGCGCCACTTCGTCGATCTCGGCGCAGGCGGCGCCGACGCAGGTGAGATGCGCCGCCGGCTCGAGCCGCGTCTCCTGGCGGATGCGCAGCACCGTCGCATGGGTGCGCTCGCGCGTCGAACCGCCCGCGCCATAGGTGACCGAGACGAAACGCGGCCCCAGCGGCTCGAGCCGCTTCACCGTCTGCCACAGCCTTTCCTCCATCTCAGGCGTCTTCGGCGGGAAAAACTCGAAGGAGACCAGCGGCGGGCGCATGCCAGCGCCGAGCGGCTCGGCGGCGAGGATCGCGTCGCGCGTCGCCCGCATCACGACGCCTCCGCCAGCGCCGGCGCGCCCGTCTCGTCATCGGCCTGGGCCCCCCGCCGCGCCGGCCACAGCGACACGGTGAGCGGGTTGCCTGGAAGGCGCTGCACCGCCTCGGGCTCGAGTCCGGTGGCGCGGCACCAGGCGAGGACTTCGTCGTCGGCGAAGCCCAGGCGCCGGTGCGCATGCTCGGTGCGCAGGAACTCGAGATCGTGCGGCGCAAAATCGACAATGACCAGCCGGCCCTGCGGGCGTAGCACGCGCGCCGCCTCGGCGATGGCCTGGGCGGGTCGCTCGGCGTAATGCAGCACCTGGTGGATCACCACCGCGTCGAAGGAAGCGCCAGGGAGCGGCAATTGATACATGTCCGCCTGACGCAGCGAGCAATTGCGCAGATTGGCACGCTCGAGATTGACGCGCGCCACCGCCAGCATCTCGCGCGACAGATCGACACCGACGGCACGCTCGACCTGGGGCCCGAAGATCTCGAGCATGCGCCCCGTACCGGTGCCGATATCGAGGAGGTCGCGCAGCCCTTCCGCCGGGAGCAGCGTCTGCAGCGCCCCCTCGACCTCGCGCTCGGCGACGTAGAGCGAGCGGATGCTGTCCCACTGCGCCGCGTTGGCGCGGAAATAAGCCGTGGCCTGGGTGGCGCGCTGATGCTTGATGGCGGCGAGGCGCTCGCGATCGAGGGCGAGCGTGGCGTCGGCCTGCGGCACCAGTTCGATCAGCAGCCGCGCCAACTCGCCTGCCCGCGCCCGCCGGGCCGCGCGATAGAACACCCAGGTGCCCTCGCGGAAGCGGTCGAGCAGCCCGGCATCGCAGAGCAGCTTCAGGTGCCGCGACACGCGCGGCTGGCTCTGCCCGAGGATGTCGGTAAGCTCGCTGACCGTGAGCTCGCCTTGGGCGCACAGCACAAGCAGGCGAAGCCGGGTGGGCTCCGCCGCTGCGCGCAACCCCATCAGCAGCTCGTTCATGCGCTCCATCCTCTAACAATTACCTATATAGGCATATCTTTATATGTAGCGCAAGCCTCCTTTAGCCGCGGCTGAGACTGGGCAGGTCGCGCAGCCTGTGAGCGAATTGGCCGGAATGGAAACGCGCGGCCTCGCCGCTCGTTGTCTGCTCGGAGGCTACCATTGATCATGGATAGGTCCCTTCCGCTTCTCGGCTCGCCGCCACGCCCCGCGCCCTCGGTCCTGCCGAGGGCTGGGGCGAGCCGCTGGCAATTTGGAGGCGTTCATGGTAGCGAGGGGCGCCTTGTCCGGTGCCCGGCCGCATCCCTATTCTCGCCGCTCTTGTTCCTGATGAGAAAAGGTCGCAGCGAATCGATGCCGTCCCGTCCGCCCTTGTCCGCCTGCTCGATCCCCGCAACCGCCGAAGCCCCATCGGCCTCGGCCACAGCGAAGGCACCCGTTCCGATGTCCCTTTTGCGCCGCCCTCTGTTCCTGCTCGTCCTCGTCGCTTCGCTCGGGATCGTCGCGGCCAGCGGGCGCGCGGCGCCGACGACCGATGCGGCCGCCTTCGTCAGCGACCTCGTCGGCAAGGCGATGCATTCGCTCAGCGACAAGGCGCTATCGGATGAGCAGCGCGAAAAGCAGTTCCGCGCCATGCTCGACAGCAAGTTCGACATGCCGCGCATCTCGCGCTTCGTGCTGGGACGCTACTGGACGACGGCGAGCGACCAGGACAAGCAAAATTTCCAGAAGCTGTTCGAGGATTATGTCGTGCGTGCCTACGCCGCCCGCTTCAGCCAGTACAGCGGCGAGCAGGTCAAGGTCATCGGCGCGCGCCCGGAAAGCGAGACCGTCACCCTCGTCACCAGCCAGATCTTGCGTGAGAACGGCGCGCCGCCCGCCAAGATCGATTGGCGCGTGCGCAAGCAGGACAACGATTACAAGGTCGTCGACATCGACGTCGAAGGCGTGAGCATGCTGGTGACGCAGCGCGAGGAATTCGGCTCGGTCATCCAGCGCAGCGGAGGCACGATTGCCGGGCTCAACAAGACGCTGCAGGAGCGGCTCGCCAGCGGCGATACCAGCCTCGCCGCGCCGCCGCTGCCGCAGAAGCAGTAAGAAGCGCTCAGGCCCGCGTCAGCGGCTTGTAGCGGATGCGGTGCGGCTGGTCCGCTTCGGCGCCGAGCCGACGCTTGCGGTCGGCCTCGTAATCGGCGTAGTTGCCCTCGAACCATACAGCGCGGCTGTCGCCTTCGAAGGCGAGGATATGCGTGGCAATGCGGTCGAGGAACCAGCGGTCGTGGGTGATGATCGCGGCGCACCCGGGAAACTCGATCAGCGCCTCCTCCAGCGCGCGCAGCGTGTCGATATCGAGATCGTTGGTCGGCTCGTCCAATAGGATGACATTGGCACTGGCCTTGAGCATCTTGGCGAGGTGGACACGATTGCGCTCGCCGCCGGAGAGCTGTCCGACCTTCTTCTGCTGATCGGTGCCGCGGAAATTGAACAGCGAGCAATAGGCGCGGCTCGGCATCTTGCGCCGGCCGAGATCGATCTCCTCGTTGCCGCCGGAAACCTCCTGCCATACCGTCTTGTCGGGTGCGAGCGTGTCGCGCGACTGGTCGACATAGCCAAGTTTCACCGTCTCGCCGACCCGGAAGCTGCCCTTGTCCGGCTTCTCCTGGCCGATGATCATGCGGAAGAGCGTGGTCTTGCCGGCGCCGTTGGGGCCGATGATGCCGACGATGCCGCCCGGTGGCAGGCGGAACGACAGCTCCTCGACGAGCAGCCGGTCGCCATAGGCCTTGGCGACATGCTCCGCCTCGATGACGAGATCGCCGAGGCGCGGCCCAGGGGGCAGCACGATCTGCGCCGTTTCCGGCGCCTTCTCGCGGCTGGCGGCGACGAGGCTCTCATAGGCAGAGACGCGGGCCTTGCTCTTGGCCTGACGCGCGCGCGGGCTCTGGCGCACCCATTCGAGCTCGCGCCCCAGCGTGCGCTGGCGCGCCGCCTCCTGCTTGCCTTCCTGCTCAAGCCGCTTCTGCTTCTGCTCGAGCCAGCCGGAGTAGTTGCCCTCATAGGGGATGCCGCGGCCGCGATCGAGCTCGAGGATCCAGCCGGCGACGTCGTCGAGGAAGTAGCGGTCATGCGTCACCGTGACGACCGTGCCGGGGTACTCCGCCAGGAATCGCTCGAGCCACGCCACGGATTCGGCGTCGAGATGGTTGGTCGGCTCGTCCAGCAGCAGCAGGTCCGGCTTCTGCAGCAGCAGCCGGCATAGCGCCACCCGCCGGCGCTCGCCGCCTGAAAGCGTGCTCACATCGGCGTCGCCGGGCGGACAGCGCAGCGCGTCCATGGCAATTTCGATAGTGCGGTCGAGTTCCCAGCCGTTGACGGCCTCGATCTTCTCCTGGAGATCGCCCTGCTCGGCGATGAGCGCGTTCATCTCGTCCTCGGACAGCTCCTCGGCAAAGCGCGCGCTCACCGCCTCGAAGCGGTCGAGCAGCGCCTTGATCTCGCCGAGACCCTCCTTGATGTTGGCGGCGACATCCTTCGTGGGATCGAGTTGCGGCTCCTGCGCGAGGTAGCCGACCTTGGCACCCTCCGACGACCACGCCTCACCGGTGAAGTCCTGGTCGAGCCCGGCCATGATGCGCAGCAGGGTCGATTTGCCCGAGCCGTTCAGGCCGAGCACGCCGATCTTGGCGCCCGGCAGGAAGGAGAGCCAGATGTCCTTGAGGACTTCGCGCCCGCCCGGATAGGTCTTGGACAGACCTTTCATGACATAGATGTACTGATAGGCGGGCATCGCGATCTCCGATCGGCGGGATGTGGGATTTGACGCGGGTTCTAGCGCAGCGGCACCGACCCGCGCAACGAAGCGGGCTCAGCGCGGCCCGAGAAGCCCGTGCTTCTTCAGGTGGTGGCGGAGCTGGTGGTAGGTGAGGCCGAGCGCCTGCGCGGTGCGGCGCTGATTGAACTGGCTTGCCGCCAGCGCCTCGCCGAGCAGCTTCGCCTCGTAGGCACGCAGGCGCGCGCGGAAATCGCCCGGCTGGGCTGATTCCGTCACAATCGCCGCCGGGGACGACGCCACTTCAGGCCGACGCACGGGCGGCCGATGCGGCGAGGCGAAGGGATCGAAGATGATCTCGTCGACCTTATCGTCCGGACGCGGCCAGCGATGCACGCTGCGCTCGATCACATTCTTGAGCTCACGCACATTGCCGGGCCAGCCATGCGCGGCGAGCCGCGCCAGCGCGCCGGCGGTGAAGCCGGGAAAGGCGTCGCGCCCGAGCTCGCGCGCCATGCCCCGGCCGAAATGCCCGGCGAGCAGCGAAATGTCCTCAGCCCGCTCGCGCAGCGGCGGGATGGTCACGACATCGAAGGCGAGACGGTCCAGGAGATCGCTGCGGAACCGGTCCTCATCGGCCAGCGACGGCAGATCGACATTGCTCGCGGCGATGAGGCGCACGTCAACACGCTGCACGTCGTTGCCGCCGACGCGCTCGAACGTGCCGTACTCGATGACGCGCAGGATCTTCTCCTGCACGGCGAGCGAGGCGTTGGCGATCTCGTCGAGGAACAAGGTGCCGCCGTCGGCGATCTCGAACCGCGAAAGTCGCCGGCGCGCCGCGCCGGTGAAGGCGCCCGCCTCATGGCCGAAGAGCTCGCTGTCGAGCAGGCTCTCGGCGAGGGCGGCGCAGTTGAGCTTGACGAAGGGGCGATCCCAGCGCGTCGACAGGTAGGTCAGGCGCGCGGCCACCAGCTCCTTGCCGGTGCCGCGCTCGCCCACGACCAGCACCGGCCGGTCGAGAACGGCGAGGGCCGACACCTGCGCCAGGCTGGCGCGAAACGCCGGCGACTCGCCGATGAGCGCGGGCAGGTCCGGCATTTTGTTGGCGGTATTCGTCACTATCTATGCATTTTTCATATTTATTAGCATCTTTACATAGTACGCGGACCGGGTATTCACAATCACGTTCCAAAAAATCTGGCGTTTTCAATGGCTTGAGTGGAGCCGCCCCGCTTGGCACGGGCCATGCTTATGGGCCGTGAGGGCCAGCTAGCGCCCGGTGCAAGGCGGGGTGACGGAAATGGGAATCTTCTCGCGGCTCACCGACATCGTTAATTCCAACATCAACGCGATCCTCGACCGCGCGGAGGATCCGGAGAAGATCATCCGCCTGATCATCCAGGAGATGGAGGACACGCTGGTCGAGGTGCGCGCCTCCGCGGTGCGCACCATCGCCGAGCGTAAGGAGATCGAGCGGCGGCTGGAGGCGCTGAAGCGCGAGCAGGAGGAATGGCAGCGCCGCGCCGAGCTGGCACTGACCAAGGGCCGCGAGGACCTCGCCAAGGGAGCCCTGCTCGCCAAGGCGCGCGTCGTCGCGGCGCTCGAGACGCTGGAGAAGCAGCACCGGCAGATCGACGAGGCGCTGCACAAGCAGAACGAGGACATCGCCAAGCTGCAGGCCAAGCTCGCCGACGCCAAGGCGCGTGAGAAGACCATCGTGGCGCGGCAGAAGACCGCTGCGGCGCGGCTCAAGGTGCGCACCCGGCTCTATGACGAACGCATCACCGACGCATTTGCCCGGTTCGAGCAGGTCGAGCGCGCGCTCGACGAGATGGAAGGCAAGGTCGAGGCGTTCGACCTCGGACGCAAGCAGACGCTGGGCGAGGAGCTCTCCGGTCTCGAGGCGGAGAACGGCGTCGAGGACGAGCTCAAGGCGCTGAAAGAACGTCTCGGCAATCGCATCGCCCCGAAGCCGCAGGCCAAGGGCGCATCGTGATGAGCGGCGCGGCAATGTTCATCCTCGGCATCATCTTCCTGCTCATCGTCGCGCCGATCTGGATCATCGCCCACTACGCCACGCGGTGGCGCGCGGCGCGGCGGCTGTCGGGCGAGGACGAGAAGGCGCTGGCGGAGATCTGGCAGAGCGCGCGCCGCATGGAGGCGCGCATCGAGGCGCTCGAGCACGTGCTCGACAGCGAGGCGCCGGGCTGGCGCATGCGCGCAGGAGGCTGAGACGATGACCTGGACCAACAGCAGCAACAATCCGTTCCGGCTCTACCGCGACACCGAACGCCGCATTCTCGCCGGCGTCTGTGCCGGCATCGCCGACTATATCGGCGCCGAGCCGATCGTCGTGCGGCTGGTGACGGTGCTTGGGCTTTTCTTTTTCTTCCCGGTCACGCTCATCGCCTACATCGCGCTGGCAATCGTGCTCCGGCCCAAGCCGCCCGCGCTCTACGCCAGCCGCGACGAGGAGGAGTTCTGGCGTGGCGTCAGCACCGCGCCCGCCGACACCTTGCAGTCGCTAAAGCGCAAGTTCCGCGACCTTGAAGACCGGCTCGGCCAGATGGAGGGCCAGATCGCCTCCGGCGATTTCGACCTGCACCGCAAGTTTCGCGATCTCGACCGCTGACGCGACGAGGGTGCCATGCCCGTGACCAGTGTTCTGCTCAATCTCCTCTGGATCATCTTCGGCGGGCTGTGGATGGCGCTCGCCTGGGTGGTCGCCGCGATCCTCATGGCGATCACGATCATCGGCGTGCCCTGGGCGCGCGCCGCCTTCAACATCGCGCTCTACACGCTGCTGCCCTTCGGGCAGAAGGCGGTGTCGCGCGCCGAATATACGGGCCGCGAGGATCTCGGCACCGGGCCGCTCGGCGTGATCGGCAATATCATCTGGCTCCTGGTCGCCGGCTGGTGGCTGGCGTTGCTGCACCTGATGACCGCCGTGCTGCTCGCCGTCACCATCATCGGCCTGCCCTTCGCCTGGGCCCATGTCAAGCTCGCCGGCCTCGCCCTCTGGCCGATCGGCAAGATGATCGTGCCGATCGACGAGGTCGACCGCCGCGGGCGCCTCGGGCGGCATGTGGGCTAGCGCCGCAGCAGGGCCTTGAGCACCATCTCGCTCAGCTTGTCGAAAGGTGGGCGCAGCAGCCAGGTGCCGTTGATGCGGCTCTGCAGGAAGACGCTCTTGCGGTGCGAGAATGTCTGGAAGCCGATCTCGCCGTGATAGGCACCGATGCCGGAAGCGCCGATGCCGCCGAAGGGCAGCTCCTCGACGGCGACATGCAGCAGCGTCTCGTTGACGGCGGCCCCGCCGGAGATGGTGCGGCTCAGCACCTCGTCGCGCCGCTTGGGATCGGCGCCGAAGTAATAGAGCGCGAGCGGGCGCGGCCGCCGATTGACATAGTCGAGAGCGTCGTCGAGACGGCGATAGGTCTTGACCGGCAGCACCGGCCCGAAAATCTCCTCGCGCATGACTGCAAGCTCGTCGCCGGGATCGATTACCAGCGTCGGCGGCAGCTTGCGCTCGCCGGCCTCGAGTGTCTCCTGCGCCGGGTTGAGCTCGACCACGCGCACGCCCTTCGCCCTCGCCTCCTGGACATACTGCGCGATGCGCCGGTAATGCCGCTCGTTGACGATGCTGGTATAGTCGGGATTGGCTTGGAGGCTCGGATAGAGCTTGCGCACGGCCTGGCCGGCGAGGTTGATGAACTCCTCGCGCTTCCCTTCGGGCACCAGCACGTAATCGGGCGCAATGCAGGTCTGGCCGGCATTCAAGAGCTTGCCGTGGACAATGCTCTCGACGGCGCTCGGCAGCGCCGCATCCTCGCCGATGATGCAGGGCGACTTGCCGCCGAGCTCGAGCGTCACCGGGGTCAGATTCTCGGCGGCCGCCTGCATCACCAGCCGGCCCACCGCGGTCGAGCCGGTGTAGAGCAGATGATCGAAGGGCAGGCGCGCGAAAGCGGCGCCGATTTCGGCGCCGCCGAGCACGGTCGCCACCTTCTCGCTGGGAAAGATGCCGGCGAGGAGTTCGGCCATGAAGGCGGATGTGCGCGGCGTCAGTTCCGAGGGCTTCAGCATCGCACGATTGCCGGCGGCGAGCGCCGCCAGCAGCGGCATCATCGCCAGCTGAAACGGGTAGTTCCACGGGCTGATGATGCCGACGACGCCCACCGGCTGATAAAGGATGCGGGCGCGCGCCGGCATGAACTCGATGCCGACCGAGACGCGCTTCGGCCGCATCCATTTCGCCAAGTGGCGCGAGGCGTGCCGAATACCGGAGAGCGTGGTGAAGATCTCCGCCAGCAAGGTCTCGTGCTTGGAGCGATTGCCGAAATCGGCGGAGATCACCTGCGCGATGCGCTCTGTGTTGGCGCGGATCGCCGTTTTGAGCTTGGCCAGATCGGCGCGCCGCTCGGCGAGCGAGGGCGGACCGTCCTTGAGGAACGCCGCGCGCTGGCGCTCGAGGATCGCGCGCATCTCGTCGGGAGCGGCCGAGCCGCCGCGCAGATCGGCCACGCTGACCACGCTCATGACATCCTCCCGGGTGCGCCAAGGAGGGCCGCCGCGCTCTTGCGGCGCGCTCGCGGCCGTCCGAACATTGCTGCCCCAGGCTAGGCCAACCGGCGGCGCTTGCCTAGGGCCGCTTCAGCTCTTCGTCAGCTCGTAGACCTTGTTGAATTCCGGCTTGATCACCGTGATCGGCAGACCAGAGGCCTTAAAGGCGGCCTCGACATCGGCCGCGTTGTGCGCACCCGGCGGCGGCTGCAGGCGGATGTGGTGGGGGATGACCGTTTTGAGGTTGGGATTGTCGGTGCGCAGGAGCCGTGCCTGCTCGACGAGGTCCTCCGGGTCGCGGCCGTTGGAGAGACAGAGGATGGCGATGTTGGGCTTGTAGCGCTGGCCCCACATCTGCATGTCCAGCGTCGTGTCGGTGCTGCCGGCGAAATAGACGGTGAGGCCGTTCTCGAAGGTGATGAAGAAGCCCATCGCCTGGCCGCCATCCGTCTTGTCGGCGGTCCCCGACCCATGCACCGAGGTGACGTTGCGAATCTTGACGCTGCCGACCTTGTTGGTGTCGCCGGGGCCGGAGCGGAGCACCTGCTCCAACGGCACCTTGCGGGGCTCGAACCAGACATTGAACATCTCGAACGAGGTGATGATCTTGGCGCCGGTGGCGAGCGCGATCTCGTCGCTCGAGCCGACTTCGTCGCGGTGGCCGTCGGCGACGACGATAACGTCGACCTTGGGGAAGTCGGCGACCTTGACCGGGCTGTCCGGGTTCGCGACGAAGGGGTTGGTCAGGATCACCTCGCCCGAAGGCGCGGTGAGGCGGAAGATCGACCAGGAGAAATACTCGAGCGTGACCGGCTTCTGCTGCGCCAGCGCCGCCGCCGACCATGCCGCGATGACGCTGCCGAGAACGGCGCCTAGCAGGCGCCGAGACATTGGGTTCCTCACCTAGCCCTCCCTCAAAAGCTTGACCTTTTGCCGCGCGCGCGAGTTACGGTACGCCCGCGTGCTGCGCTCCGCTAGGCCGCAGCGGGATCACATTCGCGCGATAGGTCGGTGGCGCTCGGCAATCCGATCGCATTTCCCGCCATTGGCCTGTGCAGCGCGCTCCGACGGCATGGGAGGGCACCTTGCGGGAGACGCCCCGCCTCGGCATCCTCCCGCTCATGCAAGGCTGGCCCTGGCCGATCGATCCGCTCCCCGCACGGACCGTCGTGATCGGCGCCCATCCCGACGACGAAGTGATCGGCGCGGGCGCGTTGCTGGCACGACTGCCCGATGCAACGGTCGTGCATGTCACCGACGGGGCTCCGCGCAACGAGAGCGACGCGCGCGCCGCCGGGTTCGCCGGCTGGACGGAGTATGCCGCCGCGCGGCGGGCCGAGGCGGAGGCGGCGCTGGCGGTGGCCGGGCTAACGCCCGAGCGTCTCAGCGGCCTCGGCATCGCCGACCAGAAGGCCACGCACAACCTTGCGCCGCTGGCGCAGCGCCTCACCGCGCTGCTGCGCGACGGCGGCTTCGACGCGGTGATCACGCATGCCTATGAAGGCGGGCATCCCGACCACGACGCCACGGCGCTGGCCGTCCACGCCGCCTGCCGCCTGATCGAAGCGGCCGGCCAGTCGCCACCGCATCTGGTCGAGATGGCCGGCTATCACGCGCTGGGCGGCAGCTTCATCGCCGGCACCTTCATCGCCCATGCCGAGGCCGGCCCGGTGGCGACCGTCGCGCTCGATGCGAAGGCGCGCCGTCTGAAGCGGCGCATGCTCGACTGCCACGCGACACAGCGCGCGGTGCTCGCGCCGTTTACGGTGCAGCTGGAGCGCTTCCGCGCGGCACCCCGTTACGATTTCAGGATTCCGCCTCATCCCGGAGCCCTCCACTACGATACCCGGAACTGGGGGATGATTGGAGAACACTGGCGCCGTCTGGCGCAGACTGCGCTCGAGCAATTGCGTCTCGCCTGCCCGCTGTGAGGCTGAGGGTTTCGAGCGTCGCCTATCCATTCGCTCCCGTCGGCGCCGATGCCGCCGGCGGCGCCGAGCCGGCTGCATCGCAGTCTCCCGCGGCGCCGGTCGCGGGTGCACCGGGCCAGCCTCCTCAACCGCAAATCGCTGCTGCTCATGCAACCACCGGGCAGGCGCAAACGTTCTGCGGTAAGGTTTGGCTGGCCAACGGTCACGTAAAGATGTGCTCATTCCGGCGATGCTTCGGGGCTGTGCTCCTGCTGTGTGGGGCATGCTCTTCCGTGCCCAACGTCGATCAGTTGGTCGACCGTTCCGGCTCAGGCTCGTCGCGCCCGCAGCTCGTGGGGATGCATGGCCCGCTGACGGCGAAGCAGAGCAAGCTCGTCCTGGCCCGGCTCGAGCTCGAGGCGCCGAATACCGATGTCCTCGCGCGGCACCTGGCGCTCGAGGACGCGCTCGCCGAAAGCCCGCTTGCCGTGGGCAACAAGGTGACGCTGCTGCGCGATAGCGCCGCAACCTTGGCCGCGACATTCCGCGCCATCCGCGAGGCGAAGGATCACGTCAACCTCGAATACTATATCGTCGAGGACGTCGAGGAGAACGGCGTGCGTCTGAGCGACCTGCTGATCGAGAAGCAGCGGCAAGGCGTGCAGGTCAATCTCATCTATGACGGCATCGGGTCGATCAGCACGCCGTCCGACTTCTTCGACCGCCTGCAGGATGCTGGGGCCAGCGTGCTCGAGTTCCATCCCGTCGATCAAGCCTACTCGCTCAACGACCGCGATCACCGCAAGATATTGATCGCCGACGGCCGCGTCGCCACCGTCGGCGGCGTCAATCTCAGCACCGTCTACGCCAGCGCGCCGCTGAGCAGCGGCAACGCGGCGGGACCGTGGCAGGACGCGGACCTGAAGATCGAGGGCCCGGCCGTCGCCGCGCTGCAGAAGCTGTTCATCGCCACCTGGACGCAGCAGAACGGGCCGCCCTTCCCGGTCAAGAACGATTTCTTCCCGCACATCGACGGCGGCGGCAAGGACGTGGTGCGCATCCTCGGCAGCACGCCCGATCACGACGTACCGCAATATTACGTTAGCCTGCTGTCGGCCATCCGCAACGCCGAACGCCGCATCTGGATCACCGCCGCCTATTTCGTGCCGACGGCGCAGGAGAAGGACGACCTGACCGCCGCAGCCAAGCGCGGCGTCGATGTGCGCCTGCTGCTGCCCAGCCTTAGCGACAACGAGCTGCCGCTGCTCGCGGGACGCTCGCATTACGAAGACCTGCTGGAGGCGGGCGCCAAAATTTACGAGTACCGCCCCGCCATCCTGCACACGAAGGCGGTGGTGATCGACGGTGTGTGGTCCGTGCTCGGCTCGTCCAATTTCGACCACCGCAGCGTGCTCTTCAATAACGAGGTCGACGCTGTCGTGCTCGGCCCCGAGACAGCGACGCAAATGGAAGCGATGTTCGAGGACGAGCTCACCCGCGCCACGCCGATCGACGAGCATAGCTGGCGCCACCGCCCGATTGCCGAGCGCATGCGCGAGCTCTTCGCGCGGGCGTGGGAGGTGTTGCT
>Ga0209701_10000340_pt1 | contig 26369 bp, 21 predicted proteins | sample CZO8metaG_4_FD_188356 | JGI IMG/M metagenome (GOLD analysis project Ga0209701, IMG submission 188356) | Vadose zone soil microbial communities from the Eel River Critical Zone Observatory, Northern California, USA - CZOApr15con2H3.8 metaG... | ecosystem: Environmental > Terrestrial > Soil >... | reverse complement strand
CGAGATTGACGAGTTTCTCGCGCCGATTCCCTACATCATTCCGGCCCAACTCTTTGCGGCGTTGCTGGCGGAAGCGAAGGGTCTCGATCCGGACGCGCCGCGTTCGTTATCGAAAGTAACGAGAACTTTGTAGGCCGGGGCGGTAGCCCGACCGTAAGGGAGGACGTTGTTTTGTGAGCTTCGATTAGACGCCCTCCCTTACGGTCGGGCTACTGCCCCGAATCGAGAATGAAAGACATCGCTGAGTCCGGTCACGGCCATCACTCGCAAGGAACGCTCCTGCGCGTGCTCGGCATCGGCTTCGGTCTCGCGGTAACAATCGGCGGCACGATCGGCATGGGTATTCTGCGCACGCCGGGCGAAGTCGCCAAACAACTTCCTACTCCGACACTCTTCATCGGAATCTGGATCCTCGGTGGCGTCTATGCTTTGCTCGGTACGATCTCGGTCGCTGAACTCGGCGCGATGATTCCCCGCTCCGGCGGCTGGTACGTCTTCATTCATCGCGCAATGGGAAATTATCCGGGCTTTGTCGTGGGCTGGAGCGATTGGCTGTCGACCTGCGGCACGCTGGCGGTGATCGCGATGGTGGTCGGCGAATACACCGCGGTGTTGGTTCCGCAACTGGCCGGCCGAGACAAGCCCGTAGCGCTGGCAATCGTGCTCCTGTTCGCCACGCTGCAATGGCGCGGGATTCGCTGGGGAAGTTTCACTCAAAACCTGACCAGTTTGCTAAAGACTATTATTTTCGCGGTGATTGCGATCGCCGCGTTCACCTTTGCCGGAAAGTCCGAACCGGGAACACCTTTGCAAGTACCTCACAGTTTCGCTTTATTCACCGCGCTAATCATTGCGTTGCAGGGCGTGCTGTACACCTACGATGGTTGGTACGGGGTGATCTATTTTGGCGAAGAGGTTCGCAATCCGAAACGCGATGTGGTCCGCTCGATGTTTGGCGGCGTGCTCCTCGTGATCGCGATCTATATCGTTGTGAACCTGGCCTATGTTTACGTGCTGCCCATGTCCCAACTCGCCGGCGAAAACTTCGCGGCGGGCGCCGTCGCCAACAAAATCTTTGGTGCTTACGGAGACAAGACCATCCGGGTGCTGGCGATTCTTTCGCTGCTGAGCACGATCAACGCCTACACGTTGACTGCGCCGCGAATTCTTTACGCGATGAGTTGCGACGAACTGTTTCATCATAAAGCCACGAGAGTTAATCGAGGCGGCACGCCGACCGTGACCCTCCTCTTGAGCACCATCGCCGCCGTCCTTTTCATTGTCAGCGGAACCTTCAACGCGGTGCTGGCTGCGCTGGCGTTTTTCTTTGTCGCGAACTATGCGATGGCCTATATCTCCGTCATTGTGCTGCGCCGGCGCGAACCGGATCTGCCGCGACCTTATCGCGTCTGGGGGTATCCCTGGACGACTTTGATTGTGCTGCTCGGTTCGGTGACGTTTCTGGCGGGCGCGGTAATCAGTGACAAGAAACACAGCCTGTGGGCGCTGCTAATCCTGGGCGCGAGTTATCCCCTTTATCTAATCGTCAAACGGCTCTATCCGCGGCCAGCCAGCTGAACATCCATTTCGGTCAACAGACAGTAGCAGGCAATTTGAGCTTAAGGGCTCGATCTATCGCTGGGAGCGCGGACGCCCTCGCCCGCATTGAGCGCGCAGCGCGAACACGATTTTCCGAAGCCGTCGAATACGTTCTGAGAAATTGAGCGCGCTCCGCACGCTTCGGCGGGCGAGGGCGCCCGCGCTCCCAGTTAACAGATGGCCTTTCCCTTTTCAGAATGTTGAAACTGACCCACTGCCCAACGAGCTCGCGGCTGCGCTCAATTGTTTCCGTATGTTATCCTCACCTTCGCCGCGCGAGTTCAAGTTGCGAAAGTGGCGGAATTGGCAGACGCGCCAGACTTAGGATCTGGTACCGAAAGGTGTGGGGGTTCGAGTCCCCCCTTTCGCACCATAAGCCAGTCGGCAGTAAGCCGAAAGGCAATAGGCAGGAAATACGGTTCAGAGTTCAAGCTTTAGCTTGTGCATTCGAGTCGCAACCTAAAGGTTGAACTCTGAACTTTTATTCAAGATGAAAACTGAACTGATAGAAATTTCGCCGACCCGCAAGCAGATCGACGTTGTGATCGAGCCGGAAGCCGTCCGTGCAGTCTATGATCGCATCAGCGACAAGTATGCGAAGGGCGCGAATGTGCCCGGCTTTCGTCCCGGCCACGCGCCGCGCGGCGTGGTGCGCACGCGCTTCAAAGATCAGATTCGCACCGAACTATTGCGCGAGCTGCTGCCCGACGCGGTGCAGAAAGCGGTTGAGGAACACAAGCTCGCGCCGCTCGGCGAACCGGAACTTAATCTCGAAAATACTGGAGGGTTAAGCGAACTAGGCGAGAAGCCGATTTCGTTTTCCGTCAACGTCGAAGTTCTGCCCGATATCAAACTTGGCGATTACAAGGGCCTGGAAGTAGCGCGGCGCACGCGGCCGGTTAAGGACGAAGACCTCGATCGCGTGATTGAATCGCTGCGCGAAAACTCCGCCACGCTTGAGCCGGTCGAAGATCGGGGCGCCCAACCCGGTGATACCGTCACCGCAAACTTTCATGGCAAGTTCCTGAACCAGCCCGACGCCGAACCGATCAAGGTTGAGGATGTCGACGTTGTGCTCGGCGGCCCGGGCGTCGTTTCTGAAATCACTGACAATTTGACCGGGGCGAAACCAGACGATGAAAAGGTCTTTACCGTGGATTATCCGGCGGATTTCAGCTCAAAAGGCCTCGCCGGCAAGCAGGTCGAATACACGATCAAAGTCAGCGCGGTGCGCATCAAGGAATTGCCCGAACTTGATGATGAATGGGCGCAGAGCCTGGGCGAAGAGATTGAGTCGCTCGGGGATTTGCGCGCGAAGGTTCGCAGCGATCTGGAATCACAAACGAAGAACGAAGCGGACAACAAAGTGCGCGCGGACCTCGTGCGCCAGATTGTCGAAGCGCACCAGCTTGAATTGCCGGAGCGTTTAGTCGAGCACCAGACTGAGGTTCGTCTCGAATCCGTCGTGCGTGACATGATCGGCCAGGGCATCGATCCGCGAAACAAGGAACTTAATTGGGACAAAGCGCGCGACTCTTTAAAGGAACAGGCGAGTTACGATCTGCGCGGCTCGCTCTTGCTGGAACGCATCGCCGACGAAGAGAAGATCGAAGTCTCAGAACAGGAGATCGACGACGAGATCAACGCGATCGCTGAGGCCTCAAGACAGTCACCGGAACAGGTGCGTGGTATCTTGACAAAGCAGGGAGGCGAACGTAGCATCGCTGGCAGGTTGCGCAATCGCAAAGCGCTTGAGTTTTTGGTCGCGAATGCGAAGATAACTGATCAAGAGTGGACGGAGGAAATCGCGGAGTCAGGGACAAGCAGTCAGGAGCCGGAATAGATTTTCCATTTCTCATTTCAGATTTTTCATTTGTCATTGGTTGATTCAAGATAACCTGAAATGTCAGATGAAAAATGGAAAATGATGAATGAAGCCCTTCTGACCCCTGACTTCTTTTTTCAATCTATGGCACTGATTCCAATGGTCGTTGAGCAAACGTCGCGCGGCGAGCGCGCGTTTGATATCTACTCGCGACTTCTCAAAGACAACATCATCTTTCTCGGCACGCCGATCGACGATCAGATCGCCAACTTGATCGTCGCGCAACTGCTTTTCCTCGAAGCCGAAGATCCTGAGAAGGACATTAACGTCTACATCAATTCGCCGGGCGGCTCAGTCACTGCGGGCCTCGCAATTTACGATACGATGCAGTTCATTCGTCCCGACGTGACGACGATTTGCGTCGGCATGTGCGCTTCGATGGGTGCGCTGTTGCTGACGGCCGGCGCCAAAGGGAAACGCTTTGCGCTGCCGAATTCTCGCATACTCATTCATCAACCCTCAGGCGGCATGCAGGGCCAGGCCACCGATGTCCGCATTCATGCCGAAGAACTCATCCGCATTCGCGAACTGACGTCGCAAATCCTTGCCAAGCACACGGGTCAGAGCATGGAGCAGATCGAACTCGACGTCGAACGCGACCGTTATTTATCTGCCGCTCAGGCCAAAGAATATGGTTTAATAGACGAAGTGATCGCGCACCGCGAGTAACGCGGCGTCGTGCAAGTTGCAACTCTCTGACGAATGAGGATTCAAGCGGCCCCGACAGTAAAAATCTTACAGTCTCGAATGGAGTTCCCCAGACATGGTAAGACGAACTGACGACACCCTGCGCTGTTCCTTCTGCGGCAAGTCGCAGAACGAAGTCAAAAAGCTCATTGCGGGCCCGACGGTTTACATCTGCAATGAGTGCATCGACATCTGCAACGAGATCATTACCGACGATCAGCAGGCTGAGTCGGTAGCGTCTCGTCCGCCTTTGCCCAAGCCCGGCGAGATCAAATCGTTTCTGGATGAATACGTCATCGGTCAGGACGAAACGAAGAAGCAGCTGGCCGTCGCCGTCTATCAGCATTACAAGCGGATCGAGCTGGCCCGCCGCCGCTCTGATGTTGAGATTCAAAAATCAAACATCGTGCTGATCGGCCCGACGGGCACCGGTAAGACGCTTCTGGCGCAGACGCTGGCGCGCATGTTGAGCGTTCCGTTTACCATCGTGGATGCCACGACGCTGACGGAAGCCGGCTATGTCGGCGAAGACGTCGAGAACATCATTCTGAAGCTCTTGCAGGCCGCGAACGGCGACGTCGAACGCGCGCAGCAGGGCATCATCTACATCGACGAGATCGACAAGATTTGCCGCAAAGACGAGAACCCTTCGATCACCCGCGACGTTTCGGGCGAAGGCGTGCAGCAAGCGCTTTTGAAAATTCTGGAAGGCACGATCGCGAATGTTCCGCCCCAGGGCGGCCGCAAGCATCCGCATCAGGAATTCTTCCCAGTCGACACGACGAACATTCTGTTTATCTGCGGCGGCGCGTTCGTCGGATTGGAAAAGGTTGTCGAGCGCCGTCTGCGCAACAAGTCACTCGGTTTTCACGCCGAGGTAAAATCCGGCGCGCAAAGGCAGGCTGACGCGCTGGCGCATGTGCAGCCCGAGGATCTGATTCGCTACGGCCTGATTCCGGAATTCGTGGGCCGCTTGCCGGTTGTCGGCGTGCTGCAGGAGCTGGACGAATTCGCTCTGATTAAGATTCTCACCGAGCCCAAGAATGCGCTCGTCAGGCAGTATCAGAAAAAATTCGAGTTTGACAACGTCAAGCTGCGCTTCACCGAAGACGCTCTGCGCGGTGTGGCCGGCCAGGCGCTGGCGCGCAAAGTCGGCGCCCGCGGGTTGATGATGATCCTCGAAGAGCTTTTGCTCGAGGCGATGTACACGATGCCCTCGCAAAAACGAGTCAAGGAATTCGTCATCACCAGCGAAATGGTCGAACGCCGGCGCGCCATGCCGGGTGAAAGCCTGGCGGGTGTCGATGATGCTGCGGCATAGCGCCTCACTGAACAAAAATTCGTCAGTAGCGGCTTCCGACCAAATAGTTTACAATCAGCGCAGCTACGAAAAGGGCGAGGCGACCAGAGCGACTCGCCCTTATTCGCAGCCGCGGACGGCGGGTCCCGGTTAATTTGCAACAGAGGCCTAATTCGTCGTTTAATTCAGGTGCCCCGTTTCCCGGTTTCCAGGAGCTTGTCGGTCCCAAAGAGTTTTCATCTCAGCAATAAATAATCATGGAAGAATATTCAGACCGCACGCCAGCCGATATCGCTCGCTACCCCATGGTGCCGATTCGCGATGTCGTGATCTTTCCGTTCACTAAAGTTGCGTTCAAGATTGGCCGGCCCGGTTCGGTGCACGCGCTGGAGTCGGCGCTCGGATCCGATCGCACGATTTTTCTGGCCACGCAGCACGACGCCACGGTTGACGAACCCACGCCCGAGCAAATCTACAACGTCGGCACGATTGCCCGCATCATGCAATCGCAGAAACAGGAGAACGGCCAGATCAAGGTCGTCGTCGAAGGCCGCGAACGCGCCACCACGATTCGCGTCGAAAACAACGACGGGGCTTTCACGGCGCTGGTCCGCCGCGCGCCGGTCGTCAGCGAAGAAGGTGTGCGTACCGATGCGCTAATTCAGAAAGTTGCCCAACTGGTCGAGCAGCATTTGCGGCTCGCGCCTGACGTGCAACCCGACGCGCTGCAAACCGCGATGCGCAATGCCGATGCGTCGCACATGGCCGACGCACTTGCGTCGCAACTAAGAATCTCAGTCGAAGACAAGCAGGGACTGCTGGAACTCTTCTCGGCGCAAGCCCGTCTGGCGCGCCTGATTGAGATTCTGGAGATTGAACTCGAAAAACGGCAGCTTGATCGCACCATTCAGACGCGCGTGAAGCGCCAGATGGAGAAGGCCCAGAAAGAGTACTACCTCAACGAGCAAATTAAAGCGATTCATAAAGAGCTGGGCCGCAAAGACGAGCGCGCCGAACTCGACGAGCTGAAGAAGAAGATCGAAGAAGCCGGCATGTCCGAAGAGGCGAAAGAAAAGGCCCTGCAGGAACTGCACCGGCTGGAAGCGATGCCGCCGATGTCCGCGGAAGGCACGGTTTCGCGCACTTACATCGACTGGCTGATCAGCGTGCCGTGGAAACAAAAATCAAAAGAGATTCGCGACCTGATCAAGGCCGAAGAGGTGCTGAACGAAGATCACTACAGCCTGGAGAAAATCAAGGATCGCATTCTCGAATATCTGGCAGTGCGTCAGTTAGTGAAGAATCCGAAAGGCTCGATTCTCTGTTTTGTAGGCCCGCCGGGAGTCGGCAAGACGAGTCTGGGAAAATCGATCGCGCGCGCAACTGGCCGAAAGTTTGTGCGCCTTTCGCTGGGCGGCGTCCGTGACGAAGCTGAGATTCGTGGTCATCGTCGCACTTACATCGGCGCGCTGCCCGGACAGATTATCCAGATGATGAAGAAAGCGGGAACAGTCAATCCGGTGCTCCTGCTTGACGAAGTCGACAAGCTCGGCACGGACTTCCGCGGCGACCCGAGCGCGGCGCTGCTCGAGGTACTCGATCCGGAACAGAACCACATGTTCCAGGATCACTACCTCGACATCGAATACGATCTGTCGAAAGTGTTCTTTATCGCCACGGCGAACGTTTTGCATACGATTCCGCCGGCGCTACAGGATCGTTTGGAAGTTTTGCGGCTTTCCGGATACACCGAGCGCGAGAAGCTGGAGATTGCCAAGCGCCATCTGGTGCGAAAACAGTCGGAAGCCAACGGACTGAGACCTGAGCAATTTGAATTTACCGACGAGGGCATCTTGGAAATCGTCCGCCACTACACGCGCGAGGCCGGCGTGCGCAATCTCGAACGCGAGCTTGGTTCCTGCTGCCGCAAGATGGCGCGCAAGTTCGTAGCCGAGAGCGTGACCGCCGACTTTAAGGATGTGATTGGCGCGGAGCGCGTGCAAGAGATGCTCGGGCCGATCAAGTTCCGCCAGCAAGGCGTCGCCGCGGAAAGCGAAATTGGTTTGGCGACCGGGCTGGCGTGGACGGAAGTCGGCGGCGAAGTGCTGCAGATCGAAGCGACCCTGACGAAGGGGCGCGGCGGCGTGCAGCTCACCGGCAAACTGGGCGAAGTGATGCAGGAATCCGGCCAGGCCGCGCTGACTTGTATTAAGGCGCGCGCCGAACGGCTCGGCATGAGTCTGGATTTTATTCGCAAGCGCGATTTGCACGTCCACGTTCCGGAGGGGGCGATCCCTAAAGATGGTCCGTCTGCCGGCATCACGCTTGCTGTAGCCATGGCCTCAGCACTGATGCGCGTCCCGGTGCGCAAGAACGTCGCGATGACCGGCGAGATAACTCTGCGCGGCCGCGTTCTGCCAATCGGGGGCGTAAAGGAAAAACTTTTGGCGGCTCACCGCTTCGGCATTGATACGATCATCTTGCCGAAGGACAACGAAAAGGATTTGCCGGAAGTGCCTGAGGAAGTTCGCAACGCGATGACCATCAATCTGGTTGAAACGATTGACGAAGTGATCGCCCTGGCACTTGAAGAACAGCCGGTCAACGCCGTTCCGGAAGAAGCCAAGACGCCGCCGTTGTGGACGACCGAGCCGCCGCCGCAGGGCCTGCAAACCCCTGCCGAGCAGTAGCGGCTCAGCCGAATAATTTCAGTTTTCGTTCGTCAAATTAACCGTTTCGCAACTCGCAGATCACGCAGTTCGTGTGTCTGCGTTTTCCGACAACTATCTTTCATCAAACAGGAGAACAAGATGGGAAAACAAGAAGACGCAAATCTGATTCTGAAACTGTACGAAATTCGTCGTGAGCCGGTGATGCGTGAAGCGCGCAACTGGTTCTTCTCGTTCAATCCGACCACCACCGCCGAATATATGGAAGCGGTGATGGGCGAGCACAGCGGACACCTCCGCATGGTGATCACGTACTGGGACATGGCCGCTTCGCTGGTGAATAACGGCGCCATCGACGAGCAGATGTTCAATGACGCGAACGGCGAGCACCTTTTCATCTTCGCCAAGATCGAACCGATCCTCGAAGGGCTGCGTCAGGAGTGGAACCAGCCGGAGATGCTCAAGCACTACGAGACGCTGATTAGACGCATCCCGAATAACAAAGAGAAGCTGGCCGGCATGCGCGAACGGATCAAGATGATTCAGGCCGTGATGGCTGAGCGCGCGAAGGCCCAGACCGCGACCGCGTAATCACGCCAGCGACGTTCGGCCGCGGACACCAGATTGAAAAGCAAGGAGTAGCCACGAAAAGGCGCAAGACGCCAGGACGAATTTGCTGATGTGCTCTGACGCCTCTTTGTGGCTCTCTTGTGTGTCTTAGGCGCTTATCCGCATGAAGCCCCGCGGCCAGCATAATGAAAGTCACGAGCGCTGAATTCATCAAGAGCGCGTTCGAGGAAACCGACTGGCCCGGCGATCGCAAGCCGGAGATCGCTTTTCTGGGACGTTCGAACGTAGGGAAATCCAGCTTTATCAACTCCCTGCTGGGCGTGCGCGGCCTGGCGCGGACGTCGTCGACTCCAGGCAGAACGCAGTCCGTCAATTTCTTCCTAATCAACGGGAAGTTTCGCTTCGTCGATCTCCCGGGTTACGGATACGCGCGCGCCCCCAGAGAGGTGAAGGCAAAATGGAGCGCGGCCGCCACCGATTATCTTGCCAAACGTGATCAGCTTGTGCTATCAATTCATATTGTCGATTCGCGTCACGAACCCACGAAACAGGATTTGCAGCTGCACGAGTGGCTTGAACATCATCAGAAGCCGCACACAATTGTCGCCACCAAATCAGATAAGCTTTCGAGTAATGAACTGCGCCGGAACATCGAGCTCGCGAAACGCGCGTTTAAGAACGAGCGGATAGTAGTTTATTCGGCGGTCAGCGGCCGCGGGCACGACGACGCGTGGAATGCTATTCAAGCGGCCCTGAAGCACGCCAAGGATTCTTAGCCTGGTCATTGCCCTGGGGGTTCGCGCCCGGTTCGCTCAATTTGAATCAGATCGCCTTTTGAGGTAAGTTGTTACTTGCGATTCTCCAGCTTTCGTTTAGAATAAGGAAACCCCTGAGTCACAAAAGCATCATACTTAAGTAAGACTCTGGTCGGACCGTGTTTGTAATCTGGAATCTGATCCGCGACCACGCTTACCAGCCAGCCGGCATCCAAACCAGGCGATTACTCCGCGTTCTGGATTGTGACCTGGCGGCAAAGTTGGTTGGTTATTGAGTCACGCAGCGGGAAAGCAGTCCCACCCGAGCTGCTCCACGATCCGCGAGGAACCTTTCCTTTTGACTGGCATCATTTAAATCAATTGACAGGATGCTGAAACCCGAAACCCTGCGCGCGGCAAATTCTCTGACCGCGCACGAAAGAAAGATATGGCAAACAAAAGACGTACGAATAATGGTGAGAACGGCGGCGGCATAGCCACGGCTGAAGCCCCGGCAGAAACATCGATGAGCAGCGACGGAAGAGACGAAGTTTTCAATCTGTCCACGCTGAAAGACATGTCGATCTCCGCGCTCACCCAGATCGCCAAAGGCATGGACGTGCCCGGCGCAACCGGCATGCGCAAGCAGGAGCTGATCTTCAAAGTGCTCGCGGCGCAAACTGAAAAGAGCGGGCTCATCTTTTCCGAGGGCGTGCTGGAAACCCTGCCGGACGGCTTCGGATTTCTGCGCGCGCCGGAATACAACTACCTGCCCGGTCCCGACGATATTTATGTCTCGCCATCGCAGATTCGTAAGTTCGATTTGCGCACCGGTGACACCATCAGTGGTCAGATTCGTCCGCCGAAAGAGGGCGAGCGCTATTTCGCCCTAATTAAGGTCGAGGCAATCAACTTCGAATCGCCTGACCAGGCGCGGGAGAAAGTTTTCTTCGATAACCTGACGCCGCTTTATCCCGACGAGATGCTGAAAATGGAAGTCGGTCCCGAGAATCTCTCGGCGCGGGTGATCGATCTGGTCACGCCTTTGGGCAAGGGCCAGCGCGGCTTGATCGTTTCACCGCCACGCACCGGCAAGACCATGCTGCTGCAAGCCATCGCTAATTCAGTCACGCAGAATCACCCGGAAGTAACTCTGATCGTGCTGCTGATCGACGAGCGGCCTGAGGAGGTCACCGACATGCAGCGTTCGGTGCAGGGCGAAGTGATCTCTTCGACCTTCGACGAGCCACCCACGCGTCACGTTCAGGTGGCCGACATGGTGATCGAAAAGGCCAAGCGCCTGGTCGAGCACAAACGCGACGTCGTAATTCTCCTCGACTCGATTACGCGTCTGGCGCGCGCCCACAACGCCGTCGTTCCGCCCAGCGGTAAGATTCTTTCCGGTGGTATCGATTCAAACGCACTCCAGCGTCCGAAGCGTTTCTTTGGCGCGGCGCGCAACATCGAAGAAGGCGGATCGCTGACGATCATCGCGACCGCGCTAATCGACACTGGCTCGCGCATGGATGACGTGATCTTTGAAGAGTTCAAAGGCACCGGCAACAGCGAAATTCATCTCGATCGGCGGCTCAGCGACAAGCGCCTGTTCCCGGCCATCGATCTGCAGCGATCAGGCACGCGCAAGGAAGAGCTGCTAATCAGCAAGGAAGACCTGGCCCGCGTCTGGGTTATGCGCCGCGTGCTGAATCCGCTCTCGCCGGTTGAACAAATGGAAGTCGTACTCGAGCGTCTGGAGAAGACCAAATCGAACGCCGAGTTCCTCGCGTCGATGCAAAGCTAAACAACGGGATGAAGGCGGAAGGATAGGTCATTTTCCATTTCTCATTTCATATTTTTCATTTGTCATTCCTTGCCTGAGTGCCCGCGGCCGCTGTTCTCCCCCGACTCTGCTCACTAAATGATCAATGAACAGTGCCAAATGAGAAATGGAAAATGAACCCATCCTTCATCCTTGAGTTTCATGCGGGTTGCCATCCTGTCATCTGAAGCCGTTCCCTTCGCCAAGACCGGCGGGTTGGCCGACGTTTCCGGCGCGCTGCCGAAGGCCCTGCACGCCGAAGGAATCGACTCTTTTCTGATTCTTCCGCGCTACGATCAGATCGACCCCAAGCTGTCCGGTAAAACATTCATCGACGATCTGGAAGTCGAATGGCGCGGGAAACAGCCGCGCATTGGCGTCTGGGAAAGCGAAACGCTGAATGTGCCCACTTATCTGATCGACGCGCCGTTTTACTTCGCGCGCGGTAAGATCTATGGCGAACCCGACGACTTTGAGCGCTTTGCTTTTTACTGTCGCGCCGCGATTGCGTTGCTGCGGCGGCTGGGCAAAGCGCCGGACGTGGTTCACTGTAACGACTGGCCCTGCGGCTTCGCCGCGGTCGAGCTGCGCGCGCGCCGGCGCCACGATCGATTTTTTCAAAAGACGCGAAGCGTGTTTTCCATTCACAACCTGGCTTATCAGGGAGCGTTCGACCCGAAGAATCTCTGGTGGTTGGGTTTCTCGGATTCCGCCAGCGAGTTTATGTTGAGTGGCGCAGCTTCGCCTTTGAAGGCCGGCATCATCGCGGCGGACGCACTATCCACGGTCAGCCCGCGCTATGCGCGTGAAATTCAAACAGTTGAACAGGGTTACGGCCTCGACTGGCTGGTGCGAGCCCGGAGCAACCGGCTGGCGGGAATCACGAACGGCGTCGATTACGAAGTGTGGAATCCGGAAACCGACCCGCACATCGTCAAGCATTTTTCCGCTGCAGACCTGGCCGGTAAGCGCGAGTGCAAACTCGATCTCTTGCGCCGCTTCGCGCTGCCTGAAGAACCTGACCGCCCGATCATCGCGATCATCTCGCGTCTGGTGGCCCAGAAGGGCTACGACTTAATCAGGCAAGCCGCCCGCGGAATCCTGGATACAAGCGCCTTCTTCATCGCACTCGGCGCGGGCGCGCGCGAGTATGAAGACTTCCTGCAATCCTGGCACGACGGCGCGCCCCAGCGCGTCGGCATCTACAAAGGCTATGCCGGCGAGCCTCTGGCTCATCAAATCGAGGCCGGGGCCGATATGTTCCTGATGCCTTCGCTGTACGAACCCTGCGGATTGAATCAAATGTACAGCATGCGCTATGGCACGGTTCCGGTGGTGCGCGCGACCGGCGGGCTGGATGACACCGTCCAGAGTTTCGATCCGGCGACCGGCCAGGGCCACGGTTTCAAGTTTGGACCCTATTCCGCTCCCGCCATGCTTGATAAAATACGCGAAGCGATTTACTTTTATAGTGAACCCGATACGTGGGTACAGATTCAGCGCAACGGGATGGCCGTAGACAATTCGTGGTCGGCCGCGGCCCTCAAGTACATTCGACTTTACCGTGACGTAATCGATGTCAGTTGAAGATTTCGAAACGACTAATTAACACTGCAAGGAGATTCTGATGAGCGAGCATGTAAGAGACACGAGCGATGGAAATTTTGAAAACGATGTATTGAAATCCGATCGGCCGGTGCTGGTCGACTTTTGGGCGGTGTGGTGCCAGCCGTGCCGCGCGCTCGCGCCTACAATCGAAGCTGTGGCCGAGAAATATGCGAGCAACGCCCACGTCGTCAAACTAAACGTGGACGATAACCCTTCGGTCTCACAACGTTATGGCATCAAGGGCATTCCTACTTTGATTCTTTTTAAGAACGGCAAGGAAGAAGAACGAGTGGTCGGCGCCACCTCGGAACAGGCAATCTCACGCATGCTGGACAAACACGTCGGCGCCGCAACAGCTGCCTAAGCAATTAAGTTGTGGGCGCGGTTCTGCTTTATCGGTGTAACCGCGCCCTTCGTGTGTTTACCGGATTCTGGGTCTGTCTTTTCTTCTGATTTCTGATCTCTGACCTCTGATATCTGACTATGGTTATCGCGGTTATCGGGGCCCAGTGGGGCGATGAAGGCAAGGGCAAGATTGTCGATCTGCTCGCCGAGCGTTTCGACGTCGTGGTCCGCTATCAGGGTGGCCACAATGCCGGACATTCGGTCCAGATCGGCGATCAGTCCTTCGTGCTGCATCTGCTGCCGTCCGGCATCGTTCACGTGGGCAAGACCTGCGTGCTGGGCAACGGCATGGTGATCGATCCGAAGGCCTTTTTTGAAGAAGCCGATCGGCTCATGGCGCAGGGCATCAGCATCACGCCCGATCGCGTGAAGGTCAGCTCGCGCGCGCACTTGATATTGCCGTATCACCGCGCGCTGGATCACACCAGTGAAGAACGTCTCGGCAACGAGCGCGTCGGCACCACGCTGCGCGGCATTGGCCCGGCGTATGAAGATAAGGCCGGCCGCAGGGGTCTTCGACTTGCCGATGCGCTGGTTCCTGAAGTACTGCGCTCGCGGATTGAGCGCAACCTGGAAGATGCCAATCGAATCATCGTGGCCTACGGCGGCCAGCCGCTTGAGGCAAACGCGATCATCGATGAAACGTCGGCGACGGTTGAGCGCCTCGCACCGTTCATCTGCGACACCAGTCATTTTCTCAACCAGGCGGCCACTCGTGGCGATTCAATCCTGCTGGAAGGCGCGCAGGCGACCTTGCTTGACGTCGATCACGGCACCTATCCGTTCGTGACTTCATCGAGCACGGTGATTGGCGGCGCGTTGGTCGGCACCGGTCTGGCGCCACAGCATCTGACTGGCGTGTTGGGCATCGTTCGCACTTACACGACTCGCGTCGGTGAAGGACCGTTCCCGACCGAGATGCTCGACGGCGAGGCTGAAATGGGACAACTGATCCGCGAACGTGGTCGAGAGTACGGAGCCTCGACCGGCCGCCCGCGCCGGTGCGGCTGGTTTGACGCTTTCGCGACGCGCTATGCCGCAGAGATTAATGGTTTCACTTCGGTGGCGTTGACCAAACTCGATGTGCTCGACACGCTGGATGAAATTAAGGTGTGCGTCGGCTACAGCCTTAACGGCAAGAGATGCGAGTCACTTCCGTCTGTGTCGCAGGACTTGCGCCGCGTCGAGCCGGTGTTCGCAACGCTTCCCGGTTGGCAGAGGTCGACGCTCGGCACAACCGAGATGAGCGCGCTGCCCGCAAAGGCGCGCGCTTACGTTGAATTTCTTTCTGAGAAGATCGGGGTCGAGATTGGGCTGGTATCGACCGGGCCAGAACGTTCGCAGACGATTATTGTTCAGGATTCAAACGTCGGGCGCTGGCTGAGACGTTAGTTTCAGGTTTCAAGCGTGCATGAAGTCAGTACCCGGAGCGGACCGGGATCCCCGCGCGGGCAAACCCCGTGGGGTGGTGGATGCGACCGGGTATTGTTCACGGCCAAATCACCCCGTCGCTACCGCTCCGGGGACTGACTTCAGCTTGCTGCGAACCTTAAACTTGAAACCTGAAACCTGAAACCCTAGACTAGTGACCCTGGACTCAAGTCTTTTGTAAAGTGGGCCGATAGCTCAGTTGGTAGAGCAACTGGCTTTTAACCAGTGGGTCGCAGGTTCGAGTCCTGCTCGGCTCACCACTTTTTTACAATAACTTACGGCCACTGCCGCAGGTGGCCGCTCTCTTGTCTAACTCCTCGGCCTAGTCCTACAAAAATTGTCTTCGCACCCGAGAGGAAGGGGTGTCATTCCCCATATTTGGAAACAACAGGCGGGTCACTCGGTGCTTTGGTTTCAAGCGCCAGGCAGACCGCCTCTAAGAATTCCTGGTCGCCAAAAGGTTTGACCAACGTAAGTTGGGCACCTAGTTTCTGCGCGATCCTCAGGTATTCTTTCGCTCTACCCTGTAGCGCTCCAGACATGGCAATGATGCGCACGTTTTGATCTACGCGTCGAAGCTCCATGATCACTGCCAGTCCCTCTATATCCGGCATCACCAGATCCGTAATAACCAGATCGAAACGCTGCTGCTGATGCGTATCACAAACTCGCCGTCCGTCAGGGGCTTCTGATACCTCATGCCCTGAGCGCGTCAATAGCTCTTTAAGCATAGTCCTGACCTGGTCATCATCTTCCACCAACAGAATGCTCGCCATAGTTGACTCCCTTTCCTTTGCCCAGCTTCGGCGCGGTGAGAAGGCTCAAACCGTCGCGCCATCGTCTCATCGCTCATGCCGGAGGCCTGAAGGAGACTAGTCCTCCAATCGTATGAGCCCGGCTTTGATTGCATACCGGACCAGCCCGGCTGTGTGGTGAATATCCAGGCGGTCGGTCAAAAGCATCCGATGTGTCTCAACCGTCTTGACGCTGATATTCAGGGCCAGGGCAATTTCCTTTGTCGACTTACCCTCCGCGATTAACTTCAGGACTTCGCGCTGGCGGGGCGTCAACCCTTTTAAAGTTTCATGGCTGCCCCGAATAAAATCCTCGAGCAGTTTTGTCGCCGAGGAACTGATATACGTTTGGCCGTTTGCGACGGTCTTGATCGCCAACTCCAGCTCAGCGGCGGAAGCAGTCATAGTCAAATAACCGTCCGCGCCACAATCCAGTGCCTGCCTCAGGCATTCTTCATCGGCGTACGTTGAAAGGAGGAGCACGTGCACCCCGGGGCATTCCTTCTTTACCAGGGCAGTCACCTCAAAGCCGCTCAACCCGGACATCGCGCTTTCTATCAAAGCCACGTCAGGTCGATGCTGCCTGATCAATCGCAACGCCTCGGGGCCATCACTGGCTTCGGCGAGAATTTCCAACTCAGGAAGCTTTTCGAGGAGCGCGCGAATTCCACCTCGGATGAGAGCGTGGTGGTCTGCCAGCAAGACTCGAATCTCCATCGCCGGGAGTCATTCCTTTGGTTATGGTCAGCGCCCAAACATTGGCAGCGATGACGAATCTTGTTTTCCCGGATAGCGAAATCGGATTCAGCACAGGGTTACGCCGTCGGGGCTTAGTCGGTAATTCCCCTAAAGTTCGCGGAGAATTTGTCGATTCGTGATGAGAGTACAAGCGCGGAAGGGAAATGAATATCAGGACAAATTTGATTCTTGTGTCGCTGCGGGGCGAGGACGGGCGTCAGTGTTCGCCCTACAAGGCTGACAAACACAGCACCTGATAGGAAGGCGTGATTGCGGTTCTTAAACCAGTAAGAGTGAGGGTCGAAGCTATCTGCGAGCTATCGGTTCCGTGAATCAAACCAGCTTGTTCTTAATTGCGTAGTGGGTGAGTTCCGCATTCGTCTTCATTCCCATCTTCTCTAAAATGCGCGCCCGGTAGGTGCTAATGGTGCTGTCACTCAGGGACAGGAGGCTGGCAATGTCGCCGACCGTTTTCCCGGAAGCAATTAAGCGCATTACCTCAAACTCACGATCAGAAAGGGTCTCATGAGGCGGGCGGTCGCTTCGTCGTTCCAGATCGATAACGAGTTCCTCGGCGAGAGCTGGGCTTACATACCTACCGCCTTGTGCGACTTTGTTTATTGCTTTGACCAACTCTGCTCGCGGGCTATCTTTGGTTATATAGCCTGCCGCCCCTGCCTTGAATGCACGGCGCGCGTATTGCTCCTCCGAATGCATACTGAGAATCAGCACTGGGAGCCGAGGACGAATCTGCTTCAACTCTTTCAAAACTTCCAGCCCGCTTCTGCCGCCTAACGAAAGATCGAGGACCACCACGTCCCAGTCGTGCTCAGCCGCGACTCTGAGCGCTTCCGGGGGCGTGCTGGCTTCGCCGAAGGTGTTACTGCCGGATTGCTCATTCAGTATCCTCTTGAGGCCGTCGCGAACGATTTCATGGTCGTCAATGATGAGGATTTTCTTCATTGCCCGCCTCACACACAGCTTGCTCAACTGCTTGATACAGCCTCACTATCACTTAATAGGAAGGCCGTCTCATATCACGTTTGGAGTTTTTGGGACTCGTACTGTAACCACAGTCCCTTGCGCCTCAACCCCGGCGACATCGATCTCTGCTCCTATCAAATCAGCCCGTTCTCGCATTCCGAGAAGGCCCAGTGATTGCAACCTTGATTTGTCGTCTTCAGTGATTCCTCTTCCGTTGTCGCTGACCGTCAAAACGAATTCACCTGGCTCTTCTTTCATAACAATCTCAACCCTCGTGGCTTGCGCATGACGAAGAACATTAGTCAGAGCTTCCTGAAAGATGCGGAAGATGGCGGTTGATTGTTCCTGATTCAAATCAACATCCTCCAGCGAATAATCGCAGTGGCAGATGATACCTGTGCGAGCTTGAAACTGCTGCGCTTGCCATTCAATTGCTTCGACCAACCCCAGGTCATCCAGGATGCTGGGTCGCAACTCAGAGGCGATCCTTCTGACCGCACTGATCGTAGTGTCAGCCAGGGCTATCATAGTCTCTGTTTTCTTTCGTAGTGCTTCGAACTGCGACGGGACATTCGTCGTAGACAATGTTTTGTGGATCTCGTCCAGGTTCCACTTCAAACTCGTAAGCGCCGAGCCAAGTTCATCATGAATTTCCCGCGCGATGCGCTTCCCTTCCTCTTCGTTGGCAGCTTGAACGCTCGCCGAGAGAGCACGTAACTGTGCGGTTGTTGAGTTGAGCTGCTCTTCCGCTCGCTTGCGATCCTCGATGTCGATCGATACGCCGTACCACTTGACGAGGTTTCCCTGCTCGTCGCGCAGCGGCGCGGTCCGGACCAGGAACCAGCGATATTCCCCGTCCGCCCGCCGCAAGCGCATTTCATCCTCGTACCCTTCCCCAACCTCCTTCTGTACGAGCCACTTTTCAATGACTCGTGGAATGTCTTCGGGATGAATTGGGCCCGTGGGATCTTGAACATACTGCTCTAAAGAAAGGCCGGTATAGTCGCTCCAAGGCTGATTGAGAAAATCAACGACGCCATCAGGCCGAAGGCTCCAGGCCATCACGGGAATTGTGTCGATGATCAGCCGAATGCGATCTTCGCTTCGGCGTAGTGCTTCCTCTGCCCGCTTCCGGTCGTCGATGTCCGTAGACACGCCATACCACCTGACAATTTTCCCCGACTCATCATGCAGCGGGACAAAGCGCCCTAAGATCCAGCGATATATCCCGTCAGCCCGCCGCACCCTTAGTTCATTCTCCGCCGCTTGCCCCGCGGCAATCGTCGAGCGCCAGTGGTCGATGCTCCTTGTACGATCTTCAGGATGAATCGTGGGGCCCCAACCCCAGCCCAGCACGTCCTCTAATGACAGACCCAGGTATTCCAGCCACTGTCGATTCACGAAATCAACCGAGCCGTCCGGTAAAGCCGTAAAAACCATCGCGGGAATTGTGTCGATGACAAGGAGAAGGCGATCTTCTGCCCGCCTGCGCTCTGCAATCTCCTTCCTCAATTCTACATTCGCCGCGGCAAGATCTTCGGTTCGCTGAATGACACGCTGCTCCAGTTCCTCGTTCAGTCTTCTTATCTCCTGCTTGGCCTGCATCAGCTCGGGGGTTTCGAGAACTTCCCAATTCCTACGTCGCCTGATGATTGCAAGCTGATGTGCGTTACCCACGTCAAAGACTTGAGCCGCGCTCGAGCTAGATAACGGGTAGCTGCACAAAACGATCATCCGTTGATCGGCAAGCTTTTCGTCGAGCGTCTTTTCGTACTGAATAAAATCTCTCCGGTTCTCATCCGTTAGCCACGCTTCATTACCGTTAGCTCTCAGGCCGGAATAGCCTTTTACCAACGCGTCGGCGAGCTTTTCATTCCAGCCGTCGATTACCCGTTCAGCAATGAAAGCCCCATCTTTGAGATACCACTCGGTGTGGGAAATAATCTCTATGTGGCCCGCCGGTGAGGTTTCTTGATGAGACGAAGGGAAAATAGTGTGAGGAACAATTTCTATGTGACCTGCCGACAAATAGCGGTCGGCTTCAGGAACAGCTCGTCTGAAAGCGTTTCTCGCTTGTTCTTCGCCGAGCGGATCGGAAACCACCCACACGCAAAATTCGTTATTCTCCAACCCTGTCTTGAAGTATGGAATTAATATATCAAGCAGGTCTTCTTTGGTCTCGTAGAAGTGGCAGAAGTGCGTGCCCCAGGGGACGTCGCCGACGACGCTGATGCCGGTCTTCCGTAGTTCCGTTTCTATGGCGTTCACCTCCAACATTCTGGGGTGCGTTTCCACCAGGTACTTGGGTGAGGGCGTTAAAAGAATCTTCGCCTGGATGCTCGTGGTTTCCTGGTTGCTGGTCAGTAACAACGAGGTCGCTGCGCGGACAACTCGGGCGGACCGTCATACTGTAGAACCGTCTTGCCTCCTTGTCGAGAATTGTTTTGAGGGGGTATAACCGGAATGCCTGAGAACTGAACCAAGTGCCGATTTCATCCGCCTTGGGGCCTCCGTGGGACTTCAGCCACAGCGCGACACAACATGGTCCATTCCTTAACCAGTCGGTCGCAGGTTCGAGTCCTGCTCGGCTCACCACTTTTTCCTGAAGACAAAAAGAGCGAGTGGTTGTTAAGCCACGCGCTCTTTTTCCTTAACTCGACCAATCACCTACCGGAGCGTTCACTTGAGGACTCGCGCGGTCATGACGAGGATGAGCGCCTTGTCGCTGAATCCCGCGGTGCCAACGACCACCTTTTCGCCGTCGCGCATCCTTACGTCGCTATGAATTTTGGCTTCGGTCCCCGGAACAGACAGAGAAAAAGTGAACTCGCCAAGCTGAATTTCCGTAGGGCCGGACGGAGATGAGGTGAGCGCGACAGAGTTTGCGTAAAACTGATAATTGGACATTCTCTTTTCAGTTCCGGCCGGCACGTTGGGATTGGGCCAGGCAACCTCCGCCGAGCCTCGCCCGTCCAGATAACTGGCACGCCATCCCCGACTTTCCCTGGTGCGCTGCACAATCGAAGTCAACAAGGTGTATTCCTTGAAACTGAGCGTCTTCTGCAACTCGGCAATCACGTCCTTCAGATCGGCCGGGTACTGGTTGGACGCGCCCTCCTTGTTCGACGCCAGCAAGACATGCATCCGCAGTTCGATGTCGGGTCGGGTGACCTCGGGCGTATCGAGGCGCTTGATCGCTTCTTCGATCGCCGCGATGTTTTCCGGAAAGTCGCGCACGGTGATCGTGCGGAACTCGTTGCTGGCGGCGAGCTCCGCTCCCTTAAACCCGCTGGTCAACAGTCTAATAACCGGGACCAAATCGTCCGGCATGCGGTTGTGGACCTCGAACACGCGATTCTTAAAACCGCTGTTGGTGACGTACTTATCGGCCGGCGCCGGCTGGCTCGGCGTCTGGCCGACGGCGGCGGTCGAGAAGATCGCTAATAACAAGGAGAGTGCTAGTGTCTTAAGTTTTGTTGAATACATGATGCCTCCTACTTTCGGTTACCGGTTTCAGGGTGATCTTGATCGTGATGGGTCCCTTCAGGGTCGCGGGACTCTCGCGGCGATAGCCAGATGATCCTGATGTTCGGATCGGCGGTTTGAATCTCTATGCGCGAGACTTGAGATGACTCCTCCAGCGCGACCGATCCGACGTTGGTCGACGACTGCGTCGCTGGCTCGATCTGGGCGCGACCGTCTCGCGCAGCTTGAGATGTAACCAGCGCGTCCGGCTTTCTCATTCCCTCGAAATGCCTGTAACTTCCGCGCGGACTTGCGAGCGCCAATACATTGCTTGACTGTGCGCTTCGCTTTCCGGGTAGCTTATGCTTCTTTGGTGCCGACGGCACTTCGGGCGGAGACGTTGGTTGACCCGTCACCTGCGATGCGCGGACCAAATCTCGCGGCGGCTCACGCCTGGTACTGACGAAGTGTTGAAGCATGACGCCGGCAGCAATGACTATGGCGGCGAATGCGGTCGCGTAAAACCACCGTGGCCGAAAGAGCGACGGTTTCGATCGCATTCGCTCGCTCGCGATCTCGCCGAGCACCGCGTGTCTGATTCCGGAATAGAATTCCGCGCCGAATTCCGGTGGCGTAAACGCTTGAGTAAGCAAGCTGCTGCTCTCTGAGAATTCTTCGACAAGTCGACGACATCCTTCACAAGCCGTGAGGTGCGCCGCAACTTCGCGCTCAGGCGCGCCCACGAGGTCGCCCGCGACATAGAGTGAGATCAACCGGGCCGTGCGTTTACAGTTCAACGTTCCCATTGTGACGCTCCTTTCTTCCGCGCTAGTTTGGCGCAATAGGTCTTTATCTTGGCGCGCGCTGAGCTTACCTGGGAGCGCACGGTGACCGGACGCGAGCCAAGCGCCTGCGCCACCTCCTCAGTCGAGAGACCTTCAAGGTCCCGTAGCACCAGCGCCGCGCGTTCTTTCGGCGGCAGCAATTGCAGGGCGCTCCGGATGAGCGCGAGTTGCTGTTCGTGTAGCGCGAGGCTCTCGGGGTCCGCCCCAGGACACCCGGTTTCAAGCGCCGCGCCCTCTTGAACAAAATCGATCTGGTCGAGTTGGGCCGGCCCGCTCACACCTTTCTTGCGCGCGAAGTCATGGCAAACATTGATGGTGATGCGATAGAGCCAGGCCCGAAAATCTTCACCGGCCCGGAATCGCGCGAGGTATTTAAAGACTCGCAGGTAAACATCCTGGGCGGCGTCGCGCGCATCGTCGCGGTTGCCGAGCATGCGCCAGGCGATTGATACCACGCGCTGTTCTGTCGCCAGCATAATTCGCTCGAAGGCAATCTCGTCTCCGGCGCGCGCCCGCGCAACGAGCACCGCGAAATAGTCCGCGCTTTCTGCGGAGGCCGGCGGCAGCATCTCTTGCGCGTCGGTCAGAAAGATATGAGCCATCTCGGCAGCCATCGTTCCCTTTTACTACTTCCACTTACTACTACTCCGGTACCAGGAAAATCGTTGAGTCTTCGTTCGCTTTAATTTTCACTTCAACTCGATCACCAACGGATGAGAAATTAGTTCCACTTTCTCTTGGGAGCAATTAGTCCGGCGTATTCGAGGGCAGGAGCAGCTGTTGGAGGTTATCTATCTGCCCAGGCGCGCTTGTCGCATTCTGATAATCCTGGGCATTGCCACGTTCTTGCAGTCAGTAATCGTCAGGGGCTGGTCATCAGCCGTGTGCAGCGTAACGTTTTTCATCGTCCAGTTCCGCGCAAATTCGATGAGTCCGGCCTCGTAGGCGCTGGCGGTTACGTTTATCCATTTCACATTAGTGATGGGCTTCTCCCGAAGACCCACTGCCGAGAATACGCGGGCCGCACCCAAGACCCGAACATCTTCGATCGTGATGTTGCGAAACTCGCATAACCCGCGCTCGGGCGGCATGACCGTTGTGGTCAGCACGCGCCAGTACAAGGGAATATCCTGCATTCCGCTCGGAAGCGCCGGATAGCTGTAGCTTGGATCCCAGTTCAGCGTGAACGTGAACGGCATCGACACGTTCTCCATCCTCAAATCGCGAATCAAAACATCTTCCACAAAGCCGCCACGCGTCCGGGCGGATTTAAAGCGGATGCCTTCGCCGGTGGCAATCGCGTGGTTGTGATAGGCAACGACCTTCCGAATGCCGCCTGAAGTCTCGCTGCCGAAAGAGATCATGCCGTTGCCACGCCGCACAATGTTATTTCGGATCACGATGAATTCCGTCGGTCGATTGACGCGCAAACCGTCGGAATCGCGTCCCGCTTTCAGACAGATGTCATCGTCGTTACTATCAATGTCGCAGTTCTCTACGAGTACGTAACGGGACGAGTCAATGTCAACGCCGTCGGTGCTGGGTCCGTCGTTGTTCTTGGTCTTGATCGCGTCCACAGTCACGTGATCCGAATAGACGACTTGCACGGTCCAAAAGCCTGAGCGCCTCAAACTAAGGTTTTCAACCGTAACGTCGGTCGACTTCCAAATCACCATTAGCCGTACTCGCTGGCAATCATAATCAGCCGCCCAGCGCAGTCCGCGGGAGTCGTAATCGACCCGCAGATTTCGATACCTGTCCCACCACATTTCGCCGCGGCCATCAATCGTGCCGCCACCCGACAGCATCACGCTTTTCTGATCGTTCACATTGATCAAAGCCGCGGGCCATTTCATCTCGATGCCCGCCACGCGCGTGGAAATGAGCGGATAGTCCCCGTCGTCTTGACTTGCAAGTAAGGTGACCCCTGCGTCAAGGCGCAAATGTACGTTGCTCTTGAGAAACAGCGCTCCGGTTACGTATCGCCCGGGCTTGAAGGTCACGATCCCACCGCCGGCTTTTGAGCAAACGTCTATCGCTTGCTGAATCGCGTTGGTGGACTTCTGAACTCCGTCACCAATCGCGCCAAACGAGCTCGCCAGGAAAATCCGTCGCCCTTCCGGCCTCTGCCTCGCGCCCGCTTTCGGCACCCAGCCAGGCAGGCCCGCAGCCGGGGTGACGTTTGCGCCCGCTGAAATCGACGTAGCTAAGACAGACGACAGGATCAGAACGCGGATGATCGGCAAGCGAATTCTTTGTTCGCAATTTGGGTTATCGCTCCACATAGTCTCGATCATCCGGAACTGCTCGCCAATTATAGACTGAAAGCAGAAAGCGCCGCTGCTGCCGAAGCTGGCTTGGCTAGTCTATGGTAGCGCCAGGCTGGGCCCAAAGTTCCCGAATCCAGTCGGCCACAGCCTCGACCCAGATCGGATCAGAATTGAGCGACGGGATCAGACGCAATTCCTCGCCCCCGGCCTGAATGAAATTATTGCGCGCCCGAATCCCGATCTCCTCCAGGGTTTCCAGACAGTCGGCTACAAACGATGGGCACGCCACCGCCACGCGCTTGCAGCCGGCCTGCGCCAACTTTCTCAGAACATCTTCAGTTTGCGGCCCCAGCCACTCGGCCCGGCCCAGGCGTGATTGAAAAGAAATAGTGTAGCCATCGTCTTTCAATCCGAGCTCGCGGGCGATCGCCCGGGCCGTGAAAATGCACTGCGCTCGATAGCAGTTCTGATTGACGGCGCTGATCGCGTCGCAGCAATCGGATTTGATCAGACAGTGGGTCTGCGTCGCGTCGAGTTTTTTCAAATGACGAACCGGCAGGCTGTGAAAACTGAAAACAAAATGCTCGACCGGCCAGTCCTGGACAGTCTCGCGGACGCGTCCGGCGTAGGCATTGATAAAATCAGGTCGCGCGTAGAAAACGGGAAAAAACGATAAGCGATCGGCGAGTCCTAACCGCGCTGCTGTCTTCTTTGTTTCTTGGATGGCGGTTCGGTAACTCGACTCAGCGTATTGCGGATACATCGGCATGACGATGATGCGCGAGACATCCTGTGAACGCATCCGTTCGAGCGAACTCGCGATCGAAGGATTGCCGTAACGCATCGCGTACTCGACGACAAAGCGGTCGCCGTCCACCGCAAATCGCTCGGCAACTTTCTCCGCCAGCTCGCGGGTATACACCCGCAAAGGCGAACCTTCCGGCAACTGAACCTTTTGATACGCCTTCGCCGATTGCAACTTGCGACGCGGCACGATCATCACGTTGACCAGAAACCAGCGCAGCGGCTTCGGCACATCGATTACAAAGCCATCCATCAGAAATTGGCGCAGGTAACGGCCGACGGCCAACGGCGTGGGCGCGTCCGGAGTGCCCAGGTTTATGAGAAGTACACCCGCTCGCTTCATAGCGTTCTCCGGAATTCCTCGGCCACGCGCGCGGCACGCTCGAGAATCTTCGCCAGTCCAATGCGGCCAAGATAATTTCCGACGAGGGCAATGTTAGGCGGCGGGGGCCGAAGCGTCGTCAGAATGCGCTCAAGATCGATTGAGTAATGCGGCAAAGCGTTCGGCCAACGAGTTATCCGAACATCCAAAGCGGAATCGTCTGCGCCAAAAAACCGTTTACGCTCATCCGCGATCAATTGTGCCAGCTCTTGATCGCTAAAGTTCACCACATCCGGGTCGAGGGCGCCGCCGAAAATCCAGGCCTCGGAATGCGCCGGCCCGCGCCCTTCGAAAATACAATCATTGAAGAGCACGCCCCGCGCGCGAAAGCCCTGCCCGCGCGGAAACAAACAACCGAAGCCTTTCAGGCGGGCCGCTTCAGGCGCGTAGAAACTTGTCGCTGTGACCAGCGACAACATTTCAACGCGGCGCAAAGCTTCGCTGACTTCCGGCGAAATGTCCGCGAGAAACTCCGCGGCACTCCGCGCTGAAAGACAGACCGCTGTCGGCTCGTTCGCTTCGGCCTGCGCGCTATGGTTGAAGACGAATTCCACGCCGGCGCGTTTGAGATAATCGGAAAGTCCATCGATCAGCTGCTGCATGCCCTGCGGCGGCGCGACAGTGCCGCGCACATTCGCTCGTGCCGGCCGATTGGTGCGCAGATGATCGGGTAATGCAGCTCGGCCAAAGATCAAACTCGCGCTAAGCCGTTCGGGATCGCCGGCATAAATCCCACCCAGCACGGGAACCAGGAGATAATTCGTCGCGCCTTTTCCCAGTACGCGTCTTCCCCATTCGGCAATAGTTTCGAGTTGCCGCGGTCGCAGACTGGTTGCGCCGGCCACGAGTCGCGCGGCAAGAGCGAAGGCGTCGGAAGCATTAAGCGGGATCTGTCTTGGCCTGTCGCGAAAGATAAATCGCTTGCGGCCGTCGCGCCGCGTGGCCAGGAGCGGTACTCCAGTGTTGGCGCACAGCGCTTCCAATCGCGCCGAATTGAGCAGGCCATTGGCCGCAGTCTCAACCATTCCAGGCGGCGTGCGAATCGTCCTGATCAGGCCGCCTGCGCGCGAGCTCTGCTCGCAAATCCGGACTCTAAAGCCTTCTTTGACAAGATAGTAGGCCGTTACTAATCCCGAGAACCCGGCGCCGACGACTTTGACGTGCGTCATCTCGATTCCTGTTCGTGGCAAGAAAGTAATTCCCTCTCCCTTTGGGAGGGTAATAACATACTTGGCGCATCAACTACTTGCTCATTTGCCGCAACTGTTCCGATAACGTTTTCTCTTTTCTCATTGCCCTCTCCCTCTGGGAGAGGGTTGGGTGAGGGCTTGACGCTGGAAGCCTTTTCTTACCTATGAC